>Ga0209456_10001777_pt1 | contig 10371 bp, 7 predicted proteins | sample COG_11_FD_184755 | JGI IMG/M metagenome (GOLD analysis project Ga0209456, IMG submission 184755) | Pelagic marine sediment microbial communities from the LTER site Helgoland, North Sea, for post-phytoplankton bloom and carbon turnover... | ecosystem: Environmental > Aquatic > Marine > Neritic...
TCGCCGGCTTCGTTCGCGAACGGTTTTCGCTTGGCCTGGGTGGCGCCTGCTACCCGGAGAAGCACCACGAGGCGTCGAGCCTTCCCGCCGACATCCAGAATCTCAAGCGCAAGGTCGAGGCCGGCGCAGAGTTTCTGATCACCCAGCTATTCTTCGACAACGACAAGTATTGGAGCTTCGTCGAGCGGGTTCGCGCAGAGGGCATCGAAGTCCCCGTGGTTCCGGGAATCATGCCGGTCCTGAACCTTGCAAACCTGCAGCGCATCGCATCGCTTTCACCCGGCACCAGCATTCCGGCCGAGCTCGAAGACGCACTCCGCGAAGCCGGAGATGATGACAAGGCCGCGCTTCGAGCAGGCGTGAGCTTCGCGGCGAAACAATGCCGTGCCCTGCTGGCGAACGGCGCCCCAGGCATCCACTTCTACACACTGAACCGATCCAAGGCCACGCTGCAGACCTTCGCAGCGCTTTGAGACCGTCACGGACTACCCCGGCTGCCCTTCGTGCAGCCGCAGATACGTCAGAAATTCGCGCCGACTCTGCGGCCCAGCTCGACGGTAGGACGGTCGCCGCAGCACAGGGTCCTCTTCGATAACGAGCTTTGCGTTCGACAAATCGTCCTCTGCAATCGCGCAACGCGTCGCAGCGGCTTCATCGGCATCGAAGCAATCGACGAAGTCGAGCTCCCCGCATCGAGCCTGCGGAAACGTCGAGAGCGCTCCCTCGAAACCGCCTCCATCTCGCCAGGCTCCGTCAGGATTCACGTGATGGGTCTGAACATCGAAAATGAACTCGTCGCCCTCGAGCGGCGCACAAGCCCCCGCGTCTTCCATCATGCCTGCATCCACGCCGAGAAACGCCAAGCCGTTTTGCCTTGTCAGCGCTCAGTCGATGAAAGATCTCGTCCGCGATTCGGTCGCGCTTCGTAGGCGCTGGAGGCTCGAACTCGCCGTTTGAACCGGTCCGAAACGGAATCGGAGACTCAATCGGAAACTCGGGCGAGCTCTTCTTCACGAGCGGCATGATAGCGCTGACTATACACCCCGAATCAAAGCCATCGAGACCCCGGCGCCCATCATCAACAAACCCACGCAGATCACCAGGAACCCCAAACCGCCGACGTAGCACCAGGCCATGACACCTGGGCGCTCCTCCCGTCGAAGGCATGCGTTGAAGCGAAGCGGTTTCCAGTACCAACGAGGCGGCAGCTCCCCGCGAGGGCCGAGCACCCGGTAGAGACGGACATGATAGATGAAACCGGTCGGGACACCGACCAGAAAGCCGGCGGCGGCTATCCAGATTCCGTTGTAGTAGAGGGCCTCCCAGGGTGTGAACCAGATGCCGCTGAGCAGGCACATCAGCGCGCTTACCGCGGCGAAGATTCCGAGCTCACGCATAGCTGACCTCCCGCAAACGCTCGCCTACCGGCAGTCGCCGTACGCCAAGCTCTCCCAGTTGCGCAAATCTTCCCGGTCTTGGCCGAGTGAGTACACGGGGGGGCTTCCGATCGGCGCGTCCACCGTGCTGCGCTCGCCGCCTTGAACAGCTTCGCCGGTCCAGACGTTGTACCAGGTGCCTGCGGGGAAATACACCAAGCGGGAGGTGGCGCCTTCTTCGCTCACAGGGGCCACCAAAAGGGAATCGCCGATCAAGAACTGGTCGCTGATGTCCCAAGTTTCACGATCGTTCGGGAACACGAGCATCAGATGGCGCAAGATCGGAGCGCCGGTTTCTTCGGCTTCGGCTGCCAACATCATGAAGTCGTTCATGAGCGCGCAATGCACATAAGTGAACTTGCGGAAGTGGGCTGTGGTTTCTTCGTCGGTGTTCCAGCGCCAATTGTTCACTTTGTCGGCACCCTGGTGAGTTCGCATGACCGGGGCGAACGCACCGAGCTCCGTCCAGCGCATGTAAAGCTCCTTCGTGCTTGGGCCGGCCCCCACTGAAAATCCGGCGATGTCGAGCGACACGAATGGCTGACCGGCGAGGCCGAGATTGAGTAGCGCAGGCGTCACCGTTGGAAGGCCGTCGAGCGCCCCCCAGTCGGTTTGCTGATCGCCGACCCAATGAATCTGGGCTGCACCCTGGACACCAGTGAATCCCGAACGGGCGATCATGACCCAGTCGCCATCAGGCCTGGCCTGCTCCAATGCGTCACGATTGGCTTGATGCCAATCTACCGGAAAGCGGTTGCGCCGCTCGTCCGCATTGCTCCCGTCGGAGTGGACGGAGTCGAACGGAATGTACTCACCGAAGTCCGCCATCCAACCATCGACACCGTATGTGTCCACGATGTTCGCAAGCGCGTCGCGGATGAAATCGCTCGTCTCGGGTTTGGAAAAATCAGGGTGCGCGTCCCGCTGCGGGAAATTGGCGACAGCCAGATCGCTGTAGGTCTCCCCATCCTGGTTCTTCACGAGAAGCCCCATGTCTTTCATCAAGTCGAACCTCTCTTCGAATCGCGCAGGGTCGTCCTCTGGCCGCACGGTCTCCGGATCGACGATGAACGGGTTCACGTACGCCAGAAACTTGTATCCATCTCGGTGCAAACCCGAGATCATCTCGGCGAAGCCCGGATAGCAGACGTCTCCTTCGCCACTGCAGGCCTCCTTGGGCGCCCAGAGATATTGAACGCCGAATCCACCCTCCGGGTTTCCGCGAACACCCGTCCAATCTTGGACCCAGAGCGCGGATGCAGGGATGTTCGCTGCCTCGAGCTGCGCCAGTTCAGCGAGAACCGTGTCCCGACCTCCCCGCGACCCGAGCCAGAGATTGTAGGCCCAGGGCGGCGGTTGCGTCGGTCTCCCTACGAGGTCACCGAGTTGCTGAATCACGTCGAGGGCTGTTGGACCATGAAACACGCGCCAGCTGACCGCCCCGCCGCCGATCACTTCGACCCAGGCGATGCCCGAATCGGTCGCACAGAGATCGACATTCACGCGACGCCGCGTGTCGAATAGCGCTCCGAACCCTCGCGCATCGATGTAGTACGGCATTGGGAAGTAAGTCGTGTGCGAATCGCCAGCGTTGAGTAGACCACTACCGTCGCGACCATTGCCCTGGTCGTTCACGAAAAGCTGGAACTTCTCTCCGCGCTGATCAGTAGCGTTGTATTGCATCCCGAAGCCGTGAAAGGTTCCGCCTTCGTCGCAGTGGATGCCCACTGCAATTGAGTCGACTGCGGAGCCAGCGAGCTCGAGCCGGAATTCGCTGAAGTCGTCATCGACGGCAACCGCGGACAAGGATGCGGTACGTGTGCCCTCAGCGTTGGCGTATGTTACCGTCGCGCCCACTCCGCGATTCTCGATCGAGCGCACCGACAAGGGATCGGTGACCTCGGCGGTTCGGGTGATGGTGAGGGCCCCGATGCCTTCGGGAGTGTCGATGAAGTTACGAGCCACCGGTCCGGTGGCGGCTAGAGCAAAGATCCTCTTACCACCGACGATGACTTCGACCGCTCCGTCGTCGGCGGCAACGATGCGAACGTTCCCGCCCGAGCTTTCAGAGTTGCTGCAAGAAGCGACCACCGTCACCAACAGGAATCCGAACCCAACAAGCCAAAATCGCATCATGCAGTCGCTCCAATCTAAGTTTCGGCCCGATGATTCCCGGATTCCGCCTCGAGGGCAAGCGGATGGGTTCGGGCCTCACTGGACGGAGGTGAGATTGATCCGTCCCCACTTGGGTTCCGTGAGGCTACCGACATAGAGCCAGTCGCCAACCTGCTCGGCACTGGTGGACTTCGAAAAGTTGGCTCCGTCCGCGTCCTGCAAATTTTGGACGACATTACCCTCGGCATCGAGCCCCACAACGAACGGGTGGCGCCTCGGTTTCGGCTGCATCGCTTTGGGGATTCGATAGATCAGCTTGCGCAACCAGGGCTTTGGTCCGGCGGAGTCGAGCAATGCGTTGCGTGGCGCATACAGCGCCAGCCAGAACGTTCCGTCTGGGCCGGTCGAGATGCCATCGGGGAAACCCGGAAGGTTGTCGATGAACACTTCGACTTCGCCTGCACGCGGCCCGCGAACGAAAACCCGTTGAGTCCGATACCGCATGGTTTCATTCACCAAGACGTACGTATCGTCTGGCGAGACCGCAATACCGTTGGCGAAGACGAGGCCGTCCAAGACGACGCTGCACGCGCCCGTCGAGCTCTCGTATTTGAGGAGGCGGCCACTGGGCCTGCTCTCGAACGCGTCGTTCATGAAGTGATGGTGGTCCCACCTGACTGAGGCATCGGAGAACCAAGCGACGTTCTGCGAATCGACGTCGACGTCGTCGGTGAAGCCGAACGGCTCAGAACCTGCTTCGGTGCACAGAACATCGATCGCGCCGCTTGGGTCGATCGAGAGTAAGCCCTTGACCGCATCCGCAACGATGAGGTTTCCGTCGTTGTCGAAGTCGAGGCCAAGCGGCCGCCCAGCCGTGTCGGCGAACAACTGAGGATCGGAGCCATCCGCGGCGTAGCGAAGAATCTGCCCCTCCTCGAGACCGACGTAGACGCGGCCTTCGGAGTCGACCGCGACGTCCTCGGGCCCGCGTCCGTTCGGCGTCGCGAATAGCTCCATGCCTTGCAGCACGCGGTTCTCCGCGAAGTCGCCTTCGAGCGCCGGCGCCGGCGGGGGTTCCCAGAAGATCGGATCAATGGGCACCGGCCAGAGGAAGAGATAAAGCAAGAGCACCAATAGCGCGCCGCCCAGCCAGCCAGCCACCTTCTTCACCATCATGCCTCCCAAAACCAGCGAAGACCTTGCACCTGGCTGCCCGCCGGATCGAGCTCGGCGACGAATCCAGCCTCTCGCTTGCGCGCGCCCCATTCGATGGTTGCAAGGCCCGAGACGGTTGGGCCCGATGCGAGAAGATCCCGCAACTCGAGCGACGTGCAGCCTTCGAGGAACTCGCTCACGGAGGCCTTCGCGCCGCCCGGCAAGCTGACCGTGGCCCCCGGGGCAAACGAATCCGTCGCGTCGTTGCCTGCCAACTGCGAAAGCAGCTCGACGAGCTCCTTGCCTGCACGGCCGACGCTCTTCTGCGACGACTTGAAGTAGGCCACAAGCCACTTCGGCCCAAACGCGCGGAGCATGCTCCAGTTCATGACCGCAATGGTCTGCATCCCGAGCGCTCCCTGGCTCATCAGGACACGGCTCATTCGGTTGAGCTCCCAGTGCGCCTGCATTCGCCTGATCGCGAGCCCGCTGTCGCGCGGAACGATTTCGTAGAGAAGGTTGGCCGGGACCTTCATCTTCAAACCGGTCTTGAGGTTGGTCGTGTGGATGTCGACCGCCCGAAAAACATGCATGTCGGAGACGATGTCCTGGCGTACCACCATTTCGATTTCGCTTGCTGCGATGAACGCCTCGTAGAACCGGCCCAACTCGTCACCCAAGCGCCCCTGCCGGCGTCCCTTGTGAGACGCTGGGGTGCCGACGGGGTCCTCGAGAACCGCGTCGTCGGCGTACAATGCGAGCCAGCGTTCTTTGTCGTGCTGCCCAGCGAGCTCAGGAGATGCCTTTGCCGCAAGCAGGACGGCGTCGCGGTCGTACGACGATGAGGCTGTTCGAAGCGACGTTTGAACCATGGGCCGGGGTTTTACCACAGCTCCGCCCTAATCGCTTTTGTCCGACGCGCCCTTGCGTTCTTCGGGCTTTGGCGCTTCCTTCGGCGGGGCGGCCTTGTTGATGAGCCCCATGACCGTCACGGCCAGCAGGTCTTCGTCCGCCTTGCCGAGCGGGCAGAGCTGCCGGCCCAGGTATTCGCATGCCTCGAGGCGCGCCTTGTCCGGGTCTTCGACGTACTTTCCATCCCGCGTGTACCAGAGGCCCGTCTTGGTCCTCGCGAGCAAGCCATTTGGATACTCCCACTGTCCGAGCGCGCTCTTGGCCCTCGCGCCGCTCGGGTAGAACCACTCGCCGCTGCGGCTCTTGGCGCGACGCCCGTTCGGGTGGTTGAGCTCGAGATAGCCACGCACGATGATGCGCCCGTTCGACCAGGTCGTCGTCGGTTGGCGCGTCACGCGATAGCCGACATACGGTGCGCAGACCTCCCGCCGAAGCTGCGACAGGTCTCGCCGATCCTGGACTTCGAGGCCTCGCTTGTAGCGGCTTGGTTCTTCGTCGAGCCGCGCGAGGTAGTCCATGATGGTGAGCTCCTCGCAGGTGGGGGATGCCGTTAGGACCCGCTGCGCCGAGCCGGTTGCGGTCACCAGCAGGGCGACCGCAAGAGTCAGCAGGATCGGTAGCGACTTAGAACCCATGACGAGCCTGGCCCGGCAGCGACTCGCTATTCATCGGACGCTGCATGGCCTCGGGGGCCTCGTGCGCTTCGGCGTCGCAAGCGGTTGGCCTCCGCGAAGCGGCCTTCGACCCACTTGATCATCTGTTGATGCGTGCCGTCGATGTCCTTATGGCCATTTCGTTGCACGTAGGTTCCATCAGGCCGCATGTCCCAGGCGCTTCGCTGGTCATCCACGAGAGTGTCTAGAACCGTCCGAAGCTCGGCCTGCAGCGCTTCGGGCTCCACCGGAGTCAGCACCTCGACACGGCTCACCAGGTTTCGTGTCATGCAATCGGCCGAGCCGATGTAGTACTCTTCGTCGCCGCCGTTGCGAAAATAGTAGACCCGCGAGTGCTCGAGGAATCGGCCGACGACGCTGACGACGCGAATGTTGTCGGAAAGCCCCGGAACGCCCGGGCGCAAGCGGCAGGAATCGCGCACGAGCAAGTCGACGCGGACCCCGGCCTGCGACGCTTCGTAGAGGGCGCGAGTGATGTCGACGTCCTCGAGCGCGTTGGTCTTGATCTGAATGACGCCTTTTTGCCCCTCGCTGACCCGCCGGATCTCGCGCCGGATCTTTTTGAGGAGCGCAGGCTTCATAAGCTTTGGCGCCGGCAAGAGCTTCTTGTAGCTGCGATTCGGTTTGTAGCCAGTCGTCAGATAGTTGAAGAGCTCGGTCGCGTCGCGGCCGATATCGGGGTCGCAGGTGAGAAGGCCGAGGTCGGAGTAGAGCTTCGCCGTCTCCTCGTGATAGTTCCCCGTGCCGAGGTGTACGTAGCGGCGCAAGCCGTCGTGATCACGTCGGACCACCAAGATGATTTTGCAGTGCGTCTTCAGCCCGACGATCCCGTACGTCACGTGAATGCCGGCCTGTTCGAGCTTGCTCGCCCAGTTGATGTTGGCCTCTTCGTCGAAGCGTGCCTTGAGCTCGACCGCGACCGCCACCTGCTTGCCGTTGAGCGCCGCATTGATGAGATGCTGAATGACGCGCGATTTGGAGGAAGTGCGATAGAGCGTCATCTTGATCGCGCGGACTTTGGGATCTTCGCTCGCTTCGCGCAGGAACCGCTCCACCGACGTGCCAAACGCCTCGTAGGGATGGTGCAGGAGGAGTGCGCCCTGCTCTCGGATGGCGTGAAAAATGTTGCTTCGACCAACGAGGCTAGCCGGGTCGACCGGCCGGTGGTCGGGGTCCCGGTGCTCTGGGATGTCGAGGACTGCGAGCTGGAACAAATCGCCGATCCCTAGGAAGCCGTCTACCTCGAAGACGTCAGCCTGCTCGTCGAGCCCGAGCTCCGCCGCCAAGCGGCCGCGGTGCGTCGAGTCCATGCCACGGGCGATCTGGATCCGAACGATGGGGGCGAACTTTCGCTCCTGGAGCTCCGATTCGATCAGCGCCAGCAGGTCGTCCGCTTTGTCCTCGTCGCTTTCGACGTCGGCGTTGCGGGTGACCCGAAAGAGCTCGGTGCGCTCGATGACCATGCCGGGAAACAGAAGGTCGAGGTTGTTGGCCATGATCTCTTCGAGCGGAACGAAAGTCATCGAGTCGCGCACTTGAATGAAGCGTGGAACCCCGGAGCCGAGCGGCACCTTCACGCGCGCCATCAAGGGGGTCGGGTCGCTCGGGTAGTGAAGCGACACCAACAAGTTCAGTGAAAGATTCGACACGAACGGAAATGGATGCGCGGGGTCCATCGCTTGTGGCGTGACGAGTGGAAAGATGTTCTTGAGGTAGTCGTCTCGAAGCCAGCTCTGATCGGCCTCGGAGAGAGACTCGTAAGACGCGACCTGCACTCCGATCTCACCAAGCTTTTCCTGAAGCTGCACCCAGAGACCCTGTTGCTCGGTGGTCAGGGCGCGGATCACCTCGTGCGACTCCTTGATCTGTTGAATCGGGGTGCGGCCATCGACCGTGAGCTTGTGAACGCCGGCTGCCACCTGCTGCTTGAGGCCACCGATGCGCTTCATGAAGAACTCGTCGATAATCGAACCGGTGATCGCGATGAACTTCACACGCTCGAGTAACGGAGTTCGGCTGTCGTCGGCTTCGTGAAGGACGCGCCTGACGAATGCGAGCCAGGTCAGCTCTCGGTTGAGGTACTGCTCCGGCGCATCGAGATCGATGTCGGACGATGCCGGCTTCGGTTCTGCGGTCGAAGCGCCGGTCGACGGATGTCCGTTGGTCGTGGAAGGAGTGCTCATGGGAGGGGAATCGGTGAATTCCCAGTGTAGCGCGCGATCGTCGCTGCGATCTAGGTGCGTAAATGCGCAGGGTCTGGTCACTCCCTGGTTTTTCCGCTAATTCCGGCCCCAGGGGCTCTGCAGCGATGGCGAACAAAATGACCGATCAGCTCACGCCGCGCCGGAGGCCCAGTCAGGAACGCTCGCGCGACCGCGTGGAGCGCATCTTGGACGCCACCTCTGCGCTTCTCGGCGAGACGCCGGTGGACAAGATCACGACGGCAGCCATTGCGGAGAAGGCGGGCGTGCCGATCGGCTCGGTGTACCAGTACTTTCCGAACAAGCTCGCCGTGCTCGCCGAGCTTGCGCGGCGCGTGATGGAGGAAGTCGATTTGAAGACGGCGAGCCTGATCGCCGAGGATTTCGGCGTTCTTCCTTGGGATCAAGCGATCGATCGGGCCATCGACGCGACGATCGAGGGGTTCGCAGCGCAGCCCGGCTATCTCCAGTTGCTGCTCAGCATTCGTCCGACGCCGGAGTTCCGCGCGATCACCGACGAATCGAACGAACGCGTGGCGGCCATGCTCGCGTTTCACCCTGCCCTGCAAAAATTGATTCCGGCGGATCGAATTCAGCTCGTCACGCGGGCAGCCATCCAGGCGGCGAATTCTTTGCAGGACTGGGCGCTCTCCGAGGACGACCCGGAATTGAGAAATCGAATCATCATCGAGATGAAGACCTTGCTCAAGGGATACCTCGCGGTCTACATGGATGAGCGGCGGTGATTCGCACCTAGATCAAGTTTTTGCTTTCTTCGAGCGAGGCTTCGTCTTCGATGAAATCGATGCGGCTCCGGGCGAAGTGACGGGCAGCACCCAAGGCGCGCTCGCCCTTGCCTTGGTCGAGACACCACTGGGCATGGTTCGCGAGCAACGCAAGCTCGGTCGCGCGGCCAAGCGTCATCGCAAAACGGCGCGCACCCGCTTCAAGTTGCTCCCGGTCCGACATCGTTTCTTGCAACCATCGACCCGCATGCTGAACGGCAGACTGGCTGCGTTCTACGCTAACTTTCAGACGCGGATCGCTCGTTGCTTCGAGACGTTCGCGAATCTCGCCGACGAATGCTTCCCAGACACCATCCTGCTTGAGCGCCCTGAGCGTATCGAGGGACAAGACGTTGGTCGTCCCTTCCCAGATCGGCAGCACCTGCGCGTCCGCGAGGAGCTTTGGAATGCCGGTATCGTTGACGTAGCCGGCGCCACCAAACGATTCGAGGGCTTCGGAGGCGACCGCGACCGCCTGTTTGCCCGTGGTGAGCTTGCCGATTGGTGTGAGCAATCGGCTCAGGAGCTCCTCGGACGGATCGGCCTCGCCAGCTTCGATGCGCCCGAGGAGCTCGACGACGCGAAACGCTAGCAAGAACGCCCCTTGTGTCTCCGCGATCATTTCCGCCATCGTGTCGACATGCAGCGGTTTTTCGATGAGGGCCGCGCCAAACGCCTCGCGTTTGTTCGCGTAGTCGCGGGTCAGTGCAACGGCGCGCTGCATACCTAGAACCGCTGCGACCGCGTTCCACGTGCGCGTGACGTTCAACATTGGCGTGATGTTGCGAACGCCGCTTTCGAGCCCGGCCACCGGAATCGCTTCGACTCCGTCGAGGGTAAGCTCCGCCGTCGGGAGCTTGCGCGTCCCGAACTTGTCTTTGAGCCGATTGATCTGGAGGTTCTGTAGCTTCCCCTGTTCGTCGCGAAGCTCGAGGTAAAACATCGCCAAGCCGCGACCGCCCGGCGGGTTTCCTTCCGGCCGCGCCAGGGTGAGCGCCATGTCGGCCGTCGTCGCCGAGGTGAACCATTTGGTGCCGTAGAGGCGCCAGCGGTCGCCGTCGCGCCGCGCAATCGTTTCGGTCTGCCCGACATC
>Ga0209456_10001778_pt1 | contig 10370 bp, 9 predicted proteins | sample COG_11_FD_184755 | JGI IMG/M metagenome (GOLD analysis project Ga0209456, IMG submission 184755) | Pelagic marine sediment microbial communities from the LTER site Helgoland, North Sea, for post-phytoplankton bloom and carbon turnover... | ecosystem: Environmental > Aquatic > Marine > Neritic...
GCCATCCTGCGAGACACGCAGAACTACGTCCATGCCGCCGAGGAAGGCATGGGCATCCACGAGTTCAAGCACTACCGTGTACGTAAGGACATCGCGCAATGGACGTCGATGCTGCGCTGGCTCCAATCCCGGATCGTTACACCGTTGGATGAACAGGCCGTCATGCCCAGGGCAGACGAAGCGATGAGGGAACCCACGGACCACGCGCTGGTCCCGGCTGTCAGCAGCAGCTGAAACGCCTTCTTGCTACGGTCGATCAGGGCGTGCGGCCGAGTCCTGCTGACCCATGGTCGACGATGAAAAAAATTCGACGAGCGCGCTGCAGCACCAGCCAGGGAGGGAACCGACGTGAGCGACGAGCGTCTTGAGCAGATCGAGATAAAACTCGCTTATCAGGATGATGCGCTGCGCCAGCTGAGCGATGTCGTCTACCGCCAGCAGCAGCAGATCGAAGTCCTGCGCTCTCATTGCCAGCGGCTCGACGAACGCATAACGAGTGCCAGCGCAGCCGGCGCGCCGCCGTCAACGGAAAACGAGAAGCCGCCACACTATTGAGGCCATGTCAGGTTCCGGCTAGCCTGGGATGAAATGACACGGCACCGAGGCGGGTGGCTCCCGATCGCACCTGGCACCCGCTTCGTCGTTCCCGGCTCCCTCGACCGCGGCCTCTTCTTTGGTCATTCCGGCATCACCACAAGCTCCGCCCGAACCTGGATCCTGGAATAGCTGCTCCGCAACGGGTGAAGCCAGTTCTGGAGGAACAACGTGCCGGGTGTCGGCGGTCAGAAGCGGCCCCGGACGCCGAGACCCTGCACGGTCGGCACCAGCTCCCAACTGATCCTGGGACCCGTCGCAGGGCCAAAACGCCGTCCATAGGCGCGCTGATCGTGCAGCGGTTGTTTCGGCAAACTCCACAGCGCCGCCTCACCACCGGCGATGCCGATCAATATCGACAGCGGCGCATCACTACAATCGCCAAACGCGCAGATCATGCCGCCGAAGGCGAGGTTCATGCCGACATTGATCAGATGCCTGCGCGGCGAGTAGCGTTCCCCAGCACGTCTCGCGCTTCCCGCCAGCAGAGTCTCGGCGGCCAACAGACGATCGGCGTCGCTGACTTGCGCCATCGCGCGCACTGGATCCGCGCCTTTCCGACCCGGATGCGGTCGCAGCTGCAACAGGGTAAAGGCAGTGACTGCACGCAACGCCCCGACACCGTTGGCGACCTGATTGTCCCGGTCGTTTTCGGTCAACGCCAGCGCGCCCTGGCCCAGCGCCACGGCCGCATATGCCGCGCTCCATCCGTTCTGCCACAGAGCCGCCCGGTCCCTGCCGGCGTCGAGCCTGGCCTCGACAAAACTCAGGCGCTCGGCGATATCCGCGGCGGTTTCCGGTGCGGCCGCCAGCGGCGCCGGCAGGGACAGCGCGGCGAACACAACAAGTAGCGATTTGCACCGCTGGGAGCCCTCCGCCATCCTCGCCTCCGTGAATAGTTCTGCTGCGCAGGATTATGCGGCAACCGACAAACAGACGCACGAGCGCGGCAGCGGATTCGTACAATGCCTGTTCGTCGCTCCCGGTCGGTCTATGCTTATCTCTTGGACCGAACATCTTTGACCCTCACCCGGGCCACTGCTCGAGGATGGAATCATGAAATTGACCAATATCACCGTGGGTTTGGCGGCGGCATGGCTAAGCAGTGTGGTCGCAGCGGAGCCGCCGGCGCCGCAACCCGCCAGCGCCGAAACCCGGGAGGCCAACCTCGCCTTCGGCCGCGATCTGCCCTTCGATGATGTAGACGACTTCGCCAACGCCCGGCGCGGGCTGATTGCCAGACCAGACTCAGTGGATATCCGCAAGACGGACGGACAACCGGTGTGGAACCTGGACCAATATCGTTTCGTGGAGCAGCAGACCGACACGCCGGATACGGTCAACCCGAGCCTCTGGCGCCAGACGCGCCTGAATAATCTCTATGGTCTCTACGAGGTGATCCCCGGCATCTATCAGGTCCGCGGCTACGATCTTTCGAACATCACCTTTGTCGCCACCGACAATGGTTATCTCGTGATCGATCCGCTGATCTCGGCGGAAACCGCGCGGGCCGCGCTCGACTTGCTCTACCAGCATCGCCCGCAGAAACCGGTCGTGGCCGTGATCTACAGCCACAGCCACGCCGATCATTTCGCCGGCGTACGCGGCGTGATCGATGAAGCCGACGTCACCGCCGGCAAGGTACGCATCATCGCGCCGGAGGGATTCATGGCCCACGCGGTCAGCGAGAACGTCTATGCCGGCAACGCAATGGGCCGGCGGGCCAGCTATATGTACGGCTCGCTGCTGCCCCGGGGCCCGACCGGTCAGGTAGACGCCGGTCTCGGCAAGACCACTTCCTCCGGCACACTGACCCTGATCGAGCCCACCGACATCATCAGTGAAACCGGCACCGAGATGGTCATTGACGGCTTGCGGATCGTGTTTCAAAACACGCCCGGCACCGAAGCCCCGGCCGAGATGAATTTCTATTTCCCGGATCTCAATGCCTTGTGTATGGCCGAGAACATCAGCAGCAATATGCACAACCTCTACACCCTGCGCGGGGCGCAGGTCCGTGATGCCCGTGCCTGGAGTCACTATATCGACGAGTCCATCGCCCTGTTCGGCGAACGCACGGAGGTGTTGTTCACGAGTCATCACTGGCCTCGCTGGGGTCGTGAAGCCGCGCTCGAGTATCTGAGCTCGCAACGCGACCTTTACAAATATCTGCACGACCAGACGCTGCGCCTGGCCAACCACGGCTACACGATGAACGAGATCGCAGAGATGGTCGAGCTGCCGCCGAACCTGGCCCGTGTCTGGTCGAGCCGCGGCTATTACGGCAGCGTCAGCCACAACGTCAAAGCGGTCTACCAACGTTATCTTGGCTGGTTCGACGGCAACCCTGCCAACCTGCACCCACTGCCGCCGACCGAGGCCAGCAGGCGCTATGTCGAGTTCATGGGGGGTTCGGAAGCCGTACTCGAAAAGGCCCGTCTCGACTATGACCAGGGCGATTACCGCTGGGTTGCCGAGGTGGTCAACCACGTGGTGTTCGCCGAACCGGAAAACGCCGCCGCCCGCGAGCTGCAGGCCGCGGCGCTCGAACAGCTCGGCTACCAGGCGGAATCAGCGCCCTGGCGTAACTTCTATCTGACCGGAGCGGCCGAGCTGCGCCACGGTGTGCGACGTGGACCGGCACCCAACACGCGCAGCCCGGACCTGTTGCGAGCGCTGGATACCGGCGAAATTTTCGATTTCCTGGCGATCCGGCTAAACGGGCCCCGCGCTCAGGACGTCACGCTGGCGATCAATTGGGAATTCGTCGATTCGGACGAGCGTTATGCGCTGGTCTTGCGCAACTCTGTGCTCAACCACTTCGCCGGTCAGACCGTGCCGGAAGCCGATCTCGATCTGAGCCTGAGCCGCGAGACGCTGCTCAAGGTGATGACAAAACAGACCAGTTTCGAACAAGAGCTGGCTAGCGGCAACGTCACCGCCCAGGGTAACCCGCAGGTCCTGGCTCAGCTTTTTGCTCTGCTCGATGAATTTGAGTTCTGGTTCGACATCGTGACACCGTGATCGTCGCGGCCGGAGCCTGAGCTCTTGACGGATCGCCGAGCGCAGACAGGATTGCGCGCCATCACAGCGCAGGCGCGCAGCTATAGCGATCGCGCCCGCCTGATCTGATATTTTTGTGCCAGACACAGGGACCCGCGTCATGACTGACTACCTCATATCGGTGCGCAACATCCGCAGCGGCGAGTTCGGTTCGGAACCGGGCACGACCCGGTTCCTGCGTCTGCCGTCCAACCGCAAGATGCACAAGCCCAGCCATGTGATCAGCCGCGCCGAGTGGGTCTCAGCGGTGATGGCCGCGGCCCGCTCCGGCACCGATCCGGTGACCGGGGACGACTGCGGAGACATCCTGGTGTTCGTCCACGGCTACAACAATGATCCACCGGCGGTGCTGCGCCGGCACCGGCTGTTGAAGAAGAATCTGGCTGCGGCAGGGTTCGAAGGCACCGTGGTCAGCTTTGACTGGCCGAGCAACAATATCGCGCTGAACTATCTCGAGGACCGCAGCGACGCCAGGAAGACCTCGATCAAGCTGGTCGACGACTGCATCCGCCTGTTGACCACCACACAGATGCGCGGCTGCTCGATGAATGTCCACCTCCTCGCCCACTCTACCGGCGCCTATGTCGTGCGCGAGGGTTTTGATGACGCAGACGACCGGCGCCACATCGCACAATCGAACTGGACCGCCAGCCAGGTGGTGTTTATCGCCGCCGATATATCCGCCAAGTCCATGGGCAGCGATGATTCCAAATCGAGCTCGCTCTATCGGCACAGCGTCAGATTGACCAACTATCACAACCCGTATGACTCGGTGCTCAAGCTCTCGAATATCAAACGCATTGGCGTGGCGCCGCGAGCCGGACGGATCGGATTACCGACTCAGGTGCCGCAGAAGGCGGTCTGTGTCGATTGCGGGCCCCATTTCCAGCGTCTGAAAAAAGACCCCGGCAGCGATGGCGCATGGGACCACGCGTGGCATTTCTACGATAAAGGGTTCGCCCGCGATCTGGCCTGCACCCTGCGTGGTGATATCGACCGCCATTACATCCCTACGCGGCGTACGGACAATCGCGGGCGGCTTCAACTGGCTCCGGAGGATTGACCGACCACGGCCGCAGCCCCGAGCCAGGCGGCGCCACGTACACCGCTGGCGTCGCCATGCCGATGACGGCGGATCGGCGTCAGCGGCTGATCCGTAAACAGATAGCCGCCGACCGCGGCCTCGGTGCGGTCGGCCAGGTCCGGCAGATTGGACATGCCGCCGCCCAGCACGATGACGTCCGGATCGAGGATGTTTATCACCAGCGCCAGGCTGCGCGCCAGCCGTTCGACATAACGATCCAGCGTCGCCACCGCCGCCGGGTCGCCGCGGCTGGCGTCCACTACGATCTCGCGTGTGCTGCGTTGCAAGCCCGTATGGAGTTCGTGATCCCGTTCCATCGCCGGACCCGACAGGAACGTCTCGATGCATCCCTGGCGGCCGCAATAGCAATCCGCCATTGGATCCGCATCGCCCGGATCGATGGGTAGAGGATTGTGACCCCACTCGCCGGCGATGCGTTGTGCGCCATCGAGGACGTGTCCGTTGACGACGATCCCGCCGCCGACACCGGTGCCCAGGATTACGCCGAACACAACGCCATGGCCGGCGCCAGCGCCGTCCACCGCCTCTGACAGCGCGAAGCAATTGGCGTCATTCATCACCGCGACCGGGCGGCCGAGACGTGTCGCCAGATCACGATCGATCGCGTGGCCGATCAGCCAGGTCGAGTTGGCGTTCTTGACCTTGCCGGTGAGCGGCGAGAGCGTACCCGGGATGCCCAGGCCGATACTGCCGGGCCCACCCGCAGCGACATCTGCCGCGGCGACGAGTCTGGCGATAAGATCGAGCGTGTCGTCATAGCGGCGCGGAGTCGGCTGGCGCTGCCGGAACAGCTCACGACCATCTGGCGCCAGCACGATAGCTTCCGTCTTGGTCCCGCCCAGATCGATACCGATGGCCGTCATGCGTATGTCCCTCCTTGATGATCCCGGGCGGTGACCCGCGACACGGTTGTCTGTGGTCCGTGGACATCTCCTGGCCAGGATCCCCTGCGCACGGGTCAGACGAGACACGTAGACTTTGCCAGAAATCGGTTTCTGTCGTGAACCAGGACGCTGTCGTGGCAAGCTACGCTCACCGTCCACACAGCGCTGGCGTAACATTGAGCACACGATCATGGCAGATGAGTTGAACGTCCTCGGCGAACCGCTGCAATCCTGCAGCGACGAGCCATTGGCCGGATTCTTCCGGGACGGATGCTGCCGCACCGGGCGGCAGGACCTCGGTACTCACGTCATCTGCGCCCGGGTCACCGCCGAGTTTCTCGAATACAGCCGCCGCCGCGGTAACGACCTGGTTACACCGCAGCCCGCGTCGGGTTTTCCAGGCCTCAGACCGGGCGATCGCTGGTGTCTGTGCGCGGCGCGCTGGAAGGAGGCGCTGGCTGCAGGTGTGGCGCCGCGCGTGGTCCTGCAGGCGACGCACGCCCAGGCGCTCGAGATCGTCGAGATGGAAGATCTCAAGCGCCACGCGCTCGATCTCTCCTGAGACCCGGTCCCCGGGCGTAATGCGCAGATATCCACTATGCTCGTGACCTGCTGAAGGAAAATCTCATGCCATCTGAAGATCCGATAACCCTTGCCGCCCACGAGATCAGGGACGTCATCGACAACATCAACCGTGTCTGGCTGCAGGGCGATCCGCAGGACCTGCAGCAGTTCTTCCATCCGGACGTGGTGGTGCAGCCTCCCGGGGAATCACCTCGGGTTTATGGCGTCGAGGCCTGCATCTCCAGCTACGCCGAGTTCCGCAGCCAGGCGCGGATCCAGCGCTTCACGCCCGGCGATGCTGAGATCGACGTGTTCGGCGACACCGCCGTCGCTACTTACCGCTACGAGATCGCCTATATCCTTGGCGACGAAGCCTTCGACAAAACGGCCGGGGAGCTACTGGTATTGATGCACGGCGACGATGGCTGGCGGATCATCTGGCGGACTCTGTTGAGCTGACGCTGAGGCCGGCAGGCCGTGGCGCCAACTAAGGCGCCAGGCGCTCGATCGTCCAGGCGCCGTCGCTGCGACCGTACAAGAAGCGATCATGCAGGCGGCTCGGCCGGCCCTGCCAGAATTCCAATTCCCCTGGTCGCACCCGGTATCCACCCCAAAATGTCGGCAACGGCACTTTGCCCTCCGCGAACTTCCGTTTCATCTCCTGCAGCTTCATCTCGAGGATCTTGCGCGAGCTGATCACCCGGCTCTGATCAGACACCCAGGCACCGAGCTGGCTGCCGTGAGGGCGTTTGACGAAATAGGCCAGGGACTCGCTGCGCGACACCGTCTCGACGTCGCCACGGACGATGATCTGGCGCTCCAGGGGCTGCCAATAAAACAGCAGCGCGACCCTGGCATTCTCTGCCATCTGACGCGCCTTGGCGCTTTCGAGATTGGTGAAGAAGACGAATCCGTGTGCATCAAAATATTTCATCAACACCGTGCGCACCGAAGGCTGGCCGTCAGCACCCGAGGTGGCGAGACTCATCGCGTTGGGCTCCGGCAGATCGGCTGACTGCGCTTGCTCGAACCAGATCCGGAACTGTTCGATCGGATCGCCGGCCAGGTCTTCCCGCCTGAGGGCGCCGCGGTCGTAGTCTCGCCGCAGGTCGCTGATATCCATCGCCTACTCCGCTGGCCCAGGCGAGGCCGGTCCCGGATCCGCCTCGCGGTGGCCCCTGTCGAGAGTCTCGAAGTCATCCACCTCGAGCACCTCCTGGCGCGCCTTTTCCGCATAGCGCAGCTCGTCCGCTTCGGCCTGGGTGAGCAGCTTGGCCAACACCGCCGCCTCGAGGCGTTGCTGAAATGGCCCCTCCGGCACCAGTTCCCGTCGCGTGCCCTCGCGCAGCTTCGACGCCAGCGGCGCGGTCATCGTCACCTTACCCAGTGCCGCCTCCAGCTTTGCCAGCGGTTCGGCCGGATCCGCGGGAATGTACATGCCGGAGGCGATCCGATCACGGCTGGTGGATGGCACCGTGATCAACTCCACCAGCCGGTCCTCGAGCCGGTCGTCGGGTGGCCGCCACGGGCTTCCCAGCGGGAATAGCAACCACTTGAGCAGCCGCGCGGGGAACGCCGGCAGATTTGCACAGACCGCCTCGAGCCCGATCTGACAACGATACAGGCTGTCCGTCATGACCCATTCGAGCAGCAGATCGTCACTGGCATCGCCGTCCGCCATCTCGTGATGACGCAACGCCGCCGCCGCGATGTAAAGGTTGCTGAGCACATCGGCCATGCGTCCCGAAAGCCGCTCGCGGCGCTTGAACTGCCCGCGCAGCGTGAGCAACAGAACATCTGTGGCCAGCGCAAAACCAGCGCTGAGACGCGCGATCTGTCGGTAATAGCGGCGCGGCGCCCGCGACTTTACCGGGCTGCCAGCGAGACGACCAGCGCTTAGTCCCAGCACCAGGCTGCGCAGACCATTGCGCACGGCAAGCCTTATGTGGCGTGCGCACGCGCGGTCAAAGGCCCGCAGATCCGGCCTTCCGGCGCGGGTGGCGGCGGTCAGTTCCGCCTGCAGACAAGGATGGCAGCGGATCACCCCCTGGCCGAAGGTCATCAGCGTCCGGGTGAGGATGTTGGCACCTTCGGCGGTGACGCCGATCGGTCCGAACCTGGCGATTTCCGCGATCAGGTTGCGCGGGCCTAGACAGATAGCGGCGCCGGCATGAACGTCCATCGCGTGGTCCAGCACCCACCGGCAGCGCTCCGTCAGGTTGTATTTGACGATGCCGGCGGCGACCGCAGGCTGCACGCCGCTATCCAGTTCGGCCAGGATCATCTGACGCGCGCAATCCATGGCCCAGGTGTGTCCAGCCATCGGCGCCAGGGCCTCCTGCACACCCTCGAACACCGCGATCGGCGCACGGAACTGAAACCGCACCCGGGCATAGGCACCGGTGGCCCTGGTGGCCGTCTTCGCCGCGCCACACGACAGCGCGGGCAGCGAGATAGCACGTCCGTCAGTGAGGCATTCCATCAGCATGCGCCAACCCTGTCCCAGGCCATCGGTCTCGCCGACAATGGCATCCAGCGGCACGAATACGTCGCGGCCGCTGAGCGGACCGTTGTGGAAGCCCATGTGCAGCGGATCATGCCGGCGCCCGCGCTCCACCCCCTGTGCGTTGGCCGGGACCAGCGCCAGAGTGATCCCGAGCCGATCCTGCTCGCCGAGCAGGTGCTCCGGATCATAGAGTTTGAACGCCAGACCGAGGAGGCTGGCTACGGGCGCCAGCGTGATGTAGCGCTTGTCGAAATTCAGCCTCACGCCGAGCACATCGGGTACACCCTCGTGGGTCTGCCGGCACACCACGCCGCTGTCCACGATCGAGCCGGCATCGCTGCCCGCCTCCGGACCGGTCAGGGCGAAACAGGGGATCTCCTCGCCGCTGGCCAACCGTGTCAGATAACGCTGCTTCTGCGCCTCGGTGCCGTATTTCACGATCAGCTTGGCCGGGCCCACCGAGTTGGGGATCATCGCGGTGAGCGCCGCGCTGACGCTGCGTGAGGCGATTTTCATGATCACGGCTGCCTGGGCGGTGGCAGAGAATCCGTGGCCGCCGTACTCCTCCGGTATGGTCATGCCGAAGAAACGTTCCGATTTGAGCAGATCCCAGGCCTGGACCGGCAGGTCGCGATCCACCTGGTTGATGCGATAGTCCGAGACCATGCCGCAAAGAGTCTCGACCGGACCGTCGAGGAAAGCTCGCTCCGCCTCACTCAGCCGAGACGACGATAATCGTCGCAGACGGCGCCAGGAGGGCCGGCCGCTGAACAGCTCAGCTTCCCAGCCGGTGTCACCGGCATCCAGGGCGGCGCGCTCGGTGGCGGAGATGGGCGGCATCTCCTGACGCATCATGCGCATCATCCGTTCGCTGATCAGCCGGGTGCGCAGCGGCGGCAGACCCAGTACGGCCACGCCGATGATAAAAACAGACCATGACAGCACGTTCGCGGTGATGCCAAACTCACCCGTCGCGCTCATCGCGGCGAGCATCCCGGCACCGACAAACAGCCACACCCAAAGGCCGGCCGCAAACCAGACCAGGATGATCCCGACCAGCAACAGGCCAAGGGTCCACAGCCACCCCGATACCAAGATTTCCATACCCGACATCCTTTAACGGCCGATGACCACAGCCCGGCGCCGCGGGTCTAATCCGGCAGCAACGCTTCGAGCTCGGCCATCTCGGTAAAGACTGTAGCACCGGCCGCCGCCAGGACGCGAGACGGAGTGCGCTGCGCATAACCAAACACGCGCATACCGGCGGCCCGGGCGGCAAGTACGCCCGGTCGCGAGTCCTCGACCACGATACAGTCTGCGGGTGCGAAGCCGAGGCGGCTCGCGCCATGCAGGAGCAGATCGGGCGCAGGCTTGCCGCGGCTCACGTCTTCAGCGCTGAAGATCCGATCATCGGGGAAAAAGCGGCGCAGTCCCGTCAGCTCGAGGCTGCGGCGGATCTTGCTGTGGATGCCGCTGGATGCCACACACGACGGCGAACGCAGCCGCTCGAGCACGCTGGCGATTCGCGCCGCCTCCTGGGTTCGACGACAGCGCAAAAGGAGCCGGGCGCGCAGATTGAGCCAGTCAGAGTGCTCGACTTCGTCGGGGAACCTCTCGAGCAGACCGAGAGCGCGGTCGTATCTACCCTGCGTTT
>Ga0209456_10001779_pt1 | contig 10361 bp, 8 predicted proteins | sample COG_11_FD_184755 | JGI IMG/M metagenome (GOLD analysis project Ga0209456, IMG submission 184755) | Pelagic marine sediment microbial communities from the LTER site Helgoland, North Sea, for post-phytoplankton bloom and carbon turnover... | ecosystem: Environmental > Aquatic > Marine > Neritic...
TGGGGCCCAACCACTATCTCGCCCTCTCTTCAGCGGAAGTGGCGGAATTGGCAGACGCGCATGATTCAGGTTCATGTGTCCGCAAGGACGTGGAGGTTCGAGTCCTCTCTTCCGCACCCGGCGCGTTGTAGTCGCCACTCGTGTATCTACGAGGACATCGAACCGACGGTGTACTCGGCCCCTTTCGGGGCCTGCGTACTGCGGCTGGAATTCGGCAGCTCCGTGGACTTCGTCCACTCCGACTTTGCCGTATTCCAGTCACACGCGAGTCCTCTTAAGACGCGCGTGGCGGGTTGCTGGAGGGCCGGACTGGGGGGGCTTGGTCTGCACTTTTTTCATGGGGGGTGCAGGTTGTTTATAGCTGTGGGGGGTTTGGGCTGGCTGGTTTTGTTTGATTTCAGCTAGTTAGCGGAGCTTCAACTTCGGTACGGGAGTTGCATCTATAGCGGACGTGGATGGAAATCATAGAAATCGGCGCGAGGGACTGACGCTGGTGGAGCTCATGGTCGTCTTGGTGGTCATGGGCGTGCTGGTGAGCGCTGCCCTGCCGAACATCGGCGATGGTTTCGCCGATCGTCGTGTCGCGATGGTGGCTCGGGATGTGGCGTCCCTGTTCCAGCGCGCCCGTTACATGTCGATGGCCTACGGCCGCGCGCACCAGGTCGTCTACGAAAACGACGGCGGGACCGGCCTCGCCAACGGCAACCCGTACGCCTTCGAGACCCTGCGCGGCACCAGCGGTGGTTGCGCGCTGACCAGCTTCGAGAACGTGGGCGGCACGGTGCTCGCCGACATGGACTGCGGCGCCAACTGGCGCTGCGTCGATAGCGTGTACCCCGATACCTACGATTCAGACCCTGGCGATACCGATCTCATTCGGGTCGACGGCCGCAACTACGCCACGTTTTGCTACGAGGCGGGCTCGAACAACCAGGTGTTCATCGACTCGGTCCTGTTCTCGAACTGGCAGGTCAATCCCGTGCAATCCGGTTTCGGCTTCCTGGTCTATCGCCGAGTCGACGGTCAGTCGGTCGGCGTCACGCGAAAAGTATTGGTTCCGTCTGGGACTGGAACACCACGAATACTGCGATGAACCACCTCGACAAGAACACGCAAGCAGGTTTCACCCTCGTCGAGGTCATGATCGCCATCGGCATCATGACCGTGGGCTCGCTCGGCATCCTGGCGATGCATCAGGGTGTGAGTCAGGCGAACCGGGGGGCTCTCGAAATGAACACCGCGCTGGCGATCACCGAACGCTGGGTCGAGCGCGTCGAGCGCGATGCACTCTCCTGGACGGAGCGGGGCCTCAATAGCAGCTCGCTCGCCGGCACAGACCACCTGTCGGGGCTGGCGGGCACCGCCTCGGCTACCGACTGGTTTAGGCCAACGCAGACGACCGATGAATCTTACGATTTCGACTACTTCGGTGATGACGTCACGACCGGCAATCCCAATCCGCCGAAATACTGCACCAACCTGCGGCTTAGTTGGCTCCGGCAGGGAAGCTCGGCCCGGGTCGACATCCGGACCTTCTGGTTCCGCGAGGGCTATGCGCCCGGCGGCGCCGCGCACCCGAACTGGGTGAGTGGCTCCGCGTTTCAAGGCGCGGACTGCGACGCGGCAGCCGCGGACGGCTGGGGTCTCAACACGGCAACGCTCCCCCCGAATATCGATGTGGTGTTCGCATCGACCGTCGTCACCTGGCTGAGGAGGGAAGGGTCGTGAGAAAGAGCGGATTCACACTCATCGAGCTCATGGTCGCGATGGTCGTAGGCCTTACCGCCATCACCTCGGTCTACAGCCTTGGGGCCGCGATGAGCGAGCAATTCTACGAAGAGCAACGCACGGCGACCTCGCAGGGCTCATCGCGCGCCGCGATCATGGAGCTCCGCCGCGATATTTCTCGAGCCGGTCTCTTCGGCTCGCCCAACGCCCAGAGAGAGTCCCGCTGCGAGGCCGGTCTGCCCGGGCTCCCCAAGTTCGGCGGTGGCAACATCACCATGGGCGCCTTTCAGTACTACCCGGATGCGGACCTCGGGGTCCTCGACCCGGACGGCGACAACGCTGGAAGAGTCAACGCCGACCGCCTTCGCGTTCTCACCAGCCTCTACCTAACCGACCAGCTCCTCGTCGACTCGGTGAGCCCCGAGGGGACGACCATCATCTTACAAACCAGCAATCAAGCGTACCGCCGAACCTTCGCCTGGGGTCAGGCGGCAGGTCCGTTCACCGGCTCCACGCCGGACTACCTCGACGGCAATCTCGGCTGGGATGCGGCCTGGGGTGGCGAGACGGGGAACTGGAAAGGCATTGGCCAAAAAGGAGCGCGCGCGTTCCAGACCGGTTCGGTCCTCCACATCGAATCACCGGAAGGGTATCACTTCTTTCGCACCGTCTTTAGCAAGGCGGACAACATCCAGAATGAAGTGCGCCTTTCCGTCAACCCGGCGCTGCCGGTGGCGACCGCGTGCCTGCCTGGAGCAGGCGGGGGCTCGACCGTCGCTCCGCTGCAATGGGTCGAGTACGCGCTGGTCGATCCCTTCGATGCCACGTCGGTCGGCGCCAACTTCATGGATCTCGGAGAGCTCTTCGATCTCGGGGGAACGAACGCCATTCTCGCCTCTGATTTCGAGACCGCGGGCGAAGATTCGCTTCGAGAGAAGCGCAACGTCATGCTGGTGCGACGCATCTTGAATCCGGCGGACGGGAACCCGTGGCCCAACACCGCGCAGGTGCTCGCCGAGTTCGTCAGCAACTTCGAAGTCTCGTTCCTCATCGACCGCAACTCCGGCAAGACTCTGGCACCGGACATCGTCGCCGAGACGAATATCAACGACATCCCCGAGCAGGTCCGCTCGGTTCTCATCGACTTGGGGATCCGCAGCCCGCTCGAAGACCCCTCGATTCCCTACTCGGCGGTGACCGGCGCGAACACGCGATTCGAGGTGGACCCAGACGCAAAGGGCTCTGCGCGGGTCCGCCACATCCGCATCGAGATTCCCGTGATGAGCGTGGCAAGGAGGAACCTCTGATGAAGCATCCTCGCAAGCAGGAAGGCGCCGTGCTTTTCGTCGTCATGATGATCGTGATGGTCGGCACCGCGAGCGCGCTCTTCTCGGCCACGACGGTGTCGCATGAGGTTCGGGGCACAGGGTTTGCCCGCCAGCAGCTGCAAACCCGATACGCCGCCCGCTCCGCGGTGATCGGCGCGCTCGAGTGGTTCGACATCTTCGGCCCGGAGGTCGTCCGCGACATCGTGCAGACCCGAGGCGACACCGACGCCAAGCTCTTCGCCTGTGTCGGCGATGGTGTGACCACTCCGAAGAGCTGCTACCCGGAACCCCCGTTGGCCGGTAACCGCCGGGCCTATCGGCTTTACAAGGAGCACTTTGACGCGCTGATCGAGCCCGACGGCAGCGGTAACTTCAAAAACATACCCGTCGACGCCGATGCCGTCTTCGGAGGCGGCTCCGCCCACACCCCGGCGTTCGTGATCGACCTCTATGACGAGCACGTCGTGAACAAGCTTCCGCCCGGAGCCGCCGCTCAGGGTGGCATCAAATTCAAGTACATGCGCACGACCATGACGGCTCGCGGTCGCGCGCAGGTAGGAGACGGTACCGTCGATGCCGCCGAAGGCGAGGACGCGGGACGTCAGTGGAACGAAACGGGCGCGGATATACGCGCGTACATCATCAGCGGGCCATTCCTTTCTTCGGGGTCATGATGAGATTTTGGCAGTACATTACTTTGCTTGGCTTATTCGTAGCTTCCCTCGGCCCGAGCGCGAGAGTTTCGGCGCAGAGCCCCGACATTCGAAACATTCGGCCGCACGTGATCCTTCTGGTCGACACCTCGGGCTCGATGGAGCGAAAGCCGAACTGCATCTGCACGACGCCGGCATGCCTCGAGTGCATTCCCGTCTGCGGGGCGGGCACCTACGAGCAGAACCGCTGGTCGGTCGTCGCACAGGCGCTAACCGGCGAGTTCATTCCGTACGAGTGCAATTCCGACATCCGAATCGGCGGTATCTACACAGGTGAGTACGATGAAGGCTACTTCCTGCCGCACATTCAGCTGCCTCAAGAGATCCCGGCCTATGGTGGATCGCAGAGCGCGAACGGCGTCCTCGATACCTACATCGAGCGCATCAAGTTCGGCTTGATGACCTTCGACTCGATTGGAACCTTGAGCGACAGGCCTCCGCTGGTCAGCCAGGCGGACTTCCTCCTCGCACCGTTCCCGACCGAATCGGCGGGAACCAAGGGGATGTACTCATACGCGCCGGACAGACCCTATTCGTTCCCAGGCGCCCTGACGACCTTCATGCTCAACAGTGGAGCGCGTTCCGCCACCGCGCCCGAAGGCGGCTTGGTCTCCGTCGGCGCGGACAGCACCGCATCGATGGCCACGACGAACGCCGCCATTCAGAAGACGTTCCTCGGTGACACTGGGCTCGGCAAGAATCCTGTGCGCCCCTACGGTGCTACGCCGACGGCCGGGCTCGTCACCGACCTCCAGTACTTTCTTCAGACCGATCCGGACATCCTCGAGAAGACGGCCGATCCAGGTGCGGGCGATCCCTACTACGGCTGCCGTGGACGAAGCGCCGTTCTGATCACCGACGGTTTTCCGAACGGCGACATGCGGGGCAACCCGGTCAATTGCCAGGACTTGGGCAATCCCGTGGGCGCGACCGGCTGTCCGTACGAACTGGTCGCCGACACGGTCGCAGCGATGGTCGCGTCCGATGATTTGAACAAGTTCTACGTGATTGGCTTCGCACTCGATGGAGACGCCGCGAAGGTCGCCGCCGTCAAGGCGCTCCTGGACGACATCGCTTTGGTGGGTTCGGAGGGCGACTTGCCCGAGGCCTTCCTGGTCGCCGATCGCGCCGAGCTCGTCACTGCATTGAGCTTCATTTTCAACGAACAAAACCCCGGCGCGACCAGCCGAACCGCACCGGTGCCGACCGGCGCCTCGCCAGGCCTCATCGAGTCGGAGTTCTTCTCGGGTTTCAATGCGTCCTTGGACTCGACCGACCCCTGGGACGGCGTCTTGGAGCGTAGGCGCTTCTTGTGCATCGATGGCCTTCCCGAACCCCAAGACCTTGAAGACAGAGATCGCTTCCACGAAGTCCTGAATGCGCAGAACTCTGCCCCGTCGGACGTGCAGCCCTGGGGCGGCTCCTCGACGAACGTCAACTTCACGGGCGGTTTCCCGCGAAACCTCTGGACGGTGCTGCCAAGCGATCCGGCCGACATCAATTCGCACCTCACGGGTAGCGGAGAGGACAAGCTCACGACGGCTGGCCTGGACGTGCCCGGTGTCGGCTTGGCGCTCATCGACCAACCGGTCGGCGAATTCAGCAGGGCCATCGATCCCGAGTACCTCTTGGGCGTGGGCAGCACGGACACCGCGTTGAGAGATACGGTGGTCGAATGGGTTCACGGCGCGCCCGGAAGCGGCCGTGAGAACGAACGCCTCGGCGACATCTACCATTCGACTCCAGCCCTCGTGGGCCCGCTCGTCGATGACATCGATGACAGCTCGTTCAACGACTGGCGATTGGGCTTGGCGTACCAGTTGAGCCCCGATCCGCTGGAAGTCGTACCAAACTGGCAGCTGAGCGAACGTCCTCGCGTGATCTATGCGTCGTCGAACGATGGCGTCATCCATGCGTTCCTCGCCGACGACTACGCGGCCGGCGTGTACACCCCCGGCAACAACCTCGAGGAATTCGCCTGTGCCAACAACAAAGACGCCGGCACCGAGCTCTGGGGTTTCATCCCGCCGATGTTCCTCGATGATCTCGACGACATGCTGGCGGGCGGCAGCAAGCAGTGGTACGGCGACGGCAGTATTCAGGTCCGCAACCTCTATGACGTTCGCCCGTTCGCAGCGAATCAGGGCGGCGCGACGAATGTCTGGCGCACAATCCTCTTCCTAAGCTTCCGAAACGGTGGCAACGGCATGGTGGCGCTCGACGTCACCAACCCCTGCAAGCCCGAGTTCCTCTGGCAGTTCACCCATCCCAACCTCGGCAATACCTATGGGCAGCCCACCGCCGCTCAGATCTTCGTCGAAGGCGGCGACGACGGCAGTGGCGGGCCGGCTTTCCTGGCGAGGCAATCCCGTGGCGTGATTCTCCTTCCGGGCGGACAGGGCGTCGAAAACAGCAGCTCAGTCGCGATTCCCGTCGGCCCCCAACTCCCCCAGGACATGGAGGCCGCAGACAGTACCTCGATCAGCCCCCGCGCGAATCGACGCGAGTGGCGCGACCAGTCGACCGCTCCAGCGCAGGTGAAGCACGGCCGGATGCTCTACTTCATCGACGTGGTGACCGGCAATCTCATCGAGAAACTCGACGAAACCGACTTCCCTGCTCCGCTCACCGGTGCGGTTTCGGTCTACCGAGGCGGTACCGGCACGGTGGCAAGCGCGGCGTACACGGTGGACGCCGATGGCGTGCTTTGGCGGGTCGATCTGTCTTCGACCGAGCCGGCGGACTGGGAGGCCGAGGCGCTCCACGACCTGTACTACGACGAGGCGTCCGACGTGGCCGAGCCCACGTTCTACCCGCTTGCGCTCACCAGCGACCCGAAGGGCAGGGTCGTCATCCTGACCGGAACGGGCAACATCGACGTGCTCGACGATGCCACCGCGATCAACAAGGTCGTCTCGGTGACCGAGGTTCTCACCTTCGACGTCGACGGCACGGTCGACAAAGTCGAGGGCCGGCTGAATTGGGAAATCGAGCTGGACCCGGGCGAGCAGATGACCGGGCCGATCGAGCTCTTTGGCGGCCAGGTTTTCTTCGGGACCTTCAAGTCCGTGACCGGGTCGGCGATCGACGCCTGTCCGTTCGGCGGGAGCCGTATTTTCGGACTGAACTACTTGGATGACCCGACCAGCCCAGGAACCAAGGTTCCCCTGCTCGGAGACCCCTTGGCCCCGGTCCTAGTGCTCGATCAAACCGACCTCCCGGAGCTCAAGAACGCTTTGCTCGTCGGCCTACAGGTCGGCCAAGTGCCCGTCTGCGTCACGACGCTGGGCGTCCCCATTCTCGATCCCTTCGATGGCATCGGTGGGACCCTCCAAATGCCGGTCGCGACGAGCGGGCGCGAGTTCAAGCTGATGGGCCACCTGAGCGGCTCGGCTGCAATACCGGTCAACCAGCTCTCGATTAACATTCTCGAGCAGGCGATCAGGGCGCCCGAATCCTTTACGGTCGTCTCGGGCATGGCCGATACGCTGGAATGATCGGTCGCACAGTGATACCTCCTAAACTGATGGACGGCTTCCCGCTTCTCGTTCTCGCTCTGGTGCTCGCCGGCTGCAACTCGAAGCCCGAACGGGAGGCGCAGAGTGGCGCTGGCGAGGCGTTACGGAAGCAGGCGAATGCCGAATCTACAAAGCGGAAGACGAACGCCCGACGCTTCGATGCAGAGGGGCGTCTTCTCCCGTCGGACGACTACATCGTCGGCATCCGCCTTCCGCGCGGCGCCGAGCTCTATCGCGAAGACGGGCTTCTGCACGTGTACCGAATTCGCGCGCCCATCGCCAAGGTGCTTGCCTATATTGGGCCCATGATGGTCACGGGCAGCGTGGAGCGCCGCGGCAAAGGCGCGATTTACAAGCGAGCGAGCGTTCGTGGCGCAGAGGTCAACCCGACCAAGGTCGACGTCTCGATTCTGGAGGTCGGCAGCAACGCGACGCGAATCTCGATCATGGAGCTTCCGCCACCGCCTCCACGCGAGCACGTACCGAGCGCCGATCAGACCAAGGCCGCGGCCCAAGAGTCGTTTCGCATGCTCGACTAACGTGCACGCAACCCGTCAGGGCTCTCGATAGGCAGCGAAGGTGCACTGGACCGTTCCCTCAGCCAGGGACTCGGTTGCGACCATGCTGGTGGAGACCCGTCCCGGATCGTCCATGCGCCCGAAGCGCTCGACCAGCTGTGCGACCCGTCGCGCCCAGACCCGGCTGCTCAGCTCGGGCACCGCAACCTGACAGGCGACAGGACCATGTGGAAACGCCTCCAAGAGCCCGATGAATCGTCTGAAGGTGGCACCGGACACCTGCCCCTTGGAGGTGAAAAAACGCTCGGACCGAATCAGGACGGCGCTCCCGAGTCGATCGGCAGCAAAGCCCGTGACGGACGCCGTTTGGACGAGTGCCGTCGAGGCGCCGGGGCGTGGCTCGGGCCAGTCTGCGCGCGTTTGTCCGATCAGAATTTCGCTCTCGAGTAAGAGCGACTCCGCGACCCTCGCGGCGCCGGGGCGTTTGCGTGTAACGAAATCCGCACGCTCGCGAAGCGGCCGGAGTTGCTCGTCGGTCGCACCGAGTGCTTCTGCCAGCGCAATGTTGAGGCGCACCCGGGTCAGCACCGCATCGAGCGTCGCGTCGCTCACGGTGTTGGCCTTGGTCAAGGCGGCGAGTCGCTCTGCTTCGCGGAGCGCGACCGCGTTGGCCTCATGGCGAGAGATGTCCCGGGCGACGGCCACGGAGGCTTCCTGATCGCGAGCAAGCTGCTTGCCCCAATGTTCCTCCTCGCGTTGAAGCTCGGCGCGCCGACGATCCAATTGCACCCGCGCAGCTTCCACAATGGACGCTGCCAACCACAGCCGCGACTCGGTCCGATAGTCATCTGCGGCGTCCTCGTCTTTGCGCCGCTGTGCATCACTGGCTTGGGCCCATGCCGACTCTGCCTGGCCGTAAAGATCGGGAGCGTGCTCTCGTGCGAGGTCCGCTTCCGGAGTGGTGAACAGCACATCCGACGTTCGGGCCGCTTGCGACCCCGCGCATGCCCCGATCGCGACCGAGAGAAACACGACCGTCGCCCGCAAGATCATGGGCGCTCTCCGCTCCGTGCCAGCGATGCACGATCTCTCATGAGCGCCTCGAGGGCACGTCGCTGCGCGTTGGCGCGTTCACGGATCGAGCTCAGGCGGCGTTGCGTCGCGAAGAGCTCGGCTTGAGCCTTTCGACGAGCGAGCTGCCGGTCCGCCAGGACCAAGGCCGCATCGGCGATCCTTCGAGCTCTCGAAGCCGCGTTCGGATCTTCGGGCGAGCTGGAAGCGCGGAGTATGGCGCGACGGGCTTGTTCGAGCGCGCCTTTCGCGTACTTGGCGTCGTCGCGTGCTTCGAGCTGGCCGAGTCGGTGTTCGAGCTCCGCGGTTTGCGACTCGGGCTTGACCGCGTCGGCTAAGCCTGACGTAGCGGGAAGGGCGCCGACGAGCCCAAGCAGCATGAAACCGGCGCACGCGGAGCGCGCCCGGCTCGACTCATTGATACGAGAAGCGAAACTCGTAATCGCAGATGCGATAGACGTCGCCTTCTTCGATGCGCTTGGATTCGACACGTTGACCTGCGAACTCGATTCCATTCGTGCTGCCCAAGTCTTTCATGAAGTACGCACCGTCATGGAACACGACCGCCGCATGCTTGCGAGAGATGTTACCATCTCGAATCGCGAGATCGGTAGATCGTACGCCCCGCCCGATGATGAACTCGTCCTTATCGACGGGAATTGACTCGCCGTTGAACTGAAGCATCAGAACTCGGCGGCTCGCTAGGTCCGACGGTCGGCGGCCGGGGAGTGGAGGCGGCACGGTCACCGCTTGAAGCGGATTGCTAGCCGGCTGGACGGTTGGCCGGCGGGATGGCACCGGAGTCAACATTGGCCTCGACCGAGGATCGATCGATGGTGCGCCCACCGGTGACGCACCGGCCAGAGCCGAGCCCACGAGATCTTGAGATTCCACGCCTACGGAAGTGACCGTCTGCTCGCGCGCGCGCGCATACTCACGCATGGCCTCGTTGATCAGATAGTCCATGGAACACTGATGCTCTTTGCTCAGCCGGTCGAAGATCTCGAAAAGATAGTCGCGGCACTGAAAGGCTCGCACCGTTTTCCTGTCACCTTGATCAGCCATCGCGTCGACTACTCACTTGTTGTCACCTTGCTCACGGGTCCGAAGCGCCTTGATGGCCGCGTCGGCAACTTGGCCCACCTTTTTCACGGGCGGATTCAGCTCCGACCAACCCTGCCCCGTCACTGCGCCATCATCCGACATCAACTGCTGCATCGCGGGGACATCTGCTTCCCCACCTCTGCGTTCAAGATAGCGCAATGCGACCACCCGATTCCACCACTGCGGCGAATTGAGCAAAGCCATGACCGTAGATGTAGGCGGAGGTGTCATTTGACTCATCCTCGTCGCGTAGCCTTCGAGCTCTTCCGGCTCGTACTGAATTCCCGTAGATGACGGTAATCGTTGGGAAAACGGCTTGATTACCGAGGAGCCGCCGAGCGACAGGACCAGCTCGCCGGCACGCCAACGGAGACGCTTGGC
>Ga0209456_10001780_pt1 | contig 10361 bp, 9 predicted proteins | sample COG_11_FD_184755 | JGI IMG/M metagenome (GOLD analysis project Ga0209456, IMG submission 184755) | Pelagic marine sediment microbial communities from the LTER site Helgoland, North Sea, for post-phytoplankton bloom and carbon turnover... | ecosystem: Environmental > Aquatic > Marine > Neritic...
GGTGAGCCACAACGTTCGACTGGAACTTCTCAACGCCCAATTAGGAGTTGCTGCTCGAGCACGGCTGCAGTTGCAAAACCGTGTCGAATTCCTGCGCGCTCAAGTTAATGAGAGGCGCCAGATCGCTGCGACCCTGGCGCAGCAGACGGCGGAAGTCGTTGAACTAGCGGCTGCAGATAAGCACCCGGTGGTACGCGCACTCGCTGAGGATAATGCCAGCATGACGCGAGAGCTGCCCTCGGTGGTTACCCGTATTGAACGCGCTTCTGCGCAACTCGACCAGATCACGACCGAGGCGAAAATCCTGGAACAGCGCCTGGCCCGTTCGCGACAACGTCTCGAGGTCGGAGGACTAAGCCGCCCTATAGGCCTCCTTCTCATTGAAGAGAGCCGCAACCTGCCGCAAATATCGCGGCATCGAGCGGAGGTGAACGCACGCAGCACAACGCTTGCCGAGGTCGGTCTTGCCCAAATGCGCGTGCAGGAACAGCGACGCGAGTTGACCTCTGTCGATGCACGCGTCGAGGTCGTAATGGCCGAAGTCGCCAGTGACATGACGGATGAAGACGAACTCCTGGAGATGCGCGGCGAAGTGCGCCTGCTGTTTCGAGACCGGCGCGACCTGCTCATCCAGGCCGAGGATACCCACAGCAGCCACCTGCAAGTGCTAGGCAATCTCGACGTTGCACAGCGCAGACTGCTGGAGTCTACAGCTGAGTTCCAGGAGTTTCTCAGTCAAAACCTGCTGTGGATTCCAAGCGCACCCGTTGCTTTCACCGGTGATTGGCAATTGACCGGGTCCGCAATGCTTGTCGCGCTATCGCCCGATTCCTGGCTCGGCGCTGCGTCCGACCTGACCCGGTCCATCAGCAACCATCTGGTCGAAGCGGTTTTCGCATTTTTTCTGCTAGCAGCACTGCTGTTATCGCGTAAACCATTGGCGCGTCGCAACTCGGCGATGAATCACAGGATCGGCCGACTTTCTACGGACAATATTGGCCTGACGCTGGCGGCGCTTGGCATCGCCGCACTTCGTGCCGCACCGGTGTCCGTATCGCTGGCAATGGCTGGTTGGTTCCTGAGCAACGCGACGCGGCTGACTCCGTTCTCGGCTGTAGTCATGACCGGCCTGTTCGCAGTGGCGCCGTTTCTTTACAACGTACTGCTGTTCAGAGTCCTGAGCGCGAGTGACGGTGTGCTTGGCATACACTTCGGCTGGCAGAAGGAGAATCTCGTCATCATCAGGCGGCAGTTTCAGAGGCTTGCCGTATTCGGTGCCCCTCTCGTATTTGCCACGGTTCTGTTCTACAGGTCAGATATTGCGGCAGACCGCGCAACAATTGGTCGTTTGATGTTCGTCGCATTAATGGTCGTCCTATCACTCGTCATTCGACCGCTTGCGCACCCGGTGACGGGCGTAGCCGCACGTTATTACAAGACTCATGCAACAGGCTGGGCCAGAAAGCTCCGCTGGTTCTGGTACACACTTGGAGTTGGTGGACCAATACTGCTCGCCACGCTCTCGCTACTCGGGTACCTGTATACATCGCTCATTTTGACGAGCTTGCTCGTAGACACTATCTGGCTTGCCCTGGCGTTGATTATCGTCAACCTGATCGTGCTGCGATGGATCGCACTAACGCACCAAAAGCTCGCTTTAAGAATCCAGCTGCAAGAGCGCGAGGCACAAAAGGCGTCGCGTGAACAAGAAGGTGAAATTGAACCCGAAGGTGACGTACCAGTCGTCGAGTCAAAGCCGCTGGATCTCGACGAGGTGGACGCCCAGACACGCAAACTTCTCCGTTGGGGTTTGATAGTTGTTGCCGCTCTGGCTGGCTGGGGCATCTGGTCAGAAGTCTTCCCTGCTTTTCGCCTGCTCGAACAGGTCGCATTATGGTCGCAGACAGTTCTGGTCGACGGAGTGGAGACGATTGTACCGGTAACGCTGGCCGACCTTCTCCTGGCCGTGCTGGTGGCCGCCGGTACCGCAATAGCCTCGAAGAACCTGCCCGGGCTAATGGAAATCGCAATCCTGCAGCGCCTGACGCTGCAACCCGGCAGCCGCTACGCCATCATTACACTCACCCGCTACATCGTCGTTACGGTTGGCGTTATTTCCGTGCTGAACATCATAGGCTGGAACTGGTCGCAAATTCAGTGGTTGGTGGCAGCACTTAGTGTCGGCCTCGGCTTCGGCCTGCAGGAGATTGTTGCCAACTTTGTCGCGGGCTTGATCATCCTGTTTGAGCGTCCGGTGCGGGTTGGCGATACCATCACTGTCGGCCAGCTATCCGGTACCGTATCGCGCGTACGTATCCGTGCGACGACGATCACCGACTGGGACCGCAAGGAGATTATCGTGCCGAACAAGGCATTTATCACGGAGCAAGTGGTGAACTGGACGCTTGCGGACCCAATCACGCGCGTTGTCGTGCCCGTCGGAATCTCCTACGGCTCGGATGTCGAACTTGCCCACAAGGTCATGGAAGACGTATTGCGTTCGCTGCCATTAGTGCTGGATGAACCTGAACCAGAGGTCTTTTTCCTCGGTTTCGGCGATAGCTCGCTCGATTTCTCGCTTCGTGCATTCTCGCGTCAGCTTGCAGACCGCTTGCCGCTGATGAGCGAAATACACCGCGAAGTACTCAAGGCGTTGCGCGAACACGGAATCGAGATTCCGTTCCCACAGCGTGATCTGCACATTCGCTCGACGGTAGAGAACGATTGAGCGTGAGGCCTGCGGGCTAATCCGAGCGTTTCTTCAGCTCAGCGACTTCTGCTTCCAGCGCTTGAACGCGCTGCACCAATTCAGCAACGGTCACCCGGTCGCCGGACGCTTTCGCTTCTTTGGCCTCGCTCACATGCGCCTCAACGTCCACAGCACCTGAGAACAGGTGCATATACTCCGAGTCCTTGCGACCCGGCGTACGTGGCAGCTTGACGAGCATCGGATCGCCCTCGCGCTGAATCAGCTCGTTAATCGCCGTGACCACTTCATCATTGTCCGCAAATGTATGCAGGCGGCCACTTCGTGAGCGCAATTCCCCGGGGGTTTGAGGACCACGTAGCAGCAACAGGCAGACGATGGCGAGCTGCCCATCGTCAAGCTGGAGATTGCTATAACGCGTGTTGCAGAAGCGCTGCGAGTATTTCTCGGTGCGACTCTTGAAATTCTCATCCGTACGCGCGAGGTGCTTGGCCTCCAACAGGCGAATCGTCTGTTGCACCTCGCCCGGTTGCAATGCCATTACGGGATCGCGGGATGACTTCTGATTGCACGCGTTAGTAAGTGCATTCAGTGTCATCGGATACTGGTCCGGCGTGACGATGGATTTTTCGATCAGGCAGCCGACGACCCGGGCTTCTTTATCGCTCAGCTCTGGCCGCATCCGACTACTTGTGCTTCATTGCCACGATGTTGTGGCGAGCACGTGAGCGACGGACGTCGTCGAGATTCTTGAGTGTCAACGTGTCGGTCGCCTCGATCTTTTCTGCCAATTCCTGGCTTACAGCAGGTACGTTTTCAATTTTGAGCCGGTGTTCGCCCAGCGAAATGATGTCGTTGTTGCGTAGAATTCGTTTCGGCGTTTCGACCGAATTTACAATCGTGCCGTTGGTGCTATTCAGATCAAGAAGCACGAGGCCATTGGAATACATCTGGAACATGGCGTGCAACTTACTTACGTACCGGTCCTTGACCACAATGTCGGCCATATCGTCGCGGCCAATTATGGTTTCTCGTTTTGTCAGTGCGTACTCGGCCAGGGTCTCGCCTTCGCGCGTGATGATCACTCGCGGTGCGGCGTGCGTGTCCTTTAACTCTTCCGTCCTGGCCATGGCCTCGAGGGCGTAGTCGTTCAGGCGGCCCGGCCAGCCGCGTGACAGTTCGTGCAGGCGCTCACAGACATCAATTGAGAAAACGTGTTCGCTGCGTTCTCCACCCGCCGCGATCATCCGCGTGCGCAGGTAAATAACGGCTTCCTGTCGACTTAGCGGGTTCAACGCAAAAACTGCCGGATGGCGGCGTTCAAGATTGCGCATGCTGTGCTTGCTGGCCAGATCCGCCAGCCGTTCCTTGCCCGTAAGAATGATGCGCAAAGCAAAGCGCCCCTTCACATCGAGCGCGGCGAGCCAGTTGAGAAGACTCAGGGTGCTCGAGCCCAATTGGTCAGCATTGTCGACGATCAGGATCGGGGCCTGCCCCGTACGAGTTTGCTGTGACAGGAAGCTGCCGAGTGTCTGCAGCATTTGCTCGTCGTGCTGCGGAATGACGTCGACGCCGAATTGTTTGAGCATGCCGCTAACGAGGTGACGCGTTGAAGCCCGGCCTCCGTCAAAGAGTGCAATCGGGGCCTCCCGCTTCGACCAGGCGAGCTGCTCGCTGATGATCGTGCTCTTGCCGGAGCCTCGCGGCCCTTGCAGCAGCGCGATGCCGTTTGTTTGCTGCATTGCCGCAGACAGGAAGTGCAAGGCATCCCTGTGAGCTTCATAAGCGACTATGAGGCTGGAATTGGCGTCTTGCCCGAACGCCTTACTGCCTAATGAGGATCCATGCACTGGCATTGCTCTCTATTCTTGTTGTTATGGGCCACATTATTGCGCTTATATGAGCTGCCGCGTGGCCGAGATTCCATAATAACAGGTGTTTTGCCAAGTTTTTGCGGCTGCATAGCAGTCATGGCGCCGTTAGCGTGTTTCCTACCGACAATCATCTAACCAGGGAGGGAACGATGAACCGGATAATCATTGTAATTACGGCACTGGCTGCCGCCATGGCTTACTCCATCTACGTCAATCCTGACGAGCCGTCTGCACCGCCCGAGCTTGTGCCAAACACTGCCGAGGCGGGGCCTGCCCGGAATGTCCCGAACGCAACGCCCGAGCCGAAGCAAATCGTCGACGCCGACGATGGCACCGAGGTCGTACTAGGTATTCGTGTGCGCAAAGACCGCAAGTGCACGGTCGAGCTCAAGGACTATGTCACGCCCGACGGCAGGATGTTCTCTGCCTACACCTGCACGCCTAATGAGCCCAGGCCAGCGCATCCCTATGCTCACTATGACAACGAAACGCTTGCCAGCATGTCCTGGTCCGATGCCGAAGCGGCTGCACAACTAGGCCAGCGCCTCATCGACCAGGATACAGGTCGTTCCTACGAACTGCTGATTCGCGCGACCGCACTCGATGGCGACACGAGGCACATATCGTGGCTGGCGGACATGGCATTCAACCCCACGGCAGTTAATGGCGAACCACATGTCGGCAATCTCGAAAGCCGTTACAAACTTGCTGAACTCAATGCGCGCCTCGGCAGCGATCCGGTTCTTCCCGAGGTATTGAAGCGCGAGCTGGCCAACGCCGGCGTCGGCAAGGACAGGCTGTCCGAACTCGACGCGCGCGCAGACGCACTTCTTCGCGTCATGCAGGACATACAACGTGATGTATATGGGGAAGTCCGGATCGGAGGGCAGGATGATGTATAAACTAATCGCTGCCTTACTTTTGATCTCACCACTGGTTTCAGATATCAGTTTTGCGCAACGTGGCGCCACGGAAAACTACTGCGAACGATGCCGCGACCCATACGAGCACCCTGACGACTACGTCAATTTCGCGTATGACCAGATTTACGGCGATGACGGCTGGATGGACTTCGATCAGGCTGACGATTTCTACATCATCAACCCGGATGGGTTTGTCGTCTACGTCGATGTCGATTTCATCATGCGAGGTCTCGAGCTTTTCGGGCTTTCACTGCCCATGTGGCCCACAAATCAGCTGCAGATCTCATTGGCCCTGCCCAATGGCAACATTTACACGACGCGGCGCCGCGTTTTCCATCGGACACTGCCCGTACCGACATCGCAAGATCCCGCGCCTGGTGGTCCCGGTGGAGCTGACGATGGCGGTAACGACGGCGTAGACGACCCGGAAGACGGTGACGAAGAGTGGGAGCCACCCGAAATCGAGCGTAACGGAAATGTCAGAATTGAGGATCCTGACGAGAACGGAGAGTTCGCCGAGGCTGAATGGTGTGTGGAGTGTTAACCGGTCCGTAGTAAGATCGGCGGATGACTATGACTTGCATCCGCCGGTCCTTCTGGATCGCACTACTCCTACCCCTGCTGTTGCCGGTTCAACTTTTTGCCGATGGTGCTCGACTGGATGGCATGCCGCAGGGCTCGGGCAGTTACGACGACCTCGTCGCGCTATTCGAAGAATTCCTGGGCTGGCGCCGCGCCGATACCGGGTACGACGCCGATACGATCCTCAGGCGCCAGGCCGAGATGGAGGATTTCCAGGCCCAACTCGCGGACATGGCCGTCGTCGATTGGGAACTTGACCAACAGGTCGACTATCTCGCCGTTCGCTCCAGGTTTGATCGATACGACTTTCGCTTGCGTGTGTCTCGTCCCTGGTCGCGCGACCCGGGATTCTACGCCGACCAGATGCAGCGCATCACATTCACACAGTTGCCGCTCGGCGAAGATGAAACAGCAGAGCTTCGTCGACGCCTGACATCGATAGTTGAACTGTCAAAAAAGGCGCAACAAAACCTGACCAATGTCGCGGCTGACTATGCCGACCTTGCCATTCACAACCTTCGCAACGCAGACGGCGTCGGGCACGGATTCCCTTACCGCGCCACGCCGCCACGCGGTGTAATTGGCTGGTACGACGATTTGCTGGCCCGAGCACAGAAACAACAGCCCGAACTGGTTGACGACATTGCGACGACAAGACAGGCAGTAGCGTCTTTTTACAATTGGCTCGTTGATAGTCGCCCAGCCATGACGGCTGCGGCCGGCGTCGGCAAGGAGCACTTCGACTGGTACCTCAAACACGTCAAACTGATGCCTTACGATACAAACCAGGTGGTCACGCTGGGTTTGCGTGAACTGGACCGCTTGTGGAGCACTCACGCGCTCGAACAACACCGCAATCGTGACCTGGCGACGATCGAACTGCCGACATCAGCCGATGAATATGACGAACGCATCGCCGCGACCGACGAAAAGATTCGCAAGTTTCTTGTCGATGAGGAAATCATCTCTATCCCGGATTACATCGGCGAGCTTGATACCAACGTACCGTGGATTGTCCGACCAGGCGGGCCCAACTTTTGGGAACAGGTGCAATTTCGCAATCCGACACCCGATCATTTACACGCCGTGATTCCCGGCCATCGTTTTGATGGTGTTGTCGAGCAACACAATACTCACCCGATTCGGGGCAACATCATGAGCGGTGCGCGCGCCGAAGGTTGGGCCGTGTACCTCGAAGAGGCCATGTTGAATGCAGGTCTGCTCGATGACCAACCGCGTGTTCGCGAATTGATTTACATCTTCGGCATATTCCGCGCAGCGCGCGTACCGGCTGACGTCTGGCTGCAACAAAACGAGATGGGCGTTGCAGACGTCGTTGCGTGGTGGATGGAGCGCGTGCCCTGGCTCGACGATAACGTCGCACGCGTCGACGCCGAAATATACCTGCGCAGGCCACCGGGCTACGGACTCGGTTACACGATCGGCATGCTGCAAATGCAAAGCTTGCTCGCCGAACGCAAGCGACAACTAGGCGATGACTTTGTCCTCAAAGACTTTCATGACGAGTTCCTGGCCGCGGGCCGGTTGCCAATCTCCTTGATCCGCTGGGAAATGACTGGCCTCGACGATGAAGTCCGCGAGTTGTGGCGGCGCGACATCACGGTCAAGTAATCGCAGAATCCACCAGCCAGCCCTAAGAAAATCTCAGGCTTCAGCACCCGTTCATCTCCAATGTTGGAAACTGTGACCCAGTCCCGAAACGAGGAACTCGGGGTGGTGTCCAATACCCGGACCAATCAAAGGAGAATGATCATGTCTCGCTATCTGACAGCAGTATTTACACTTTTTCTGGCTCTGCCCGCCATGGCGGAAAGCCCCAACTACAATTTCCTGGAGCTCGGATATCAGTCTGTCGATCTCGATGTCGGCGGTGGAACTGATGTCGATGGCGACGGCTATGGGATCGGTGGCTCGTTCGAATTCGCTGAGAATTTCTTTGGTTTCGCCAGCTATTCCGATACGGGTTTCGACTTCAGCGTCGATCTGACTCAACTGCAGGTCGGGGTGGGCTGGCACACGGATCTTACCGACACTACTGACTTCTTCGCCACCGCATCCTGGGTGGATGCGGAAGTCGATGCCCCGGGATTCGGCTCCGTTGACGAAGACGGTTACGGCCTGAGCATTGGTGTTCGTAGCAACGTCACGGACCTGATCGAGCTCTACGGCGAAATCGCTTACGTCGATTATGGCGATTCCGATAGCACGGCATTCGGTGTCGGGATCTTCTTCAACATTACCGACAACTTTGCGCTGGGTCTCGGTGCTGCAGACGACGATGACGTGACATCGTACGGTGCCAGCGCACGCTTCTATTTCGGTAACTAGATTAACTGGCGTCTAAATCTTGAAGGCCCTGCTATTGCAGGGCCTTTTTTTGTGCGATGTCAGCGATGCTGATCAAAGAGTATTGGATTGCCATCCGGGTCGATAATCATGATGCTCGCCGGTCCTTCGGTACCTTCGTCGGCCTCGGCAGCCATCTCGACTCCGGCGGCTAGCAGCTGTTTCTGCAAGTCGCGCACGTCGGTGAACGATTCCAGTTCGCCGCATTGCTGATCCCACCCCGGGTTGAATGTGAGCATGTTCTTATCGAACATCCCCTGGAACAGTCCAATGACATGGTCGCCATTTCTCAGGATCAGCCAGTTGTCATCGACGTTGCCGCCAAAGCCCTCAAAGCCGAGCTTCGCGTAGAAGTCACGAGACGCGGCAATGTCCTTTACCGCAAGACTTACTGAAAATGATCCGAGTTTCATATTTTTCCCCTGATCTTTATGTCCTAGTCATTCGCCTGTCGGCGTCAGCTCGCCTTGTTCGGTCTCCGTGCACGCGCATTTCAGCTTAGCTGACGTGACGCGACGAATTTCCAGATCTTCACCGACGAAGTAGTCTTTCTCAGCGACCACATCCGCGTCGTCGTCGCGGCTCCAGGTCTCCTCGAACTCCACGTCACCCATTTCACCTTCATCAGGACGGTAGCGAATGCGAATAACATAGGAGCCGGATGAAGCCGCACACTGCTCATTCTGCAGGGTGGACTTGACGTGCGCATCGGTGCCTTTTTGGTAATACTCAAGACTGAGTGTCGCTGCACAGCCCTTTTGCCCGTATTCGAGCGTCACGCCAACTTTCTTCTCGTATTCCTTGCCTTCCGCCTTGTGCTCCGAACTGCGCTCAATCTTGATCGAGGCTTCGCCCGTTGCAACGGGGTGGCCCTGCGACCATCCGCTGTTGCTCAGCATCAATAATAAGAACGGGATAGTGGTAAGCGCTGTTCTCATGGGCCTGCCCCAATGTCACGAAAGCCCGGCTATCTTAGCCGAATTTACTGGAACCCATGCGCCCGATACGGTACTTAGTAACGGTGAACTCCCGAATACCAGCAATTTTGGCCCTGATCGTCGTGATCGCGGGCTGCTCCTCACAGGAGCCTGTTGTCGATACATCGACGCCGAGTTTTGTCGGCGCGATGCCGGCAGACTTCGGTGGTTCATGGGAGCGCGACTACTCGCGTGGCGAAGATGTCCAGGGTGCACTGAATACGCTGTTTCGGCAGCGCAACCAGCAGATCCAGCGACAACAACAGTATCCCTCGAGCCCGCGCATGGGTAACGCGCAGGCTGGAATATCGCAACGCGAAGGCAACGCACTGCTCGCCCTCGCCCGCCTCGTCGAGGAAATTACGCGCCCGGACGTGCTCCGCATCTCGCAGGACGACTTTGAGATTCGGGTCGCGCGAAAGGACGATTTCGCGATGTCGTGCTCGTTCTTCGAAGGTGTGGCACAAGGAACCAGCAGCCCGTACGGCACCGAGGTGTGTAGTTGGGATGGCAACAGCCTGGTCTCATATCTCGTCCTTCCGGACGGCCTGCAGATCAGTCATCGCTTCACAATTTCTCCGGATGGCGCCTACCTCCGTGTTATCACAACGGCAACATCAGGCGCGACGCGCACGCCTTTTACGCTGCATCGCTATTACATCAAGTTTGAAGCACCGGCCTCGGCGTTCAACTGCATCGAGACGCTCAGCATGAAGCGGGTGTGCAGTACCGGCGAGATCAAACCATGAGGCGGTTGGTTGCTGTAGCGGCCGCAATGCTGTGCCTCACGCCGCAGCTTGTGTTGGCGCAGCTGAATGTATCGATCGCGGCGTTCGACCCGGGTGTGCCCGAAGACAACTCATTGCACCGCGACTTGCAGGTGTTTCCGAAGATCCGTGAGATCGAATCGATGTTCCTGCCCTTCGTCCTG
>Ga0209456_10001781_pt1 | contig 10358 bp, 15 predicted proteins | sample COG_11_FD_184755 | JGI IMG/M metagenome (GOLD analysis project Ga0209456, IMG submission 184755) | Pelagic marine sediment microbial communities from the LTER site Helgoland, North Sea, for post-phytoplankton bloom and carbon turnover... | ecosystem: Environmental > Aquatic > Marine > Neritic...
CTCGTAGTGCCGCGAGCACCAGACGGTGCCGTTGCTGTCGATGATGCAGCGTCCGGCACCACAGTAGACCTCGCCGCGCAGGTCTTTAACGCAGTCTGCAGAAGTGCTGCCTGCCATCAGCAACGCCATCACAAACAGTCCGATGCCGGAGAAAAATCCTGCAGGACCTGTGTTGGTAATCATGGTCGAATCACCTTAAGCATCGCGGCCAATCAGACCGCTCCTGTAACGGGTTGATTGTCCCCCGGATTCCGCGCCATTAAAAGTTCTTCTATGCTTAGAGTGTATGCCGAACACAGGAGGAGCCCGCATGCAAACACTCAAAGTTGTTGCAGATAAAAATAATCTATCGAACATTCACACCCCGATCGACACCGAAACAGGCGGCACAGCCGATAAAATGGCCTGTATGCTGACCTACCTCAAAAGTCTGGAACAGGAAGCCGAGCAAGTGCATGGGAATAATGAAGACTGGCGTTATGGCCATTACCTGTTTCATACGGTGATGATCGCGGCATTGAAAAAAGAAACAATGCAGGAGCACCCGTAGCGTAAATAAACGGCCTCATGGCCGCGATACTCCGCGATGGAGCACAGCAACCAGGGCCCAACTCTCTATACTCTTGAAAACAACACGGCTTCCGGCAGGTCCGGACTGGCAGCCGCCAGCACGGGACACCTGGATTCCAGCGGCAATCAGGGAGTGTGAAGGTGCAAAAGGTTGTGATTTATCGCCCGGGCGGACATGACCGTCTCCGCATAGAGCAGCATCCCGATCTATCGCCTGGACCCGGCGAGGTACTGGTGGCCGCGGAGGCGATCGGCGTCAACTATGCCGACTGTGTCACGAGGATGGGCCTCTATGCCTCGGCGAAACACTACGTCGGCTTTCCCATTACACCAGGCTTTGAAGTGGCCGGTCGCGTCGCTGCCGTCGGCTCGGGCGTCTCTGATCTGCAAGCGGGCATCGAGGTCATGGCCGTGACCCGTTTCAACGGCTACTCGACCCAGGTCGTGGTGAAGCGTGACCAGGTCTTTCCCAGACCCGCAAAGCTGTCGGTACATCAAGCCGCAGGCTTTGCCGCGGTTTTTCTCACCGCCTGGTTTGCCCTGCTTGAACTGGCGCACCCTCGGGCCGGAGACAGGCTGCTGGTCCATTCCGCCGCCGGTGGTGTGGGTGGTGCGCTGGTGCAGCTGGGTCGCATCGCGGGCTGCAAGGTAGTCGGCGCGGTGGGCGCATCACACAAGGTCGACCCGGTCCGGCTGTTGGGGGCCGACGAGGTGATCGACAAATCCCTTGAGGATCTATGGAAAGCGGCTGAGCGAATCAGTCCGGAAGGCTATAATGTCGTACTCGACGCCAACGGCGTCTCCACCCTGCAGCAGAGTTATCGCCACCTGGCCCCGGTCGGAAAACTCGTTGTGTATGGTTTTCACAGCATGCTGCCCCGCAAAGGCGGACGCCCCAATCGCCTGCACTTACTGTGGGACTATTATCGTACACCGCGCTTCAACCCCTTCAGTCTGACGACACGCAACAGGAGCGTACTCGGTTTCAACCTGAGTTTTCTATTCGACCGGTCCGAGCTTCTGCACGAGGCCATGGACCAGCTGCTGCGCTGGGTCGAGGACGACAAAATCCAGCCGCTTTCCGTCCAAACCTACCCTTTCGATCAGGTCGCCTAGGCACACCGCGACCTGGAATCGGGGCACACGGTCGGTAAACTGATTCTGATTCCGTGACCGCCCGAGTACAGCGACGAGTCTGATCATGCATAGGTATGCATCTCGTCGATCACCACAAAGCGCAGGCTCTCGAAAAACTGCGCCCACTTGGTGTGATGCGGCAGAATGCCCTGGTGCAGCATATCCGGATTGGTGACCACGATATCGCCGTGGGTGCGCACCGCCTGTTCTCCTGGTGTTAGAATAGAGAACCAATGGAGAACAAATCACGCCCAACCATGAACCTGACCCGCCGCCAACAACAAATCTACAACTACCTGCTCGAAAACCAGGCCTTTTTCGACCACCCCCCAACCTTTGATGAACTTTGCCAGGCCCTCGGCCTAACCTCCCGAGGCTCCCTCCACAAACACATCCAAGCCCTGATCCAGGCCGGCCTAATCGAACCCATGGACCGCACCCACCGCGGCATCCGCCTCGTCCAGCAACCAGAACAGGACGAGGGCATCCCCTTCCTCGGTACCATCGCCGCCGGCGGCCCCATCGAAGCCGTCCCGCAACCCGAGTACCTGCAAGTTCCCAACGAACTGCTCGGCCGCAAACCCTGCTACGTACTCAAAGTACGCGGCGACTCCATGATCGAAGAAGGCATACTGGATGGCGACTACGTGGTGATCGAGCAGCGCGACAGTGCCAACAACGGCGAGATCGTGGTGGCGCTGGTCAGGAATGAAGAAGTGACCTTGAAGCGGATTGAGCAGAAGCGGGGGGAGGTGGTTTTGCATCCGGCGAATGCCAGTATGGAAGCGATGACGTATTCATCGGATGAGTTATAGATACAGGGTGTGTTGAAAGGATTGCTACGAAGCTACCACTGAAATTCCGGGGACAGACCTAACGCTAGCTAGCTCTGTCCCTATGTCCTTACTCCTCCAGCGATCACGTAATCACCCACTTCCACGCGTACGAAAATGCGGCTGTGAAATGGCGCGAAAAGACCAAAACCAAGTCTTGTGTGGCTTGCTGTTATTCTTGTGAGCAGCGACAATTCCCTCTCTTTCGCGTTAACAGCTGGGATCGTGGAGTAGCTAAATGCGTCGCTTAGTTAGCTCCACAGTTTTAAAAAATTGGCATATACAAAATGAAACGCGCCTATTATTCATCGACCATTTATGATTTCTGCAAACAAGCGCCGGATCAGGTCCTTGGAGAAATAGCACGTGAAAACTCGTTTGACTTGACTGGTTTTCAAAAGGGGGCGTGGATTGAGCAAACGGCTTTGTTGAGGGGGATCTTGCTCGATCATAAGGGAAAAATATATTTCGAGTTTTCAATACCAAGAATGGGCAGGCGAATTGATGCTGTAGTAATCATTGGTCCTGCTGTATTTGTTATTGAGTTTAAAGTAGGGGCGAGTGCTTATGAGGCCGCTGACTTGGATCAGGTCATGGATTACGCGTTGGATTTGCGCAATTTTCATGAAGGTAGTCACCATGCCACGCTCGTACCCATTCTAGTCGCGACCAAGGCGCCTTCAATTGATTATCAATTGAAGGCGCTTCCGGATGACGGTCTTTTCTCGCCTGTTTGCTGTAATAGTGACAATTTGGAAGAAGCTATAAACAGAGTATTGAACTTTCAACTTGAGCAGTCGATTGACTGTAGCGTATGGGAAGACAGTGGTTATAAGCCGACACCGACCATTATCGAAGCAACGTTGGCGCTATATAACGGCCATTCAGTTAATGAAATTACGCGCAGTGATGCTAGCACCGTAAATTTGTCAGAAACGTCGAATTCTGTAGCAGAAATTATTGCTCGATCTAAGGAAAATTCTGAGAAGTCTATTGTTTTGGTAACGGGTGTACCTGGTGCAGGTAAAACATTGGTGGGCCTCGATGTTGCCACGACGCATATTAATCCGGAGGATGAGCTTTATAGCGTATTTCTTTCTGGTAATGGCCCTCTAGTAAAAATACTTCAAGAAGCCTTAGCGCGTGACAAAGTGACCAGGACACTGGCGGATGGTAAAAAAATTCGCAAAGGGGACGCACTTAGTGAAGTAAAAGCTTTCATTCAAAATGTTCACCATTTTCGTGATGAAGGCTTGGTGAATTTATCAAAACCACCAGTAGAGCATGTTGCGTTATTTGATGAAGCCCAGAGGGCATGGACAAGAGACCAAACAATTAAATTTATGCGTGAAAAGAAAAATCAACCGGACTTTAGGCAATCAGAGCCCGAGTTTTTGATTTCATGCATGGATAGGCATCCGGATTGGGCGACGGTTGTTTGTTTGGTGGGGGGTGGACAAGAAATCAATACAGGTGAGGCGGGCATTAGTGAATGGTTTGAAGCAATTGAGCATTCTTTTCCTCATTGGAAAATTTATCTTTCGGATCGACTAACCGACAGTGAATATGGCGCTGGGAGAATTGTTGACCAAGCTAGGGAGAATGCGATGGTTAATTTCCTTCCAGAGTTGCATTTACGAACTTCTGTTCGCTCCTTTCGAAGTGAAAAAGTCTCTTTGTTTGTAAAACAGCTTTTGGACCTAAACGCAGCAGCAGCTCGTGAGAATTTATTGGCCATCCGGGATAAATATCCAATCGTATTGACTAGAGATCTTGATGCGGCTAAATATTGGGTTAAAACGCAGGCACGAGGTTCTGAGCGTTACGGAATGGTGGTGTCATCCCAAGCAGAGCGCTTGAAACCATATGCGATAGACGTCCGCGTAAAATCAAATCCGGTGCATTGGTTTTTGAACGGTAAAGAGGACGTGCGTTCATCATATTATCTCGAAGATGTTGCAACAGAATTTGATGTTCAAGGACTTGAGTTGGATTGGGTGTGCATGGCATGGGACGCAGATTTTCGTTATGACAAGAGCAATTGGGGGAATTGGTCGTTTCGTGGTAGCCGCTGGCAGCGAATTAATAAGCCCGAACGACAAATGTACCAAAAGAATGCCTATCGTGTTTTATTAACTAGAGCCAGGCAAGGTATGGTTATATTTGTGCCTGAAGGCGATGATGGGGACCTTACAAGGCCGAGAGAATATTATGATTCGACATACAGTTATCTCAAGGACTTGGGAATAGACAACATTGCGTAGGTGCCCCTGTCAAGTAGACAATTCTAAATTAAAGTTTCCCACCTTTTTAGCTGCACTAACGCTCGGCGGTAAGCCGACCAGTAAATCTTGTGGACGCATGCTGTTGTAGATATTGCCGCACCCTGAACAGGCGCGGATAATTGTTTTATAAGAAACAGACATGAGTGAAGAGGCGTTGATATTCGAGGTGGGTGAAAGCGGTTTCGATCGCTATGTCATCGAGAACTCCCACAAGGTTCCCGTCCTGGTGGAGTTCATGGGTGTATTGTCCGAGCCCTGCGTTGTGATGGCGGATAGCCTCCGTGACCTGGCGAAGGAGTTTGCCGGGCAATTCGTGTTTGCGAAGGTGGACATTGACGAGCAGCCGGCTCTGCGGGATCAGTACAACATCGAGAACGTACCCACCCTGGTGGTTTTCAGGGACGGCGAGGTGGCGCTGACCCAGGAGGGGCAGTTCCATGAAGATGAATTGCGGGTCGTGCTGCGAGGGTTGGGGGTTTTTCGTGAGTCTGACGAAATGCGGGCCCAGGCCCGCGAGAAGCACATGGCCGGGGATACGCCGGGCGCCATTGTGCTGTTGACCGAGGCGATCAGGAAGGATCCGGGCAATACCCGGGTGGCTATGGATATGGTCCAGATCTTTATTGACCTGGGCGAGCTGCAGCAGGCGAAACAGCTGTTCAACAAGCTCCCGGACCCGGACAGGGAGATGACCATGGACCGTTCACTCACCGGTCAGCTGGCCTTTGCGGATCTTGCGGCCGCCACCGAGGGTATCGACGCGCTGCAGGTAAGACTGGCGCAGGACGCTTCGGATCATGCGGCCCGGTTCGACCTGGCCGTATGCCTCGTTAATCAGCATGGCTACGACGGGGCTATGGATCACCTGTTTGCGGTGATGGAATCCGAACCCGAATTCCGCGAGGGTGCGGCGAGGGAGATGATCTTCACCATCTCGAACATGCTGGCCGCAAACGCACCTGGGCAGGCTCAGGCCTGGCGGCGGCGTTTGGCGAGTTTGCTTAACGAATAATATGGCTATGGATAGCCGGGGTGGCCGCATTAGCGACCTCAAGTCAGATATCCGCTGTTGAGATAAAACACTATCAGGGAGATGCCACGGATGGCGAGAAACAAAGATTCTGATATGAAAATCCTGCCGATAGAGCAGATAGCGAAGCGCATTTTATTGATTCGCGGGCAAAAGGTGATACTGGACGCTGATTTGGCCGAACTGTATGGCACCGAAACCAAGCGCCTGAACGAACAAGTAAAACGAAATATAAAGCGATTTCCGGAGGATTTCTGTTTTCAGATTTCCGAGGAAGAGTATTCAGACTTGAGGTCGCAAATTGCGACCTCAAGTCGCCATGGTGGCCGGAGATACATGCCTTATGTATTTACTGAACACGGCGCATTAATGGCAGCAACTGTGCTGAATACTCCGCTTGCGGTCGAGGTGAGTGTTTATGTAGTCCGTGCGTTTGTCAGATTGCGGGAGGTTCTTGCAGCAAATCAGCAGCTGGCGGCCAAGCTCATGGAGCTAGAACACAAAGTGGGTACAAATGATACCGTCATCGCGGAGTTGATCGAAGCCATCCGTCAGATCATGGCGCCGCCGGATACTGGCGAGAAACGCTCGATTGGGTTTGCGCAGTGGAAAGGTAATGAATAAATCCTTATCAAAAAGCAGCGGCAACGTATTTGCGGATATCGGGGTCCGGAACCCCGACGTAGCGCTGGTGAAGGCCAAGCTGGCGTGTGTGATCGCCCGGACGATTGAGGCGTAACACATGACTCAGTTGGAAGCGGCCGACTTGCCGGGTATCGACCAGCCCAGGGTTTCCAATCTACCTCACAGGATACAAGGATGAATATATCCAGGCAATTCACGCGGGCCTGGATAACATTGAACCCATGAAGGTCTTGTTCAAGCGAGTTTTACGGTAAAGCGTTTCGCAGAACGGTGGCGGGTAAGTTTGGTTTCTACTGCTTTTACTTGCTCACCGGTTTCAATAGCGGTTGAAGATGAAACAGAGGTGAGCACTTGCGAATCTGTTTCCGCTTGCATGGTCAAAAAGGGATTGGTTTTTGCGAGTGATTTGGCTTTCATAGAGACGAGTATAGTCGCGAATATAAAGGGGAAAAGCAAAATAAAAAGGGGTGACAGATCGCAATCATTTTCAGTTGTCACCGACCCATTTATTTACTTCCCCAGTTTTATCAACGTTTATCGTGCCCACCACCGCGTCCCTTCGACCAGCGGTGTTCCGGGATAGCCCTGGCGTTCCATGTCCTTGAGTTGACGCCGTATGGCTGTTTTCCAGTCGAACTTCGGTTCGTAACCCAGGCGTTCCCTGGCGAGATCACTGGGCGCGTACCAGTCCTCACCCAGGAATACGATGGCTCTGGTCAGGAAGGGATCGCCGGGCAGGAGGGGATTCAGCTTCTCCATCAGCCATCCAAATGCATAGGCACCCTGCAGCGGTACGCCGAAGTGTGGTCGGGGTACGCCGGTTTCCGTATGGAGGAAATCAATGACGTCACGCATGGGTGGAAAGGTGGGGCCGCAGATGTTGAACGACTCAAACCCCGCCAGCCCCTCAACCGTTGCCGCCAGGGCATAGGCGCTGCCGAGGTCCCGCCCATCGACCAGCGGCACGCGTGCCTTGCCGCCGGCCACCCAGGGCACCAGGTGCGTTTTCAGGCGCGGCAATAGCAGCGACAGCAGGCCCAGGTTGTAGCGTTCGCCGGCAAAGTGGCCGCAGCGCATCTACCGCACCACCACGGGTACGGTCATGCTGGCAATGGCGCGGGCAGGGCTCGGCATTGCCCGCCTGGCCTGCGTGTTCGGTGACCTCGACCGCAAACTGCAGCACATCCCTTCTCAGTTCGTCGAACCGGGCCCGGCCTTGTGGGTGCTTTCCCATGTCGACCTGCGCACCACTGCACGGGTGCGCATCTTCCGGGATTTTCTCGTTGAGGAATTGGAGAGGCAGAGGGATTTGATCGAGGGGAAGCGGCGTATGTAGAAGGGGGCAGAAGGATTAATAGTTAACAGCAGTATAAGGACTTGAGGTCACAAATTGCGACTTCAAGTTAGATGGTTCTGGCAGACTCGATTTTCCATTGTGAATCTCCTATAGCATTTACAACAATAGTCGATATAATGTAGCACTAAGTACCATACTTCTGCATTGTACACAGGGATAGTGGAATGCGGATCTTTATGACGAAATGGTTCCTGCGGTGGGCAGCCAGGGAAACGTTGACGGATGACACCCTGCTGGCAGCTGTCAAGGAGATCGGGCGGGGCTTGGTTGATGCAGGCCTGGGTGGTCACCTGGTCAATAAGCGTATCGGGACCCGTGGGCGAGGTAAAAGCGGCAGTGTTCGAGCCGTGTTGGCTATCCAGTTGGGTGAGAAGGCATTTTTCATCTATGGCTTTTCGAAGAACGAGCGATCAAATATTAACGAGAAGGAGCTGAAAGCGCTCAAGCTGCTGGCTTCAGAATTACTGGGTTATACAGACCCAACGCTGGAAAAAGTGGTGAAAGCAGGCGAATTGATAGAGGTGAATATCAATGGCTAAATCAATACTGAAATCTGTCCATGAGTCGGCAAAGGGCCTGCATAAGTCCGGCGCGATGGATGAGGTAACCATGCGTGAGTTTGATGCCCTGTGTTTGCCGCCGGTAAAAACCTATACGCCGGCACAAATCAAACGCCTGCGCCGCCGTTATAAGGCAAGCCAGTCGGTGTTTGCAGCTTACTTGAATACCAGCCCTTCCACTGTTCAAAAATGGGAGCAGGGCCGGAAGAAGCCGAATGGTCCTTCATTGAAGTTGCTGAATATCGTTGATGAGAAGGGGCTGGAAGTCCTTTCCTGATTTGCGCTGACGCTGATTGATACCACAGTTAAAAGGGTCGGTGACAAATGATAATGATTACGATTTGTCACCGACCCCTTTAATTTGTCATTTCAGTGTACACTGGGGGGTGCGCAGTGGCGCGGATAACGCAAAGCAGCGAAGAAGTCTCGGAAGGAGACCACGAAGTCTCTGTATCACTGAAGACGCAGCAGGCAAAAAGACTCACGGCAGATGCCAAAAGGATAATTATGACGAAAATGATGGTGCAGAATTTGTCTTCGCGTACGACCGTGGAAAGTTTGAATAAGTTGTTCTCGGAGTTTGGTGAGGTCAGATCTGTCGACCTGGCTACGGACATAATGACAGGGCGCTGTGAGGGGTTCGGTTTTGTGCAGCTGGACGAACAGCGCATCGGCGCTGCCCTCGATGCGCTGAACGGTCGGCGCCTTGGCGATCGCGTTCTTTGTGTGACCTTCGAGAAAAAACGGGACTGCGAGAGTATTCCCATCCAGGGCAACCGACACGGCCGATAAACCGCCGGCATCGGCATGGCATGCAATTAAAACGTAAGGTATGACAATCGAAGCTGCAACCACCCTGCCTGATACCGAGGTTTCCTGCCTAAGCTGTGAGGCCTGCTGTTGCCGTTTGGAAGTATTACTCATCACCGATACCGGCGTGCCCGATCGTTATATCGAGGTAGATAAATGGGGCGGGAGGCGCATGGCGCGGCTGGATGATGGCTGGTGTTCGGCCCTTGACCGAAACACCATGCTTTGTTCGATTTACGAGAAGCGGCCAGGGATTTGCCGTGAACTTGAGACGGGTGAATACGAGTGTCTTACCGAGCGAGCCGCCAGGGCGCTGGGTATGAGGGAAAAGATTGAGCTCGCTGCGGCGTGAGATGTGCCCGCTATGAACCGCAATTTTCAGGAAGTCGTCCTCCAGGCGACCGGCGCCGATTCCCTGCACCACATTGAAGACATCCAGTCGCTGTGGAGCGGTTATGGCAAGATCATGCGTTATGGTCTGCGCGGTGCGGATCGGGATCGGGTGGTGGTCAAGCATGTGAAGTTGCCGGATCAGCATCATCATCCGCGGGGTTGGAATACCGATCGTTCGCATCAGCGCAAGATCCGTTCGTACCAGGTCGAGACAGCCTGGTATCGGGATTGGGCCCAAGCCTGTGACGCCCGTTGCCGGCTGCCGGCCTGTCTTGCCCTGGAATCGGATGCGGATGAATTTCTGATGGTGTTCGAAGACCTGGATGCCAGCGGTTTTCCGTTGCGTAAGCACGCCGTGTCCCTTGCCGGGATGCAACGCTGCCTGAATTGGCTGGCGCATTTCCATGCGACCTTTCTGGGCGAGTCGCCCGGCGGCCTGTGGGAGGTGGGTTCCTACTGGCACCTGGATACGCGCCCGGACGAGCTGGCGGCGCTGGATGATGTCCCTCTTAAGCAGGCGGCAGGTGAGATCGATGCGGTGTTGCGCGCGGGTCGTTTTCAGACCTTTATCCATGGCGATGCCAAGTTGGCCAATTTCTGCTTTTCCGAGGACGGTAGGCAGGTGGCGGCGGTGGCTGTGGCATGAAGGATGTTGCCTATTTCATCGGCAGTTGCCTGTATGAGGAAGATTGCGAGCGGCATGAAGCGGCACTGCTGGCGTATTATTTCAGCGCCCTT
>Ga0209456_10001783_pt1 | contig 10354 bp, 8 predicted proteins | sample COG_11_FD_184755 | JGI IMG/M metagenome (GOLD analysis project Ga0209456, IMG submission 184755) | Pelagic marine sediment microbial communities from the LTER site Helgoland, North Sea, for post-phytoplankton bloom and carbon turnover... | ecosystem: Environmental > Aquatic > Marine > Neritic...
GGGGTGTCGCCGAAGATGTCGAGGACTTCGAGCTCGAACTCGTCGGGGGTGGAGAGGGCTTCGCCGCCCTCGAGGACTTCGACTCTGCAGGTGCCGCAGGTGGCGGCACGGCAGGAGTATGGGACCTCCGCCGCGGGGTTCGCGTCGGTGATGTCCATGATCGCTTCACCCGGCTCGGCGTCGACCTCGAAACCGGCGGGTTCGAATCGTACTCGAATAGTGCTCATGCCTTGATGTGGATCGGTATCTTCGTGAAGCCGCGCGTGAAGGCAGAATAGCGACGCTCGGCGCGGTCCCAATCGATCTCGAAGTTCTCGCCGATGCGCGAGCCCATCTCCTCGAAATAGGTGCGGACCATCAGGCGCGCCACGTGGGCGCCGATGCAGAAGTGCGGCCCCTGTGCGAACGAGAGGTGCCGATCGATCTCGCGGTGGATGTCTAGCTGGTCGGCATTGTCGCCCCAGTGCCGTGGATCACGGTTGCCCGAGGCGTAGAGGTTGTGAACCTTGCTGCCCGCGGGAATCGTGGTGCCGTAGTACTCGACGTCCTCTGTCGTGGTGCGTGAAAGGCCCTGCACCACCGACTCGATGCGAAGAAACTCCTCGATCGCGTTGGGAATGAGCGAAGGATCCTCGAGCATCTCCCGGTGCTGGTCCGGGTTCTCGTGAAGGAACTTCATCGAGTTGCCGATCAGGTTGGTGGTCGTGTCGTTGCCACCGGCAATCATCACGAAGCAGAAGCCCAGGATGTCCCAGTCGGTCAGCGTTTCACCGTCGACCTCGGCCTGCGTGAGCTTGCTGATCATATCACCCGTCGGGTTGGCTCGTCGCGCCTGGCACATGCCGCCGAAGTACGTGACCAAGCCTTGAACAGCGCCGATCGCCTGCTGGACGTCGAGGGTGAAGTCTGCCGAGGCCGAGGTAATCGCGTCCGACCAGGGGTCGAACTTCTCGCGGTCCTCCGGGGGCACGCCGAGAATGTCGGCGACGACCATAGTTGGCAGGGGCGACGCGATGGCCTGAACTAGGTCCACCTCCTCGCCGTCAGCCGCTTTCCTCTTCATCGCCTCGACGTGGTCGATGACGAACTGTCGAATGGTGGGCTCGAGCTCTTTGACCGTATCTGGTGTGAAGGCTTTGGTAATCAGTCGCCGAAGCCGAGTGTGGTCCGGCGGGTCCATCATGATGAACGTGGGCGGAATGCCGAGCTGACTGATCTCGTCCTTTACGGGAGTGAGCCCCTGGGCGGAGGAGAAAATCTGTGGCTTGCGAAGCGCGTGGAAAATGTCGTCGTATCGAGACAGCGCGTAGAAGTTCATTCGCTCGTTGTAGTAGACCGGATGCTCGTCTCGCAGACGCGCGTAGAACGGATAGGGGTCGGCGATCAGCTCTGGGTTGAACGGATCGTAGATCGGATCGAAATCGACTTTCTCTTGTTCCTCTGTCGCGGTTTCCATTCCTATTTCTCCTCTGATCGGTCAGACGGTCCAACCGGTTTCACTCGAACTGGCAATGCCGTCAGTTGCGCCATTCCCGAAAGCCTTTCGGTGTTTCTCGCGCCATCGCCTGCCAGTGCGTTGACGTTGACCCCGGCGCGATGCTCGCTCGCATACGCGAGCCCCGAATCCCGGTGCCCCCAGCCATGGGGCAGTGCGACGACGTAACGCATCATGTCCTCGCTGATCTGAACAGGCGCCTGAACGCTGCCATGCTCGGTTGCGATCTCGGCGAGCTCACCTTCTCGCAGTCCTGCTTCCACCGCGTCGTCGGGGTGCATGTAGAGCCGGTTCGTCGTGTGAGCCTTGCCGCCGAGCGCAGGTGTGTTGTGCATCCACGAGTTGTGACCCCGCTTCTCGCGCTTGCTGATCAGCTTCAGGGTCGTCTTCGCGCGGAGCTCCCGTTGATATCCGGTCTCGAGCTCCGCTTCGGCGCCGTCGAGGAAGTCCACTGGCGCGAGCTCGACCCGCCCGTCCTTGGTCAGAACGCCGCGCTTCAAGAACCAGCCCGGCCGGTTTGGCTTGAGGATGCGGCCATGAGGGTACCGTTTGGCAAGGCGAGTCGGCGTCATTCCGGACCCGATCAAGGTAAACAAGCCGATGAGCCGCTTATGATTCAAGCCGAGCCGCTCGCGAAGCCCGGGCCGTTTGGCAGCGCGCCGGTTGAGGTCGAAGAGCTTCTCGACGAGCCGGTTTCCAAAGAACGGCAGCCCCGCGGCCCGCGCAATCTCCGAGAAAACCCACCATTCGTCGCGCACGGTGTCGGGCATCTTGAGAACCGGGTCTGTGTACTGCAGGTAGCGGACCGGCTGCGTGCCGGACATCAATTGAAACGTCATCTGCAGGTCGGGACGTTCGAGGAACGTCGGCCCAGGCAAGACGAAGTCGGCAAGCTCGGCCGTCTCGCTACGAAAGAGGTCCAACGACACCAGGAGGTCGAGCTCTTTGAATGCCTTGCTGAGGCGGCCGCCTGGGTTCGGCGCAGACAGGATCGGATTTCCGGCCACGACGAATAGGGCCTTGAGCTGTTGGCCCTCTCCCGGCGTGAGGATCTCATCAGCCAGGGTCGTCGTCGGAAGGGTGTCCGCGACAGCAGGAAGGTCACCGAAGCGGCTCTTGCGACCTCGCCGAAAGAGCCCGCCTCGCTTGCCGAGCCGTGGCAGGTCGATGGCGCCTCGGCTGACGACACTGCCACCCTTGCGATCGAGGTTGCCGCTCACGGCATTGATCACTTCGAGGATCCAGAACCCCAAGGTGCCGAAGCCACCTTGATTCAAGCCCGTCGAGCAGAAAAGCGCGGCCCCGTCAGCCTCTGCATACTGCCGAGCGAGAGCCCGGAGCACCCGCGCGGGGACCTGGGTGACCTTCTCGGTTTTTTCCGGGGTCCAGGGGTACACCATGGCCGCCAAGTCCTCGAGGCCCGACATGTGACGCCCGACCTTCTCCTGATCGACCGCGCCGATCTCGAGGAGCTCTCGAAGAAAGCTCAGCAAGAAGAACACATCGGTACCCGGCCGAATGAAGTGATGCTCGCCGACAGCCTTCGCGGTTTCGATCCGGCGGGGGTTGAGAAACACCACCTTTCCGCCGCGCGCTTCGATCGCCTTGAGCTCGGTGATCGGATGGGGCAGCTGCATCACGCTGCTGTGGGAGACCGCAGGGTTCGCGCCGATCATCATCAGGAACTTCGTGTTCTCGAGGTCGGGAAACGTGAGCGTGAACGGCGAGCCGTACATCTCGTCCGACACGCGGAACTTGTTGTTGCAGTCGAGCGACCCGACCGAGAACACCTTCTTCGTTCGGACCGCACTCGCGAGCCCGTTCAAGAAGATTGGGATCGTGGTGCTGAAGCCGCAGGGGTTTCCGATGTAGAACCCGACGGACTGCGGGCCGTGCTCGTCGATGATCGCGCGGAGCCGCTGACCGATCTCTTCGATCGCCGTGTCCCAGCTGGTGGGAGTTAGGTCCTCACCGTTTCGCTTCAGCGGTTGCAGGACCCGGTCGGGCGCATGTTGCACCTCGTCGAACCGGATCCCCTTCACGCAGGCGTAGCCCTTAGTCACCGGATGCTCAGCATCGGGCCGGATCCGCGTCACGCGGTCCCCCTGCACCTCGACCTCCAGGCCGCAACCCGCCTCGCAAATCCGACAGAATGTGTAGTGCGTCCCCAACGGCAGCTCCCAACCCGGGTCGGGCTTCAGACATTTTGTCTATTTTTGACTCATGGTCCAGACAAAAGAAAAAACTTGTTTCAAGCCCGCAGCAGCGCGGGATTCATCATCTTTTTCAAGTATCTACGGAGCTCAGCCGGATCTCTCGACTCTCCCGGAAGGAGCGAAAAAGAGAGAATCACGCGCGTGACCCACTCCGCCGCCTCGTCTGCGGCCACGTCGCTTCGGAGCCGGCCCTCGATTCGCTCCGAGCGAGATGCGCTGTCGATTTGCTGCGCCAGTCGCTCTCTCATTGCACCTGCGTTCGAGGTGAGCTGCGCCGTCAGGCCAAGCCCTTCTTCACTGAAAAAAGGGGCGACGTCTTCGCGTTCCTGAATGAGCTCAACGGATACCGCGGCGGATTCTATGATCAGATCGGCGAGCGAGCGCAGCCCCCGAAGCCTCTCCTCGAGGATCCGCCCGAACTCCTCCGCGACGCGCGCCATATATGCGTGAAGCAGGGCTTCCTTGTTCGGAAAGTACCTGTAGAGGGTGGCGCGGGCACAGCCTGCGGCTTCGGCGATCTTGCTCATTCGTGCGCCCCGGATTCCGTCTCGAAGGAAGACCTCCCCGGCCGCCTCCAGAATCCTTGCAAGCGCGAGCTCCTGTCGGTCTTCATTGAGCCAGTCGGATGCGCTCGTCATGAAAAGAACCGCGAGACGCTACGCATGAAATCGGGACTGTGTGTCACAGGCGCGACGGATTACACAGACTGTCTCGCAGGTCAATGAGGGATCCCCTTGCATGCGCGCACGACGCCAGGCGGCTTCGCTTAGAAGTGCTTAAAACAAAACCGGCGCTGGTCGATGACCAGCGCCGGTTCTAGTTGTGTGGAACGCCGGTGTTAGCCAGCTCCGCCAGCTCCGCCAGCTCCGCCAGCTCCGCCAGCTCCGCCGCTACCGCCGCTGCCGCCGCCGCCGCCGCTGCCGCCAGCGCCTTCACCGCAGGAATCGAATGCCGGCTGGCACTTCTCCTGGACGCACAGGTCGCAAGGATCGCCCGCTTGGGGTGGGCCCGCGCAGGGGCCGGGATTCTCCAGGTTCAAGACGCTGCACTCGTTGAGCGTGCAACACGAGAGGTCTGCCCAGCAGCCGAGGCACGCCTCAGTATTCCCGCCGTCCTCGTCCACGAGGCACTGGGTCAGGCCAGAGGAATCATCGCCCGTTCCGACCGGAGGAGCGCAGTACTCTTTGGTCGTGGTCGCCGCAGCCGTCGCGCAAGCAGTCACGTCAGGATCGCCGGCCGCCATATCAGTCGCATTGTCGCAGGCTGGAGCAGTCGTCGGACCGCCGTCGCCGCCTGCGCCGCCGTCGCCGCCTGAGCCGCCTGTGATCTCGTCGCCGTCGTCGCTGCTGCAGCCAAATGCCGCCACTGCGAGAGTCAGGCCAGTAATCATCATCAAGTTACGAACCATGTATCCACCTCCCCTTATTAGGTATCAGGAACCAATAGCTTCTTTTAGGAACCCGCGCACGCCGAATTATTCGGCGGCCTCACCCGCACGCGAATGCGGGGTCTCGACGGGGAGCCCCTCTGCGGCCGGGATAGTACCCTTAATTGTTTTGGCGAACACAAGAATTGCGTCCTCGCTCTCCATCCGCTGGGGTCGGGGAGGCAGCGGCTAGTCGGGAAGCTGGAGCGCACGACTGGGAGTCGTGGAACCCCACGCATTCGGTCAAATATCTGAATTCATTGCACAAAGTGCTCGTCGAGCGAGTTTCGTCGGCTCAGACGGCGCTGTCCTTGAGGACGGCAGGAATCAGCATCATGCGAAAAAGCTTACGCATGCCTTCTTCGTCGGTCGCCACTTGGCTCGGCGCATTGAGATATGTCCACAGCACGCGGAGCAACCATTCGACCAGCATCTCCGGGTCGACGTCGTCACGGAGCAGACCTTGCTCCTTCGCGTTGGCGAACATCGGCCGCAGAACGTTGACGCCGATTTGGACGAGGCCCGTCGAGCCGAGAAACAGGTTACCTGAGGCGCGGGAATCGAGGGAGGTAACCAGTGATGCAAAGACAGGCCGGCTCGGCAGTTCGCGAAGCGTGAACAGGAGCCCCTCGACCAGCCAATCGGAGATCGTGTTGAACTGCGCCAAATAGCTGATCGCCTCCGCTGCAAGAGATGACGCCTGACGCGAAGCAACGCCCAGCAACAAGGCGTCACGGTTCTCGAAGTAACGATAGACGGTAGCGCGCGACATGCCGGCAGCACGCGCGACATCTTCCATCGATGTCTTCTGCGGGCCGAACTGCTCGAGGCAGCCCTCCGCGGCGTCTAGAAGACGTTCACGAACGGGCTTTGTTTTGGTATCATCCGAAGCGCTGGTAGCGGACGTGCTGGCAGACATTTGAGACAAATAACAGAATATGTTTTATGTGTCAAATAGGAAATCGCGGGCTGCCGTCACGAGGGATGCGCGTGCTAATGCGCCTCACGATCTCGAGCCAGTGGCGGGTGTCTAGCGCGAAGAGGGGTTTCCCGGAGTTCATGAGCGCCACGGCGATGTCGCGCTCAGGATCGGCCCAGGCAAGGATGTTACTCAGCCCGACGTGACCGAACGCCCGCCCGCAGCGGATGCCGTACAAACCGACCGGATCGGTCCCAAGCATGAAGCCCATCGAGTAAGACAGGGGCAAGAAGAGCGTCCTGTCGATCCGGCCTGGGGTTTGTGGTTCGATCGCTCGACGAATGGTGGACTCGGAGAAGATTCGGGTGCCCTCATACGTGCCCCCGGCGAGGAGGAGCTCGAAGAAGCGGCAGATGTCGTCGGCTGTGGCGATCAGGTTTGCAGAAGGCACGACCGCGGTGCGGAAGCGCGGATCGTTCGAGATGTCGATCACCTGTTCGAAAGGAACCCCGAGCGCGTTCTCGAAGATATCTTTGAGCGGCCATAGCAACTTCGGGCCGGTGCATGCGTCGACGGCAACCTCGTCGAGCCTTTCGGCCGGCACTCCGAAGTTGAAGTGGCTCATGCCAAGCGGCTCGGAGATCGCCTGATGAAGGAGCTCACGAATCCCCATTCCCGAAATGCGTTTGATGAGCTCGGCGAAAACGAAGCCGCTTGTGATCGCGTGATACGCGGGAACCGTGCCGGGTTTGTAGGTGGGCTCGAGCTCGTAGATCAGCTCCAGGATGCGTTGCGGGTCTTGCAACAACTCGAGGTTCGCTACCTCGGCGGGCACATCGGGGATCCCAGCACGATGTGTGAGGAGGTCGCGGACCGTGATTCGGTGTTTCCGGTTGCGCGCGAACTCGGGAATGAAGGTGGCCACCGGTTCGTCGACGTGCAGCTGCTCTCGCTGCACCAGCAAGTGAACGAGCATCGCGGTGACGGCCTTCGAGCCGGAGAAAAAGTTGAAGAGCGTCTTTGTGGTGGCGGGTACGAGTGGCGTGCTCTCGGGGTCGTCCGGCGAATTCCCTCGCGCATGGCCAATCGTGCGATCGAGAATCACCTCTCCTCGCCTGCGTATGCAGAGGCCGAGCGCGGGATGGAACCCGGTCTTGTAGAAGTCGACGACCGCAGACCAGATCGACTCGACGTCCTCGCGACCGAGCCCAACCGAAGCTGGATCGGCTTCGGGAGCGCCTCGCGCAGTCACCGCCTCCGGGTCGAAGGCGCGGACTCGCTTGGAGCTCAGCCCCCGTATTTGCCAGCGTTTCACGCCTACCTCCCCAACCATTAACCCCTACAAAAAGGGGACTGTCCCCTTTTTCTTTCTCTGACACAGTTGACATATTTTGTTTCATGTGCCAAATGGGGTGGCGATTTGATCATCAGCCGTTGCGCGGATAAGGAGCCCGACCATGCACTGTTTCTCTTTCTCCCATCGTGGAGCTCTCAGGTTTGTTTCTGTCTTCTCAGCGCTGGTGGCGCTCTCTGCGCTTGGCTGTGCTGACAGCAGTACCCCGCCGACGGAGGGGCGATTTGAGCCGATTCGTGAGGCGACGCCGATTCCTCGGAGCACGCCGGAGGAGCTCGGGATCGAGCCGTGGGTGGGTGAAGCGGTCGTAGCAGCGCCAGTCCCCCCGCTCGAGCTCACGCCGCATCCCTTCCTCAACAACACGGGCGACTCGCGCATTCACAACGATCACTACAACTCCGCCGTCTACAATCGCAGCGGCCCCGTGGGCCCGGAGCTCGAGATCACGACGAATCACTTGGGGAGCCCGGCGGGCGTCTGCGCGATGATGACGATCTTGGAGGACGGCTACGTGGTGGGCAGCTGTTTTGTGATCAACGACAGCGGCGAGCTGCACGTCATGCTCATCATGTTCGACAACGAGAACCTGAACATCGTTGCTGAGGCAGATCTTGGGCCACGACCCTTCTTCCCGAGCTCGGCGGGCGGCGCCTACTTCAGCATGGACAAGGATGAGAACTTCATCCTCGGGCCCGCCACGAACCGGCTAGAGCAGTATCACATCGAGGTGATCGACGGCGCGCCGCAGTTCGTACAGGACTACACCAAGGCTATCCCGGGCCTTGCCCCTGCCGTGGCGACGACGGACCCGATGCTTCAGGACACGGTAGTCGACTGGGACGGCCGGGTCTGGTTCATGGTCACCGATGGCCGCATCGGTTACTTCGATCCGGAAGCCGACCACATCGAAATGACGGACCTCGAGCAAGGGCTTCAGAACTCGATGGTGGTCGACGAGGACGCGATCTACTTCGTCACCTACGAGTCGGTCTTCCGTCTTTCGGTCGATGGCGATGGCAAGATTCAAACCGACTGGGAAGCGCCGTACGATCCAGGAAGCGCCATCGGCGGGATTCTCCCGGGCTCGGGCACCAGCCCAACCCTCCTCGGAACGGAGGACGACCTCATCTCGATCTGCGACAACGCCGACGGTCAGATCAACCTGCTGGTGTTGGACAAGGCGATGGGTAATCCACCCATCTGCAAGGTTCCCCTGTTTCGCGAGGGCGAGAGCGCGACCGAGAACACCGTCGTCGGTTACAACGACGACATCATCGTCGTGAACAATGGCGGCTTCGGCGGGCCGTTCGAACCCGCGAACACGATCCAGCCTGGCATCGAGCGCTGGCGCGTTCTGCGTGACGGCGATGGCAACGCAACCGGCTGCGAGAACGTCTGGAGGAACGACACGTCCATCGGCAACAGCGCTCAGCTGGCCACGGAGAGCGGCATCATCTGGGGCTATGGCGCAGATCCGGACGTGGAGGATCGGTCCCAGAACCTCTTCTATCTCACGGCAACCAGCTGGGAGACCGGCGAGGACATCTTCCGGACGTACATCGGCGACCAGAGGCCGTTCGATCCCATCACCGGCCAGGTCCATGCGCACCCGGACGGCACGTTCTATCTCGGCGCCGTCGAAGGTGTCGTGATGATGCGGGACGTGGCGCAATAGTGCTCAAGGTCGGGTGAGCTCGCCGAGCCAATCGGCGAAGCCCACTCTCCGCACTGCTGCGACGGATCGGGCCAAGATCGTCTGGAGGACCTCGTCCATGTCGGTCATCGAGGCCGTGCCGAGCGAGACGACCGAAGTCATCAAGGTCTGAAACGAGTACGCCCGGTATTGCTCCCAGGCTTCTTCGTAGGGGAGCGTCACACCGTGACTCGCAAGCTCAGCGACGTAGTGCTCGATGAGCTCACGCTCGTGGGCCGCAAGTACGTCTTCGCGCAAGGAGTTGATCAGGAAGTACTGTACGTCGCGGATCCCCTTGGCCCACTGCACCGCCTGCCAATCGAGCATGCCCATGCGCTCGCCGGTCACGAAGAAGTTCCCGAGGTGGCTGTCGCCATGGATCAAGGTGAGCGGTTCGCGATACCAGTACGCCATCAAGGCGTCATACTTCGACATTGCCTGCCGGTAGAGCTCGACCATGTCCTTCGGGAACAGGTCGGGTGCTTTGCGATGACAAGGACCGATCGCCGCGTGGCTGAGCACCGGGCTGAGGACTCGAGCGTTGGGGGAGTTGAACGGGTGGAGCTCTGGCGGAAGGATCTCTGCGCGCTCTACCGAGCTCAGGCCGTGGAACGCAGCGTGCAGTGACGCGAATGTGCTCAAGCATTTCTTCGCACGCTCGACGCTGGCCCCCGCGATCATGTCGGTGTTGGTGAAGAGCTGGAGGTCGTCCGCCGCGTGAAGATCTTCGAGCACCAGGACGAACCGCGAGCCCTGGGCTGCGATCACGTAGGGCTGCGGCACACGGATCGGAACACGCGAGGCGGCGTTCCGGTAGAAGTGACATTCGTTTCGCCAAATGCCGAGCAGGTTACAGAAGAGGCGCGTCCAAAGCTGAGTCGAGGGAAGCTTGACGAAGAGAGTCGACGGAAGGCTCGAGGGCATTCCGCTCGGCGCGACGCGCACGACCGAGTTGTTGCAGTTGCTGCTGATCGACTTGATGTCGAGGAGCTCGACCGAGGCCACCTGAGCACCCGCGGCGGCATCCGTCCCGTGCTCCCTAAGGAGACGGTTGAGCGCGTCGGGCTTCGCCACCGAAGCTGGCAACAAGGGCAGCGCGCGTCCAAAGGGTTCGGCAACGGCGTCGATGCCGAGCTGGTTGCCGTCCGCGATGAGTCGCCCGAGCAGGCGAAGGTTGGCTTCTAGGCCCATGATGGCTCCTGAGAGTCGGTTTCTAACTACTGAATTCTATTGATTAAGACCAGGCGCAAT
>Ga0209456_10001785_pt1 | contig 10341 bp, 6 predicted proteins | sample COG_11_FD_184755 | JGI IMG/M metagenome (GOLD analysis project Ga0209456, IMG submission 184755) | Pelagic marine sediment microbial communities from the LTER site Helgoland, North Sea, for post-phytoplankton bloom and carbon turnover... | ecosystem: Environmental > Aquatic > Marine > Neritic...
GGGGCCTGCGGCGGTTATCTCACCATTCGAATATTCCGCACTGATCTGGGCCACCTTGCTCGGCTATTTTCTGTGGGGGGAATTACCCGACGCGATCACACTGGTCGGCGCCGCGATCGTGATTTCGAGCGGGCTCTACATCATTTATCGCGAGACCATCATGGTCGGTCGTGCGCGCCCGCGCTTGCCGAGTATGAGCCCGGATGATACCGGCCAATGACCTGCGCATTTTCCTGATCTCCGGACACCTTTAATGTGAACATTGATATTTTGAGAATCGGCGTTGGTTGTTATAGAGTGGGAAACTCAGGGTCTTATTTCATCAGGGAAAGAATCGGTCTGCCTATGTTTCAGTATGTATCGTGAATAGCCAGCAGCACAGTTACCCCGTTATTCGCACCAAACTTTACGCGTCGCCGCAACCCGGTGACTACGTGTCCCGCGACCGATTGCTGGGCATGATGGACAAGGCGGTCGAGATGCCGTTGACGTTGGTATCGGCGCCCGCGGGCTTTGGCAAGAGCGTGCTCGTAAGCGATTGGTTGCAGCGACAGGACCATTCCATCGCATGGCTGTCGCTGGACGAAGACGACAGTGATCTAAGACAGTTTATCGCTTACCTGGTCGCCGCGGTCGAGGTGGTTGTCCCCGGGGCCTGCCCGACGATCGCCGAGCTATCGACAGCATCCGAAATGCCGCCGCTGCCGCTGTTGTCCGCACAACTCATCAATGACCTGGATGATATCGATCAACCCCTGACAATTGTGCTCGATGATTACCATCATCTGGACCGTTTATCACCCGTGCACGAGATAATCGACAAGTTGCTGGTGCATCCGCCTGACAGACTCCACATTGTAATCGTAACCCGCCGTGATCCGCCTCTTTCGCTTGCCCGACTGCGAGCCGGGAAACGCGTTGTAGAGGTACGGATGCAGGACCTGCAGTTCACCGAGGCGGAGATAACAGAGCTGGTCGCCACGAATATGGGAGTTGATCTAAGTGGCGCTGCTCTCGATAATTTGCAGCTGCAAACCGAAGGCTGGGCCGCAGGTCTGCGGCTGGTTTTACTGGCCGTGCGCCATGCCAGCGACCCCGAGGCTGTCATTAAGGGCATAAGTGGCGGTGTTCCGCAGGTTCAGGAATATTTATTGGACGAAGTGCTCGAAGGTTTGTCCAGCCGGGTGCGCGCCTATCTTATGAAATCCGCCGTTCTCGGCCGCTTCTGCGCAGATCTCATCGAGGCCGTCTGCGCCCCAGAGACCGCCTCGAGTGCAGCAGAGTTGAGCGGCGACGACTTTCTTAGCCAGCTGCAACGGAGCAATACTTTTATTCTGGCTCTGGATCCCGAGGGGCAATGGTTTCGCTTTCATCATTTATTCAGGGATATTCTGCAACGGCACTTGCGACAGCAGTTCGCGGAGGGCGATATCGAGCAACTGTATCTGCGAGCCAGCAACTGGTTCGAGAGCCGGTCCCTGATTGACGAGGCAATAGAGTATGCGTTGCTTGGGGCCGACAGCGATCACGCGGCGGATATCATCGCGCGCCACTACCATGAGGTGCTGAATCAGGACAGGTTTTACGTGCTCGATCAATGGCTGAATAAGTTGCCCGCAGAGGTGATAGAGAATCGAGCCTCGCTATTGTTATGCCGCGCCTGGATTTTTACTTTCAGGCAACAGTTGACCGGATTGATTCCGCTTTTGAGCCGTCTTGAGTCACTCCTTAAAGATGAAGCAGGCGGCAGCGAACTCAGGACGGAGTTTGAATTCTTTAAAGGTAGTGTTCACTTCTGGAGCGGTGATTTCGAGCAAAGCGAGCGTGAGCTTGAATCGGTTGTAAACAAGGCACCCGAAGGAAGACTGGCACTGCTTGCCGAAGCCAATGTCCATTTAAGTCTCGCCCGTTACCTCAACGGGCATATGACCAGGGCGCTGGAGGGTCTCAACCATCAAATTACAATGTCGGGCTCTACAGACAGCCTCGTCCTGTCCAGGATCATTGGCTCGACTTCAATCATTCACTTGCTTTCCGGAGACCTGCCGCAGGCTAAAATTCAGGGTAAGCGGATGCGGCAATCCGCTGCTTCGAGCGGATCTTTGCTGAATGTTTCCTGGGGCTACTACCTCGAAGGTTTGTCAGAATTACATTGCCTGGATTTGCGGGAGGCACAGGATAACTTTGTGGCCAGTATCGATAATCCTTACGTCACCGATGCCCGCGAGGCGGTTGATGCCTTTGCTGGTCTCGCGCTGGCGCAAGAATTTCTGCAAATGACGGCAGATGCCGACACGACTATTCAACGAATGATCAACTTTGCCGAGCAAGCTAACGATTCGACCCTGATTGATGTTGTCCATTCATGCGAGGCCAGGATTAACCTGTTGCGGGGTAATCTGGCTGCCGCAATCAGTTGGGAGAAATCATGCAACTCGCTGCCCGATCTATTTGGCCTGTTTATCTGGCTGGAATCTTCTCCGCTCACTCGGGCGCGGGTTTTGATCGCGGAAGGATCCACAGTTTCCCTGAAACAGGCGGATCAGCTGCTCCAGCAAATATGCGAACTATGCGAAACCTACCATCTTGACAACAAGCTCATCGAGGCCACAGTTCTGCTATCCCGATTGCGGGCTCTGCAAGGTCAACCGGATGCTGCCTTGCAGACATTGCAGGAAGCGATAAACCTGGCGATGCCGGGTCACTGGATCCGACCGTTTTTCGAGTTGGGCCAACCGATGACAGAGCTGCTCGAGAAACTCGACCTCGCCGGCGCGCCCGGGGAGTTCGTTGGCCGCATCCTGTCGATCGTCAATAAGGCGCGGGCAAAGGCCCCAACCGGGGAAATTCCGGTTTCGCACGGAACCACGCCTGCCGCGAACAAGCCCCGGGCGGCACAGGCGCGGACGGACAATATGTCAGATGATCTCACCAACCGCGAACTCGATATCCTGGAAATGTTGTTGCAGCGACTGCAGAACAAGGAAATTGCGTCAAAATTATTCATTTCGACGCACACCGTGAATTACCACCTGAAAAATATCTATCAAAAACTCGATGTCGGCAGCCGCCGGCAGGCAGTCAAGAAAGCGGTCGAGATGGGCATTCTGGAGTCATCTTAGCCTGGTTGACCTCGAATCGTCCTCCCTCGTTCCGGCTGGATTCCGTGACCCCCTGCTATTTCCCCCGGTCCTGTCTGGCAGAAAGATAAACGGGGCCAGGAGACACACACGACTGCTCCGGTCATCAGCACCTGTTTTCGCATGCTTCTGTGCTCCTACTCATTTCCCCCTTGGTAGCAGGGATACGCCGGCTGTTGGCATGATTCAGACTATCGTGTCTAACTAAAGCCCGGGTTTGCTTCGGCCCGGATATGCTGCCTTGGCAGTGAGTTCATTTTTTGCATGATTGGAGATAGAGGAAATGTCTATTTTGACTATACCCGAAATCAAATTTGGTGGATCTGCGTTCTATCGGATTGTCGTTCAGGGTGCGCTGGGGAGTGAATGGAAGGACAGAATCGCCGGAATGCAGCTCACCCTCATCGAGCGTGGGACGGGAACTGCGCACACCGAGTTATATGGACTGGTGCGCGATCAGGCTGAGCTGGCAGCCGTGCTTGAAACCCTGCACCAGTTGCATCTTCCGATCATCGAGGTGCAGCAAACCAAAAAGGAACAGCCAGACTCGTAACCCCGCATTTCAGCTTACAGATACGACAGTAAAAAAAGTTCCTCTCTTCCCCGATAGCCCGGGCAGGTACTTGCAGACCAGGTAACACAGGTTATCAACTACTTAAACACCCCTTATTTCAAGTGATCCTGCCCAGTGCGGGACGCCGCAAAATATCCCCTATGACGCTAAACGGACGAGGAATTCAAGTCCGGTTAGCGCAAAGGCATAGGCTGGATTCATTTCCTGCCGAAAATATCGAGTAATCAAACTTTAACAGGAGAAAACATCATGTCATTACCAGGCAAAACAATGAAAATCGGCGGTTGGAACTACCATGTAAGCGATCAGGGAAGCGGTGACAAAGGAGTAGTAATGCTGGTCCACGGTATGCCCGATGACGGCAGCTGCTGGAAATACCAGGCACCGGCATTATTAAACGCAGGTTACCGCGTTATTGTCCCAGATACTCTAGGTTACGGTCTTACTGACCGTCCAGTTGAAGTTGAGCATTACAAAGTTGAAAACATAATTGGTCATATGTTTGAAATTATCGAAGAACTGGGTCTTAAAGATATCAACTTAGTGGGTCATGACTGGGGTTCTGCCATTACATGGGCCATGGTCATGGAGAAACCGGAGCTGTTCAGAAAATTCTGTTCTTTGTCAGTTGGCCACCTGGGCTGTGTGTTTGGCCAGGCCCACGACATGACTCAGGAACGAGGCACCCCCGAGCGCATGCTCGAATCCGTTAAGACCAACTGGTTTACGTTCCATCATACTCAAGCAGGTATGGAAGAACTCTACATGACGAACGACTTCCGCTACTTCGATCTCTTTTTCTGTTCGCATCCTGAAAAAGAAGAGGTCAAGCGACTCATCAAACAGACCGGCCGTATCGAATGGCTAAACTATGACATAGCCAACCCTATGGTCATGGACTACCTGGCAACGGCCAAAGATCCGAACTTCTATCCGAACACCGTGGTGCCGACCATGGTGATCTACCCTGAGCAAGACATGTTCTTGTGGCCGACCCAGGCCATTGATACTCCTTCACGTGTGGATGCTGAGTGCCGTATTGAATTCATTCAAGGCGGCCATTGGTCCATGCTGGATCACCCGGACGATGTCAACGTACGGATGCTGGAGTGGTTTGGCTCTGAAAGCTACGACGTGCGAGCAAACGTAAAAGAAGCCTGATCTATCTGGCAAGGTTTGTGGCTGCCGGTGTGCACTTGCACCGGCAGCCACGATGGTCAGCAACAGATTTTAGTGATGACGTGGGATTAACCGGCATGATCAAGCGATTCGAAAAACCAGCTACGCGGCTGTTATATCTTTTGTGCGTTACAGGGATTTGGGCGCTGACGTCGGCCCAGGCTGCCTTCGCGCAGGACGCGGAATCTTCTGCAGCGGCGGAAGTCTCGAGCAGCGAAGAGCAGTCAAGGGCTTTCGGTGGGCCGGATGCCCCACTGAACCGGATCGAATCCGATCGCGTTGCAACGGATACACCTCTCGAGCTGGACTTCCTGAAGCCCTGGCACGAATGGAAAGACAATCTTCACAAGGAGCACGGCCTGTCCTTCGGGCTGGAGTACAACACGGCGTACCTGAATACCAACAACCGCCTGTCGGGTACCGACAGGGATGCGTCGGGCGGCATTTTTCGCTTCAGCGGTGTCTGGGAAGCGTTGGGCCGGGGTTCGACTCATCCCGGCAACCTGGTTTTTCTTGTCGAGCGTACGGACGAATTTAGCAATACGGGGCCGAGTTCCTTTCTTGGCGAGAGCCTGGGCTATGCCGGAATCTCGAACCTTCCCTACAATGATGACGGATGGCGACTGAATACGTTCTACTGGGACCAGAAGTTCCAGAACGGCAAGTACGAGGTGGTCGGCGGTTATCTCGATATCAGCGATTATGTCGATGTCTTCCCGCTGGTCAGCCCCTGGACAGATTTTTTCAACTACGCATTAAGCATCGGGGTTGGCGCCCTCGACCTTCCCAGCGATGGAGCGCTGGGTTTTGCGGGTGCGGCCTGGCTGACAGATGACGTCTACGCAATGGCCGGCCTGGTTGACGAGAATGCGGATGCCACCGATCCCGGGGACGGGTTCGATACCTTCTTCAACGATCGAGACTACTTTAAGCATTTCGAGATTGGCTGGACCGGTGCGTCCCAGGAAGCCTATTACCTCAACAACGTTCACCTGACCCTGTGGCAAGCGGATGAAAGAGAGGATCTGGGCGTGGAGGATGGCTGGGGCGGCGTACTGTCCTTTAACCACGTCATCGGCGAAAAATGGCTGGCATTCGTCCGCAGCGGTTGGGCGGAGGACAGCGGCAGCCTGCTGGAACGGTCGGTCAGCATTGGCGGCGGCTATACGCCCGGCGGTATGGCGATGCTGGGATCGGGAGACCAGCTTGGGTTCGGCCTCAATTGGGGGCAGCCGAACGATGCCCTGTTCGGCACTGATCTGGATGACCAATACGCGGCGGAGGTCTACTACCGATGGCAGTTGGCAGACGAGCTCGCGATCACACCGAGTGCGCAATTGCTGATCGATCCGGCGCTGGCCCCGGAAGAAGATACGAGCTGGGTATTCGGTTTGCGAGCGCGACTGGCCCTTTAGACAGAAGCAGCCCTGGTTCGAATGATATGTTTAGTCGTTCAATAGTGAGAGACGGTCAGAGAAGTCGGTCATGTTTTTTACGCTTGGCCGGGGAAGGGCACGACTGGAATTATCAAGGTCAAAGAGGATTCGGAAACATAACGGATTTCTACGCGCCGTTGGAGCTGGAAATTTTTTAAGGCAAGTGTGCAACACAGAACGGGGAGAGCTGTGTTGCTGAATTGGCGATTATCCAATCGGGAGAACTGTTGAAATGAATATCAGGTTAGCCGTGAATAGCTCGATCCTGGTTGCACTGCTGGCCGTTAGCATGGTTGCACCGGTGCTGGCCGAGCAGGAAGCGCCGCAAGATCAACAGGCAGAGCAGACACAAAAGGAAAAGACTGAAGCGCCTCAACTCTCCGAATTAATTCCGGCTGCAGCGGAACTGGATACGCGATTGTTCGGGCTCCAAAGCCAGCTGCAGGCTTTGCCGGATGATATCCTGATCAAAAAACAATTCGCCGAAGTTGATGCGCGCATCGTCAATGCGTCGCAGCAATTCGAAAAGCTACAAGATTCCGCCATCGACGAGTATCTCATCGTGTATAAACTGCGCGAGGATCTGACCTATGAAACCGATGTGTTGGCAAAAACGAGCCAGCCTGTTGAAACGGCCTTGCAGCGTTTGGATGAATGGGACAGCGAATGGCAGCACGAAAAACAGAGATGGGCGGACTGGCAGATATCCTTGTTTCAAGAACGGTCTTTCAGCCAGTTGGGTGACGTGTTTGCAGGTGCGGACGCCACCATCGATGACGCCCAGCAAAGTATTCGTCGATATATCGCAAGCATGCTTGCAGTGCAGGCCATGGGGGCGAATGTTAAAAATCGGCTGGATATTCTCGATGCAAAACTACGCGGCCTGATACAGGGAGCCAGCAAGGATTTCGTGCTCGGTACCTCACCGCCGATGTATACAGCCGCGTATTTCTCACAGTACGATTTGCGGCTTTGGCACAGCGGCTGGCAAGGAATAGAATTATTTTCCCGGGGTGATAGCCGGTTCTTTATTCAACACGCAATTTTCTATTGCCTGGTGTTGGTGGCTTTTTTTATTTTGACGGTGGGTATTTATCGTCACCGTGAGGCGCTTGGGGAATCGGAACGACTGGGTTTTATCGCACGCAGGCCAGTGGCGACAGCCCTGTTCCTTTGCTCACTGTTTGTGGCAACTTATCTTGAATTCCTCGAGCCGCCATCATCGATTCTATTGTTGAACACCGTGATTGCCGGTTTTTCCTGCGTAAGGCTGCTGGTTTCTGTGCTTGAATCACCCTGGCAAAAGTATGCGGCCTTTGGCGTCGTGATTAGTTATATTTTGGTCATACTGATGATTAGCGTCGGGTTGTCAGTGTCACTGTTCAGGCTCTATACCTTGATTGTTTCACTGCTGGGTGTCCGCTTCTTTTTGAAATGGGCTGCCCAGAGCGCTGAATTGAATGAGCCCGGCTATTATGCACTGGTGCTTCGCCTGCTGGCGCTATTGTTTATTGCAATTTTGCTTGCTGAATTCTGGGGTAAGGCCGGGCTCGCCACCTACCTGCTGACGGCTGCGTTGGAATCCATGGCGATAATTTTGCCGACGATTTTGTTTTTTTACATCGTGCGGGCGTTTGCGCACTGGCTTTTTTATTCATCGCCGTTGTGGCAAATCAAATTGATGCGAAATGATGCTGGCGTGCTTGCTAAAAGGATCAGTTTTCTGATAGAGGCGTTGACTATACTGCTTCTTGTCATACCGGCCCTTCTGACTGCATGGGCAGTGTACGACAACATTCCGGAGGCGATTAACGGCCTGCTGGCGCCCGGTTTTTATGTGGGTGAAGAAAAAATCAGCATCGGGGTGATCATTGTATCCATGGCAATCCTTTATGGCAGCTCGCTGGTCGCTCGAATTCTGCCTAAAGTTATGCTCGATGAACAGATAAGTGGGCGCAATATTGAAAGAGGCGTGCGGCAATCGATCGGTCGACTCATGCAGTATTCTATCGCTCTTGTTGGCTTCACCATGGTGCTGGTGGTGATAGGCCTTGATCTGACAAAACTCACTATCATGGTAAGCGCCTTCGGCATCGGTATTGGCTTTGGCTTGCAAGGAATCGTGAGTAACTTTGTCTCCGGCCTTATCCTGTTGTTCGAGCGCCCTTTACGTGAAGACGACAACATTGAGATCAACAACGCGTGGGCGCAAATTAAAAAAATTGGTCTGCGTTCAACCACAGTAAGAACCTGGGATGGGGCTGAGATCATCATCCCGAATGCTGACCTGACAAATAGTCCGGTAACCAACTGGACATTGAGTAATCGGGAAATAAGACTGCGCATGCCAGTTGGCGTGGCTTACGGTTCCGATGTACCACTGGTCGAAAAAACGCTGATGGAATGCATTAAAGCACATAAGGATGTTATCAGTTCACCAGCACCCCAGGTGTTATTCCTTAACTTTGGCGAGAGCTCTCTCGATTTTGAATTGCGGGTATGGATCAGAGATGATGATGAGCGGATGCGCGTAAGAAGCGAACTCTATCGCAGCATCGAAAGCCGATTCCGTGAGTTGGATATCACGATTCCCTTTCCGCAACGAGATCTGCATCTGCGCAGCATCGATGGTGCGCCTGTCAGGGAAGCTGCAGAGTTACCAGTCACGGGCGTTATTAAACCACAGACAGCAGAATAGGGGAGCTAAACTGGATGCCGTGGCAAGACATCTCAACGAACGACAGGGGCATCGTCGGTAAGTATGAATTTACGTTTATGCAAGAATCTCAAATCCGGGCTGATAACGAGCCTGGCCTGGTCGTGCCTGGCGATTGCGGGCGGCGTTGACACGGATTTGCAGCCATATCCAGTCGCGCAGGACGGCTTTACGCGCATGGTGTTTCGTGTCCCTGCCGTCGATGACGAATCCCGCCGCAAGGTCGAGATTATGGTAGGCAGAATCCTGTCCGTCGATTGCAACCGGACTTCGTTTGGCGGCAGCCTGGAGCGGCGCGTGGCACAGGGCTGGGGTTACCCGTACTTCGTGCTCGAAAAAATCGGCGGCCCGAGGTCAACGATGATGGCCTGTCCGCCGGGTCACGAGAATAGCGATGAATTTGTGATGGTTGTCGGTGATGGATTTCTGCAACGCTACAACAGTAAGCTACCGATGGTCGTATACGTCCCGCAAGGCTTCGAGGTGCGTTATCGTATCTGGGCGGTACAGGACGATATCGGTCGGGCCGGATCCGAATGATTGCTGCGGGCTTCTCCGGATAGGTTAGCGAGATCGTTTAAGAAGAGCCTGACGATCAGGAAAGTAAATGACGAAAATGCAACGGAAATAACACCATTTCAATTTTCTTGTGCAAATTCCCCAAATACAACTTTGCGCTAATGAATGTTACCCTGACGGTTTATTTCCAACCTCATTTTGGATGTCAGTGTGACGTCGAATCAAAACTTTGCTGTCAATTTACGCCTGATCTGCGGCCAGTATCGCTCGGTTGCTCATGTCTGCCGATCAATGGAGATGAACCGGCAACAATTCAATAAGTATCTAAGCGGTAAAATCTACCCATCCAGGCATAATTTAAGCCGGGTTTGTCGTTTTTTTGAGCTATCAGAAGAACAGCTAAACCTGGAACCCGAGGCATTTGGACGGGTCGTCGAGAAATTTTTCCAGCGAGAAGTTGATCCGGCGAGCAGTGAAATCGAAAAAGTAATCGAAACGCTACCCGGATCTACCGAGGCGTTAGCCCGTTACGAGGGTTATTATTACAGCCATTTTCACGCGCTTGGATTTCCGGGCCACCTGGTTCGCAGCCTGGTCCACATTTTTCGGAAAGAAGATCGGTTCTACTCGCATAACACCGAGCACCTGTGGAATAAGGAAAAGAACGATCCACACCGAAACCGGTTCAAATACAAGGGAGTGGTGTTATATCTTGGCGATCGAATATTTATTACCGAAGTCGAAACGCTCACCAAAACCGCAATTTGTCACACCATA
>Ga0209456_10001786_pt1 | contig 10340 bp, 10 predicted proteins | sample COG_11_FD_184755 | JGI IMG/M metagenome (GOLD analysis project Ga0209456, IMG submission 184755) | Pelagic marine sediment microbial communities from the LTER site Helgoland, North Sea, for post-phytoplankton bloom and carbon turnover... | ecosystem: Environmental > Aquatic > Marine > Neritic...
AGACGCCACAGATGGCTGCCGCTGGCGTCGATCAGACAAAGCATATCTGTTCCGCAGCGCATCGGCTGTAACCCGGGCCAGGGCAAGCTCAGCCGCCGCCGCCAACTCAAACCGCCATCCCGACTCAGCAACAGCTGTGAGACGCCGCCAAGCTCCAGCAATAGCTGCCATTGCAACGGCCGCACAGCGTCCTGTAGCAGGCTTGCTGCGCTGGCCGGTCCCGGCAGGTCTCCGGCCAGCATCTGCCAGCTCTCGCCGCCGTCGTGACTGTGCCAGATCTGTGTGTCGCTGCGCCGGGTCGTGACCAGCAGACGGCCGCGGACACCGAACGCGCCGGTGGTCTGGGCCAGCGCGTATCCCTCGGGCGAAGACGCTGTTGACAATGATTTTGTTTCCCGCTTGACGCCCGCTGTCCATACGTTCTGGAATATCGAGTCGCCCATGGCAGCCGCCTCAGGGACAAGTGGCCCGAGCGCGCCGTGCTGCCCGAGTCGCTGGATGCCGCCGGCCGGCAGCGCCCACTGCAGCCACAAGGCATCAGGATCCGCCGGATCCTGAGCCATTCCGTTCAGCGGCGGCAGCACCGCGACAGCGGTGGTCTTGACCGAGGCTGCCTGCCCGGCGGACGTTATACGGATGCTCACCACCGCAATATTGGAGTCGCGGCGGCCGTCGCTGGCCCGGAACGAAAAGCTGTCACTGCCGGCGCCGCCGGGTAGATAGGTGAAGCGGCCGCTGCTGGCTTCGAGGTCGCGAAGGCTGCCCAAACCAGGGCCGGATACCACCCGATAGCGCAGACTGTCTCCGTCCGGGTCGGTGGCGCGCATAAACGCGGTCAGCGGGCCCACGCCCGAGATCTGGTAGAAGGCGTCCGCGGCCACAGGCGGGCGATTGTCCTCGTCCGGCGGCAAGCTGTTGAAATCGTCGTCGCCGCTGCTACAGCGGATCACGGTCTTGCCGGTCAGCAGCAGCCAGATCAGCGAGACGAAAATGAGGCGTCGCGTGGTTACGTGCATCCGTGGGGCTTCAACAAGCGAGACGTCGCTCGAACTCTAGCACGCCCGCCCGGACCCTCGATGAAGCGCTGGCGACGCGCTACACTCAGCACATGATGCAATGCAATACCAACGATGGGGCGATATCTGAAGCCCAGCGGCTGGGCTTTGCTGCCCTCGCCGCCCGTGGCCTCGATATCCCCATGGACGAGTCCGGCCGTCAGCACTGGCAGGACAATTTCAACAGCATCCCGGCCATGCACTACATGGGCTGCCGGCTGGATATGTCGCACGAGCGCGTGGTAGTGGTGCGCCTGCCGGAGGTCCGGCCTCATCACCAGGGCGGGATGGGCACCGAGGCGGTGAACGGTGCGGTAATCGCCGGGCTGTGTGATTGCGCGCTCGGCGTCGCCGGCGTGGTCCATTTCCCGGACCAGCGGGCCGGCACCATCGAGCTGGCGATCAAGTTTATGCGGCCCACAGTGGGCCAGTCGGTGACGGCGTATGCGGTCGCGTTGAAGAGGGCTGCCAGCGTCGCGTTTGCTGAGGTGGAACTCTACAGCGCAGGCAGGCTTTGCTCTATCGCGACCGGGATGGTGTCGACGGCTTCGTCCTGAGCCCGGAATGTCAGTGGATGGCGCCCCACTGCAGCACTTCTACGTCCTCGGAGCTGACGTCGAGATTGCTGGCGAGCATCCGGCAGAGTTCACGTGCGCCGATCGAGGTGCGGGGATGAGAGCTCAATTCGACCACACCGCAGTACTGTGTGACCACTTCCTGATCATGCTCGTGGACAACAAAGCTGGCGTAGTACTGTGCGCTCATGGTTCAAAACTATCCTCCGCAAGCCCCATCCATCTGCGAAATGGTTCACAATTCCCACTATTGGACCGACGCTGCTTTTGGGGCCGAAGCTGGCAGTCGGGGACAAGGACTGCCTAGAATGCTGACATACTCATCGACTCCGATCCGAGGCTGTATCCCATGAAACGTTGTGCGCGCTCGCTGTTTGCCGCTGTCATGCTCATGGTTTCGGGATCAGGAATTGCGCTGGCCGACGGCGTCGTGCAGTTCGGGGACATCCGCCTCGGCGTCCAGGAAGGCGATGTGGGTTATGTCAACGTCGTGCGCAGCGGGTCCACGGTGGGAGCGGTCTCCGTATTGCTCAACGTCGGCGTCGGCGGCACCGCCCGCTTTGGCACCGATTTCGACATCGATTTGCCGCTGGGCGTGGTGCAGATCGCCGACGGCAAGCTGTCGGCAAGCGTCAAGATCACCGCGCTCAACGACTCCAACGTAGAGGGCACCGAATATGCCACCCTGTCGCTGAGCTCAGCGACCGGCGCCACGCTGGGGGCGGCCAATAACCTGACCCTGGATATCCTCGACGCCGATTCCGCGCCGACGACGCTGTCGTTCGAGAGTTCATCCACACTGCGGATCGACGAAGGTGAAGAACAGATCCTGGCCGTCGTCCGCGGCGGTGCCGCTGGCCTGGCGGATATCAGTGTGACCGGGCAGCCCGGCAGCGCCACCCTCGGCGTCGACTACACCGACGTCACGCAAACCCTGCAGCTAGGCGCCGACCAGCAGAGCGCGGACTTTTCTCTGTCCGCTCTCAACGATGACGAGTTCGAGGGCACCGAAACGCTGACCCTGGTGCTGTTCGACGGCGTGCCGGAAAGCCAGGTCGTGCCGGGTGGCCGCAGCCGGCTGGTGCTGATCGAGGACAGCGAGCCGAATCAACCGGGCGAATTCAGCCTGCGGGTCGTGGGCGGCAACACCGTCTCGGAGACGGTGGGCACCGTGACCTTCCGGGTGGAACGCGATCGCGGCGACTCCGGCGCGGTGACCGTCGACTATGTGACCGCGGACGGCACCGGCGACACACGCGCCGTCGCCGACGAACAATACGAGCCGGCCACCGGCACATTGTTGTTCTCGGACCTGCAGACTCAGGCCGAGTTCTCGATCAACATCATCGACGACAATACAGGCAGCTCGAACAACCTGGATTTCTCGGTCTACATCGTCAACCCGACCGGGCTCTCCAACCTCAACCCCGACGCCAGCAGGATCGTGCTCAGCGTCGAGGATGACGACGGCGGCGGCAACGATGACGATTGCCCGTTCCTCTGTGGCGATGACTGTTTTATCGCCACCGCCGCGTTTGGCAGCCGTCTCGACCCCCACGTGGGCGCGCTGCGAGCATTCCGCGATCAGGGACTGATGCGGATCCTGCCGGGCCGCTTGTTTGTCGCCACCTACAACACCCTGTCACCGCCGCTGGCGCGTTTTATCGCAGAGCGGGACGGACTGCGGACCGTGGTACGAGCCGTGCTGTGGCCGCTGGTGATCGCGGTGGAGAATCCTGCCCTCAGTCTGGCCGGTCTGGCGCTGCTCGCCGGTGGCGCGGGTCTGCGGCGCAGGCGGCGACGTCTCTGATGTCGCGCCCGGCCATTGTCGCGGACAGGCCGGACGGCCCGAATTGTGAACTCTGAAACGTCCGTATTGGTCACCGGTGCGTCTACGGGTATCGGCAGGGCCACCGCCCTACATCTCGCCGACCTGGGCATGAAGGTCTACGCGGGCGTGCGCCGGGACGAGGATGCCGCCGATCTGGAGCAACAGGGTCCGGTCATCGCGGTGCGTCTCGATGTCACGTCTTCGGCTGACGTAGACGACATCGCACAGCGGATCGAGGCCGACGGCGGCCTCGATGGTCTGGTCAACAATGCTGGCGTTTACCTCGGCGGCGCGCTCGAATTGATGCGTGACGACGAGATCGAAAGCACCTTTGCGGTCAATGTCGTCGGTCTGCTGCGGGTGACCCGGGCCTGTCTGCCCATGTTGCGTGAGCGTCGCGGCCGCATCGTCAACGTCAGCTCCATCTCCGGTCTCGTCGCGCTGCCAGGCGTGTCTGTCTATGCCGGCTCAAAGCACGCGGTCGAGGCGATCAGCGATGCGCTGCGGGTCGAACTGTCGACCTTTGGCGTGCGCGTGATCGCGGTAGAGCCCGGCAGCATTGATACCGCGATCTGGAGCAAGGGCGCCAGACGCGATCAAGCATCATCGAGCCAGAGCGACGCCGCGCTGAGAGAACTCTACAGCCCTCTCCAGCACCTGCTGGAAAAACTCAACCGCAACCCGCGCGGGATACCGCCCACGGCAGTGGCCACGGTGATCGGGGACGCGCTCACCGCGCGCAATCCGGACAACCGCTATCTGGTAGGGACCGATGCTCGCTCGCTGGCGCTGCTACGTTATCTGCCGGAGGGTCTGCGCGACCGCCTGATCGGCACCCGGGTCTGGCGCGACTAGAACCAGACGCTACCCACGACTCAAGGTCGGAGATAGCGGCGGCCCGACTCGGGTTCCAGCACGCCGCCCCCGGTCATGAAACGCACCGGCACCGACTGGGTCTTGCCCCAGCTCGAGGCGCGATAAACGCCGAAGTGCAGATGCGGCATGGTCGACTTGCCGGTATTGCCCGAGTAGCCGATCAGCGCACCGCGCTCGATCTGCTGTCCGACCGCGACCACTGCGCCGCGATGTTGCAGATGGTAATACTCACCGGTGGTCATATCGTCGTGCAGGACCACGATGAAATTGGCATATCGAGCACAGCCGGGTTCCCAGCAGGCTCGATCGTGGCGTTCCTGCACGCGCACCACGACACCGCCGCGGGCCGCGTGTACCGGCGTCCCCACCGGCATGTCGAAGTCCACGGTCCAGCGCTCCAGACCCGTGTGGCTAAACGACGCGCCGTAGCCCTGCAGCACGCGGAAGCTGCGGCCGGGCGCATAGGGCAACCGGTAGACATGGCTGTCATCGTGGACAGCATCCAGCCGCCCCACGGCCCAGTCGAACTGGTACCGATAATCACCATCGCCGTCCGCGCCGGGACCGGTGAGGACCGCGAGCGTAAGCCGCTCGCCGCCATCCAGGGACCGGGTCACCTCCGCGGACGGACTCACCTGCATGTCATCGCTGAGCACCCGCAGCGACACAGTCAATGGCCAGGGCTGGAGATTATTGGCGACGAGCTCGACGCGGCCGGCAGCGGGCTGCGGCTCGACGCAGACCCAGCCGAGGGAACAGGCATCCGCGAAACACGCAAGCGGATGGATCAGCAGCAGGACGCCGGTGAGCCGCCTGATCATCCGTCCGGCGCGTCTTTCTCTATCGCTTCTGGCTGGTAATAGGCCACCGCCAGCGGCCGCACCAGCGGCGCCCGGGCCAGCCAGACGTCCGCATCCTCACTATCATCCGCGACCGGAAGCGGCGTACCCAGACCCTCGCGGGTGATACGCGCGACACGCCCCCAGTCCACGGTCACCTCGGGCGCGCCATCGGGGGCATTCTTGAGCTGGCGGTCGATCAGCTCCAGCGCCGCAAGCCAGTCGCCACCCGTCTCTTCCAGCGGATGACGAGCCGCGAAGACCAGATTATTGCCCGACCAGCCCGCCTGGTAAGGCTGATCGATAATGTGCACCGGCGTGCCCTTCGGCACCAGCTTGTGGAGCGCCGCGATGTCTTCCGGATACAGCCGGATGCACCCATGGCTGACGCGCATCCCGACGCCATAGGGTTTGTTGGTGCCGTGGATCAGATAGCCGGGCATGGCCAGACGCAGCACGTGTTGGCCGAGCGGGTTGTCCGGTCCGGGGGGCACCACTCGCGGCAGCGGATCACCGTCCGCGGCGTGCTCGGCCAGCACCGACTCCGGCACATACCAGGATGGATTGGTGGCCTTGGCGTTGACCGTGGTCGAACCCAGCGGGGTCGACCAGCCGACCCGGCCGATGCCGATGGGATGGGTGTAGACCATGCGCTTGCCGTCCGCATCCGGGACCGGGAAATAAAACAGCCGCATGCTGGCAAGATTGAGTACCAGACCGTCGCGGTGTGTCTCCGGCAGGATGAATTGCGTCGGCAACAGGATGTCTGTGCCCTCGCCCGGCAGCCAGGGATCGACACCGGGGTTGGCGGTCACCAGTTCCTCATAGCCCAGATCGAACAAGCGCGCCAGATCCGCCAGCGTATCCTCGTGGCGGCTGCGTATCCGCTGCAACTGGCCGACGACATCCTGGCCCTCGGCGAGTTCGAACACATAGCTGGGGACCGGATCCCGCGCTTCGGCAATCGCCGGTCCCGCTGCGACGAACAGACTGATAAGACTCAGGGCGGCGAACCGCTCACGCATATTCCCGATTCCTCGAATTGATACTCGATCATGCGACCGTGCGCCGGTCCCGACCCCGGTACTTTACCAGTCCGGACGCGGGCTGGCCGCTTTGCTGTTGTGGGTTTTGACCGCAGAGCGGGCTGTCAGTTGCCGGAAAAACAGGTTTCGCGTGCGCCGCAGAGTGGACCAGCTGCCCGCGGCGTGCGGACAAAACAGCTCGCCTGCGGGCGTGGATGCGGCGGCTGCGGACAGGCTCTTCGCCAGGCGGTGATCAGGCCCCGTTGCCGTCAACCACCGCCAAAACGCGACTCCTGGTACGCCCGGGCGGCGCTGCGCAAACCGGCGGCCGCGCTGCCCTCCACTGCCGCCGCCACCTTTTCGCTCAGCGATTTGCGTCCTTTCCACTGGACACGATAGAGGTCCGCGTCCTGCAGTCGCGCGACCAGCAGATCATCGCTGGTCGCCACTTCGTCGATCAGGCCCAGCTGCACAGCGCGACTGCCGTACCAGTGCTCGCCGGTCGCCACCGCATCGAGATCCACCTCAGCGCGGTATTGGGCGATGAGCTCCCGGAACAGATGATGCACGTCCTCCAGTTCTTCCCGCAGCTTGTGCCGGTCGGCGTCGCTGTTCTCGCCGAACATGGTCACGGTGCGCTTGTAACGTCCGGCCTTGAGCTGCTCGACCTTGACTCCGTGCTCATCCAGCAGCCGATAAAAATTCGGGATCTGGGCCAGCACGCCGATTGACCCGATGATCGCGAACGGTGCTGCGACGATGCGGTCGGCGACGCAGGCCATCAGGTAACCGCCGCTGGCGGCGGCCCGATCGACGCTGACGGTCAGGGGGATGCCCTGCTCCCTGACCCGCACCAGCTGTGCGGCAGCTAGACCGTGCTCGTGCACCATGCCACCGTAGTTCTCCAGGCGCAGCAACACCTCGTCCTCGGGCGTCGCCAGCGCCAGCACCGCGCTGATCTCGTGGCGCAGATTGCCCACGGCTGTCGCCTTGATGTCGCCCTTGAAATCGATCACGTAGACCCGACGGCGCGGTTCCTCGGACTTCCCTCTGGCCTTGTCTTCTTGCTTGCGGGATTTGCTGAACGCCTTGAGCGCTTTCTTTGGCAACACCGATTTACGCAGCGTATCGATCATCGATCGATAGCGGTCGTTGAGGCTGTTCACGACCAGCCCGCCGGGTTCCCGGGTCTTCTTCGAGGCGGCCGCCGCGGCGCCGATGACAAACACCGCCGCCGCGACAAAGGTCAGGGTCTTGGCCAGGAACAGGCCATACTGGAAAAAGAATTCTTTCACCGCCGACTCCCCAGGGCTCTGATGACAGAGCCCCCTATGGTACCTGTATCAGGTGGCGGTGTTGCACCCGCCGGGGCGCCGCGCGCGAGTCTGGCCTTTGGCCTGGCAACAGGCCCGGCCGGGCGGGTCCGGCGTCAGCGTTGAGCGTCCAGCCGCTGCTTCCATCTGGCCAGCAGGACGTCGAGGTGAGTGGTTTTGCGGGTCCCATTGGCCAAAATCGGCTGCCGCAGCCGGGCCACGGGCGATCCGCTGGCTGCAGCCAGGCGCCAACTTGCTTCCTGAATCCGATTCATGATCTGCGCTCCGTCGTGGTGTGGTATCTGATAGACGCGCGGGGGGCAGGATTGGTTGCATCCAGAGGGAAAAACCCGCTCAGCTCAGCTTGCGGCGGCCTCGCCCAGACCGACGTTGTTCTTCTCGAACACCCGGTCGGCGCGATAACTGGAGCGGACCAGCGGGCCGGACACGACCTCGAGGAAACCCATTTCCAGTCCCCACTCGCGATAAGCGGCGAACTCGTCCGGTGTCACGAATCGCTGCACCGGCAGATGGTGGGCGCTAGGCCGCAGATACTGGCCGAAGGTGACGACATCCACCTGCCGCAGACGCAGATCCTCCAGGGTCTCGCGGATCTCCGACTCGGTCTCGCCAAGACCGAGCATCAGGCTGGTCTTGGTCAGCAACCCGGGCTGCCGGGTCTTGGCGTGGGCCAGCACGGACAGGGTCTGCCCATAACCGGCGCGGGCGTCGCGCACCGGATGGGTCAGGCGGCGGACGGTCTCGACGTTCTGCGCGAACACATCCAGACCCGATGACACGACCGTGTCCACATCCGCCAGGCGGCCGCGGAAATCCGGGGTCAGCGCCTCTACCGCCGTGTCCGGGTTGAGGCCTTTGATCTCCCGTACGCAGGCAGCGTAGTGGCCAGCGCCGCCGTCGGCGAGATCGTCCCGGTCGACTGAGGTGATCACCACATAACGCAGATCCATCAGCTGCACCGAGCGTGCCGCATTGACGGGCTCCTCAGGATCCAGCCAGCCGCCGGGGTTACCGGTATCGACGGCGCAGAACTGGCAGGCCCGGGTGCATACCGAGCCCATGATCATGATGGTCGCAGTACCGTGGTTCCAGCACTCACCGATATTCGGGCACATGGACTCTTCGCAGACCGTCGCCAACCGGTGCTCGCGCACGTTCTGCCTGACCTGCTGATAGCCGGGCCCCGCCGGCATACGCGCTTTGATCCATGCCGGTTTGCGCTCGATCGGCGCGCTGCGGGCGGTGGACTTGACGCCGTTCTTTATCGCCGAGAATCCCTGCTCGGTGCGGAACTTCGTGCCGCTGCGGACGACCGGTATGCCCTTGAATTCGCTCACAACTGAACCTGGCTGCGCCAATGACCGTGAGACGGGCTATTCTCGCATGGGCACACGGACATTGAAACGTAACTGGCTTGGGAGCGGTGATGATGGAGCAGCCCTGGAGTCTGGTCGGAAAGACCGCGCTGGTGACCGGCGCCACCCGCGGCATCGGCCGCGCCGTCGCCGAGCAGTTGCTGGGGCTCGGCGCCCGGGTCGTGTTTACCGCGCGCGACGGCGAGGAAGTGGTGGAACGCGAGAGCGCCTGGACCAAGGCAGGGGGCAGCGCGATGGGCGTAACCGGCGACATCGCGTCCAGCGAGGACCGCTCGCGGCTGCTGGCGCTGGTAGACGATCTCTCCGGCGGGCTGGACATCCTGGTCAACAATGTCGGCACCAATCTCCGGCGACCGGCCAGCGACTACAGCAACGACGAGATCCGCGCGTTGTTCGCCACCAACCTGGACTCCGCGTTTGACCTCAGCCGGCTCTGCGTCGATGCGATGAGCGATCGCGAGGCAGCGATCGTCAACGTCGCCTCGGTCGCCGGCCTGACCCATCTGTGCACCGGCACACCCTACGCCATGACCAAGGCCGCGATGATCCAGATGACGCGCAATCTCGCGGTCGAATGGGCGCCAAGAGGGATCCGGGTCAACGCGGTGGCGCCCTGGTATATCGATACGCCGCTGGCGCGGCAGGTGCTGGCCGATGCGGAATACCGGGCCGCAGTCATCGATCGCACACCGATGGGCCGCATCGGTGAGCCCGAAGAAGTCGCTGCCGCCGTGGCCTTCCTGTGCCTGCCGGCATCCAGCTATATCACCGGCCAGTGTCTGGTGGTCGACGGCGGCTTTAGCGTTTGCGGGCTGCAGGTGCCGGGCCGTCCGTGAGCCGGCTGGCTATACTGAGCGCCGCCAACTCCATCAACAGGCCACATCCATGACCACAGGACCGCTGCGAAAAATGGGTAGCCAGGCCGGCCATCCGGTGGATTATCGCCTGCGCATCGCCGACGCCGAGCTGGCACTGACACCGAAAGTCGGTCACCACTTCGCGCTGCGCTTCGAAGGCGAGATCCGCTGCGCGAACTGTGGCCGGACCACCCGCAAAAGCTACAGCCAGGGCTATTGCTTTCCCTGCAGCCAGCGGCTGGCGGCCTGCGATCTGTGCATCGTCCGGCCCGAACGCTGCCACTTCGACCAGGGCACCTGCCGCGAACCCGAATGGGGCCAGGCGCACTGCATGCAGCCCCATTTCGTCTATCTGGCGAACACCAGCGGACTCAAGGTAGGCATCACCCGTGCCCGTCAGGGCATGACCCGCTGGATCGATCAGGGCGCCAGCCAGGCGCTGCCCATCCTGGAGGCCGCCAGCCGGCACGTGTCCGGGCTGGCGGAGATCGCGCTTGGCCGACATGTCGCCGACCGCACCGACTGGCGCGCGATGCTGCGGGGCCCGGCCGCCGATGTCGATCTGAACGCAG
>Ga0209456_10001787_pt1 | contig 10331 bp, 8 predicted proteins | sample COG_11_FD_184755 | JGI IMG/M metagenome (GOLD analysis project Ga0209456, IMG submission 184755) | Pelagic marine sediment microbial communities from the LTER site Helgoland, North Sea, for post-phytoplankton bloom and carbon turnover... | ecosystem: Environmental > Aquatic > Marine > Neritic...
TGGCGATTCATATGCTGGGTGTGATGGAGGCAAACGAGGAGATGGGTGAGCTTTACGCAAGCCTGGGGGAAGTTGAGTTGCGCAAGCTTGTACTCGAATCCATGATGATCGCCGAAGACATTGATGGCCTGCAGAAAGTGCTGCAATCTGAAACGGATGAAGAATTAAGGGCACAGGCGATCCAGATGCTGGCTATCAGCGATGATGATGAAGCGGCGCAATTCCTGGTGGGACTCTACCCGAACGCCTCACACACCGAAAAGCAGGCAATTATTCAATCCATGATGATCATGGACGACGCCGAGGGTCTGATCAGGCTTATGAAAACTGAGACCGATGCAGAATTAAAGCGCGAAATGCTGCAGTTGCTGACCGTCATGGATTCGGAGGCATCGGATGAGTACCTTTTTGAACTGCTGGAGAACAAGGGATGAAAACCAAATGGTTGAGTTTAGCCCTGGTGATTCTGAGCAGTAACAGCTGGGCCCAGGCAGGTGCGTTGTTCAATGCCGAGGTATATGAAAAGACATCCGTCACCAATCCGGCAAAAGTGATGAAAGCAACAGAAGGGCAATGGCTGGCCTTCAGTCTGCCAGCCCATGCAGGTACACATTCACCGTGTTGCTGGAAAGGTAAATGGAATGGCATGGGTGAATCCGGTTGCAGCCTTGAAAGCAGGCACCAGAGCTACGGCACGAGATCTGACTCGCCGTTGGCGGATATGGTGATTGTCTTCGGTGAGATTCGGGAAGGTCAGGTTCACGAACTGCGTGTCGTTGGCGAATCCTGCCCGGTAAACGCCAACGGGGCCCGGGTCACCTGGATTGGAAGTGTTGACGATACCGCGGGATTAGACTGGCTCGAAAGCGTAGCCCGTTCTGATCGCGATGATTCAGTGGGTGGTTCAGCACTGTTCGCAATGGCCCTGCACCGCAACCCGGGTGCAGGACAACGTCTTTACTCCCTGGCCAAGGAAGTCGATGGCGATTTATCCGAAGAGGCCATTTTCTGGTTGGGAGAAAGCCGCGGTGAACAGGGCTTCAAGTTGTTGAAGAAGTTATTGGCAGAATTACCCCGTGGCGAAAGGCGCCGCGAGATCAACTTCGCTTTGTCACAGAACGATACTGCCGGTGCGGCCGACCTGCTATTTGAAATAAGCAAATCGGATCCAGACCCGGAGCAGCGGGGAGAAGCGATGTTCTGGCTGGCCCAGGCTTATCCGCAACGGGCAAAAGGCTGGTTGCCGGAAGTGATAGATATCGAGACGGATGAAGACGTTCTGGAACAGGCCGTGTTTGCAATTTCGCAGTTACCGGATGGTATGGGTGACCAGGTTCTTCTGGACCTTGCACAAGATGGGCAGGCTCCACGTGTGGTTCGACGCCAGGCTATTTTCTGGCTGGCACAGTCGGATAACGACAGCAGCGTGGCAGCGCTGACGGAGTTGCTGACCCGCTGAGATAAACCTAAGCTATTTCCAGTTGGAAGAAGGGTCACCGGGGAGACCCTTTTTTCGTTGGGTTAAACCAACGCGCTATACTGGAGCCCTGGTAACCAGTGGGGCAACGTCATGGGTATACAAACACTCACTACATTTTTTATGTGGTGCACCATTATCAATTTCGGCTTTTTGCTTTTCCTGGCCCTGATTTTTATGTTGGCCCCTGACTTGACCTACAAAATACAAAGCAGGTTTATTCCCATATCACGGGAAACTTTCAATACCGTGTTTTACTCATTTATCGGGTTTTTCAAAGTTGTCGTTCTGGTATTCAACGTGGTGCCCTGGATAGTACTTCTGATCATCGGATGATAGAGATGAAGCCAATCACTGTGTCCACAAGTGAGACCCGGGTGACGTATCAGCAGGTCATAGGCTTCTGGTTTGATGAGATCGAACCGGCCATGCGGTGGAAAAAGGACGATGCCTTCGATGCGCTGTTGGTTGAGCGGTTTTCAGAAACGCATACCCGCGCCTGCCGTTGCGAGTTATTTGAATGGCGCCGGCACCCGCAAGGGAGACTCGCAGAAATCATTGTTCTGGATCAGTTTTCACGAAATATGTTCCGGGATTCGGTCCTGGCTTTCGCAAACGACGCCATGGCGTTGGCCTTGTCGCAGGAAGCCATCGCTTGCGGGGCGGACCAGGTGTTAACGCCGGAGCAAAGAAGCTTTCTCTATATGCCATTTATGCATAGCGAATCACTGCAAATACATGAGGTTGCAGTTGAGCTATTCCGGGAGAACGGTATCCGGAGCAACCTGGATTTTGAGTTCAAACACAAAAAGATCATTGAGAAATTTGGCCGTTATCCGCATCGCAACGAGGTGTTGGGAAGGCAATCGACCGCTGAGGAACTTGAGTTTCTAACAGGTCCGGGTTCAAGTTTTTAACACGGTATAATGTTCGTATAGGCGCGACCGGGAACAGCCCTCATGGAAATGCTCTCCGCATTGGATGCAACATTCATATACCTCGAAAGCGAGCACAGCCCGATGTCTATCGGCGCCGTTTATGTTATCGATGCAAAGGATGCTCCTGGCGGCTTCAGTTACCAGACCTTTCATTCACTCGTTAGCAGTCGCTTGAAACTCTCCGGGGTGTTCAGGCAAAGGCTTGTGGAAGTACCCCTGTACCTGTCTTTTCCCTATTGGGTGAGGGATCCCGGATTTGACCTTGATGATCACTTACCGGCGGTTTCTCTACCCGGACCGGGCGGTATGAAAGAATTGATGCAACTGGCGGCCGACACCTGGGGGCAGGTACTCAACCGTGAGCGGCCATTGTGGGATATAACGTTCGTTACCGGTATCGATAACATAGCGGGAATATCAAAGGATTCATTCGCTCTGATTACCCGGGTCCATCATGCTGCAGTAGATGGTAAAGCCAGTACCGAGATGATGACCGCCCTGCTGGATGTTACACCTGAAGCCCGGACAATCGATGCCGAAGACAGTTGGGAACCGGAAGAACTGCCGTCCAACCTGGATGTGATCACCCATTCCTGGTCCAAAGCCGGCCAGAAAGCGCTCGAGTTGGCCGGGTTTGTCGGAAAGGTTGCTGTAGGCACAGCGCAACTTCAAAGTGAGAGGTGGCTGAAGAAAATTGAACCACCACCGAGGCTACTGAGTGCCCCACCAACAATATTCAACCAGCCAATCAATTCGGCAAGAACGTTCTTTGGGAAGAATTTCGATTTTGAACGTATCCGGGCGATCCGCAAGGCTGTACCGGGGGTAACCATCAACGACGTGGTACTGGCCATATGCGCCGGAGGCTTGCGCCGCTACCTGTCTGAAAAAGATGAATTGCCGGTTAAGCCCCTGGTCGCAATGGCTCCGATTTCCGTCCGCGGTGAGGAGGAAGGCGCCGGTAACCAGGTATCGGCAATGCTGGTCAGCCTGGCCACCGATATCGACAATGCCCTGAATCGCCTGGTCCATATACGTGCCAATACGCAAAGATCAAAAATTCATGCCGGTGCGTTACCGGCAAACAAGCTGACCGAGTTTCTGCCCTCCGAAACCCTGGCGGCAGCGGCACGGGTTTATACCAGGACGAGGCTTGGTGGGCACCACCGGCCGTTTTTCAACGTGACCATAACTAATGTGCCGGGTCCACCTGTTCCTTTATATGTTGCAGGTGCGCGTATCCACAGTGCATTCGGCATGGCGCCCATTCTTGATGGCCTGGGGTTGATTCTCGTCGTGCTCAGTTATCATGGAAGAATATCCATTGGCATCAACTCCTGTGAACAAATAGTGCCTGATCCTGACAATATGGCAGAATGTATTGCGCACTCACTTGATGAACTGGAACACGCAGTAAGCCAGGCGGGATCATTTTCGAAGCATGCGGGGCAGTCAATGGCTGAAAAAGTATCGTCTGAAGATACCGACCCCTTGAAAGCATTTCATGATGCCAGCGAGGCGCTGGAAAAAGCCATTGATTCACTCGGGGATTAAGAACGTGGTGAAAGAAAAAAAAGAAGAAAAAGACCTCATCGATCACTCGCACCGCCCATCCAAGCTATTGTTGATGGCCGAGGGCAGGGCAGTTTATGACGCGGCAGCGATGGTTCCGATGCTGGCACTGAAGAAGTTTTTACCCCAGGGGGACAATCACCCCGTGCTGGTTTTTCCCGGTTTTCTGGCCAGCTCACGCTCAACACGCCCCTTACGTCAGTACATCCAGGACCTGGGTTACCGGGCGCACCGCTGGAAGCTCGGCTATAACATGGGTTATAGCTACAAATTGCATTATGGCATGCGTGACCGGGTTACTGAACTGGTTGAGCGTTATGGTGAGAAGATCAGCCTGGTGGGCTGGAGCCTTGGCGGCGTATATGCGCGTGAACTCGCTCGTGAGATGCCGGATATCGTGCGCCAGGTTGTAACCATGGGCAGTCCGTTCCGCGGGCATCCAAGCTCCAGCAATGTACACAAGATTTTCAACATGTTTACCGAAGTTCCCTATGACGAGATGCCTCAGTCCTTCCTTCAGGACATGGCCCACCCTCCACCGGTTCCGACCACGGCCCTGTACACCCGCGGCGACGGTGTTGTCGCGTGGCAGTCCACCGTCGAAATCTCCGACCGTGATGATGTCGAAAATATTCATGTTGGGGGTGCACATATGGGGCTTGGTTTTAACCCCCGGGTGCTGTTCGTGCTTGCCGACCGCCTGGCTCTGCCGGAAGGCCGGTGGCAGCCTTTCAAGCCGCACTTTTTCATGAAACCATTGTTTCGTAACTGGTATCCGGACTGGCTTGTCCACGGCAATGAAAATCCGTTTGAAGCAAGCGGGTAAACTTAAAAAACCATCAACCCGGGCTGAAATGGCTTGGTTGTAAAGGCGAACACTCACTCGAAAAGATGAAAGCGACCAGACAACCACTTGATCGTGCGGGTTTGCTGAGGCTGGCGAGTGCCGCTTCGGTTATGACAGCCGGTTTCCTCATAGTTGCGAAGCTGGCGGCCTGGTCCGTTACCGGGTCAGTCAGCCTGCTTGCCTCGCTCGTTGATTCGGTAATGGACAGCATTGCATCGCTGATCAACTTCTTTGCGATTCGTTATTCATTGCAACCTGCCGATGAGAACCATCGTTTTGGTCATGGCAAGGCAGAGCCGCTGGCCGGGCTTGCCCAGGCAGCTTTCATAGCCGGCTCTGCTATTTTCCTGGTCTTTCACGCCATTGACCGGTTGCGTTTTGCGCGAGATCTTGAACAGATCGGGATCGGGCTTGGCGTGATGGTGCTGGCCATAGTCATGACCGTGGGTTTGCTGGCGATCCAGCGTTACGTGATCAGGAAAACCGGCTCGACGGCCATTCGTGCCGATTCACTACACTACCTGACAGACTTGCTGACCAATATGAGTGTTCTGCTGGCGCTATACCTTTCTACCCTTGGCTGGACCTGGGCAGACCCGGTCTTTGCAATAGCGGTGGCTATATATATCTTCTACAGCGCCATTCAGATTGGCTACGAAGCATTTCAGCAACTGATGGACCGGGAACTACCCGAAGATATACTTGAAAAGATCCAGGCAACTGCGATGAGTCACCCCGAAGTGACCGGCACACATGAAACTCGTACCCGGCAGGCAGGCCACTCACGTTTTGTTCAGCTGCATTTGGTGTTGGATGAAAACTTAACACTGAAACGCGCACATGCCATTGCCGACGAGGTAGAGGCGGAAATCCTGGAGTTCCTGCCCGGTGCGGAAGTATTGATACACCAGGACCCTGCTGACGACTCAAACAAGAATCATGCTAAAGGCTGATCAGCTTGAAACGCCGTCCTCAAGAAACTTTTTAATCTCAACCCAGGCCTCAACGGCCTCTGGAATTTGCGGTTCAAAGATTTGCCAGATGTGAAGCATGCCCGCCCATGTTTGCAGTTTGGCCGGTGACCCGGAGGCACGGGCCTTGTATACATAACGGCGGGCATCATCCAGCAGCATCTCGGCTTCGGAAACCTGCACCAGGGTCGGCGGCAGGTTTGAAAGATCTCCCAGCAACGGTGAAGCGATGGGGTTACACGGCCGCAGCCTGTAAGTCCAGAAAACATACCAGCTCTTGACGAACGGAGGCAGCTTGTTAAGCAACTTCAGGAAAGGCTTCAGCATGATGTCGGTGTCCTGGTTGTCGTGGAGACTGGCGCCGGAAAACGTGACATCGGTCAAAGGTGACAGTGCAACCACGGCATCGGGCGCACGATAGCCATTGTCCCGAATCCAGGAGGTCAGCGATAAGGTGAGGTTGCCGCCTGCCGAATCACCGCCAATAAAAAAGCGGCGGATTTCACCGGGCCCGTTTGGCCCGTTATCCAGTATCCAGCGATAGGCCATCCGGCAATCTTCAACGCAGTCCTTGTGGTGGTACTCCGGCATCAAACGGTAATCTATGGATAGGACGGCGCAACCGGTGATCTCAGAAAATTTATTGGTGATGATGCGATGACTTTTCGGGCTTCCGACGACAAATCCACCGCCATGAATGTAGAGAACACGGTGATTTGTATCGGCTCCCGGGGCGATGACCCATTCGGCCGGCACACCACCGGCATCAACTGGAATAATCTCGCTTTGGAAGTCGCGCCCATCGCCGAGCGTATCAAACGCCTCACGCGCAGCTTGCAGGTTATGATGACGTCTGCCGGCCGAAATCTTCAACGTCATTTCCCTGACAGCTTTGATCACCTGCTTGTGTGCAGGGCCTGGTTCCGCGGCCTGGTTAAAGCGTTGCACCGCACCAGGATCGCCGGGGACGGGGTATTCTTTTACACCTTTGCCGCGAAGATAAAAGCGCTCGAAGGCCCAGACAACAGCTACGAGGAAGAAAATCCAAACCAACAGATACATTGCTTACTCCGGGAAACAAAGTAAAATCATCAAATAAAGTATATAAGAAGTATTTTAAGCTAATTTGGGTCGGGACATTAATCGGCATGAGGAGTTCGTTGGAGTGACTGAAGACCAATTCAAAGAACCGATCTCGAAAGTCGATACGGCATGGTTGCGCATGGAACAGTCCACCAACCTGATGATGATCAACGGTGTCATCATGCTGGACGACCACCTGAATTACGATGCCCTGATAAAGACCATCGAGCAAAGGTTCCTCACATTCAGGCGATTCCGTCAAAAAGCCGTCGATGGCGCCAGGGGCGCATTCTGGGTATTTGATGAGGATTTCGATATACGTCAGCATGTCCGCCGGGCAGCATTACCGGGTGCAGCGGACCGCGCCGAGCTAGAGCTTTTTGTGTCAGACCTGGCCAGCACCCCCTTGGATACTTCACACCCGTTGTGGCAGTTTCATGTCATCGAGAACTACGTGGACGGACCGGTCATTGTTGTCCGGATACATCATTGTATTGCCGATGGGATCGCATTGGTCCAGGTATTCCTGTCACTGACTGACCCGACACCTGAAGGCCGGCCTTCTGCACGCGAACCGGATGTCTGGAAAGAGCGCCGTGCAAGCGAAGCGAAGGTGTTTCAGCGTCTGATAGATCCGGCACGCGAAGGCCTGGATTTTGCCACGCACTTGGGTCAGCGCCTGGTTGAAGAAGGCGCCAAGATTCTGCAGAACCCAGCCGTCGCAGGCAATTACGCCGCCGAGGCAAGCGAGATCGTGCGTGAACTGGCGCATTCTTTAACCCTTGAGAATGACCCGGTAACGCGTTTCAAAGGGAAGCTCGGGACACACAAGCAGGTCGCGTGGGCGGACCCGTTATCACTTGATGAAGTTAAAGCTGTCAGTAAGGCCTTTGGGTGCACGGTCAACGATGCGCTCATCGCCGCGGTAAGCGGCGCATTCAGGCAATACATGATTTCCGTTGGTGATGATCCGGATGAGTTACCCGACATTCGCGCCACCGTACCTGTAAACCTTCGCCCGCTGGAACACGCGCAGGATCTTGGTAATCACTTCGGCCTGGTGTTCCTTTCCTTGCCATTGAGTATCGATAATCCATTGGAAAGGTTGTATGCCGTCAACGATCGTATGAACGAGCTTAAGTCTTCAAAGCAGGCTGCCGTGACATTGGGCTTCCTGGCTGCGCTTGGCTTGGGGCCTTCGGCTGTGCAGAAGCCGGTACTGGATATACTCAGTCAAAAAGCCACCGCGGTACTTACCAATGTGCCGGGGCCACAGCAACCCCTGTACCTCGCTGGCGCAAAATTGAAGGAACTGATGTTCTGGGTGCCTCAAAACGGTAGTGTTGGACTGGGAATAAGCATACTCAGCTACAACGGCCAGGTGTTTTTTGGCCTGATCAGCGATCGCCGACTTCTTGCAGAGCCTTCAAAGGTTATTTCCCGTTTCAACGCGGAATTCGAGAAACTCCTTTACCTGGGTATGATGCTGCCGTTGGAAGGCAGGCCAAATTCACAGATTGCCGATTACCTTTTGGAAGATCATTAATCCCCCAGGGGAGTACACCTGCTGTCCTGATATGTCATCAGAAATCAGCCAAACCGCTTGATCTTTATTCCAGCTCTGCCAAAGCCGCTTCTACATCCAGTTTTTCCATTGCGTCGTTTGGCTGCAGTTCACCGGCCTTTACATACAAATCAGTGACATCATCGATTCGGTCATCCCCAAACAACAGGTACAGGCCGTTGCCGTATTCGATATGAGCTATCGGTGACTCCGGTGTGAGTTCCAGTGCGCGATCAAAATGCTCCAGGGCCTTGGCCGAACTGGCGCCATAGGTCATTTTGCCAAGCATCTTGCCCACTTTATCGATGATCTCGGCGTGGTACATTCCCATTGCCGTGTGGGCTTCAGCATGCTCCGGCTGTAGTTCGAGAGCGTTTTGCAGGCTTGTCTGTATCTTGCCGCCAATCCCTTGGCTCAGGGCTTTGACCACGGATATGCTCTGGCTGTAGCGACCGAGGTTGAAGGCATGAAAATAATGGCTGTTGGCGTCATCCGGCAATGCCTCGATAGCTGATTCAGCCCGTTCAATTGCTGAAAGGAAACGGGCTTGTTGCGTAGATTCTCCCGGTTCCAGGTAAGTTGCATATATCCCCTCGGCCTTGTTGGCAGCTGCATGTGCTAACTGACCACATAGTTCAGACTTGCTGACCGCCCCTTGAAAGTCACCCGAGTGAAAACAACGCCACGCATCCTGGATGATTGTCGCCAGTGCAGAAAAGTCACCATCGAAAGATTCCGGTGCAGCATCCGGTGCCGATTCCAGAACCTCCTCTACCCAGTCAGCATCCGGGAATTCGACACAATCCCCCTGGTGCAGGTTGGGCCAGGAATCGAGAAGTTGCCCGCCGTCATACGAATAATCGGCGCTGGTGTGCGGAAATCTGTTCCATTTAGCCATAGGTTTCACCACGTTTTTGTTTCTAGTGTGTTTGCTCTAATTATTGAGCCTAACATAAGACCATCATTATTCAATCCACACTGGAGTAAGGAGTTAGAGATGGCTACAAAGACATTGAAAAAGAAAGTACCGGCAAAACAGGCTAATAGTGGACTTGCCACACCTGTTGTAGATTCGGCAAAAGAAATCTGGTTTGCAGGTTTGGGTGCATTTTCTGTTGTACAGCAGGAAGGCGAAAAACTGATTGAGCAGGGAACGAAATTGTTTGACAAGTTGGTCGCTGAAGGCTCACGTATGGAGAAGGAATCCATTGACCTCGCCGAAAAGACCGTTGATGACATCAAGACTGATGTAGAAAAAAGATTTGATGATGTTCGTCATCAAGCCAATGAAAGCTGGGATAGCCTCAGCCATGTTTTTGACGAGCGTGTTTCAGGTACGCTGGAGCGTCTTGGCATTCCAACCATCAAGGATCTGGAGAACCTTTCCGGCAGTGTTCAGAATATTTCCCACAAAGCCACCGGCAGTTGGAAGAACCTCGAGCAAGTAGCCAATGATGCGGCGAAGAATTTGAGCAAGCTGGAAATCGAGTTTACCAAGCGGGTTAAATCTGTGCTTGAAGGTATGCATGTTCCGGGCATGGAAGATTTGAATAAGCTGTCTGATAGCGTGCAGAAGATTTCACGTGAGTCTGTTGAAAATCTTGGCAAGCTTGAATCTACGATTGAAGATCGTGTCTCAGGCGCTTTTGAAAAGCTGGAAACCACTACCACTGATGAAATTAAAAAGCTCAACACCGGTGTGCAGGATGTGTCCCGCCAGGTTACCGACAACTGGGGTAAGTTGGAAGACGTCGTTGAAGACCGTGTCAAAGTAGTTTTGGGTGGTCTCGGAATACCGAGTGCTGATGACATCAGCACGCTTGCGGGCGAGTTGAAAAACCTCTCCAGGCAGGTGGCAGACCTGGAAAAACAGTTGAAG
>Ga0209456_10001789_pt1 | contig 10327 bp, 6 predicted proteins | sample COG_11_FD_184755 | JGI IMG/M metagenome (GOLD analysis project Ga0209456, IMG submission 184755) | Pelagic marine sediment microbial communities from the LTER site Helgoland, North Sea, for post-phytoplankton bloom and carbon turnover... | ecosystem: Environmental > Aquatic > Marine > Neritic...
CTGCCGGATAAATTTCAGGTATGCCGTGAATCTATAGCATGTCTGTTACCTTGACCAGAAATTAATCCCTGACAGCCATGACGCCACTTTCGTGCCAACCATTTCCTTATTATATGATCCGAAGTAAACGCGGTGGATGTACCCATGCAGTCCGGACCCATGGTGCGAGTGCATGGGAAAATTCAATCGGAGTCTGTTAGTCTGAACAGGTCACTTTCATTAAATAAACAACGCAACAGAGAGTGGACACAACATGCTCGCAAGCAATTCCCGAAATATTTCTCGGCTGACGCGCGCTACCCTGGCCGTGGTACTGGCCGGTGGACGTGGCTCGCGGTTGCATGAACTGACAGACCGGCGCGCGAAGCCCGCCCTGTATTTCGGCGGCAAGTTCCGCATCATCGATTTTCCGTTGTCCAATTGCGTCAATTCCGGCATCCGGCGCATCAGCGTGTTGACGCAGTACAAGGCGCATTCCCTGATCCGGCATCTGGTCAGGGGATGGAGCTCCTTCCAGAGTGATTTGGGAGAGTTTGTTGAAGTACTGCCGGCCTCCCAGCGCACCAGTTCCAGCTGGTATGCGGGTACCGCCGATGCGGTCTACCAGAACCTGGATATCATCCGGGACTGGCGACCGCAGCACATCCTGGTACTGTCCGGTGATCACGTCTACAAAATGGACTATGGTCCCCTGCTGGCGCATCACGCGGAAAAACAGGCCGACATGACGATCTCCTGCCTGGAGGTCCCCCTGAAAGCGGCCAGGGAGTTCGGTGTCATCGGTGTGGACACAGACAACCGGGTCGTCTCTTTTATAGAAAAGCCGGCTGAGCCCCAGCCACTACCCGGGTCTGAAGACAGTGCCCTGGCTTCAATGGGCAACTACGTGTTCAACACCGAGTTTCTCTTCGAGCAGTTGAAACTGGATGCCGGCAATCCCGAGTCGAGCCATGATTTCAGCAAGGACATCATTCCGTCCATCATCGGCAACTCGCGTGTGTATGCCTGCCGGTTTCAAGATAATGAGACGAATGCACAACCTTACTGGCAGGATGTCGGTACGCTGGATGCATACTGGGCGGCCAATATGGGCCTGCTGGACGTCACGCCGAGACTTGATCTGTATGACGAACACTGGCCGATTCTCACCCATCAGCGTCAATTGCCGGCTGCCAGGTTTGTCAGCCCCGACAAGGACAGGCAGGTGATGGTGCTGGACTCGATCGTCTCCGGCGGCTGCCTCATTTCAGGTCCATCGCTCAGGCGCTCTGTATTATCCTCCAGTGTCCGGGTCGACCCCCTTGCAAAGCTGGAAGAGTCTGTCGTGTTGCCGGAAGTCGATATCGGCAGACATTGCCGTATTAAGCGCGCCATCATCGACCGCAGCTGCCGACTCCCGGAGGGCACGGTAATAGGAGAAGACCCTGACGGGGATGCCAGGCATTTCCGGGTGACATCAAATGGCATTGTACTGGTTACGCAGGAGATGCTGGACCAGAAACTGAAAAAGCAATTATAGAAGATCAGCTGGCCTTGTTTTGAAGAACAGGACCCGTAACCAATACAGCTATCAGGGCAAGCACCCGGTAATTTTGTTGACCGAATCAGAGCGAAGCAAGCCATGAATATGTCAATTGTTAACGATAATAGCGTGTCCGGCGAGTTTATAACCCTGAGGGGTGAGCGTTATTACGCAATATATAACGTTAATAAAATTGCCCCGTTTTTCATCAGTCTTGTTTCCAATTCCAATCACTGGTTATTCATTTCTTCAACCGGCGGGCTAACGGCTGGCCGGGTATCCCCCGAGACGGCACTGTTCCCATATGTCACGGTCGACAAGATTCATGAAAGTACTCCGCATACCGGCAGCAAGACTCTACTCAGCACCATTATTCACGGGCACAGGTATGAGTGGGAACCATTCAATAAGGAACACGATGGCCGCTATACGACCAACCGCAACCTGTATAAAAACATTCTGGGCAACAAACTGTGCTTCGAGGAAATCAACCATGATCTGGAACTGGCATTCCGCTACAGCTGGGTTACCAGTGGTGTCTACGGCTTTGCGCGTCAATGTGAACTGGAAAACCTTGGCCAGCAGGAACTCAGTGTGGAACTGGTCGATGGATTACTGAATATTCTCCCGGCCGGTACACCGAGATTTGCCCAGACAAACGTCAGCACCCTGGTGGACGCGTACAAATGGACCGAACTGGATGAGCAGACAGGGCTGGCATTATTTGCACTCTACTCCGGAATTACCGACCGGGCCGAGCCTTGCGAGTCCCTCAGGTCCACGACTGTATTTTGTCTTGGCCTGGAAGGACAGAAGGTGCTGCTTTCCTCGAATCAACTGGGCAAATTCCGCAGCGGTGTACCAATGACACAGGAGGTTCACAAGCGTGGTATCCGCGGGGCTTACCTGGTCAATGTGTCGCTGGATCTTGCGCCGCAGACATCCAGGCGCTGGCAGCTGGTGGCCGACGTCGAGCAGAGCCAGACACAGGCGGTCAGCCTGCGCCAGCAGCTCAGTGACCCGGCAGCAGTGGCCGAGGCGGTTACCCGGTCTATTGACAATGGCTCGGATAAGCTGGCTCGTATCATGGCGCGCGGAGACGCATTCCAGGCCACCGCCGAGGAAACCGTGTCGGTACACCATTATGCCAACGTACTGTTCAATATCCTGCGCGGCGGTACCTTCCGTAACCAGTACCAGGTGTCATCACGGGATTTCAGAAAAACCATCGAGTTATTCAATCGCAATGTGTTTCAGCGCCATCGGACACTACTGGACGCGTTGCCCAGGCAGTTGCCCTACTCCCAGCTGCTCTCAACCGTCAAGGAGCAGGGCGACTATCAGCTGGAGCGTTTGACGTCCGAATACCTGCCCGTCACCTTTGGTCGCCGGCATGGTGACCCCAGCCGGCCCTGGAACCAGTTTTCGATCAAACTGAAAGACGATCGAGGCAACTATCTGCTCTCCTACCAGGGCAACTGGCGTGATATTTTCCAGAACTGGGAGGCCCTGACCTTCAGCTATCCGGAGTTTATCGAAAACGTGATTGCCAAGTTTGTCAACGCCTCGACAGTGGATGGCTACAACCCTTACCGGATTACCAAGGAAGGCATCGACTGGGAAGTCGAGGAGCCCGATGACCCGTGGAGCTATATCGGCTACTGGGGCGATCACCAGATCATCTACCTTATAAAATTGCTGGAGCTCTCCAACCAGTTTCACCCGCAACGCCTCGTTAGCTTGCTGCACCAGTCCGTCTTCAGCTATGCCAACGTACCCTACAGGATCAAGCCGTTTGATGCCTTGCTGGCGAATGCCAAGAGCACCGTCGAATATGACCTGGAGCTGGCAGAACGGATCGATCAACGGGTGGCTTACCAGGGTGCCGATGGCAAACTGGTGGAGGATGCCGATGGCGAGGTGTACCAGGTCAACCTGCTCGAGAAGCTGCTGGTGACACTGCTGTGCAAACTGGGCAACCTCGTTATCGATGCCGGCATCTGGCTCAACACCCAGCGCCCGGAATGGAACGATGCCAACAATGCGCTGGTTGGCCAGGGGCTCTCCATGGTGACCCTGTACTACATGCGCCGTTACATCACGTTCATGCAGCAGTTACTGGCAGAGGAGTCGGGTTCAGTCAGTCTCTCCCGGGAAGTGGACGTATGGCTGACTGAAACCGCTGCGGCATTGAGCAATGTCCGCCCGCAACTGAAAAGCGGACCCGTTAGCACCAGGCAGCGATACCAGTTACTGGTCGCGCTCGGACAGGCGGCATCCCGTTACCGGCAGACCGTCTACCGACAGGAGTCATTCTCCGGTAAAGTTCCCCAACCACTGGATCAGGTCACCGCCATGCTGGACGATGCCCTGGCCGTGGTCGACCACAGCATCCAGTGCAACGTACGCGAAGATGGCCTGTACCACGCCTATAACCTGCTGCATATTAAACCGGAGGCAGTCGAAATCGATGGCCTATATCCCATGCTGGAAGGTCAGGTGGCCGCACTCAGTTCCGGCGCTATAGCGCCGGCCCGGGCGGTCGAGGTACTCGAAACCCTGTTCGAAAGCGATATTTATCGGGACGATCAACATACCTTTATGTTGTATCCGGATCGTCGGTTGCCGGGATTTCTGGAGAAGAACCGGATACCGGCTGAATCGGTAGAGGCGATACCACTGCTCAAGCGATTGCTGGAACAGGGGGAGGACCACATCGTCGTGCGTGATGCAGACGGGTGCTATCGCTTTAATGCGGACTTCAACAATGCGGGCGATCTCGATGACCAGCTGGATACGCTGGTGCCGTCTTACGGTGCAGAGATTGAGGAAGCGCGTCAACCTTTGCTGGCACTCTATGAGCAGGTATTCAACCACGCGGCATTCACCGGGCGTTCCGGCGGCATGTTCGGTTTTGAAGGACTGGGCTGCGTCTACTGGCACATGGTCTCCAAATTGCTGCTGGCAGTACAGGAGAACTTCTTTGCTGCGCTGACACAGGGTGCGGATGAAGATACCTGCCATCGCCTGGGAAGCCTTTACTACCGCATTCGCAAGGGGATCGGATTCAACAAGACCCCCGTGGAATACGGCGCTTTCCCGACGGACCCCTATTCCCACACCCCCAAACACGCCGGCGCACAGCAGCCCGGCATGACCGGCCAGGTCAAGGAAGAGGTCCTGACCCGCTTCGGTGAGCTGGGTGTGCGTGTCAGCGGGGGTGCGGTTCAGTTCGAGCCGGGCCTGCTGCGGGTGCGCGAGTTTGTCACCAGGCCACAAGCCTTTCGTTTCCTGGACGTTGATGATCAGTGGCAGGAGCTCAGCGTGCCGGAATCAGGGCTGGCCTTTACCTGGTGTCAGGTGCCGTTTGTTTACCGCCTGGACGATTCGGCCGTGCCGGGTGTGAGCGTTGTCCTGGATGATGACAGTCAACAGGCTCTGGAGGGACTGTCCCTGCCAACCGGGTTGAGCACCGAGTTGTTCACACGCAGCGGTCGTATCCGACACATCGAGCTGGTGCTGGGAAAAAGCCAGTTGTTTTCTGAATAAACCTGTGTAAAGGCGCCCTTCTTACTCCGGGGTATTGAATGTCAACGCGGGATACCGTGATTGTGACCAATCGAACTCAAGACAGGTATTAGCCATGTCCGGGAATAACAATCACCTGAGATTCAAAGAGAAGCTGGGCTACGGACTGGGCGACACTGCTTCGAACTTCTTTTTCCAGACCTTCAATATCTTTCTGCTCTACTACTACACTGATGTGTTCGGCATCTCGGCGGCTGCAGTGGGTACGATGTTCTTCGTGACCAAGCTGTGGGATGCAGTGAATGACCCGGTGATGGGGATCATCGCCGATCGTACCCAGTCACGCTTCGGCAAGTTCAGACCCTATTTGCTATGGGTGGCCGTTCCGTACGGCGTATTGGGATACCTAATGTTTGCCAACCCCGATCTGGGCGAATCGGGGAAAGTCGTTTATGCCTGGGTAACCTACACCCTGATGATGATGATCTACACGGCGATCAATGTCCCCTACTCGGCCCTGATGGGTGTAATGACACCCTCTTCGCGGGAGCGGACCATCCTGTCGAGCTATCGCTTTGTTTGCGCTTTTGGTGGCGGGCTGTTGATATCCATGCTGGTACGCCCGCTGATAAAGTATTTCGGCGACGGCAACGAAGCGCAGGGATTCAGTACAACCATGGCCCTGTTCGCTGTCATATCCGTCGCCCTGTTCTGGTATACCTTTTCCACGACCAAAGAGCGGGTCAAGACACCGGATGACCACAACTCGAATTTGAAACAGGATCTGAAGTTCCTGTTTTCGAATCGTCCCTGGCTCGTGCTGTTTTTTGCAGCCATATTCACCCTGGCCAATGTGGCGGTAAAAAATGCCGTTACAGTGCACTTTTTCAAATATTACTATGGCGACGACGGGTCTGCGTATTTTCTGTTCATGGACCGTACCACGTTGTTCCTGACCACCGGCATGCTGGCTTTGATTCTCGGTGTTGCCTGTACCAAGCTGTTCACGAAATACTTCGAAAAGAAATCGTTGATGATCTGGCTCAGCCTGCTGAATGCTGTATCGATGGTCATCTTCTTTTTCATACCGCCGGATCAGTACTGGACGATGATGGCGGTCAATATCGTGGGAACATTTATCGTGGGGCCCACCCCGGCCCTGGTCTGGGCGATGTACGCGGATGTTGCGGACTATGGCGAATGGAAGTATGGCCGTCGCACAACCGGGCTGGTCTTCTCGGGGGCACAATTCGCACAGAAGTTTGGCCTCACTCTGGGTGGCGGGCTGTCGGGCTGGATACTGGGCCTGGTTGGATTCGTCGCCAACATGGACCAGACAGAAACTTCCCTGCTGGGCATACGCCTGATGTTTACCGTAATACCGGCATGCTTTGCGATAATGAACGCCCTCGTTCTCATTCTCTACAGTTTGAGCGACAGCCAGGTTCAACAGATCGAGATCGAACTCGAGCAAAGAAAAGCCCGGGGTCAGTAACGCAGTGCAAGAGTAGCGGCGTGCATTGACTGCTGAATTAGAAAAAATGCACCCGGATAACTTTTATTTACAAACAAATTCAATAGCATACATATCCGGTGCAGATATATTTGCTATATAGCATGTATATCTGCTATATAGCTATATACGAGAGGCTGTTTCTGTCCATTACGGCAACAGGCACAACTGAACCGTAGTGATAAAAACGAACATATTCAAACAACACCAATGGGCAAGGCGATGACCAGTTTGCTTACAAAGGCCAGTCTCAAGCGAGAGAACCTGGCCTATTGCGGCACGCCTGGCGTGAGCCATGAAAACCGCTGCAATGGCTTCCTGCCGGCCTTCAAGGATACGGAAACGGGGCGGGTGGAAATTTCGTGTTTCCTGAATGGCCAACCCGCACCCATGCATACGATCGAGGGGCTTCCTGCAAGCTGGGTAGTCGAGCGCGATGCGGTTTCAAAAGTGACAGCCATCAAGTCCTCGGTTATAGCCGGCTTTGTCCGTGACGGTTGTTTCTTCACCCGCTCCCAAGCTGCCGAGGCGATACAGTCTGAAACAATGCGGTAGCCGTATTACATAAATACAGACACAAAAAGGTGTCAGAGCACATTTATCTCCAGTATAAGCAGAGAATGTGCACTGACACCTTTTTCTTTGGGGGGAATTGATGAACGAAAAACACTACGCCACAGCACCCGAAGACAGAATTCCACTGGGCCAGAAAATTGCTTTTGGTGCCGGAATGCTGGGCAACCAGATGTTCCCCGCTGCCCTGGCTATTTTTATGGTGGTTCTGGTGAAGGGACTGGGAATGGACCCGATGCTGTGGGGGTTGCTGTTTTTTCTTCCCCGGCTGTTCGATGCACTCACCGACCCGATCATGGGTTTTATTTCTGACAATACAAACTCGCAATGGGGACGCCGTCGACCTTATGTTTTCATAGGGGCGATTATTGCGGGTCTCAGCTACATCATCATGTGGCAGGTTTATGCCGAAAACAGCCAGGCCTTCAATTTCACCTATTTCCTCCTGACCTCGCTGGTGTTCTACCTGGGTCTCACCATATTCGCAACGCCCTATGTTGCGATGGGTTATGAGATGAGCAATGACTTTCATGAGCGCACCAGGCTGATGGCGGTGGCACAGTGGATCGGCCAATGGGCCTGGGTTGTCGTGCCCTGGTTCTGGGTCCTGATATACGATCCCGATATTTTTGCCTCGCCCGCTGCCGGCGCCCGTCAGCTGGCCATATGGGTGGGGCTTTTTTGCCTGTGCCTGGCCATCGTGCCTGCCCTGTTCTGCAAAACCCAGCCCGTGGATCCTGACCATCTACTGAAGCTGTCACGCATCAATTTTTCGGAAAACCTGGGCAAGTTCTTCAAGGGATTTGTCGACACTTTTAAATGCAAACCCTTCCAAAAACTCTGTATTGCTACCTTTTTCGTTTTCAATGCCTTCAATACCGTGGCCGGGTTTTCCTGGTTCATCATTGTTTATTACATGAACCAGGGCGACCCCGGTGTTGCAGGTACATGGCCTGCCTGGTTTGGCACCCTCAGCGCACTGTCAACCTGCTTTCTGGTCATTCCCGTTGTCACGTTCATTTCGCAGAAGATCGGCAAGAAAAATACATTTCTTTTGTCCCAGTCGGTCTCTCTTGTGGGTTATGCCATGTTCTGGTGGTGCTTTCAGCCTGACAATCCCCTGATGATGTTTCTTCCTCTGCCGTTGTTTGCCTTTGGTATCGGTGGTTTATTCACCCTGATGATGTCCATGACCGCGGATGTTTGCGACCTGGATGAACTCAACACCGGGTCCCGCCGCGAAGGTACGTTTGCCGCGATCTACTGGTGGATGGTGAAATTCGGCTTTGCCATTGCAGGACTGATGAGTGGCCTGATACTCAAACTCGTTGGTTTCGACCAGGACGTCGCCGTACAAACCCCTGAAGCCCTGACCGGCCTCAGGCTTGCCTATATCCTTGTCCCCATTACCGGCACGCTTATCGCCATGGCGTTTATGCAGCGCTACGATCTTTCGGAACAAAAAGCCCACGAAATCCGTCTGGAACTGGAGGCCCGCAGGGGAGTGAGAGCTGTCAGTTAGTTCTTGAGTCGCAGCGGAAGAAACTTCGGCCTGAAGGCCGGTTGTTTATTGGCACGCCCGGAGAGATCGGGCTATGCCCTCGCCCCTTCGGGGCCGCCGTCGCTGCCCGACACCCAATGCCGGTCTTCGGCCCGAAAATTTTATGGCCTACAATAAAAGGACACACGCAGCTGTTCTGGAGGTACAGACCATGGTCACTCGACGTCTCATACTGCAATTTGGTGCCGGCATGCTGGCATTACCTTTTGGCAATCTGCTGGCGATGGGAAATTCGCCTGATACGTCGACACTACCCCTGATTCAACGCAAAATCCCCGGCACAGGCGAATTGCTACCTGTCATTGGTATGGGCACATCGCGCACCTTCGATACAGACAACGATCCGGAAAGTCTGGTCAGACTGACTGCTGTTATGAAAGCCTTCTTTGCAGGTAAAGGGATGGTAATTGATTCCTCCCCCATGTATGGCGATGCAGAATCGCGGGTGGGTGATGTGCTCAGGAATATAAAAAACCATCCCGGAGTGTTTGCTGCCACCAAGGTCTGGACCACCGGGCGCGAACAGGGTATCGCCGAAATGCAGGAATCCGCCAGACGCATGAATGTGAAAATCTTCGACCTGATTGCGGTGCATAATCTGGTCGACTGGAAAACCCAGCTTGGAACCCTGAAAGAGTGGAAAAAAGAAGGCAAGGTGCGATATATCGGCATCACCACATCCCATGGCCGGGATCATGACGAGTTTCTGGAAGTGATGCGCAAGGAACCGATTGATTTTGCACAATTCAGTTACAACATCGGTAATCGTACCGCTGAGAAAGAAATCCTGCCACTGGCTCAGGACCGTGGCATCGCCACCATGATTAATCGCCCTTACCAGCGCGGCTCTCTATTCCGGGCAAGCAAAGGCAAGGAATTGCCCGCATTGGCGAAGGAAATCGACTGCTCCAGCTGGGGACAGTTTTATCTCAAATTCATTCTGGGTCATCCCGCGGTTACTTGCATCATACCGGCTACTTCGAAACCACACCACATGGTTGATAATATGCAGGCCAACTCTGGACGTACGCCGGATCAGGAACAACGCAAGGAAATGCTGAATATATTTAATAATCTTTAATCACCATCAACAACCAAAGTGTCCCAGTCTGATCCCAATTTAATACAGCGAACTCTCAAGCTCGCCAGCGATATAAAACCGCAGGAAATACGACTCACGCTTTCATCCTTTCTGCTGGTTTTCATTCTGATGGCTGCCTATTACATCTTGCGCCCTGTCAGAGATTCAATGGCCAGCGACTGGAGCGATGCCGAAGTCAGCTGGCTGTGGACATTTACGTTTTTCTTCAGCGTGATCGCGGTCTCTTTGTATGGAAGCCTGATCAGCCATGTGCGCTTTAAGCGTCTGGTTCCTTCAGTGTACGCATTCTTCGCCTTCAGTTTTATGCTGTTCTATATAGCGACTCAACACATAAATACGCAAACTGTTTCTGATCACAGCTTGAATCCGATCTTGATAGACAAGGCATTTTACGTCTGGATCAGTGTTTTCAGCCTGTTCCATATCTCTGTATTCTGGAGTTTGATGGCAGATATTTTTTCCAAACCACAGGCGACCCGACTTTTCGGTTTTATCGGGGCCGGTGCCAGTACAGGCGCTATCGTTGGA
>Ga0209456_10001790_pt1 | contig 10325 bp, 13 predicted proteins | sample COG_11_FD_184755 | JGI IMG/M metagenome (GOLD analysis project Ga0209456, IMG submission 184755) | Pelagic marine sediment microbial communities from the LTER site Helgoland, North Sea, for post-phytoplankton bloom and carbon turnover... | ecosystem: Environmental > Aquatic > Marine > Neritic...
CTCCAAATACCGGTTCCGCGCCGGGTGTTGCACGATAGGCCAGCGCTGCTCGAAACTGGATGACGTTATCGTTCATCTCATCGATTTGAGGTGAATAAATGGTCACCATGCCCTGTCCCAGTGCCACCGTGCGTGGCCAGCCGCTATCCTGAGCGTGTAGTGGGGTCAGACTGGCCAGTGTTAAAAAGATCCAAAATACGCCAAGCATCAGTCTGTTCATGGTCATTTCCTCTTCGGTCAGATTCGAGGTTTCATTGCAATCCGGAAAGCATGACGGATTGCGACAGCTTCAATATATACCTGCTTGCCTGAATAGAAGGTGAACGCGAAGGAATTGGTTTGGATTACGAACGGGTTTCCGCATTAGGAAAGTGACGATGAGTTGGAAGGCCTCAGCCCGATGTCTGTTGAAAGGGGGAAGTGGGCGCGCACTCAGAATTTACTGAAGGAAAACGAAGGTAAAAATTCCACCACCGCCAGGAGCCTGGGGATGTACCGGCGCACTTTGCAGAGAAAGCTCGAGAAGAAGCCGGTTACAAAATGATATCCGGAGAGACCAGCAAACGCTGATCTCCCCGGAAACAGAGGTGGAAATTTATTCGGTTGAGGTTTTCTCGACTGAAAGCGCGATGGCTTCGGTATAGGTGATCACAACCAGGTCACCTACGTCGGCCTTTTTGAGGTTTTCAGGGTTACGTGCCGTGTATTCCTGCACTTCACCCGAGGGACCTTTGAGTTTGAAGGTGTTGTTCTCAAGGTTGATCTCTTCAACGGTCGCGGTAATCACGGTTGCATCTACTACCGCCATTCCGGGCATTTCACCTTTTTCAGAGCGGCCTGCAGCAGCAAGGCCACCGGCACTCGGTACACTGCCATCATTGGCAAAGACCTCTATGGCCAGGCTCTGTTCGTATTCAGCCACAACGGTATCGCCCACGCTGACCTGGTCGAGGTTACGGGCTTCTTCGCTTGCAACAAAGCTGGATGTATTGCCTTCCGGCCCACGTAATGTCACTTCACGTGTCTCGTGGTTGATGGCCTCCACCACTGCCGTCATCTTCATGGTCTGGCTGGAATACAGGGAAGGTTTGTCCGTTGCAGGTGCATGCTCGCCTGACCAGGCAGGGGCGGCGAATAATAGCAGGGCTGCAAGCAGCGCCAAAGTTTTAAACATATCAGTTCTCCAAAAATGCGTTAATCACTAAAAGGTGACCGGACATTGTAATTGGTTTCGCGTGAAATACCCAAATGGATATTTTGACAATTGTTGTTGCGGGCCTCACGGTTGACTTGGTTCCGACGTTGTACAAGAATAATTTTCAGATAATCCCAAGGAGGTAGACAGGAAATGGCGAAGGTAACAGTGGTTCTGATGTTTGTATCTGCCTTGTTCTTAAACCTGGCGCAAGCCCAGGATAACGATACCCCGATTAGCACGGATACAGCAGGTCTCGAAAAGGTCAAAAGAGCAAAGTTTCGTGAAACTTATGTCAACACGGGGGTTGATTTCAGCCAGTACAATAAATTGTACCTCGGTGATGCTTATTTCGATTACCGGGATGTCGGTCCGGCCCAGCGAACGCGTTCCAGCGCCCGTTCGACCTCGAGCAGAGGCGTGTTCGGTATAGCGGAAGAAGACAGGATCAAGTTTCAGGAAATTGTGGGAGAGGCTTTTACAAAGCAACTGGGTAAGGGAAAAAACTTCACCATTGTTGACAGTATCGACGAGAACACCATGATCATGCGTGGTGCTGTCGTCGACATCATATCCAGAGTGCCACCGGAGTTCGTAGGAAGAAGCGAAGTGTATCTTGCCACGGTAGGTGAAGCGACCCTGGTATTGGAGTTTCTGGATGGCAAGACAGGCGAAGTCCTGGCCAAGGTATCCGAACGTGGCAGAATCGGCTCACCAACCAATCGGATCGATCAGTTTTCAATGCCGGTCAACAGAGCGACTATCACGGGTGACGTACGTCGATGGGCCAACAGTGCGGCCATACGCTTGAGAAAAGAGCTTGACTCCGCGATGGCTGACTAAACCCTGTTTGCTACCCGTAATGAAAAATGGCGACCGCGGTGTTAGTTGGTGTTTTCTATGAATAGATTGCCAGCATTTCTGGCCTTGGCGTCGCTCCTGACACCGCAATTGGCGCAAGCTGAAACGCTGACCAGCCATCCGCTATTCCATATCGAGCGTTCAAAAAACGCCAATATTGTCCAGTATGACGCGCAGGTTGCAGAGGATGGCAGGCTTTTCAAGAAAGAGCCTGTTGTGGCTTATTGGATTCGCCTGAATGAGCAGGGTCAGAAACAGGAGCTTAGCTGGCTTCAGAGAACTTTCGCTTATGGTTTTAAAACAGATCTCGACAAGAGCAGGGGAATGGCTGAGATCAATATGAAGGCCGATGTTGGCCAGGTGATCAAGGTTGTTCGTCACGGGGATAAATTTCGCGCCACCATTACGATTGATGGCGCACCTTCGTACTTTGAGAAAATGTATATCGACGCCAAGCGCAAAGGCTTGTCACTGGACGTATACTATGTCGAGTTGTTCGGTGAAGACATTAAAACAGGGGAAGCCCGTTACGAAAAAATAATCCCCTGACGAGTCGGGGTGCATCTTTAGATGTTGTAGTGTTGAGTCAACACCACCTCATCATGGACCGGATTACTCTTTAAGGAGCTTTAAGGCCGAATGAATAACCTGGGAATACTCTTGCCGATATTGCTGAGCGACGTGCTTAATCCCGTGTTGTTCGCCTTCATGATTTACGCCGTGGGCAGCAGGCGTCCGGTTATCACGAGCAGCGCCATGCTGCTGGGCCACACTGCCGCCTACATGACCTGTGGTGTGCTCCTGGCCTATACCATCGAGAAACTGTCGGTACGCCTGGCTAACCCTCAATTCGTCGACTTTGTCATCGAGTTTGTCGTGGCCATTGCTTTGCTCTGGCTCGTATTGCGTACGCGCAAGGACAAGGGCAAGCGCCCGGATGAACAGACACCCGAATTTACCGTGTGGAAAGCGTTTGCGTTCGGGGCCGTGATCAACCTGATCGGCATCCCCTTTGCGGTGCCGTATTTTGCAGCTATAGACCAGTTATTAAAGAGTGACCTCGACACTACCGGCGTGGTGATGGCCCTGGTCGCTTATAACCTGGCCTACGCGCTTCCTTTTGCGTTGATCCCCGTGCTGACCATGATCATGGGAGATAGAAGCAAACCCATACTGGCCCGCATCAATGGCTACATGGAAAAGGCGAGTGATATCATTATGCCGCTTCTGCTTTTAGCGATTGGATTGGCTTTATTGGTAGATTCAACCTGGTATTTTATTCGCGGGGAGTCATTCTTCTAGGAAATCACACCGGTTGATAAGATCACACTGCTTCAACGCTGCAGGAGCATTATCGTGTGATTAAAGATGAGCGCTTGAAACATGAAAAACATGGCCTGGCACGAGACCGGGACTTCTCTCTGCTCCCGAAATATGGCAGTGTTAGGTATTGGCTAAAAGGAAGAAGTTCTCATGTCGGTATTTGCACCCGCAATAGCCAGTTTCTGGCGGCAAATTGAAGATTACGGTATCGACCCTGAGCCGTTGTTCAAAAAACACGGGGTTAGCGTGTCAACCATACGCGACCCGAACGCACGGGTGTCGGATCTGCTGATCGACCGCATTACCGCCGAAGTCGTGGAACAGACAGACGACCCTTTTTTTGGCCTGAAAGAAGAACAATATTTTCTTCCCGCACATATTGGTCCGCTCGGGTTTGCCTGGCTTGCCAGTACCAGCTTACGAAGCGCGATGGAACGCTTGCAGCGCTATGTCAAGGTGCTTCATGAAAAACTGGAAATAGCGATCATCGAGCAGGGTGACACGTTAGTTGTTACCGCTCATTCGGGTTCACCCTACGCTAACCCCGTCTACCGTGTAGACGCCCAGATTGCGATCCTTACCAGGATGTGCCGGTTTATCTGCGGCAAAGAATGGAATCCGGTAAAGGTCACGTTTGAACATGAGCCCCTGGCGGATTCGTCCTATTATTTTCAATTGTTTCGATGCCCGGTAGAGTTCAATGCCGAACGAAACAGCATACATATCAACAGGCAAAAGGCCGAAGAGCAATTGACGGGCAGCAATAAACAGCTTGCACAGTTGAATGACCATATCGTCGTCAGGTACCTCGCCAGCCGCTCGAAAGATGACATCGTAAACCGGGTTAAAACGGCTATTCTCGAGAACCTTGGCCAGGGCTCTGTCACCGAAACGACCATAGCTGAAGAACTGTACATGTCGACGCGTAATCTGAACCGGAAACTCAGTGCAGAGAATACGGGTTTTAAAGCACTGCTACTGGAGATACGTACCGAACTGGCCAATCAATACATCAATGATGCGACACTCACACTGACGGAAATTTCCTTTCAACTCGGCTTCTCAGAAATAAGCTCTTTTTCCCGGGCATACAAACGATGGACGGGTCAATCACCAAGCGAGGCCAGGAAAGCACAACATTAGATACTTGATTTACATGGTGTTATTAGCCAACGGCTGATGAGGTAAATGTTGCCAGGCCTTCCCGCTATTTTTCGAGTACACTTTCCCGCTGTCGCGGAGTAATGGATAGACACAATATGATCCTGATGATCGATAACTACGATTCCTTCACCTACAACCTGGTGCAGTACCTGGGGGAGTTGGGAGTAGACGTAAAAACCGTCCGCAATGATGCGATTACGACTGCGGGAATTCGCGAACTAAACCCCGAAGGTATCGTTATTTCCCCGGGGCCGTGCACACCGGATGATGCGGGTATATCGCTTGACGTGGTTGCGGAACTGGGTGAGTCGTTTCCGATACTGGGCGTTTGTCTTGGATACCAGTGTATCGGGCAGGTGTATGGAGGGCAGATTGTACGTGCAGACAAGGTCATGCATGGCAAGACCTCGATGATGTTCCATACGGACCAGGGTGTTTTTTCCGGTCTGCCACAACCATTTGAAGCCACCCGGTACCACTCACTGGTATTGAAGAAGGACAGTGTGCCCGAATGCCTGGAAGTCACTGCCTGGACTGAAAAACCCGGGGGTGGCATAGAAGAGATTATGGGGGTCAAACACAAAGACTTGCCCGTGGAGGGTGTGCAGTTTCATCCTGAATCCATCCTCACCCGTTGTGGTCATGACCTGCTGCGGAATTTCATTAATACCACCAGGCAGGTTTAAGCAGGAACACAATCTATGAGCATGAATATTCAAACGGCGCTGGGGCTTATCGCAGAAAAACAGGACCTGACCACCGAAGAGATGGTGGACGTTATGCGTCAGATCATGTCGGCCGGGTCCACCGATGTACAGATCGGCGCCTTTCTGCTCGGTATGCGTATCAAGGGTGAGACCATCGATGAAATTACCGGTGGTGTACAGGTACTGCGTGAATTTGCGAGTGGCGTAAAGGTAACGGGGCCCCACCTCGTGGATATCGTCGGTACCGGCGGCGATGGCGCCAACCTTTTCAATGTTTCGACTGCGGCCTGCTTTGTCGTCGCCGCAGCCGGCGGACGCGTGGCGAAACACGGCAACCGTTCGGTTTCTTCCAGTTCCGGTAGTGCCGATGTCCTGGAAGCGGCGGGCGTGCGGTTGGATATTGCACCCGACCAGGTAGCGCAGTGCGTCAATGAGCTTGGTGTCGGTTTCATGTTCGCCCTGATGCATCACAGTGCCATGCGACATGTCAGCCTGGCGCGCAAGGAGCTGGGTCTGCGCACGCTGTTCAATGTCCTGGGTCCGATGGCGAATCCTGCGGGTCTCACACGTCAGTTGATTGGTGTCTATGACCGTGTTCTGTGCCGCCCGGTGGCGCAAGTGTTGCAAAGGCTTGGCTCAGAACATGTCCTGGTGGTTCATTCCGAGGATGGTCTCGACGAGATCAGCCTGGCAGCCGATACCCATGTCGCGGAGCTAAAAAACGGTGCTGTAACCGAATACACGCTGGAACCTGAGCAACTGGGTTTTAAAAGAGAGGGAATGCAGGACCTGGTAGTAGATGGTGTTGAGCAATCCCTGCAACTTATTACGTCAGCGCTTGCGGGTGAACAAGATCCCCGGTCGCAGCGCGCGGCGCACATGATAGCGTTAAATGCAGGCGCCGCATTGTATACCGCCGGGGTGGCTGCTTCGATCGAAAATGGTGTTAATACCGCCAACGACATACTGGCCAATGGGGCAGGGCTTGAAAAACTGCAACAATTGGCCGCCATGACACGGAGTTTCTGATGTCGGTGCCTTCAATCCTGCAGCGCATACTTCAGCGGAAATCTGAAGAAATCGCTGTCGGCAAGGCTGGTTCGCCGCTTGCAGAGCTGGCGGCAAAAGCCCGTGATTGCCCTCCTCCACGCCGTTTTGAAATCGGCTTGAGACTGGCGCTTTCGAAGGGGCCGGCGGTTATCGCGGAAATCAAAAAAGCCTCACCCAGCGCCGGTGTGATCCGTGAAGATTTTCAACCGGGGGCCATTGCCGGGTCTTACCAGTCAGCCGGCGCCGCCTGTTTATCGGTGCTGACCGATAAGGACTATTTCCAGGGAAGCACCGAATATCTGCTTGAAGCCCGTGGCGTCTGCTCCTTACCGGTTCTGCGGAAGGATTTCATGATTGACCCGTGGCAGATTCTCGAATCGAGGGTTATGGGTGCTGATTGCATCCTGTTAATTGCTGCCGCACTCGATCAATCGCTGATGCAGGAGTTGCTGGAAACTACCCGGGAATGCGGTATGGATGCGCTGATCGAAGTGCATGATGAAGCCGAGATGGAAAGGGCTTCGCGTCTTGATCATGATTTGATTGGGGTTAATAATCGAAACCTGAATACATTTGAAACATCGCTCGCAACCAGCGAGCGCTTGAAAAAAATGCTGACTGATGGTCAACTTCTGGTCACGGAAAGCGGCATCAGGACGGCTGCTGATGTCAAACGAATGCAGGGTGCGGGTATCAATGCTTTCCTGGTTGGTGAGGCATTCATGCGTGAAAATGACCCTGGTGCCGCATTGAAGAGGATGTTTTTCTGACATGAACAGACAGTTTTCGTTATTGAACCTGCTGATGGCTTTGGTCCTGACAATGGCCGGGCCGCAAATTGCCGATGCCCAAATCGCGGAAGGAACGCTTTGGCGGGATGCGGTGGTTACCGAACTGGATGTCGATTTTGGTTCCGGGTTCCATGCCCGTTGGCGATTTCACCGCTGCGATTGCGGGGATTTACAAGTGATGGTTGAACAGGTTGCACCTGACGACATGCTGACCGGTGAACTGTTGATGGTCGATGGACAGGTTCTGCTGTCAAAAGGTTTTGAACAACAGGGTAAAGACATAGAGCCATTGATCCAGGCACCGTCATTGATGCTGCAATTGGCTTACTCGATGTTGAACCGCAGCCAACCAGAAGGCCCCGCCGCGGTAAAGAGAAAGCAGAACTGGCGTGACAGCGAAAAGAAAATGGATTTTCACCTCGATACCGGTCTGGCAACCGGTGTGTTCGGCGCACCGTGGAATGTCAAGGGCAAGGGCTGGGTGACCGATCAGGGTCATATTCGCTTTGACCTGACATTCAAGTTCACCAATTCGGTTCCCGGCCAGCCAAAAGAAACGGGTTCGATAAAGTTTTCCGGTGACCTGGACTTTGGCAAGCAGGATTTTCCGTATTCTGCTAGCGACAGCTTCGAAGGCTGGCGGGTACAGTGGATCTCACTTAACGAACTCCGATCAAAACCCGCCGAGCAAGGCCTTACCCTGGAAACACTGCGGGAGAAGGCAAGAAACCCATCGGGTGGGTAGCTTGTAAACCAGGCTAAACCTTGTAAGCAACCGCCTTCATGGCGCCGGCCGTCAGTTTCATTAACCTGCGCACCGGCCGTGGCAGGTCAAATGCACCGGATTCTTCGGCCATCTGCGCGTGCTTGGCTTCATCTATCTTCATCTGATCCAGGATAGCGCGGCTTCGTTCGTCTTCGGGAGGCAGCCTCGAGATGTGGTTCTCGAGGTGTGCCTCGACCTGGTTCTCGGTTTCCTTGAGAAACCCCAGGCTCCAGCCGTCACCCGCCAGACCGGCTGCGGCGCCGATCGCAAATGACCCCGCGTACCATAAAGGCGCAAGCAGGCTGGGCCTGCTCTCCAGCTCATCAAGGCGTTCCCTGCACCAGCTCAGGTGATCGATTTCTTCATCGGCAGCCTGCTGCATTTCGGCCTGGACTTCGGGGTTGCGTGCCGTTGCCGCCTGGCCTGCATACAGTGCCTGTGCACAAATTTCACCCGCGTGGTTGATACGCATTAAACCGGCAGCGTGCTGGCGGTTTACCTCATCCATTACGATATCTGGTACGGCAGTGGCCGGGTTCGGGCGTTTGGCTTCGACAGATTCACCCGAACTCATACGCAATGCATTATCGACGCTGATAATTAGGTGATCGAGTCTTGAGTAGCTTCGTGTCATGGGTGCCAATCTGATCTGAATGTGAATAAAAGTAAATTATATATGGAAATGGTAGGTATTCCCGCCGTTGATCTATATAATTCGTCGACTTTTTTATACCCGAGAGGACAGAAGATGCGTTTTTTAATAAGGATAACACTGGCGAGTGGATTGCTTTTATTGGCTAACAGCGTGTATGCACATGAAGAAGCGGAAGAAGCAGCAGCACCCGAGTATGGTTGGAGTGGCGTCGGTGAGTTGGGGTTTGTCACGACGAGTGGTAATACCGATTCAACCGCGTTGAATTTCAGGCTTGAGTTCATCAGGACAACCGAGAATTGGCGTTACAGGTTCACGGGAAACGGGCTGATGACTTCCGAAGATGGTGACAAGGATAACGAGCGTTACCAGGCCGAAGCACAGGCTGACCGTAAACTGGGCGAAAAAGGCTACTTATTTGGTGTGTATCGTTATGATGCCGACAAATTCGGTACTTACGACCCGTCGCAAACATTTACCGTTGGTTATGGCCGCGAGTTGATGAAAAGTGAAACCCACCTACTCACGGGTGAAATTGGTGTGGGTTACCGGAAGCTGGAAGAAAGGGTGTCGGGTGAATCAGATAGCGACGCGATCCTCAGGTTATTGCTGGACGATTCCTGGCAGGTATTCAAGACAACCAAATGGACCAACCGCTTGCTGATCGAAACCGGCTCGAATAATACCTTTACCCAGTGGAACACAGGTCTGTCGGTAGCAATGAATGCTAAACTTGCCGTGAAATTTGGGTTCGAGCTCCGTAACAACTCTGATATACCACCGGGTGATTCAGAGAAAACCGACACGATCACTTCTGTGAACCTGGTCTACAATTTTTAATAGGAATCAAGTTCGGGTAGTCTTGTAGTTATATGACCCAATACTTTCAACGACACCTTTTCTTTTGCACCAATGATCGCGGGGCGGACGCTGAGCGTCCGTCCTGTAATCAGTGCGGTTCTGCCGCGCTTCGTGAGTATGCGAAAGGCAGGGTAAAAGAAATGGGCCTCTCCGGTAAGGGAAAGGTGCGGGTAAACACCTCGGGGTGTCTGGACCGTTGCGAGGAAGGGCCGGCTTGCGTGGTATATCCGGAAGGCACTTGGTATACCTATATTGACGAACAGGATATCGATGAAATTATCGAAAGCCATCTTGTCAATGGCCAGGTTGTGGAGCGACTCCTGCTTATTTAGCGCCTCTGCGTAGAAAACCTGAAAAATAAGCGTGCAGACGGTTGATAATAAACCGCTAAGCCAGTAAAATTCCCGCCCTTCACCCGAGGACTCGGGTAATTTATAGAGAATGGTAACAATGAAGACTTTTACAGCGACACCTTCAACGATTAAACGAGAGTGGTGTGTGGTCGATGCGACCGACAAAACTCTTGGCAGGCTGGCCACAGAGCTGGCCTCCCGTCTGCGTGGTAAGCATAAACCTGAGTTCACGCCGAATATGGACACGGGAGATCACATGGTTGTGATCAATGCTGAAAAAATTAAGGTAACAGGCAACAAGCTCGAAGACAAGATGTATCATCGCCACACCGGTTATATCGGCAACCTGAAATCAATCAACCTGGGTAAACTCCTGGATCAACACCCTGAGCGTGTTATCCAAACAGCGGTTAAGGGCATGTTGCCTAAAAACCCATTGGGTCGTGCCATGTTCCGCAAGCTGCATGTATATGTAGGCCCGGAACACCCGCATCAAGCCCAGCAACCGACGCAGCTTGAGCTGTAGTTCGCGACAATACGGATAAGAGATAAATGGCTACTGAACAGTATTACGGCACCGGCCGGCGCAAGTCTTCCAAAGC
>Ga0209456_10001791_pt1 | contig 10322 bp, 8 predicted proteins | sample COG_11_FD_184755 | JGI IMG/M metagenome (GOLD analysis project Ga0209456, IMG submission 184755) | Pelagic marine sediment microbial communities from the LTER site Helgoland, North Sea, for post-phytoplankton bloom and carbon turnover... | ecosystem: Environmental > Aquatic > Marine > Neritic...
TAACACCCTGAAAATTATCCAAATTCAACAATTCATCTCTAATTTCACTGCGGTAACGAACCTGCTCCCGGCTGACAACATTAAAAAGGATCATGGCCGAGTCATACACAATGGCTTCGATAAAGTCGGGGGTTTCTTGATAGGTCTCTTCGAATTCTTTGACAAATTGTTGAACCCTTGGGGAAGGGCTACCGGCAAAAAAACCATCCGGCATGACGGCGCCCTGAACGTATTGGTTGGCAATTTTTATGAGAGAGTCCGAATGCCAAAGGTTGGTGCCGAGAACATAGACATCTTTAATGTCATAGTAGGCCAGCTGGGGTACTATCTGTCCGGCTTTGCCGGGTGAATCGGGAATAAAAACGGCATCGAAATCGACAATTGCTTGCGGTTCTTCTTCCTTGTCTTCCCCCCTGGCACCAATTTTACGCGTTTCGTCCGCCGCCTGCTCCGAGGTCGCATTACCTTCTTGGTTCTGATCGGCAGTTAAATCTTCCTCTTCTTCGGGTTTGAGGTCTTCAGGTATTTCATAATAGAGCCCCACCAGTTTTTTTATGGCTGCCGAAAAATCCGCCTGGTCGGGCTTGTATGATTCCACCGCAACTACCTGACCACCTGATTCCAGGAGCTGGTCCCAGAATAGGTTCATGAATGTTATGCCATAGGTTTCTTCCGGGTACAGGATGGCAAAGCGCAAAAGTCCCAGCGATTCAACTGAAAAGGAAATAAGGGTCTGCACCTGCATTTTGGGTGTGATAAAATTTCTAAATACCTTATCGCCGATTTCAGCAATATTGTCTTTCTGGGTGAGAGTAATAATCGGGATACCCATCTCCTGGGCTTCCCGGGCGGCAATTTCCGATGTAACAATGGGTCCGATAATGGCGGCCACCTGATCGCGGTATAGTTCCTCCAGCGCCGTGATTGTTTTATCCGGATCGGCCCCTGTATCCTTGATAATAATGTTGAGCGGCGGATTGCCGCTCTGACTGCTGAATTGCGCCTGGGCAAGTTCGATGCCTTTCAATGCCCTCAATCCAAAGGTTTGATAGGGCCCGCTCAGCGGCAGCAAACAGCCTATTGTATAGCGTTGGAAGAAAGCATTCTTTTTAATTTCGTCAATCAGGCTTTGGGCAAGAATTCCATTTTCATGTTCCGGATATTTTTCAATAAATTGGTTTAGAATAGTTAAGGCATCATCATACTTTTCCTCCATGGCGTAATTCAAACCCAACTGAAACAATAAATAGTCCATGGGCAGGCTTTCATCCGGATGTTTGATCAGTATTGCAACATCTTCCGAATCAAGTTGAGCGATGGCCTCTCTGAATTTTTCGCCGATGGCTTCCAGTTCCTGGCCTATGGCAAATTCCTGGGCGCGGGCGTAATAGTCAATGGCGTCAATAGGAGCCCCCTGGGCCATATAGGTGTCGCCGACAAGTGCGTATACCCTGAATATATGCGGTCTTGAATCAGTACTTTTCAGAATGTCCGGCGCTAGTTGGATCACATCCTGGTATCGCTCCTGCTGATAATAGGTAAACAGTTCCTCTACCATGGCATCGGGGACAAACGGACTGGTGGGATATGCTGCTAGGATGTTTCGAAATGCAGCACGGGCACCTTCATAATCCTCCTTTAAGGCACGGATAATTCCGATTTTCATTAGTGCGGCTGCTGCCAGCGGTTTATTCGAAAACTGTTTAGAATACTCTTCATAAAGCGTCAGGGCCTCATCGTAAGATTCGGATTCGAAAAGCTTTTCAGCCCGGGCAAAGAGCTCATCTTCGCCGGTTACCTGATACGGGCCGGGAGTCGAAACAGGTTTGGGCGCACAGGCCCATATAAGAACGACTGCACTTAGAATAATGATCGAAAATTTTAATTTCATAAGAGCTAACCGAGCAATGCTATTTATAGATTGATTCAAAAGCTGCTATAAAAGCCGCGACTATGCGGGATTATCAATAGTTTACACCACGTGCGAAGATTGTCAAATCATAATTTATTCCGGCTTTGGGGTCTCGATATCGTCTTTGAATGTACTGCAGAATGTCAAGGCACACAAAAAATATTGGCACCAGTGACCCATATCGTATTCAATTCGATACAAAATTTGCATTACGATTCGGCATATGATAAATTTTAATAGGCTACTAAAATTTTCTGATAACGGAACGTTTTTTTGACAATCCCTATAACAACCCCGAATCCGCTCAGTGGAAAATTTGGGATTCTTTTTAGGAGGGTTAACCCGTGAATGCGATAAAATTATTAATTTGCCTGGTTATCGTCTTGTTTGCTTTGTCAGCGCCGGCTCAAATCTACAAATACACAGACGATGAGGGACATGTCCGTTTCACTGACGATTTAAACCAGGTGCCCGCCGAGCAGCGCGAATCCGCCAGTTCCACAACAGAAATTGAAACGGAAGAGGAGGTGGTCGCAGAGGAAGAACCTGAGCAGGATGTGGAACCAGAAGAGGTGGAAGAAGACACCGAAGAATTTGCAGAAGAAACAGAAGCCGATGAGGATGAAGTTGCAGAAACCGATGAAGACCTAGATGAAACTGACGAATTCGACGAAGAAGAAGTCGCTGAGGAAACAGATGACATAGCAGATGAGCAAGAGGTTGCGGCCCAGCAAGAACAGGAAGAAGGGGTTGATTCAGCATCTGCCGGCGACGACACCGAAGCAGAAGATATGCTGGAAGTGACACGGAAAAAGCTGGAAAAAATGAAGGCCGAAATAGATCAAGAATATCGGGCCCTGGTTAAAGAAAAGGGAAACCTTGCCAAGGAAAAAAAGAAGATTAAAACCCAGGAAGAAATCACTAAATATAACAAAAAAGTTGAAAACCTGAACAATAGAGCAGAGGCCTATGCCCAAAAAGGAAAAGCATACCAGGAACAGGTTGAAACCTATAATAATCAGGTTCTACAAAAAAATGCTGAAATGAAAGAGAAGAAAACCCAGTAATCCAGTCCCTAACACCATTCTGCCATTACATAAATATTCGTTTTCACTAGTTTTTGCCTTTTACTGCCCATACCATCAGCCTTTTCGGGTCTGATGCCGGAACCCACTCTTTTTTCCAGAATCCGAACTCTATCGTCCGAAGACTAATTCCCCCGATCAACGCCCCGCGCTTACTGTAGTTCCTGCAGGACAGAGTCGCTGGTCGGCTGACGCAAGGCCTCCGCCCTTAAATCAAACGAGGGCGACTGGAAGCCTGAGCTTTGCTGAAAGTGACACTTTTTCGTCCAAGTGCTTAATTATCCTTGACTTTTTATCCCATTTTTCGCTATTCTCCATCCTATCGAAGATTTGGAAAATTTTAGCTGGCTGTGAAAATTTTCATGAGAAGATCGATACCGCCGAATAAAGCCGGTATTTTGATGCCTCTTTTTCAAGGTTTAAGATGGATATCTCTTCCAACAACCAGTTGGTTCCCTATGATCAAGGGCCCCGGCATGTCGCTCCCTATTCGCCGAGAGAAACAGGCTCTGTCCCTGCAGATCGCCGCTCTGCGGCCAAGCGGTATGTCCTGATGCCGCCTCCCCATTCTCCCGGATATAAAGTTGAAGCCGGAGATCAGGAGTCAATCTATACTTCCAATCGTCAATTTAAAGCACAAGAAATTAACCAGGTTGGTTTACTAATCGATATTTATGCTTAACTTTCCACTTTCACACCTGAGTTAATTACCATCCGCAGAGCGTGTAACTTGAATTTGCTGTCGGGTACAAGACCCCCGGTTTGTGCGGCAATGATTACATTTTGCTGAATCGATGCAACCCAATCAAGAATCGCAATATATTAAAATTATCGTTTTAGAAAATGGCATTGAAGCCCAATTGATCGATTCCATACTGGACCAGCGGGACATTCCTCACCGAGTTCGCTCCTATCATGACACGGCCTACGATGGTTTATTCCAGATTCAGAAGGGATGGGGTAAGTTATACGCCCCCCGGCATTATAAAAAGGAAATCCTCAAGGTCATCGAAGAAGTGCGATCCAATCAGATTTTTTCCGATAATGACGGCTGATTATTATGGATTATTTTCTTTAAACGCTAAACCAATAACGATTAGCAAATAATTCTCATCTATTTCTATCTCAATCGGGGTATCAAACACCAAAGGAGGTAACATTATGGCTGGAACCAACGACGTTAACGCAGTAGACTTTGAGAAAGCATTGCAAATCGGTCGCCCGCCTAACATAGTCAGGCTCTTTCCAAACTCGAAAGCTTTAATTGTCAGTGGCAAATTTATCGACATCGCCATGCTTGCCAAAGGAAACGCCATAACCATGGCCGCCAATGGCAGAAACAGTTTTGTCATTCGTGGGGCCCTAAAGGCAGCCCAGAGAGCCAATGCGGCCCTGATCATAGAGATCGCCAAATCAGAAGGTGGCGCCAATGCCTATTGCGCTGTAAACTATTGGAACATGGCCAGAATAGTTGACGCAACCTGCAACGAACTGGGAATTACTATTCCCGTCGCCATCCATGCCGATCATTACGGATTAAAATCTGACCAGGATGTCGAGGCCGCTAAAACTGAAATCCCCTCAATATTTGAGGCCGGAATAACATCCATCGCCATTGATGGATCTCACATGCCGGATGATAAAAACCTGTTGGCCAATCTGGAACTCAATCCGTTTGTACCTCAATGGGCCGGGCTTGAAACGGAAGTCGGTGAAATCAAAGGCAAAGAAGGTCTGTCAACCGTAGCGGAAGCGTCATTTCTAATCCAGGGATTAAATGCCCATGGTATTTTCCCGAATTGGATTGCCCTGAACAACGGGACGACCCATGGAATTGAAGCCAGCGACAAGGGTATTCAGGTTGATCTGACAGCCAATGTTCACGAAGCTCTGACAAAATACAAGGTCTCCGGTGCTCAGCACGGTACCTCAGGGAATAATTCCGACCGGTTACGAGAAATAGCGATCAAAACCAGAACCACCAAGGCAAATGTCGCCACTGCCCTTCAAATGATTTCATGGGGCCTGGAAGTGAACGATTACGGCAATGCCCGCCTGGACGAGCAGGGAAATTTTATCAAGGTTCACGATCAGGGAACCACAGAGAAGTTGTGGTCTGAAATGGTGGCCTACGCCCAGGATCAGGGTTGGCAGGGCGGCAACTATAAAAAACTCAATTTGCCCTTCGAAAACAAATTGCTCGGACAGTCAGTTGAAATCAGAGAACGGATGGTCAGCCGAGTTGAAGACTTCATTTACAATATGCTGGTTAATGTCTTAAACACGGCAGACACGGCACCACTTGCTGTGGCGGCCATTCTCAATGCCGGAACCTATGACCCGGGCCCGAAAGCGGAGCGGATTGAAGACCCCACGGATTGGACCTCGGAAAAAATCATCAAGCGGGCCGCTATGATTGATAGCGACAAGGGCCCTGAGGGGGATTTCGACGACTAACAATACAACCCTATCTTCGCTCTCGATGTCGTTCTCGTACTTGAAATCTCAGCAGGGATATTTTAAAACGTTATTAAATTCCGGGCGATTTCAAGATACCCGCACATAGTCGGGCGGGCATAATGCCCGCCCCTACGAGACGTTTCTTAAATAGTAATATTGTATTTTATTTCAAATTCTTATCTAATCTATTTCCCGCTTTTTCCGCACTTTTTCTCACTTTTCCCTAAAGTTTGGCAATAAAGCCTCCGATATACAAGTCAGGAGGATTTGGGAATGTTTGTACCAAGCTATCAGATGCATAATGTTTTAAACGTCTATAGCAAACAGCTAAGAGACAGCATGACATCAGGAAACAGAAAAAACCTATCAGAGAAATTGCCTGCCGACCAGGTAAGCTTGACTCTGGAAGGTAAAAGGCAGACAACATTAGAAAAAGTATCCAAAGACATTTTAGAAAAAATTACCCGATTCGGGACCCAGAATGGAGTGGATCAACAGCCTACGGAACGCGCGACAGAAAGGGTGGAAAAGGAGATCGGAGTTGACGATACGGAAGAATCAACATTTGTTTTTAATGTCATTGATAACATAAATCAAAAACGAAGAAATACGCTTTCAGTGGAAGATTCCAGCTTTTTAATCAAACGGCTCGAGCAGTTATCGAAGGAGGTCGGGGATAAAAAGATGGAATTCTGAGTTTAATAATTGGCAGAAGGCCAATTGACCGAACATATTTAAAAAGAGGAAAGTTTAAGCTGTTGAAATGAAAAAAGGATAGGCGTTAAAAAGGGGGATATTATGATTAACGCAATCGGTGAGGCCACAATGCAGCAATTCGTGAGGTCTAACTTTAACAGTGAGACCTACGATAAGGACCTTGAGGCCCAGAAGGCCGATAAGGTTAAAGAACACCGGCCGGTAGAAAAAAGTGATGATGGACATAAACCCGAAATGAATTTTAAATCCGAGGAAGAGTTGAAGACCCGCAATAATCTGAAGGATGGTCAATTGTTCGTTGAAAGATACGACGGCGACGGCAAACTGATCAGCGTAACTCCTCCCGGATATCTGCCCCTGGGTGAAATGGCTTAAGAGAATGCCGGGTTAAGAAGGATTAATCTTCTGCCAGATCTCTGCTTTTTGGGCCGGTGAGAGATCTTCCAGATCCTGCTTGGTATCAGCAATCAAATCCTGCATTTTCTTAACCTGCCGTTCAAACTTTTTAAGGGTCCCGGCCAGGGCGGTTTCCGGATGAATCTTTGCCCGGCGGCAGATATTTACCAGCGCAAACAACAGTTGGCCGAATTCCTGGGACTGAAGATCTTTGTCCTGCTGCCTCAATGCGGCTTTTATTCTTTGTGGCAATCCATCCGGATTCTGGGATTTTGCGGTCATTTCGGCCCATTCAATTCCGCTTTTAGCGGCGCGGTCAGAAATGCGATAGGCACGCATCAGGGACGGCAGACTGGCAGGCACTGAATCAAAGATTGAAGCGTTCTGAGAAGACTTTCTTTCGTTTAACTTTATCTTATGCCAGTTTTGTATTACCTCCTCGCTGCCGCTAACCGTCCGGTCACCAAACACGTGGGGATGGCGCCGAATCATTTTATGGGTGATCCCTTCGGCCACATCCTGCAACTCGAACTGCCCTGCCTCTTGAAACATTCTGGCAATAAAAACAATATGAAATAAAACATCTCCGAGTTCTTCCTGAATTTCTCCGGCATCTCCCTTCTCGATTGCCTCAACCAGCTCAAAGACTTCTTCGACCAAATAAACACTTACGCTGCGGGGTGTCTGCTTTTTATCCCAGGGGCATCCATTTTTCCCCCGCAGAGTTTCTACCAGCCGCAATAATGCATCCAGAGAAAAATCGGGTTGATTTATTTTTGAATCTTCCACGCTTTTTTAAGTTCTCCCAGCTTGGCTTTAAAATCTAGCTTCATTTCCTTGGAGACCACCTCCGCCAACTTTTCTGAAATCCATGACACATGTGGCGCCAGCTCGGAGTTTTTAATAAAAGCAGTTCCCTTGGGAAGGAATGCGGTGAGGGTAATAAACAGGATGGAAACGATTAATATGCCCTTCAAGACGCCGAAAACGACACCCCCGATACGGTCGGCCCAGCCTAAAAACGAGATGTTCAGCACATATTTTATGATGACGCCTAAAACACCGACAATAATGAGCACACCACTAAATATTATTAGAAAACTCAATATGTAAAGATATGACGTGTCATGTATCAATCCCGCAAGCAAGCCGGCCAGCACCTTATAATACGTATAAGCAGCATAAAAACCACCCAGAACGCCAATGAGGGATGACACCTCTTTGACCAGTCCTCTGAAAAGGCCTCTTACCAAACTGTACCCCAGGATAACTATAATTAATATATCAAACGCATTCATAAGTGGCCAAGATTTAATGGTTTCGGCGTCCCCGGTTTAGGATTAACAGATAGATCCGGTGTAATTATGCCAGCATCCCGTGCACGGCACAGGATGGGTTGGATCTGCAACCGAATGCTAAGCACCCGTTTTGTATGGCAAGAATCAATGGGTTGAAGTAACAGAGCATATTTATGGAGTCAAGCCATTTTTCTTTTTTAAACCAAAAGCAATTTGGCATTTGCAATCCCTAAAAAAGGTATGATAAATATAAAGTTTGACTAAGTGCCCGTCGGTATTCGTTGCTGCCGGACAAAAGGGCACTGAACTCTTTTAGATGGAAATATTAACAACATGGTAGAAAATTCAACAGGGACTCAAACCCGCATTGATTTTGCCGAAATTGAACTTACTCGACAGTTATTTGGTGAACATAACAGCAACTTACAAAAAATAGCCAGAGATACGGACGTTACTATTAATGCAAGAGGCAACACCGTGTTTATTGACGGTGATGAGATTGCCATCGCCCTGGCCGGCAACGTTCTCAACCAGCTTTATGGGCTTTTAAAGGAAGGATATCCCATTCACCCGAACGATATCAGTTTCGCAGTAAGGCTTTTGAGCGGCGATGATCGTACGAATCTAAAGGAAATTTTTCTGGACAGGGTGTACATAACCTCGAAAAAGGATGCTGTAACCCCCAAAAGCCTGGCTCAAAAAGAATATATTGATGCTATTCGCAAACATGATATTGTATTTGGTATCGGTCCGGCCGGGACGGGCAAAACCTATCTGGCAATGGCAATGGCCGTATCGGCCTTATCCAAGGGTATCGTAAGCCGAATCATATTGACACGACCGGCGGTGGAAGCAGGAGAAGCCCTTGGATTTTTGCCCGGAGATCTGGCCGAAAAGGTTGATCCTTACCTAAGACCGCTTTATGATGCGCTTCACGATATGATGCGGTTTGAAAAGGTCGCAAATTTGATGCAAAAGGGAATTATTGAAGTTGCCCCCATCGCCTTCATGCGGGGACGCACCTTAAACGATTCTTTTGTTATTCTGGATGAGGCCCAAAATACGACCTCTGAACAGATGAAAATGTTTTTAACACGCATCGGATTTAATTCAAAGGCGGTCATCACCGGCGATATCACCCAGATTGATCTGCCGTCTGACAGAACTTCCGGGCTGATTGAATCCAAAAATATTTTACAGGATATCGATGGCATAAAATTCGTCTTTTTCTCGAAAAGGGATGTTGTCCGGCACAAACTCGTCCAGAAAATAATTCAAGCCTATGAGGAACTTGAAGCGAGCAGAGACAAAAACAATTCCAATTGAAGCTATTCTTCAGAAAAAAAATTACTGTGCTTTGAGCGTAACAGAAGCTATTTGAGCCTTACTTAAATAATGAGCAAAGAGAAAAACAAAGAACCGGTTGGAAAAATACTCAATTCGGACAGGCGATTTCGCTGGGCTATCTTATTCTCCCTGACAGTCCTTTTTAGCCTGATTCTGTTTCCCAGCCTGGTGGTCACCAACCATCAATATAATCTTGGAGATGTCGCCGAAAGGGACATCAAATCTCCAAGAGATTTTTTTATCGAAGACCAGGCAGCAACCGAATTAAATCGTAAGCTGGCCGAAGAAAAGGTCCCGACAGTTTACGATTACGACGCTGAACTTGGCACCAAAATAGCCCTCAAAGTCGAAGAGATTTTCGCCCAGATGAGAGCGGCTTCCACGGCTCACAACATAACATCCGAACCGATACCGACGGCGGCTGAAAACTCCGGTGAAGAAACCACCCAGGCTCAAAAACCGTCAGCGAACGTCATCACGGATAAACGCAAATACCTTGAGGAAAAGCTTGGCATACGGGTGACCCGGGGCGCTTTTAGTGCACTGGAGACAGTCGGATTTTCGAAAAAAACTGCAGACCATATCACTCAGATACTATTAACAATTCTAAATAACGGCGTGGTAACAAATAAAGAAATCCTGCTCAAGGAATCGGAAAAAGGAATAATTCTTAGAAATGTCAGCACCAAAAAGGAAGAAGCAGTACATCAGCTAAAACAGTTCTACGGCCTCGACCAGGCTAAAACCATGGTCCGGATTGCCGGTCAACCATTGCTCAACGACCTGGACTATGGACTGCTGAATCTGGTTGTGGATTTTGTTCAGCGACTCATCCAGCCCAACATCACCCTGAACCGCAACGAAACCCAGGAACGAAAAAAAGCCGCAACCACAGAGATCAAACCCGTACTTCACAAAATAAAGGCCGGTGAAATGCTTTTGCGTGAAGGTGAACGGGTCACCGAAGTCCAGCTGCTGAAACTTAAAACCCTCGCAACCCAGTCCAAAAAGCAGCAGGTGTTGTTTACAAGTGTCGGCGCGGCCATGGTGCTGGTGTGCCTGCTGGTAACCACCTATATTCTTCATTTAAATCAGCCCGGCCGGTTA
>Ga0209456_10001792_pt1 | contig 10317 bp, 7 predicted proteins | sample COG_11_FD_184755 | JGI IMG/M metagenome (GOLD analysis project Ga0209456, IMG submission 184755) | Pelagic marine sediment microbial communities from the LTER site Helgoland, North Sea, for post-phytoplankton bloom and carbon turnover... | ecosystem: Environmental > Aquatic > Marine > Neritic...
CTTTGTGATCAGCTCTTATCGCGTCTTGGTTTACGAGATGACCTGCTCAATATCAAGGCGGTTTCCCTGTTGGCTTTGGGTCAGGTTGAAGCTGCAGAGGCCGCCATGCGTAAAGCGCTGAAGCTCAATCCCCGTGTTGCGGGAATGCACCTGAACGCCGCTGGTATCTATAAGGCCTTGTCACAAAATAAACAGCTTAAGCGACACGCACTGGAAGCTATTCGCCTGGCGCCCAGGGAGGCTGTTGTGCTGTACCAGGCGGCTGTGTTTTGCCGCGATTGCGGAGATTATCCGCAGGCTCTGCGTATTATTGATCGTTGTTTACAGATACAACCCGATTTTTCGCTCGCCTGGCATTTTAAAGGCTCGGCACTCACTGACCTTGGTAAAGCCGAAGCGGCGCAGGCGGCGATGGAAAAAGCAGTAGAACTGGACCCTGGCAACGTAAGGGCATTGAGCACCCTGGTTAACCTGAGAGGTGACCGCCTGGTTGATACAAAACCGGTTGCTCTACTGGAAAAAATCCGCTCTACGGCAGCGTCTTACGCGGACCGGGCCAGCGCTGCTTTCGCGTTGGGCAACCTGTATCGGCGTGATCGTCAATACGACGTGGCTTTTACACACTTTCTCGAAGCCAATACGCTAGTTGCCAGGAACAAGCCTTTTGACATTGACGCCTGGGAGCAAAAGGCAAAACATGCTACCGAGACAAGCGCTATGCCCGGCATACTGGGCTCATCAAAAGCCGGTGGTGGTGCGAACCTCGTGTTTATTGTCGGTATGCCTCGTTCCGGAACAAGCCTGTGTGAACAGGTGTTGAGTGCAAACTCTCATGTTCTCGCTTGTGGTGAGTTATCTACCATGGAAAACATTGAGAATAGCTTTACGCGCCAGGGGATTGACCCCTATCAATCAAACCCGGGCCAGTCACAGTTTGAGCAAGCTGCTGCCCTGTATCTATCTGCTTTGCCAAAAAACCATCAAAAATTTCAATTGGTAACAGACAAGGCCCCTATGAATTTTGAGCGTGTCGGATTAATTCACCTGCTTTTTCCGCAAGCACGGTTCCTGTATTGTGTCCGGCATCCGCTCGATACCATTCTGTCCTGCTTTATTCAGGACTTCCAGGCGGGCATGATATTTGCCTTTGATCTGGAACAGATTACCAGGGTCTACATCGCCCACATGCATTTGATGAAGCACTGGATGAATCGGCTGCCCGGGCAAATTTACATGGTGAAATACGAACAATATATCGAACATCAGGAAACAGAAACCCGCGGCATGGCGGAATTCCTGCAGCTCGACTTCCAAAAAGATATGCTCACACCTCATCTGCAGGAACGGGCAGTGCTTACCGCCAGTAATTTACAGGTCAGACAGGCTGTTTATCGTTCTTCCATCGGCCGATGGAAAAATTATCAAACTCATCTGGCAGGTGTGATCAACATGCTTCAAAAAGAGGGTTTGCTGGATGCGGAGCTCAATAGCCAGCTCTAGACATCTGTGCCGGTAATTCCGGGCAACTGGTGATTAACAAGATTGAGCGGGAAGACCCCATTTCACTTGCAGCATCATTGGCCACCCAACGACAGAAACTGGCGATGAACGAGTGACCCCTGCCAGTTCAAACGTTATAAGTTGTTGACACCGTGTCACCGCCCGTGCCGGTCCAGTTAGTGTGGAAAAACTTACCAGCTGGTTTATCAAGACGCTCATAGGTGTGGGCGCCAAAATAATCACGCTGGGCCTGCAGCAGGTTGGCGGGCAGTATGGCGCTTCGATAGCCATCGTAATAGGCCAGCGCCGAACTGAAAGCGGGTACGGGAACGCCATGTGTTACGGCAGTGGCGACAACTTTCCGCCACGCGCACTGGCTTGTCTCAATCGCTTTTTTAAAATAATCATCCAGCAACAGGTTTTGCAGACCGGGGTTGTTGTCATAGGCTTCCTTGATATCTCCAAGAAACTGGGCGCGAATAATGCAGCCGCCACGCCACATCAAGGCAACTTCGCCGTAATTCAAATTCCATTGATACTCCTCAGCCGCTGAACGCATCAACTGGTAGCCTTGTGCATATGAGCAGATTTTCGAGGCAAAAAGGGCCTGTCGTAATTGCTCAAGGAATGCTGTCTTGTCACCGTTGAATGTCTCCTGTGGGCCGTTCAGCTGTTCGGCCGCCAGTAGTCTTTCGTTCTTTATGGCACTCATTGCACGTGCAAATACGGCTTCCACTATCGTCTGGGCCGGGACGCCAAGATCCAGGGCGGTCAGTGAAGTCCACCGGCCGGTGCCCTTTTGGCCGGCCTTGTCGAGGATGACATCAACCATCGGTTTACCGGTTTCATCATCGGTCTTGGCGAGAATGTCACGGGTAATTTCAATAAGGTAACTATCCAGCTCACCTTTATTCCATTCACCGAATATGGTCGAAATTTCGGCAGGCGCCATACCCAAAACATTACGCATCAGGGAATAGGCCTCACAGATCATCTGCATATCGCCATACTCGATACCGTTGTGCACCATTTTTACAAAATGACCGACACCATCATTACCCAGCCACTCGCAACACGGTGTCCCGTCGTCAACCTTGGCCGCGATTGACTGGAATATGTGCTTTACATGCGGCCAGGCCGTGGCGGTTCCGCCCGGCATGATGGAAGGGCCATTGAGCGCACCCTCCTCACCACCGGAAACACCGGTGCCGATGTATGCCAGGCCCTTGCCTTCCACGTAAGCCACGCGACGAATCGTATCGCTGAAGTGCGAGTTGCCACCATCAATAATGATATCGTCCGGCTCAAGATGCGAGATGATGGATTCGATAATGGCATCGACTGCCGGGCCGGCTTTTACCAGCAGGAAAACTTTGCGGGGACGTTCGAGACTGGCGACGAGTTCTTCGATACTGTGACAGCCGACAATGCTTTTACCCCTGGCGCGTCCTTCGATAAAGGCGTCCACCTTGCTGGTAGTGCGGTTGAACACGGCGACTTTGAAATCATGGTTTGCCATGTTCAAAACAAGGTTTTCACCCATGACGGCAAGGCCAACCAGCCCGATATCACATTTCTTTTCTGTATCATTCATAAAATTTCCAGCAATTTTTGTTCGGTTTGCAAAGCGGTCAGAGTAAAGTGCCATGCAGAGCGGTCAGAGTAAAGTGGCGGGGTGGTTGTCCTGAGACCTTATCCTGACCAGGGCTTGCCATTTATGAAGGAAATGACGGTCTATTAATGAAGATAGTAATTGATAACAAAATTCCTTACATCGAAGGAGCCCTGGAGCCTTTTGCGGAAGTGGTTTACCTGCCTGGAAATTTGACCGGTCGCGCAGCGGTACAAGATGCAGACGCCCTGGTTACAAGAACCCGAACGACTTGTAACAGGGATGTCCTGAAAGGCTCCAGGGTCAAATTTATCGCGACAGCCACCATCGGTTTCGATCACATCGATACGGATTATTGCAAAGCCGCAAGTATTGAATGGACCAACGCCCCCGGCTGTAACGCGGAAAGTGTAAACCAGTATATTGCCTCGGCCCTTTGCTCCTTCTCAAAACGGCATGGGTATGTCCTGAAAGACAAGACCATCGGAATCGTAGGTGTTGGACAGGTGGGTTCCAGGGTTGCGAAAACCTGTGAAGTACTGGGAATGAATGTACTTCTGAATGACCCTCCCAGGGAGAGAGCCGAGGGCTCTTCGCAATTTGTTTCTTTGGAGGCAATCGGGGAACAGGCCGACATAATCAGTTTTCATGTTCCACTCAACATGGAAGGCATCGACCGTACCCATCACATGGTGAACCGGGAGTTTCTGCAGGGCTTGAAAAACAAGGCACTGATAATCAATACTTGCCGGGGCGAAGTGTTCGAAACCAGGGCCGTCTGTGAGGCAAATCAATCGGGTGCGTTGGAAGGCATAATCATAGACTGCTGGGAGAATGAACCCGACCTGGATCTGGATTTACTGAAAGTGGTGGATTACGGAACATCCCATATTGCCGGCTATTCAAAAGACGGCAAGGCTAACGGAACGAAAATGAGTGTGCGGGCGATCAGCAGGTTTTTTGGTCTTGGAATTGATGATTGGGAGCCTGCAGGTGTTGAATACCCCTCGAACCCAGACATTGAACTGGATGGAACCAAACAAAACGGAGACAAGGTACTGGCCGATGCGATTCTTTCAACCTATGAGATCGAAAGGGATGATAAGGCATTGCGCGATAACCCCCGGTTATTCGAGCAATTGAGGGGTGATTATCCAGCCAGGAGGGAGTTTGGTTCCTATTCTGTCAAAGCGATAAATGTCAAAGCTGAAATATTGGAGAAGCTCAGAAAACTAGGTTTCAAATGTAATAGTGGCCGGTTTCCGATCTGAAAGTTGTCATCAGATTCCATCAGGCTGAATGGCTGCTCCGAACCGCTATTACAACGAGAGTCTCTGTCATTACCATCGGCTCAATCATGTACCACAGCGAACAAATACTTCCGGCAGCGCTGACAGGTTTTGAAACTGTTGTGCACGCTTGGCATCGCGCGTATTCAGGGCAGGACCGCGATATAAGATATCCTGACCGTTGATCGTGATCACACCCTGGTTACTGTTAGCGGATGGAAACCGCATGCCATCAGCTTTCGCATTGATCGCATCCATGTCGGCACCGTATGCATCCATCGCCGCCGACATTTCCGATGGTGACGAGTTACTCAATTGTTCTTCGTTGTATTTCTTCTGATGAGCTGCCATCTGCTGCGCACGATAAGATACGACTGTCTCACTGAGTTGTTTTTTCAACTCGAGCGGAGACAGCCGAGCTTGCGCTGGCGATATTTCACCAAGCAGCAGATCAAGAGTATGGAACTGGCCCGCACCCTCACTTTCGGTCCCAGCCACACCACGGCTGCTGCTGAGCAGCACAATCGCAGGGCGTCCGCGGAAGCTCCCGGTGGCGCTGGCCTCGAACACAACCTCCAGATTGCCGGTCCGATAAGGTTCGGTAGAACAGCGGCCAGCCTGGAAATCGTAGGCCTCGGGACCCAGGTATAGTGTCATGATATTAGCTGACTTGTCTGGCCTGGCGCGTGATGCCGTGTCGTAAAAGACAGCTTCTACACCACAGCTTAGGCTGAGTGCGAGCGATTGCTTGCGGTTATTCGACTCCACCAGTCCCTGCCAGGACAGGTCCTTGCCATCGAGCTGCAGCCCGGCACCCGTAGTATTGTAATTAACCGGTGGACGGCTGTTGACAGAAAAGTTGATGGACTGCCGCCGGTCTACTCCGTCGCTGTGGATCGACAATTCCCCGCTGTCAGCACCGGGCGCCTGGCGCGCCAGCAGTGTGAATACACCTCCCTTTGAATCCTTCACTTCACATTTCGTAACCTTCAGGTCATAACGTTTACCATCCACTTCCACCACGGCGGTGCCGTAACCGTCCGTTGCCGTGTCAAACTCCTGCTGCTCTTTTGCTATCTGTGTATTTTTCTTTTGTGCCTCCATCTGTGACATATTCCTGAACATATTTTCCATTTGCTGCACTTGCTGCGGATCTGCGCCCTGTGCCTTCATCATTTCCAGCACCTGTTTCAACTCCTCCTCTTCAGCCGATTGTGCAAAGGCAGTTTCATGACTGGAGAATATCAGGAGAAAGATGGACAGAGTCACGCAAGCTACAGATTTCATCATTAATTCCCTATATGCGGAATGCTTTTTTAAAAAACTACCTGGCCTGGATGGCTTACCCACCCACTTTCATTATAGACAACAAAAGGATTGTGCCAAGTTGGGCCATGCAAATTATCAGTACCCTCTTTACATGTTCAGCGCTGATAGAACTGCTTTACAATCTTGTAATACCCGCTCTTGGCATCGAACCCGGGCGCTTGATCAAATGCGCGTAAATGAACAGTACGCTCTCGCTCACTCGGTTCTTTTTCCGTCAACAGCGCAACCAGCTCATTGCGCATCCTCGCCATCTCTGTCGCTTCGTTAGTCGTTGGTGGCCGGTTTATTTCATAAACTTGATTGATTGCGTCAATTTGAGGACATTGCTCCCACTGCGTTTTGCATGTCGGGTAGCAATCGGGTCGATTGACTACGGTCTCCATGGAACGTATGCAGTCACAGGGACAGGGCAGAGCGATCGTTGCGGCATCGGCATTCGCGGAGGATGACGCTTCCTCCGCGGCGTCTTCTGCATCTGCTGCCGCAGCTCTGGCCCTGATTTCCGCCGCCATTTCCGGCGTGATCAAACCGGGTAGCATTTTGCTGGTTTCGTTGATCAAATGATCAACCGTCTCCACTGCCGGCGGCGCCTGCCTGTATTCCTGACCAATATCGGGGTTCGGTATGCTGAACGACCCCGATATGGTGTCGTGAATGGGCAGGGAAGGGGGAATGCAACCATCGGAAGTGGCCGCTGACGGATCAACCAGTTGCCCTGAATAGCTGCCGCGAAGGACGGTTTCACTGGCCTCCTCGATAACGACGGTGCCACTGAACGGATAGTAGGCGCCTGATTGACAGTCGCCAACGGGCCCGGGCCCCACAGATCGATAGTCACCCCTGGTCTGCCCGTCGCCATTGTCGGCTTTGTTCACGGTAATGAGAGCATTGCTGTGGCTGCCGGTATCGCCAAAGCTGGTATAGGGAATGTGCAGCGCGATACTGGAGCCTTCAATTTGCGCTATCTCCTGCATGGCGGACTGAAGTTCCTGGACGAAGTTCATATCCCCGCGATCACGCACAGACTGCAGGACGTCGCTCATGCGTTCCATGGAGCCCATGGGAGTGAGAACGCCCTGGAGGGATTGCATGGCAGCCGGCACCAGGTCGATTGAAATCCTGGTTCGTCTTCCGCACAGGCGATCGACGAACGCTTTCGCGCAGGGCTCCCTGTCGCGCTGCTGGTGGCTGACAGCTACTCGCCATTCCTGCGCTTCCAGACCCGATTCTATTTCCCAGTCTGTGGGGCCGGGAACCCCTGTTTGTTGCGCCTCTTCTTCGGGTGTTAGAGCAGGCTGGCCTGCCTGCTGCGGGCGCTGTCCCGGTTTCTTCGGGGTTACCTTACTGGAGGTGGCGGCCTGGAAAACAAGGCTGAGTTTGGGTCTGTGGCGCCGGGTTGTCATGCGGTCCGCGGCCGCGTTGGTCATGATGACGATTTCAGGCGTGCCCTGCGCCACGTTCATGGAGAAATGAAACTGCGCCTTCGCCTGGTCCTCGCCGTTTTCCGGTTCCGCCGGGTCCTGGCTGCTTTCTGGAAAAGTCGGCGGTATGCTGTTTGCACCGCCGCCTGTCGTAAACATCAGGTCCTTGATGTCTTGCCGCTTACCCTCGGCGACGAGATGAAAGGTGGCCTGGCCACTGAAGGCGAAGTCAAATTGATAGCACCGCGCTGCCACGGCGTTTATGTCCTGTGGCGGAAGTATGATCGGAGTCGTTGATCGGGCCACCGGCACTTTTATGCAGCCGCCAAACGCGTAGGTTTTCCAATTGTTCGCCAGCTTGTTGGTGAAGGGGTGACTGATATAATTGGCCAGGCGCTTCTCATGGTCGTATCCAGACCAGGTGCCGGCAAAAGTCGCGTAGGCGTTCGGCAGGTCGAAGCCGAAATGTTCTTGCAGACCGGCGTCCAGCCAGTCCATGTCATTCTTCTGTGAGTGTCCACCATAGGCCGTGGAGAAAAGTGTTTGCAGGTAGCGATAGTTCGGGGGCACGAATGCTTCGGGTTTAGGCCTGCCAACGCCCCAGCGTCGTTTGCGATCGGCATCGCTCTCGCCGGGGGCACCCTTGCCCATCCCCGTCGCCCACTCCCCCAGGAATTGCCAGAAGGATAGTGTGTAGTATGTCCGCCTCATATTGCAGGGCGGGTCCCTTAAATTGGATTCAAAGTTGGCATTGTCCTGCACGAACAGGCGGCCACCATAGGCGCGCGGACCGATCTGGCAGGGCGTATATGGCTTTTTACCCCCTTCTGTACGCGCAACTTCAATACCAACGGCTTCCGCAGTCCCCTCCGTTATCCAGCTGCCCCTATCACATTTCTTGAACATGGGATAGGCGTACTGGATGGTGTGGAAGATTTCGTGCGCAAGATCCTGGTAGGACATCGTGGGGATCGCGCCATTGTCCACAATGACGGCCGGGTCGATGGCGATATACGTCTCAATACTCGGTTCATGACAGTCATCCATCGCGCGCGCGGTGCGGCCAAAAGGATGCGCATAGACGAGGAATGCTGTGCCGTCGGCATTTTTTTGCTCGTGACGCGGTTCGGGGAAACCCTGCGAATCCAGGTAGTAGGCCACCTGGCGCATCCAGCGCTCTATTTCCTCTTCCAGTGCGGCGGGCAGGTCTTCCTGGTCCCTCATATTCGAGATCGCCTCTAACTCTGACTCAGCATCTTCGAAAATAAAGCTGTAAACCTGATTCATGCCGGACTTCGGAAGCTCGTAGACTATCTCATAGTCGTGGATGCTCCAGGTGTTTGCCGCCCACACCGTGCCCGATACGCCCGCACCCAGAAGACCTGCAAGACCCAGTACCATGCGGGCTAAACAGGAGCGAATCCAGCGCTGAGAAGGTTCCACCATGTCCGGTTCCAAGATCGATTTATAAAAAAACTTTGAACGTAGATAGCGATGCCGTGTGCTATCCAGTAGCCAGTTCCCCAAGTATTCAAAGTATAGACAAAAAAAAGGTGGGTGTTGTGAAAGCGTGTAAGTGATTAAAAAACTGCATTCCCAGAAACCTCAACGTACTGAACGGCTATGTGGAGGTCTGCTTTTCGAAGATGGGCAAGGAGTAATCTGAAGAAATAGCCGTCATTTAGAATATCTGGTTGACGGCAATTACGTTTGGTTAGCAAACCGCAATTGAATCAGGAAATATGCCCAACTTGCCAGCAGCAGCAACCACGGAACCCAGACTGACCAGGACACAGATTTCTTAGTCTGAACGCCCTGTGTCTGCTCAGCTTGCGGCGGTATGGGTTTTGTCTTGTTTAGTGCTTTCTTACGAAGCTTGTCTCTTTCACGCGCCTTGGCCTTTTCACGTTTCCTGAATTCAGTAATACCCTTTTCGATTCCCTTGGCTATGAGTTTTGTCTGTTCCTTCTTTTGACCGGGCCTTTGAGTGCCGCGGGCGATTTTCAATGCTTCTGCACGGGCTTGATTGGATATTTTTTTGTCAGTCATCTACTTTCCCATCATTTTCCCACAGTATATTTGTCCGTTTCTAATGTAGGGAGTGAGTTTTCCCTGATTCGATCAAGCTCTTCTTTTTTATTCATTACTTCCTTTGCTGCTTTTTTATAGAACGGCCGCAATGATTTTTTCAAATTTGCCAGGACTTCCTTTGGAGGGATTGCCTTCAGGCAACTGAAAATTGCCAATGCATAAGTTATATCATACTGAGACAGGGCGTTGCTGCGTTCTACTGCCGGGCCCGAGCAACTGCCACACGAACGAATCTTTACCGTATTGGCGCTATTTGCCATCATTAAACCAAACCCCATGAAAACGGCAACAACCTCGGTAATATGAGGCCAGTTCTCTGCCCCGCCGGGTGGTGGTTCCTGCGACATGCTACCCAGGTAATGAGCCAGCACATGGGCATAATCAGCAATGAGAACTTCGGGGTCTCGTAATTGATCTGGATTATAGGCAATAGGAAGTTGATGAGAGACTGCACCCGCAGGCATGATTCCTTTTGAGCCTCGCAATGCTCCCTTTATCTCTATTTTTGGTGATTCAGCGGGTCTGCCTTCAGCCATATTTACTAGTTTTGTTGGCCAATGCTTGAGCCCGGCATGTTCTTTAACCTGGCTGAAAATCAGATTAGCCATGCCATGCACACTGTTTTCGGTACCTGGAAAATGTTGGTTAGATGGTGTTACCAGAATAGTCTCATCATAAAACACCCTCGCATCCAAATTTCTCAATGCCCAGGCAAATGTATCAAACAGCCAGAGTGTCGTTTCTTTGTCGAGGCAGGCTTTGGGTTTTAGTAATCTGGAAAGCATATCCACCCTGTTGAAAATGTAGGCTGGCCAGAATATTACAGTGTTTTGGTATTTATGCCAGTACTCGACAATCCAGTTGATTTGGCTCTTGCTTCGGTTCTCTTATCTCAACAAACCGATAAGTCCGTATCTGGCCGTTAGGGTGCATTCTTAAAACCGAGGTCAGCGATTCTAGGAGTTCCGCTTTATGGTTGTGATCTCAACCGGTCGACGCAACACATTGGTTAAGTCGCTCTGCTGGTGTTGCAAAGTTTAACGTCTTTCTTGGTCGTGCGTTTAGTTGCCTGGCA
>Ga0209456_10001793_pt1 | contig 10316 bp, 7 predicted proteins | sample COG_11_FD_184755 | JGI IMG/M metagenome (GOLD analysis project Ga0209456, IMG submission 184755) | Pelagic marine sediment microbial communities from the LTER site Helgoland, North Sea, for post-phytoplankton bloom and carbon turnover... | ecosystem: Environmental > Aquatic > Marine > Neritic...
CTGACCAAATACACAATAATATCAATTGATTCAAAAGATTCGATTCAGGCACGAAATCCACACTTGATACAGAGTGTGGATTAGCCAGGGGAAACCCACAATAGCCCAGCGTTTTATATTTGTACAGCCAATCTTGACATTTTTATCCTATAGTTGTTGTGGATTAGTTGATGTATTACGCAGCCAAGCTCCTCGGCGAGTTAGGGTGCGCAGTTGATGCTTGAATCAACCGAATTTTGAAATCGATTGAATCTCTGGTGTGATTCATGTAGCCGAAATTTAATTTTAAATACAATTTGGGCTTCAAAACTTAATTGTGCTAAAATAGTCAAGTAACCACCTGAATTTTGGAAGCAAATACTGTCGGTGAAGTTTGGGATCAAATTACCATATTTGTTCTGACCGGACTGATTTATGAAAAAAGGGTTGATCATCGCCTTAACTATCATTTTGGGAGCCTTTGGATATTTGGCTTACGACTGGCATGTGAAAACAAAAATTCTTGAGGATGACCAGCGGGTCACCCTGTATTCATGGACCGATGAGAAAGGTGCGAAACACTACACCAATACACAGCCCCCAGACGGTGCTCGAAACGTCGAGGAAAACAAGGGCTATGAATATAGCGATCGACCGCTGGTAATAAAATTCAAAGATAAAGTAGTTGATGGATATAAAGGACTTAAAGAAAAGCTATTTAGAAAGAAAAATCGCAAAAAAGACAAAAGATAGATTTACTGTCTTGTAACCTTGATACTCTGTATTCCGTTCTGCATAGAATAAAGAGGTCCAGCTTTGGTTTCATAGATCGAGTCTATTTAACATCTCAGCGAGTCGCTTTTTATAGATAAAACACTCTTCCCATCTGTTACACCAATCCAAAAGATTGTGCTAAGGGATACGGGTTAATGATAATGAAGCCATTTCATTTATGTGAAGAATTTCAAATAAAATTTGTTTATTGTGGCACATTACCATAAAACCATTGGTATAGATTAGCCAACAACTGTGTTGCGATCACCCTTTTTTTTAAGATGAACCATGTCCAAGAAGATTATGGTACTCATCATGTGTTAGCTGACCATCTTTGTCCAAATCAGCCTCATTAAACTTTGCCTTGTCATTTCCGAAATATTTTTCATACTCCTTAAATGTCACTTTGCCGTCTTTGTCTGAATCCAGAGTTCTGAAGCAGATATGATCTTTTTTCTCATCTGCCCAGCATGATGGTGCGGTCACAGTAAATAAAGAGGCAATTACAAATACCACCCATATTTTATTCATGAAGGGGCTCCATTTTGAATTTTTTTGGTTCCTATCATAGATTTCAGGTCGCGGTTTTAGTTGTCCTAAATGCTCTTGTCAAGTATATATTGCGCCTTCTGATGACCGATTATTATTAGGTTAGATTCTACTGTTTTACCATCAAGATATTTTAGATTGCCCCGCCTAATACACATCTCCTCTAAATTTTTGCCAATGTTTTCATCAGGCACGCAAGTTACACTTTTAGGAAAGGCAAATTTTGTTATACTACCTGATCTAATTTATAGCACAGGTTGAATATTGCAGGGTATAATATATTGAGTTGAAAAATGGGGATGTTGCTGATTATTCTGACTATAGAATTTAACATAACGAAATGACGCCCCCTTTGAATGCAAAAGAGGGCGCTATGGGAACCGCGGATATAATTTATAAACCGTATTGTTCTTTCACCAGATGGGCAATGCCTATTTGTTCCAGCCGGCCTAGAGGGGTGAGCATGGAGATGTGAACCATGCCAGGAAGGCGACCGATTTCAATACCTCCTGTAATGGTTACGCGGTTTTTAACCTCATCGATATCCATATCTGCTAACTTTGCCATTCGTTCGAGGCCGTTCATTGTAGCCTCATTCAAATTGGCACCTGAACCCACCACCTGGATGGGGGCCACCTCAGTTTGGATATCAAAACCGTTCCTGCTGGCTAGTGATCGGGCGGCCTCTAATTCTTCACTAGAAGGTAATCTTGCCAGCGGCGGCAGATCTTCCATTAAAGGCAATAAGATCGGTCCATCATTTGCTAACCTTTTGATAACCTCGACCTCAATCGTGACCTCCGCAGATACGTCCGTCGTATGACCTGCAATTTCCCCGTCACCCTGCATCGCATGGACATCGCCTACGATGATGCCTGCTTGCGCAACTTTAACAGGTGCAATAACGATAGCGCCTTCACCGACACTATCGATGTCCATGTGGGCATCACTTCTTTTTGTGAGATCTTCTTCAGTGATGGCATGATCGTGAGGGGCACCAACAAGAAACACACCAAAATCTCCGGCATTATGAGACGAGGGCATGGTAACGCCGGGTAGAGATCCAATATTGCCTATCATCGGCCGAATCTTCGTTACAATTCCAGCAGGCATATCTGCCAGAGCAAAAACCAATATGGAGTGGCACGTAGATCCGGCTGGTGCTCCGGAATAGTCTTCTGCATTCCTGGCTATTTCTTCAGCTACATTATTGGGAACGGTAACCCCCACTGTGCGTTTATCATCAAAAACCATGGTATACCCATTGGTTACATCAAATGCAGATATTGAAGTGTCACAATCGGCACAGCGGATTGCATCTCTGCCGACTCCCTTTACAACTGTATTGGGATTGACCTTTTCGCACCCCGGACATTTTTTTGCCACAAATGGATCACCAACAAAACTTCCTTCACGAGGAGATTCAGTTCCAGACGCTGAAGCTTTGGAGGTAATCTTGATCTTTTTAATTTTTAGGGCTACAGCGTCTCCAACTTCTGCACCCATAACAGCTACGGGGCGGCTGATCGTGTGACCACTTTCAACTTCCGGCGTAATCATAGGACCATAGCACGCCGGTTCTGTGCCTGTTACAATTCGGCCACCATCTTTCACAGGGCCAAGCATGTCAGTTTCCGGACCAACCAGATCAACAAATTCATTTACGTAGACTATGTTTTCGCTTGATGATGTCATTTAATCCCCTCCTTAAAAAAAATTTTGGGTTCCAAACTTCGGGTCGCCACAATGACAAATGAATCTTACCCTCAGATAGAAACCGGCCCTCATTGAAAGCGAGCCTTTATTGGTTGGGGTGAAATTAGCAATTGTTTCTAAATCAAGTCAAGATATTTGGATGAATTTTTAAATTGTTTTGATTGTACTTTGGAATCCACAATCTATGGATTGAATTATCAGGTGTAGGAGCAGCAACGAAACCTAAAAAATCAGAAGGCCGTAAATTTTTTAGATGTGGCTACGAAATCTATTATTCAGCTATCTGTGGTTCGCACTAACATTGACAGTTAAATGTCTTCGCGCTATGAACTGCTTTTATTATTAAAAATTCGCCGGAATTTAAAAAGGCCTCTCATATGCAAGAAAACAATGTCATGCTGGATCGGTTAAATCTGTTTCAGCGTATCCGCTTTTCCATTTTTCCCGGCACGCTGCAAAGACCAGAGTATCGTGAGCGTTATCGAAACTTATTCAACAGCCTGATTCTTCATTTTCGTCCCCGAAACGTTCAGCAACGCACCCTCCGATTCACCTTGACATGGGGTCTTGGTGGCATGGCCGTGGTGCTGGTGTGCATGCTGTTCGCTACAGGATTGATGTTGAAATTCGTTTACCAACCGGTACCCGACCGGGCCTACGAGTCTATTCTCCATTTGCAAAATAATGTGCCCTTTGGACAGCTGATCCGCAATGGTCATCACTGGAGCGGTAATCTGCTGTTGATTATTGTTTTTCTGCACTTTCTGCGCGTATTTTTCACTGGCGCATTTCACCCGCCGCGGCAGTTCAACTGGATCATCGGCCTGGCACTGTTTCTGGCAGTATTAACTTCAAATATTACCGGATACCTGCTGCCCTGGGACCAGCTTGCCTACTGGGCCATTACGATTTGCACCGGTATGATGGAATATATTCCTGGCATTGGCAAATGGCTGCAAGGTCTGGTTCGAGGCGGCAGCGATATTGGACCGGCCACGTTATCCATTTTCATTGCCATCCATACAGCCATCATTCCCGCTTGTCTGCTTGTATTGATGCCATGGCACTTTTGGCGAGTGCGGAAAGCCGGCGGCCTGGTCATTCCCCGCAGACCGGATGATGATGAAGGCAGCCAGGATGATAAGGTACCCACTATTCCAAACTTGATTTTAAGGGAGATCGTCGTTGCTTTGGTATTAATCGCCGTTATCATGGCGATTTCGGTCATCTTTAATGCTCCGCTGGAAGCCAAGGCTAACCCGGGGTTGAGCCCCAACCCGACCAAAGCACCCTGGTACTTTGCCGGCATCCAGGAACTGCTGCTGCACTTTCACCCGCTGTTTGCACTGTTCATCATACCTGTTTTTATGTTGATTGCCCTGATTAGCATCCCATATTTAAATTATCAGACAGATACAGCCGGGGTGTGGTTCGCCTCACACCGGGGCCGGCGTATGACGGCTGTGGCTGCCTCAACGGCTGTTATTATTACGCCGATAGCAATCATTGCCGATGAATTTGTAATCGATTTTGCCGCCTGGTTACCCGGCCTGTCTGCGGTAGGTAGTAACGGCATTTTGCCGGCGGTCTTTGTGCTGGCGGGTATCATCGTGTTTTATTGGCTGGTGAAAAAAAAATACACAGCGACAAATAACGAATCTATGCAATCGGTCTTCGCTCTATTAGTGGTTGCTTTTATTACTCTGACGATCACCGGCATTTGGTTTCGCGGAAAGGGAATGGCGCTGATATGGCCGTAATTCAGATGTCAGAGGTCAGAAGACAGAAGTCAGTATTAACAAAAAACTGAACAGGATAACAGGATTCTTAACTATAACATAAGAAAATTATGTCAACTAACGCTAAGAAAAAGAAATCAGAAGCCGAACCAACCAGAAGATCCTTTATAAATATAGTCTGGCTAATTTTGGGTGGTGTTGCTCTGGCAGAATTTGTTGCGGTGGCATTTGCTTTTTTCCGACCGCGCAAATTAAAAGCCCGGGGAGAAGATGCTGATTCAATTATCACTGCAGGAGCAGTCGAAAGATTTGCACCGAATTCGGTCACCGCATTTGTGAGAGGAAAATTTTATCTGGTGCGGCTGGAAGACGGCGGGTTTTTATCTTTGTCCCGCACATGTACCCACTTGGGCTGCTCGGTTCCCTGGATTGAAAAAGAGATGAAGTTTGCTTGTCCCTGTCATGGTTCGGCTTTTGATATCACCGGAAATATCATTGAGGCACCGGCGCCCCGAGCCCTGGACATTTATCCAATAACCATTGAAAACAAAATAATAAAAGTGGACACCCGCAAGCCGATCAAACGTCACAACTTTAGTGTTGAACAGGTGGTCTATCCACACAAAAAAGCCTGACAGGCTAATTAGATTAAAAACTATGATTCGCTGGAAAATAACCGGACTCATCGCAACGTTGGTGATCCTTCTCACCATCCCAGCCTATATGCTGAAGGAAAAATATCTTCCGCGTTCACCGGTGACCAATCCGGCCGCTACATTTGTCGGCAACCGGGAATGCATGGATTGCCACAAAGCAGAATATGACAAGTGGCAAAATTCCCATCACGACCGCGCCATGGATGTTGCCAATGATACCACCGTCCTGGGTGAGTTTAACAATGCGGTTGTCGAATTTCACGGCGTCATTACCCGTTTCTATCGTAAGGATGATAAATTTTTTACAAACACCCAGGGGCCAGACGGCAAAATGGGCGACTTTGAAATCACCCATACCTTCGGATGGTACCCTTTGCAGCAGTATCTGGTTCCCTTCCCGGGCGGTCGTTTGCAATGCCTGCCCATTTCCTGGGATGTGAAAGAAAAAAAGTGGTATCATCTGTATCCGAATGATCCCATTGATCCTAAAGATTGGCTGTACTGGACCAATGCCGGCCAGAACTGGAATGGGATGTGTGCTGAGTGCCATTCCACCAACCTGAATAAGAATTACGACCTTAAAAACGATGCTTACCAAACCACCTGGTCGGAAATCGATGTTAGCTGTGAGGCCTGCCATGGAGCCGGTTCCCGTCATGTGGAATGGGCCGAATTGCCGGATATGGCCCGGCCTCAAACCGCCAATTATGAACTGGTAGTCAAAGCAAAAGGCATGGACTCACGCCAGCAGGTGGAGCTGTGCGCCCCCTGTCACTCCCGACGCGCGATTCTGGCAGATTACACCCACGCCGAGCCGGATCTACTGGACACCATGCTGCCCAGCTTGCTGACGCCGGAACTCTATTTTGCCGATGGTCAGATACTCGAAGAGGTATACGTTTACGGCTCTTTTACCCAGAGCAAGATGTACAGCCGCAATGTACGCTGCAGTGATTGTCATGATGTGCACAGCGTAAAAAAGGTCAAACAGGGCAATGAGTTGTGTCTCCAATGTCACCGGGCCAACATTTATGACACCAAGGCACACCACTTCCACAAGAAAAAGGGGGAAAAAGGGGAGCCGATTAAATCAGTCGATGGCAGAGTTCTGTATGATGTGGGCAGCGGTGCCGAATGTGTCCAGTGTCATATGCCGGAACGGCCCTATATGGTCATTGATTACCGTGCTGATCACAGTTTTCGTGTACCGCGGCCTGATTTGAGCATCAAACTTAGTACACCCAATGCCTGCAACCGCTGCCACGTTGATAAAACAAATCAATGGTCCAACGAATATATCACTAAATGGTATGGCCCCGGCCGCAGGGCCCATTACGGTACCATAATTGATGAAGGGCGCAAAAGATCACCCGCAGTGCATCAGAATCTTATCAAACTGGCCTCAGACCCATTATACCCTGTGATCGTGCGCTCGACGGCGCTTTCACTTCTGGCAGCATACCCTGGAGAGGAGACCAACCGGGCATATGGACTGGCGCTAATGGACGATGAAGCCCTCATACGTCGTACGGCAGTTGACAATGTAAATATTTCCGATACGAAACTTCGGACTGAATTATTGACATCCATGCTTTATGATCCGGTAAAAGCGGTGCGCGTAGAAGCGGCCCGACGAATGACTGAAATTGACGATCCTCAGCTGGATGACGCCCAGAAAAAGGTTTTTGAGGCTTCCCTGGCGGACTATCAAAAATCAATGGAATATTCGGCTGACTTTGCCTTTGGCCGTTACAACCTGGGAAATCTTTATGTTGCGCTAAAACAGCCTCAAAAGGCTATTGAATCTTACCGGGCCGCCATCAAAATCGATAATTTATTTTATCCGGCCAAAGTCAACCTCGCCATGCTCTACAATCAGACAGGTAAAAATGATAAAGCGGAGATTCTGCTTCGTGAAGTAGTCGGGTCTCATCCTGAAATGTATGAAGCTCACTATTCACTCGGATTGTTGTTCGCGGAAGAAAAGAAGTATGTTGAAGCGGCCACTCATTTGAAAAAGGCGGCTGATGGTATGCCCGATAGAGACCGAGTCCACTATAATCTTGGATTATTGTTGCAATATCTAAAAAGAGATTCAAAGGCGGAAGCATCCTTGCTCAAAGCGAAGGAGCTGGAACCGGATAATTTAGATTATCTTTATGCGCTTGCCGATTTTTATTTGAAGCGTAAAAAAATGCAGCAAGCCAGAAGCATTGCAAAAGAAATGGTGGCACGTCATCCCAACCAACGAATCGGGCGTAATATTTTGAACCTTATCGAAAAAAATGTGGAAGCGAATTCGAATTAGATTAAAAAATCAAACACTCAATTAAACTAATAGCCGTATGACAAACTTTTTGTGAAACGAATATTTTGTAACTACCTATATCTTTTATGCTTAGGCCCTTGACCAGTTCGCGAATATCATGAACCTTCTCAAAAAAGCGCTGCTTGCTTTTTTAACAATACTTTTGTTTCTAAATTCTCCGGCCATGGGGTCGCAGGAAAGCGAGCCTAAAACAGTCCTTATTCTTTATTCATTGAGCTATGCCTACCCAGCGGTTGTTGGATGGGACCAGAGTATTCGGTCAGTATTTATGACCCAACAAGACATAAACATTAAAGTCAACACTGAACATCTGGATCTATCACGCTATAACGATTCAGATTATATCCAAATGATGGTTGATATTTTTCGTCACAAGTATTTAGAATCAAAACCAGACCTGATTATCGCGGTGTTTGAACCTGCTTTGGATTTTGTGCTAAAATTTAAACAAGAGCTATTTCCCGACGTCCCAATCATATTTGGTGGAATTGAAAGACTATCCTTCGATATTACAGATCTCGATCCAAATATTAAAGGCGTCTATCAAGAAGGCACCACATATGCCAGAACACTTGAACTTGCGCTAAATCTGCATCCCGACACCCGCCATGTAGTCGTTATCGCCGGTACCGGATTTCTGGAACAGGCATGGCTCAGGTCCGCCCGAAATATGTTTCAAAAACATGTAGATCGTTTAAAATTTACATATATGACCGACGTCCCACTAAGTGAAATCCAAAACAATGTGGCAAAACTTCCTGCCAATTCAGTTGTAATGTATTTACCTGTACTCGAGGATGCCACAGAGAAAGCATATGTAGCCGTGGATGCACTTTCACAAATTTCAGAGGCTTCAAGCGTACCCATCTATAGTTTTTATGATGTCGTGGTTGGTCATGGTACGGTAGGTGGCTATGTCAGAAGTTTTGCGGTTCAGGGGAAAACAGCAGCTGAATTGGGATTACGTATTTTGAGGGGAATTCCATCCGCAGATATACGTGTGATCCAAAATAAGGATTTGGGCTATATGTTCGATTGGCGTCAACTCAAACGCTGGTCCATCGCTGAAGATCGGCTACCCCCCGGCAGTATTATAAAGTTCAAAGAACTCACCATCTGGGACAGATACAAAGGAAGGATAATCGTTGCGATTGCAATGATTTTGTTGCAGGCATTGATTATTTCCTTTCTGCTTTATCAACGCCGGATAAATCGTAAGGTTGAACAAAATTACAGAACCGTGGCTGATTATACATATGACTGGGAATACTGGGAAAATCCTGACGGCTCTTTACAATATATATCTCCATCTTGCGAGCGCATCTGTGGCTACTCGGCTCAGGATTTGATGGCCAACCCCTCATTACTCCATGATATGATCGTACCTGAGGATAAAGCAGCCTGGGATGATCACATATCCAGCGTCCAAAAGGATTTGAAATCAGAAGAAATTCAATTTCGGATTCAAAGACCAGATGGGGAGATTCGCTGGATCGAACATGCCTGCCGACCGGTATTCGATCACAAGGGCAAAAATCAAGGTGTTCGCGCCAGTAATCGTGATATAACCAAAAGGGCATTTTATAGATCAGAAACGCACAAGCTCCAATCAGAATTGGCACACATGGATCGGCTTGTCACCATCAGCACGCTGACTTCTGCCTTGGCTCACGAAATCAACCAACCGCTGGCAGCGATGCGAAGCTATGCGCAAGCAGCTCTGCGTTTTATGAATAAAGACCACCCTGAATATGATAGCGTACGGAAGGCACTGCAAGGTATTGTTGAGGATAACAAAAGGGCTGCGGAAGTGGTCAATCGATTACGAGATTTGGTCAAAAAGGGGCCGACACACAAGGAAGCAATTGATATTAATTCAATCATTCATGATGTGATACGCCTTATGAATAGCGAATTGGTTCTAAGAAATGCCTCGATAACATTAAACCTTCGACCGGGTGCTCCGGTGGTTCAGGCTGATCCGATTCAGATCCAGCAGGTATTGATTAACCTGTTGACAAACGCCTTAGATGCAATGGATGATCAACCGATTGATAGGCGCACAATTACCATATCAACCAAACCTGAAAATTTAAGCGAAATCATCCTATCGATTTCGGACTCCGGTGCGGGCATCCCCCCGGACATTATAAAAGCTATATTTTCCCCTTTCTACACGACAAAAAGCACAGGAATGGGCCTGGGGCTTTCCATATGCAAATCGATCATCGAAGCCCATGCTGGAAAAATTTCTGCTGAAAACAACCCCAATGGAGGGGCAATATTTTCTTTAATTCTGCCGATCGCCAGCCAGAACAAGTAATTTTTCATTGGAGCTAAAATATGGTAGAAGGTACCCCCTTTGTGTTTGTAGTTGACGACGATCCTTCAATCAGGAAATCCCTGAATCTGCTATTAAGCTCTGCCGGATACGGTGTTAAGACCTTTGACTCAGCTAAAGAATTCCTTGAATCTGAACGCGACTCACCGGGTCCTGCCTGTCTTGTTTTGGATGTAAAAATGCCGGGCCTAAGCGGTCTTGATTTGCAAAAAGAACTTAAATCAAGAAATTAC
>Ga0209456_10001794_pt1 | contig 10315 bp, 8 predicted proteins | sample COG_11_FD_184755 | JGI IMG/M metagenome (GOLD analysis project Ga0209456, IMG submission 184755) | Pelagic marine sediment microbial communities from the LTER site Helgoland, North Sea, for post-phytoplankton bloom and carbon turnover... | ecosystem: Environmental > Aquatic > Marine > Neritic...
GAGAAGATGCGCGGCAAGGTTACGGTCACGCGATTCAAGGGGCTGGGCGAAATGAACCCGTCGCAGCTTCGTGAAACCACAATGAACCGCGACACGCGGCGACTGGTGCAGCTGACGGTCAGTGGCAAAGATAAGACCGACCAAATGATGGATATGCTATTGGCGAAAAAGCGTGCCAAAGACCGCCGTAAATGGCTCGAGACCAAAGGCAACCTGGCCGAGGTATGAATATGCAAAGTAATCTGAACCTCGAGGGCGTTGAGCAACAAGCGCTCAAGGAATATACCGAGAAGGCCTATCTCGACTATTCCATGTACGTCATCCTGGATCGTGCGCTGCCGCAAATTGGTGACGGACTCAAGCCTGTACAACGACGCATCATCTATGCAATGAGCGAGCTGGGTCTATCGGCCGGTCAGAAGCCGAAGAAATCAGCACGCACGGTTGGCGACGTTATCGGTAAGTTCCATCCGCATGGAGACTCGGCCTGTTACGAGGCGATGGTGTTGATGGCGCAGGACTTCTCTTATCGTTACCCGGTCGTCGACGGCCAGGGTAACTGGGGATCGACCGACGATCCGAAGTCCTTTGCCGCGATGCGTTATACCGAATCGCGCCTGGCGCCATACGCGAAGAGCCTGTTGCAGGAGCTTGCTCACGGTACCGTTGACTGGGTCCCGAACTTCGATGGCACGATGAACGAGCCGGTTGTGCTGCCGGCCCGTCTGCCAAATCTGTTGTTGAACGGCACCACAGGTATTGCTGTCGGGCTTTCGACGGATGTTCCGCCACACAATCTCAATGAAGTCGCGAGCGCGCTGGTTCACCTACTCGCCAATCCCAAGGCCACGGTGTCTGCCCTGATGAAACACATCAAAGGCCCGGATTACCCGACCGGCGGCGAACTTGTATCACCGCGCGAGGACATCAAGCAGATCTATTCGACCGGTAGCGGCACATTGCGCTTGCGCGCGGCGTACAAGGTCGAGAATGGAGACATCGTCATCACGGCGCTGCCGCACCAGATATCGGGTGGCAAGATACTCGAGCAGATCGCCGCGCAGATGCGCGCAAAAAAATTGCCCCAGGTTGAAGACTTGCGTGATGAGTCCGATCACGAGGACCCGACAAGGCTCGTTATTACGCCACGCTCGAATCGCGTCGACAAAGACGAATTGATGTCTCACTTGTTCTCGACGACATCGCTCGAGCGCACCTGTCGCGTCAATATGAACATCATTGACCTCGAGGGCCGCCCGCGGGCATTTGACCTCGTCAGTCTGCTCAAGGAGTGGATCAAGTTCCGCAAGGACACGGTCACGCGCCGCTTACAACACCGGCTGCAGATCGTTAGCGATCGCCTGCATATTCTTGACGGCCTGCTGGCTGCCTACCTCAATATTGACCAGGTCATTGCGATCATTCGCAAGGAAGATGAGCCCAAGCCGGTGCTGATGAAGAAGTTCAAGCTCAGCGATATCCAGGCAGAGGCCATCTTGAACCTCAGGCTGCGCAATCTCGCCAGGCTCGAGGAAATGAAGATCAGGGGCGAGCAGGACGAGCTCAACGAAGAACGTGCAATGCTGGAGAAAACGCTCGGTAGCGCTGCACGCCTGAAAACGCTGATCAAAAAAGAGATTCTCGAAGATGCCGAGGCCTACGGTAACGATCGCCGTACCACAATTGTCGAGCGTGAGGCTGCGCAGGCGCTTGACGAAACGCAGCTGGTGTCGAGCGAACCGGTGACCGTCGTCCTGTCCCAACGGGGCTTCGCCCGTGCGGCGAAAGGTCACGAAGTTGACGCACTGGCGCTAAGCTACAAGTCAGGTGATGCTTATCTTGCTGCAGCGCAGGGTCGGAGCAATCAGCTCGCGATGTTCATCGACAGCACAGGACGTGTCTACAGCGTCATTGCGGGCACCTTGCCGTCGGCGCGCGGGCAGGGCGAGCCTCTGTCGGGCCGCTTCAAGCCACCGGACGGCGCTGAGTTCTGTGGTGCGATGATCGGCGACAACGACCAGAAATACCTGCTCGCGAGTGATGCTGGTTACGGTTTCGTCGCGACGCTCGAGGATCTCGTGACCCGAAACAAGGCGGGTAAGGCGATTCTGCGCGTACCGCCGGGCGGTAAAGCCGTCGTTCCGGCGCCAATTCCAGCCGATACCGAGTGCCTGATTGCCGCCGTAAGCAGTATCGGCCGCCTGCTGATGTTCGAGATGGATGAGCTGCCAGAGCTTGCCAAAGGCAAAGGTAACAAGTTGATCAACATCCCGTCGAAGAAGTACAAGACGGGCGAAGAGAAGATGATCGCCGCAGCGGTTGTGCCTGAAGACGGTGATCTGCAGGTGTACTGCGGCTCGCGCATCATGACGATCAAGTGGGACGATTCGGATTCGTACTACGGCGAGCGGGCCCTTCGAGGGGGACTATTGCCCAGAGGCTGGCGCAACGTCGATCGCCTTGTTGGCATCGCACGCGAGTAGCTAACCGGTCTTCTTGCCACCTTTTGGCATCTCGATCGTGTCCTGATCAGCTTCCATGTTGATCGTCGGGTTTACGCCTGTGTCATCATCGTCGCCGATCTCATCCTGATCCTGATCAGGCATCTGCGACGTGACGTCGAGCTCATGCACCGTGGCAAGCGGTAACTCTGATGTTTCGTCGGCAGCTCTCAGGATTTCAGCGCCAAGTGCCTGCGTTGCGGTCATCTCGTCCTCATAGTCTTGCTCGATAATCTTGTAATCGACTTCCTGGCTCACCGTATAGTCGCCGGTTATCAGTGTCTCGTCCCCGTCATCCACCTGGATGGCCTCGAGGTCGCGCTCGGTGATGTCGCCAGGCCTGGGCATTTTCGTCGCGTCTACAATCACTGACATGTCATAGTCGTCTTCCTCTGGCATGACTTCACTCTCGAGGATCGACTGTTCGTCAGTGTGTAGCGGCGGCAGGATGTCGGTCTCTGAAATTGCGCCATCGCTCGACATTTCTTCAGTCAGTTCGAGGTCCAATGCGGTCGTTGATGCGAAACAGAAGTCCTGAGCAACGTCGACCTCGGTGCCTTGCTGTAATCCGGTACCGACAATGAGATCCGCATCGATCGCGAGGCTCTCGGCGGCTACGGGCTCGTCGGCGAACTCGACATCGAGTCCGCCGGCAACTGCCGGATTCTGTGTGTCACCATCCGTCGCACGACGCTGCGGCGTGGCTGGCGCGATCGGGCTTGAGCCAAACCCTGCACGGAATCGGCGACCAAAAAGTACCAACGCGAGGATGCTGGCAACGCCACCACCGCCCAACCACCACAGCCAGTTGGTTGTCGATGTTTCACTCGGCGTGGTCTGCCGGATTACGGCGACCGGTACATTGGGTGACGTCGATGTCGTTTGCGGACCTTCGAGCTGCGTATCCGGTATGACGACGGTCTCTGTGCTGGTTGACTCAACTGGAGTGACAAACGGGTTGTTCGTGTCAATAATGACGTCGCCAGGTTGCAAGTCCACAAGCGGTGATTCGCTTGATTGGGCCTCAGGTTCAGCCGCTACCGCGTCCGCCGGAATATTGACAGGCTCATAGACCGAGCTGTCCGCTGCAGGAACAACAGCGTCGAGGCCTGCTGGAACGGCGGCATCGGCGACCGTTACCGGTGCGTGGTCGCCGAAACTCGGGATCATCAACCAGCTTCCGGCCTTGAGTTTGTTCGGGTCGTTGTCGATGAACGCGTCAGGATTCATGTCAAAAATCAGGTTCGCTGTTTTCCAGACGCCCACTGGTCGATTCTCAACTTGTTGCGCGATCTCGCCCAACGTTGTGCCCGGCGGTGCCTGGAATCGCGTTGCCTCGGCAATCGGTTCGCTAATGACACTTCGTGGACGTTCGGCTACCGGCGCAGGCCTGACAACCGGTTGTGCATCGAGCTGTGCTTGCGTGGCGACGCGCTCCGGCGTCGGCGCCTCGATCACTGGCGCACCAATCGGATCGATAAGCATCATGTAGTCACGCGTCAGGCGCGGCGTGTACTGGCAGTTAATGGTTACGCGCATTGAAACCAGCGGCTCTCGAATGATCGAGCTGCCCGTGATAGCGATTACACCGTCAGTAACAATCAGGGAACCGCGATCGATCGATGGCAGCCCGCCTGCATTCATCATAGGCTGCAGCGATACGCAGGTATCGGATACCAGTTCGTTCGGACCAAGCGCGTAGGCGATGCTCGCACGCAGCGGCTGACCCAGCGTTGAATGGACCTTAACGTCGCCGAGTTCCAGCGCTGTGGCTGGCGAGGCGGCAAGGCTGCCACCGACGACGATTAGAGCGGACTTCAGTTTTGATGATGTATTCAATTTCCGGCACCCCGTTTGTACGGCTTGTCCCGCACGTTCCCGACTATTCTATGTTTTGCCGACTCATTGCCGTTAGCGTATGAGTCCAACTTCGAAGTGTGACGTGCGTCACACCTTTTTATATGATTGAAATCAATTAGTTAACGTTCGCAGCCGTGAGTTCGGCGAGGGATGTCTTGCGGCGTTTCTGAGTGTCCTGCAAAACGACTTCAGGCTCGTTGACATAATGGCCCTGCATATAGTCGAGGCCGAGCTGAAAAAGTACGGCCATGGCATTTGCATTCTCGACGCGTTCGGCAATCGACTTGATATTGCGTTCGTTGGCAGCGCGGACAATGCTCTCAACACTTTTCTGCACTTCCTTGTCCGTCGTCAGTGAGTGCATGAGTTCGCCATCGACCTTGATGTAGTCGGGCTTGAGGATGTCGAGAATCTGAAATTTCTCACGGTCAACGCCGTAATGCTCCAGCGCAAAGCCGATGCCAATCTTGCGGAGCTTTTTGACGATCTCACGCGTTTGTTTGATGTGTTTCGCAGCGTCGCGCTCCGGAATCTGCATCACGAGCCGGGTACAGTCGAACTCGTGCTTGTCGAATTCCTGGTCCATCCACGGCAAGGTCGTGGTATCGAGAACCGATTGTTTGGAGAGACGCACAAAGACACGGTCTACTTCAGATTCCTTGCAGAAATCGATCGCGGATCTGATCATGAAGCGATCGATACTCTTCATCATGTTGTTGCGTTCCGCCGCGGGCAGGAATTCTGACGGCAGAACCGAGTTACCTTGTTCGTCGAGCATGCGAACAAGAAGGTCGTACATCTCGATACCATCGCTGCGAAGACCCGCGATCGGCAATTGGGCGAGACGGAACCGATCGTCCATCAGAGCCGATTTGAGGTGCTTGACCCAGATTGCGTCGAATTCCTTCTGCTTGGAATCTTCATCCGCACTTTCGTTCAGCATCGCAGTATTGCCACCGGCCTCCTTGCCAGCCTGGTAGGCGTCGACGGTTGCAGCGACAAACTCTTCGAGGTTGCTGTAGACCTCGTTTGCGGCACATACGCCGACGGTGCAGGTCAGTTGCGTAGAATTGTCGGCAACCTCGAAGGTATTTTTGCGAATACTCTCGCACAGCTGATTACCCCACACCTCGGCATCACGCGGGCTACCTCGCTCGAGCAGTACCATTATCGAAGTGCCTTCGAAACGTCCGGCGACGTCACGTGGATGCAAGCGCTTGCGCAGTGCCTCGGCAAACTGCCCGAGGATTTCGTCGGAATTCAATATGCCGACCTTGTCGAGCACCTGCCCGAAGTTGTCGACCTTTACGTAGGCGAGCACGTGCGTACCTGAAGATGGTTTCCGTGCAAGACGTTTTTGGAGGCGTTCAATAAACTGGGCACGATGGAAGAACAGCGTTGTCGGGTCACGTTTCAACGCGTCGTGCACGAGCTTCGTCGGTTCCACGCTGTCCTTGTCCGGTGCTAACACCTTGACCTGGACACAAGGGCCATTTTCGAACGCGAATTTTTGAAACCCGAGGTGAACTTCGGTGACGTCGTCGCTCGTAATGGGAGACTTGGCGATGAGCTTCTCGTCGCTCGCCCACTTGCCGGCAATCGCGGCGACCAACGCGCCTTTGATGGCTGCCTGGCTCTCGGAATCGAAGTTGTCCATCAATGGCAGACCAAGCGCCTCGTCGTTGCTCGCAGCGCGGAACAGTTTCAGCCAGGAATCATTGACGTCAGTGACAATGCCTTCTTCGACCAGCGCTATCGCGTCGGCAGAGGTCTGCATGTAGTCCTTGAGCTGTTTCTTGTATTCGGTCGCCGAGTGAATCGTTGAGTTCAATGCGCGTTCGACGCGTAGGGCGCGCAGTTCACGCGAAACAACCGACTGCAGTCGGTCCTTGTTGCCGATCGATACGAGATCACAGGCGCCGTTTCTCATGGCTTTCTGTATGCTGAACTCGTCGGCGTGTTCCTGGATCGCGATGACCGGAACTTCGGGATTAAAACGGTCTTTTTGCTTGATGACCTGGCGAACGGTGTCAGGATAGTTGTCGCAATTGAGAATCAACAGTTCCACATCTTCGGCCGCGAGGGTTTCGCGGAGGTGTTTTGGATTGTTGGTCCAATGGCAATGTGCGGCGTGACCGCCATCGCGAAGCGAGCTGTTGATCAGCGCAACGTCGTCCTGATTCTCAGTCAGAACGGCTATTGAAATGCTGTGGCGCCCGTTCAAATTGCAATCCTTGCAATGATCCGGAAGTGTCCGTACCGGTCCGGATTCTGTTAAAGAGCAGAGAGTCTAGCACCGCCAATTCTTAAGTCCCGGTCGGCGTGACAAAACCGTGACGGGAATCATATTTCGGTGTGAATTAGCCTCGATCACTGTGATAATTCGCGATCCACTGGCACATGACCGGGACTCCGGTATCATCCTAGATTATGGCAAATTACGGCACTAACGAGTTCCGCTCAGGGCTCAAGATCATTCTCGACAGTGATCCGTGCATCATCGTCGAGAACGAATTCGTAAAGCCCGGCAAAGGCCAGGCGTTTAATCGAGTCCGAATCAAGAACCTCAAGACCGGCAAAACCGTCGACAAGACGTTCAAGTCGGGCGAGAGCGTTGAAGCGGCGGATGTCATGGACACTGAAATGCAGTACTTGTATTGCGACGGTGAGTTCTGGCATTTCATGGTGGCTGACACGTTCGAGCAGTTTGCTGCAGACGCGAAAGCTGTCGGTGACGCCAAAGACTGGATCAGTGATGGCGACATGTGCCAGATCACGCTGTGGAATAACTCGCCGTTGATTGTTGAGGCACCCAATTTTGTTGAACTCGAGATCGTTCAAACGGATCCCGGCGTCAAAGGAGATACGGCGAGTGGTGGTGTGAAGCCAGCCACCTTGTCCACCGGTGCCGTCGTGCGCGTACCGTTGTTTGTTGATCAGAACGAGGTGATCAAGGTCGACACGCGTTCGAAAGAGTACGTGTCACGCGTCAAATAAACGTCGTGGCGCGGGCCTGAATTTCGCAATAAGCACGACAAATCGACTCGATGCCTGCCTGGTCGGCTGCGCTGAAGCGGTTGAGTGACGGACTGTCGATATCGAGTACGCCGATCAGTTGGTCGTCGACGATTAGCGGTACGACGATTTCAGAGCGAGAGTCTGCATCGCAGGCGATGTGGCCGGGAAACGCATGCACATCCGCAACGCGCTGCGTCTCGCGCGTCGCGGCGGCTGTGCCGCAGACGCCGTTACCTGTCGGAATCCTGACGCAGGCGGGCGCCCCCTGGAATGGGCCGAGCACAAGCTCATCACGGCGCAAGACATAAATGCCCAGCCAGTTGACGTCATCGAGTGCAGCAAAAAGCAGCGCTACGAAGTTACTGGCATTGGCCAGCGCATCGTTCTCGTCACCGACCAGGGCGGTCAATTGTGATTCGAGAAGCGTGTAGTCGGTGTCGCTCATGATGTTTGTGTCATGAAAGTAATGACGTCGCCTATATCCTCGGCCTGATCGAGCACCATATGCAAGCGTTCAAGACCGACAGACACGCCAGCACACTCCGGGAGGCCGGCCTGCAACGCGGCAAGCAGGGGCTCGTCGACAAGCAGGCTGCTTTGGCCTGATTGCTCGCGCATCGCGATTTCTTCCTCGAAGCGCCGACGCTGTTCACTTGAGTCGGTCAGTTCGACGTAACCATTGGCGAGCTCGAGATCGCCACAGAACACCTCAAAACGATCCGCGACCCTATCGTCACCCGGACAAAGGCGCGCGAGTGCGGCCTGGCTGGCGGGGTAGTGCCGCACGACTGTCAGTTTGTCGGGTTCGAAATGTGGTGCGACGACCGTACTCATGATCAGGTCGAGCGCCGCGCCCCGATCGTCTTTGAGTTCGGCTTGCAGTCGCGCATCATTCGTTGCCCGATCGACAAGCTCGCTTGTGCTCGTACCGAGTGCATCAATGTCGGCAAACTCCAGCATCACATCGTTGTAGTCGCGTTTCACTACATTCTCGGATAGCGACGCCAGGCTCAGGCAGGCGGCGATAAAGTCGACGCAATCATCGACGATTGCGTCGAGTTCAAAGCCGAGTCGATACCACTCGGCCATCGTAAATTCGGGCAGATGCCGTTTGCCGGACTCGCCGTCACGAAACACCCTGCAAATGGAGTAGATGTCGGGATAGCCGCTCGCGAGCAGCCGCTTCATATACATCTCTGGCGACGTTTGCAGAAAAGAGTCCTTGCCGGGCTTGCTGCGTACGCCGAGATTTTCGACGTTTCGATCGGATGTGGCGTAGCGACCCAGTGCCGGCGTGTCGACAGACAGCAATCCCTGGTCACTGAAATACTGGCGAGCTCTCTCGAGCATTGCCGCACGGCGCATCGCGACGCGCGTGTCTGACAGCGGCTTCCAGTCGCTCACGCCGACTGAACCGCGCCGATGGACTCTCCCATCCGCACGGTGGATTGCGGGTCGAGGCCGGTTTTCCAGGAACCGGCGCCGGCCGGCAGTAACAGGATCACAGTACTGCCCATATTGAACCAACCCAGCAGATCACCCTTGCGAACCGCATCGGGTCCCTTCTCCAGGCTGATCGTTTCGACAACGCCTGATTTTCGCGGGCGAATCTCGCCGCTCCAGGGCGTGCTGATACTGCCGACATTGAGTGCTCCGACGAAGACCAGGGCGCAAGGACCATGGGCGGACTCGAGATGGACCACCAGCCGCTCGTTGCGCCGGAACAGACCGGGCACGTTTGCGGCAGTTGCCGTGTTCACGCTGAACAGATCACCCGGTATGTAACGCGCGGCGACGATTTTTCCGTCCAGGGGCGCATGTATACGGTGATAATTATACGGTGCGAGGTAGATCGTCGCGTAGCTACCGTCAACGTAACGCCGGGCATCCTGCAGGTCAGTTGCGAGCAGGTCTTCGAGCGAGTAATCGAGGCCTTTTGCCTGGAAAATGCTGTTGTCGCGAATCGGCCCGGCACTACTGATGGTTCCATCGACCGGCGACACGATGGAATGCGCATCCGAATCTACTGGCCGCGCATTGCTCTCGAGCTCGCGAATAAAAAAAGCGTTAAATGTCTCGAAGTCTCCGGGCACATCGAGTATTACGTCGTCGATGTCGACGCCGTAAAGGCGGACGAATTTCGTTATCAGGAAATCCTTTACGGAAACGTTGCGAATTCTCGCAATGCGATAAATCAGCCCGGTCAACCAGAAGCGAGGCAGCAGGTACTGCAAGTACACGACCAGGCGCACGAGCATTGGTATCAGTCGCTCAGCGCGACATTGACGGTCAGAACAACCGCCTTGCCCGCGTAAAAGTCGAGAGAGATAGTGTCGAATTCGCCAACGGGCCGCATGAGCATGAGGTGCTTGCCGCCTGGCTGGAACACGACGGACGACTTCGCCGCAACCGTCAAGTCGCCGAGCCGGTACATCCGCGCCAAGCCGTCCTCGATCACCGATTCATGCATTTCCACGGACTCAAACTGCGGGCTCGCGACATGCGAAATGACAATCGCTTCAGATGCGTTACTGCTCAAGGTCAGGTAGCCGGCTGCCATGCTCGTGCCCGGCCTGGGTTTTGACACGACAACATCACTTGCGACAAGCGGCGCTGATTCCTGGGAACAGGCGCAGCCCAGCAGTGCCAGTATCAAAACAGGGATGATGCGCCTCATTGTTGACTCATAATTATTGGCAGGTCATGAACGAAATTCTCGGCTTCGTGCGGAGCGCCAAACAACGCTTTGAACCGGCCGTCCGGGTTGATCATAAGTACCACTGCGGAATGATCAACTGAGTAGTTCTCGGCGTCACCCGCTGTTTTTTCGAAGAATATGCCAAGGCCGTTAGTCAGTTTAAGTAGCTCTGTCAGGTCGCCCGTAATGCCAAGGTTGTCATCTCCAAAATACGCAACGTACTGCGCCAGACTCTCCG
>Ga0209456_10001796_pt1 | contig 10309 bp, 6 predicted proteins | sample COG_11_FD_184755 | JGI IMG/M metagenome (GOLD analysis project Ga0209456, IMG submission 184755) | Pelagic marine sediment microbial communities from the LTER site Helgoland, North Sea, for post-phytoplankton bloom and carbon turnover... | ecosystem: Environmental > Aquatic > Marine > Neritic...
CCATGAAAGACATCCTGGTCGCTCTGGAACCCAATTATGGAGAAGTAGAAGGTACGGGAGTGCTGGAGCGATGCGGGTACAGTCCGGATCTGATCAGGGACATGCTTAAAGACAACGCTCTGTGGACAGAACCGTTGCAGTTTTTCCGTAAACGGGCAGCCCGGCTGAAAGTGAGAGATTTTATCCAGGCGCCCTCGGAGGATGAATATATTGATAAAAATGCCACTCTGGGTGAGGCCACTCACCAGTTGGTTGTTTGTCCTTATCATTCCCTGCTGGTGACCAGCGGTGATGAGGTTGTGGGAATACTGCGGCTTTCAGATGTTTTTACAAAGATATGCGATATCATCAAAGGCGGTTGAGGTTGAATTCTGATTGTATTTGAAAGCAGGCAAGATTTGATTAAGCACCAATTGGAAGTTGATACTCAGAAAAGGGTTTTTTAATGGATACGCATGGGGAGAAAACCGGGATATTCGCCAGGAAAGAACTGTGGATCGGAGTCGGCGCCGGTCTTTTCGTCCTGATCGGCTTTATTTTGCCGACGCCTCAATCGCTTGTCGAGATTATGGAAAAATACGGGTATGTGCAAAAGATGATCGACTGGGAAATCGCCTATAATGCCAAGGAGGCTGCCGCTAAAACGATGATCGTACTGGGAATTGTTCCCATGGCGATCGTCTTTTTTGCCGTCGAGGCCCTCCCGATCGGGGTAACCGGCATCCTGATGCCACTTATGGCTTATTTTTTCAGGCTTCTGCCGTTCAACCTGATTGGGAAAACCTTTGCGGGTGATGCGCCGATGTTTATGCTGGGTGTTTTTGCCCTGGGCGCAACGGTAGTAGAGGTCGGTTTCCACAAACGACTGGCTGTCTGGCTGCTGGGATGGACCAAGGGATTCTGGGTTCCCATGATCGTGCTGTGCATCAGCATGTCAATCGTGGGTTCATTTATGTCGGCCCCTGCCATGTGTTCTTTTATGGTGCCGGTGCTGATGGCTGTCTATTACGGATCGGTGAAGGCCAACAGCCCGGAGGGGGAGGTGATTCACGATCCTGCGCTTGCCAAATATCTGCTGTTTTCCCTCTGCTTCGCCCTGAATATGGGCGGGCCCGGAACACCTTCGGCCGGTGGGCGCAATGTGATCATGATGGGTTTCTTTACCGAATACGGCGTCCCGATTTCCTATGGTGGCTGGATGAAATACGGATGGCCTCTGGTGCCGCTGGGAAGCACGCTGTTGCTGCTCTATATGGCAACTTTTTTCAGCAAAAAGATAAGGACCCGGGATCTTACTCCCGGGCTGCAACATATTAAGGAAGAGACCCGCAAAATGGGCAAAATGAAATATCCTGAGTATGTCACTGCCGCCACGCTCTTTGTCATTGTGGCCCTGTGGATATTCGGCGGAGAGGCCACGGGATTGGGTGGTCCCGCGCTTCTGGCTCTGGTCGTGCCGGTTTTATTTAAGACCGTTAAATTTGAGCAGATAATTGAGCGTATTTCCTTTAATGCCTGGTTTATGTACTGCGGGGCCCTGACCCTGGGCGCCCTGCTAAAAGAAAGCGGCGGCGCCCTGTGGTTGGCGACAACTTTCCTGGATGCGCTGTCACAGGTTGGCATGGATAAGGGTTACGGGCTGTGGCTCGGTATGTCCGCCTTCTCCGGTCTGGTTACCAATTTTATGTCGGATGCCGCCACCGTCGCCCTTATCGGGCCCATTGTCGTCCCTATGGGAATTATGACCGGCGTTGCCGGCGAGCCCTGGGCCATCGGTATGGCCGTGGCATTGGCATCCTCGTATGCCCATTTCCTGATTGTGGGGTCTCCCGCCAATGCGCTGACCTTTGCACTGGGGGTTTATCCGGATACGAACAAGCGGGTTATAGAGGCGATTGATTTTGTAAAATATGGTTTTGGATTTTTTATACTGTCCATGCTGCTGCTCTGGATAGTTGGATTTCTGGTAATCTTTCCCATCGTTGGTTTTCCCGAGGGGATCCTCGAGCAGGCAACACAGGTACTTCAAAGCGCGGCGATCAAATAGCCGGCGAGCCGATTAGCGTGTATCATTCAGTTAGAGACGATAAACGATCGGTTTTTCATCCGAATCAATTTCAATTCCGACCGTATCTCCGGTTTTAAATCCCAATCTTCTGAAATCTTCGACCATTTTAGCGTGTTTATCCATATACCAGTATACGGACCACATGGGGTTGCGAACCGTATCGATGCCGTAGGCGTCGTGACCGCACAGATTGACCCTGAACTTGTCTTTGGCCAGCAGGGTATCGGCCTCAGATAAAAAATAGTCAATTTTGTATAAGTTGTCATGCAGCGTTTTGGAAAGTGTTGATTGCAAATCGGGAAAATCATCCAGATAGTGATTGGCGATCTGATAGAGTTCTTCCGGTTCTTGAATCGACAACCCCAGAATACCAAACCGCTGGTGTCTCAAAGCAAAGTCTTCCAGTGCGGTTTGATACTTAGCGACAATTTCTAGAATATCCTCAATGGCCGGCTTGTTTTTTTTATTACCCCAAACCAGATCTTCACATTTACCAATAATTTCCAGGTAAAATTCCTTGTTGTCCATTACATAGACCGGCCGCTCACGATAATTGTGGTTCCTTCTGATTCGGCGAACGCCATCTAGCTTAATCGATCGGTCACTTTGTTGCTGTTCAAGGGTTTCGATGTGAGAAATGTCTTTGGCCTGGACGACATAGATCTCACCCTCACCGGATACAACATATTCAATTTCACACCTGTGCCCCAAGTGGATCTGAATGTCTTTTGATAACTGAAGCAGTCTGGTATCATGAGGCGTTTTGGTAATATACGGTTCCCGTTGGACTTTATGGTTGCGGTCCCGACAGTACCCAAATTCCCAATGATTTCCGATCATTTTTGCCATAACACTGGTGCCGCTGATAAAGGGCATCACGATAACGCCCATATCCTCCGCATCAATTTCAGGGCTATTATTGAATTTTTGCTGTCGTTTAATGGTCAGTTGCTTGGCGTTTTTCGCCAGATTTATAATTTTGGTGAGCGCATATTGAATACCGCCCAGATCGGCATAGGTCTCCAGTGAATCAAACGTTCCACCTTTAAAAGATTCTTCCTGGGGATGCGCACTGCGGGTGATCACCTTAAAACTCTCACGGTGGCGATCCAGAAACGTCTTTAAATCGTCAAATTTTTCTGTTTTAAAATCAGACGCCGACACGTAGATGAAATCGGGAATATTAAATTTCCCCTTTTTCAGTTTTTTCAAGAGTCTCGGCTTTTCCGGTAAGGTGGCCGCACTTGCTTTTTTCAACAAGATTTCTTTCTCCCTCGATTGAGATCCTTATACCGCATTCCCGTATTTTGGACATTATTATGGAGAGCGGTATATATACGGATGACTTTGTTCTTGTGTGAAGATAAATATTTTTTTAATGTTGTCAAACGCTTACGGTTTCCGGCGATCCGAGCTTTCCAACGGATGCAATGATTGGGTTTACTTCTCAATCCTATGCCAATCATCCAAAAGATTCAAATGATTATGCCCGGCTAAGCAACAGCCAGTTTGCGCTTCAGTGTTCCGAAATTCCGGTAAATTATTCGATTTATAAGAATTTTTTCTTGACCCGCGTATTTTAAAATCGTAACGATTGCCAGACCCTAATTGAGCGAAATTCGAGGATGCCCCAGCTTCAAGGCGTCCAAGGGCGACGCTGTAGTCGTCTACTGCGAGCTCTTGGCAACGCAGAAGATGGGGTGGCATCGGCTTTCCCGAAGGGTAAACAAAATGAAATAATTTTCTTAAAACGAGAACTCATCAATGCAAGACATATTAAATTTTGGAAAACATAACCCAAATGACAAATTTTTAAAACTTTACCCCCGTTTTTCAGTTTGTTTACGATCAATCAGGGTTGAAGATTTCACCCGGTTAACAGAGGAAAACCGGTTAGAAGCCGCTCTCCATTATAATGAAAGGCGCCTTTATCTCAGAATGCTAAAAGGCGCCTGGTTTCACGTACAAATGGGTATGCGATGAACCGATTGTTGACAGCTTTCAGCTGGCCTGCAGTTTATAAAATAGATAGCTTGAAGGCGGACATTCTTGCGGGCTTGACGGTTGCCCTGGTGCTGATTCCCCAATCAATGGCCTACGCCGAACTTGCCGGTCTGCCGCCCTATTACGGGCTCTATGCCTCATTTCTGCCGCCTCTGGTGGCCTCTTTGTTTGGTTCCAGTCGCCAACTGGCCACCGGTCCCGTAGCGGTGGTTTCGCTTCTAACAGCAACGACTCTGGAGCCATTGGCCACCGCCGGCAGTCAATCTTATATTGCATATGCCATTTTGCTCGCCTTGCTGGTCGGCGCTTTTCAATTTATCCTGGGAACACTGAAACTTGGACTTCTCGTCAATTTCATCTCCCATCCGGTGGTGAACGGATTCACCAATGCAGCCGCGCTGATCATCGCCTCCTCGCAACTACCAAAATTATTCGGCGTTTATGTGGACAAAGCGCAGCATCATTATGAAACGATTTACCTGGTGATCAAGGCAGCCGGGCATTACACACACTGGCCCACGCTGTTTATGGCAACACTGGCCTTTGGCATCATGTATGCATTAAAACGGCTCGCACCACGGATACCGTATGTGCTTGTAGCTGTTGTGATTGCAACTGTGCTTTCCTGGGCGCTTGGGTTTGAACGCAACGCCGTCGTGGATATCACAGCCATTAACGCTGCTGAAATTAACCTATCGATCACAAAATTCAACCGCGCCGTTAATTCAGCAACGCTTCTGGCCAAAAAGCGCACCGAGCAGCTCAGGCGTTTCAATACTGCCAGGCCTGAAGGCGAACCCCTCACAGAACTCGACGCCCGACATGCGGCGGAACGCAGCGCCCTTCAAATCCAGCAATATAAAAACGAGGCCAATACATACAAAAGACAGTTGCGCAGCCACCTTTTGGAGGCTGCCCGACAGAGCGACGGTTCACTCACGTTCTATCCGGTCGGTGAAATTCCAGATAAAGCCAAGGGCAGCGGTGGCATCTGGCGCATTCAAGTGGGTAATGTGCCCCTTCTGTCCCACCGCATACCACTGACGGGAGGCGGTGATGTTGTCGGCAGGATTCCCCGGGGACTGCCGTCATTATCCATACCTGAAATTGACTATACTGTGATTCTGCATCTTTTACCATTTGCGGTCATCATTTCACTTCTGGGATTTATGGAGGCCATCTCGGTGGCCAAAGCCATGGCCGCCAAGACCGGCCAAAGGCTGGATCCCAACCGGGAACTCATCGGTCAAGGATTGGCCAATATATGCGGCGCTGTTGCCAAAAGTTACCCGGTTTCCGGATCCTTTTCCCGCTCCGCCGTAAATCTGCAGTCCGGCGCAACTTCCGGCCTGTCGAGTGTTTTCACCAGTTTGATGGTGGTGGTGGTTCTTTTGTTTCTCACGCCGCTTTTATACCATCTGCCGCAATCGGTGTTGGCGGCGATTATCATGATGGCGGTCGTCGGGTTAATAAACGTCAAGGGCTTTATACATACCTGGCGGGCGCAGTGGCATGACGGCGCGATTTCCATTATTACCTTTGTCGGCACGCTGGTGTTTGCGCCCCATCTGGAGAGGGGCATTTTGATGGGCATTAGCCTTTCGATCATTGTTTTTCTTTACAAAAGCATGCGACCGAAAGTCGTTGATCTTTCTCTGGATGCGGACCGAGCACTGCATGATGCCGTCGCCAGCGGTCTGGAGGAGTGCAGGTATATCGATGTGGTTCGCTTCGATGGCCCGCTTTTTTTCGCAAATGCCAGTTACCTCGAGGAACAAATCCGGAATCGACGGCGAACCAAAAAAGAGCTCAAACACATCATCATCTCGGCCGGCAGTATCAATGATATTGACGCCTCCGGAGAAGAAGCCTTATCTTTGACGATCGACCGTGTCAGAAGCGCGGGGATTGATATGTCTTTCAGCGGGGTGAATCGCGCCGTTATGACGGTTTTAAAACGCACCCATTTGATTATCAAAATCGGCGATGATCACGTCTACCCGACCATTGAATCGGCCATCGGCGCTATCCATCGCCATACCCACAGGGGCGCAGAGGAGAAAAACTGCCCATTGAAGACCGTATGTCGCATTACTGAGCAATGCTAATTATGGAGGATTAAATCAATGTCTATTATCACCCTGTTTAGCGGCAGTTTCTGCAATGAAAGCCCGGTTATTGAGGAAGTCATATCCCGCACCGGCTACCAACTGATTGAGGACACGCAGGTTGTGGCCGAGGCCAGCCGACGTTCCGGAATGGATGAAAGCAAGATTATACGCGCCTTTTCAGCCGGAAGTTCCGTGTTCAATAAATTCACGCATGAAAAAGAGCGCTCGATTACCTTTCTCAGACACGCGGTTGCCGATCTGATTCCCGATGATAACGTTTTGGTCACCTGTTTTTGCGGGCAGTTGATACCCAAGGCCGTCAGCCATTCACTGCGCGTGTGTTTGATCGCAAGTATAAAATATAGAATTGAGGTGGCCTCACGGGAACAGGGGCTAGCGGATAAAGATACCGCCAAACTGGTGCAGAAGCGCGAAGAAGATTGTTCGGCCTGGATCGATATGCTCTTCAATAAAAGCGATCCATGGGATGCCGACCTCTATGACATCGTCATACCTGCGGATAAAATGGCGCCGACAGATGCTGCGGTCCTCATTGCCGACACTGCCCGCAGTGATGTGGTTCAGCCAACGGAAAGCTCAAAGGATGCTCTGGCGGATTTTCGTCTCGCGGTCGATACAGAAGTGGCTCTGGCGCGGGAGGGACATACTGTAGACGTTAGCGCCAAAAATGGTTCAATTATCATTACGATCAATAAACATGTTCTGATGTTGAGCCGTCTGCAGGATGAGCTGAGGTCGATTGCAGAGCAGGTTCCCGGTGTCAAAGGGGTGGAAACAAAAGTCGGCCAGGACTTTCACAAGTCAGACATCTATCGCAAACACGATTTTGAAATGCCTTCCAAAGTACTGCTGGTAGATGATGAGCGCGAGTTTGTAAAAACACTTTCTGAACGGTTAATGATGCGCGATATGGGCCCGGCGGTCGCCTATGACGGCGAATCAGCCCTCAAGCTGATTAAAGAAGACGAACCGGAGGTGATGATCGTTGATCTTAAAATGCCGGGTATTGACGGCCTCGACGTTTTACGAAAAGTTAAGGAAACCCGCCCGGAGATCGAGGTGATCATCCTTACCGGGCATGGTCATGAAGCCGATCGCGAACTGTGTATGAAGCTGGGTGCTTTTGCATACTTACAGAAACCGCTGGACATCAATGAGCTCAGTGAAATTATAAAAAAGGCCAATGAGAAAATTCGCCAGAAAAAAACATCTAAACGCTAAACGGCCGGCCCTGATTATTGCGGTCTGCGCCAAACCCCTACCTGAAGGGCGTCGAAATGCCGATATCGATTTTTAGTAGACTCAAACCGCGCTTTTGGGATCATGAAGATGCCATCGGCGGACCGTATAAGCACCATTTTGATTTTCGCCGCATCTGGAAACGAGCGGTTCTGGTTATCGCAACCGTGGCGCTGGTTCCGTTAATTATATGGGCCTTAGCTGGCTACCGCTTGCATCTGGACACCACCGAAGCGGAACTGAAATTGCGCACCGCTCAACTGGTTTCGAATTCGTGGCGATCGGTCTCGCTTTTTTTATCGGAACGCCGGTTGGTGTTAGATTTTATTGCTCACGATCATACTTTTGAAACGTTGAATGATAAAGCGCACCTCGCTGCGATTCTTGACAACCTCAATAAGCGATTCCGTGGTTTCAGGGATTTAGGCGTCATCGACAGCACGGGCATACAGCAAACCTATGTCGGGTCTCATCAACTGGGCGGCCTGGACTACAGCAATGAACCCTGGTTCCGCCAGGTCTTGAAACACGGTGTCTATATCAGTGAACTGGTCCTGGGATATCGCGAAGAACCGCACCTTGATTTCGCCGTCAAAAGGGATTTGCCGAATGGCTCATTTTTTGTGTTACGCGCAGGCCTAGATGCCCAAAAGTTCAATGAATTGATTGCCCAGTTTGAGGTCGGGGAAAAAACCGACACGTTCGTTATCAACCGAGCGGGCGTGCTGCAAACACCTTCGCGGTATTACGGCCCGGTTTTGAATAAAATTCCGATTCATATTTCAGATTACACGGCAAAAACACAGGTAATCGAGAGTAAAAACAATAAAAATGAACAGACAGCCATCGGTTATGCGTACATCCCCGAAACACCTTTTATCTTAATGATCGTCAAACAGAAAGGCGAACTGGCACAACCCTGGTATAAGACCGGTTGGGCTTTTACCGCAATTTTAACAACCAGCATTTTGATGATATTGCTGGTAACCCTCGCAGTCGCCTCGCGTCTGGTCGATCAGATTCACGCGGCCGATCAGGAGCGCGTCGACACCTTGCATCAGGCCGAATACACTCACAAGATGGTTTCTCTGGGGCGTCTGGCTTCCGGTGTGGCCCATGAGATTAACAACCCGCTGGCCATTATTAACCAAAAGGCCGGGCATATCAGGGATATATTCACCCTGACCGAAGCTTACAAAAAAGATCCGAAGCTCATCGGCCTAGTGGATTCGGTGCTTGCCACGGTGCACCGTTGTGCAGAGGTCACCAAGGGTCTTTTGAATTTTGCGCGCCATCTCAACCTAAGCATCCAGACCATCGACCTGCAGGAGATTACCAGCGAGGTCAAAAGCGTCTTGGCCAAAGAAGCCGAATCCAGGTGTATCACTGTCGGCATTGATTTTGCGGACTACATTCCACAATTTGAGAGTGACCGCGGCAAAATAGAACAGGTTTTTTTCAATCTGTTTAACAATGCCATCACTGTTATGAACGATGGGGGCCACCTAGAGATTAAGGCCGAGTGTGAAGATACGGAATTTGTTTCAATCACTTTCTCCAACAACGGTCCGGGTATTGCTGAAGCGGACCTCAAGCACGTTTTCGAGCCCTTTTTTTACTCAAGGACCGGTGAAGGCGGGACGGGGCTTGGCCTGGCCGTTACCTATGCGCTGGTTCAGGAGATCGGGGGCCAGATCAGCGTTCAAAGCGAGCTCGGTACGGGAACCCATTTTAACATCCGGTTACCGCTTAATATGCCGCGAAAGGACCAAAAGGACAACGGCGAATAGGATCCGGGCGTATGACTCACCCAATAAAAAATGGAGTTTTGTATGGTTACTAAATTAGATACCGTCGCAGAGTCCGGCCTCCAATTCTTCGGTAACATGACAGCATCGATATCCCATGAAATTAAAAATGTACTGGCCATCATCAATGAAAATGCCGGGCTTCTCGAGGATCTTACCCTCATGGCCGACCGAGGGGTGGCAATTGAACCGCAGCGGCTGAAAAATATGTCCCAGACGGTTATGAAACAGGTTAGCCGGGCAGACACCATCGTGCAAAACATGAACCGCCTGGCTCACAGTGTTGATGAATCGATCAACACTATTGATCTAAATGACATATTGGAACTGCTGGTGACTTTGTCCACTCGATTTGCATCCATGCGCGGTGTTGGCGTTCAATCAAAACTAAATGAAGGCCCGGTGACGTTAATAACCTCTCCGTTTTTTTTAATGAATCTGCTCTGGTTATGTCTGGATTTTGCAATGGACGCGGCGGGTGAAGATAAAATTGTTGAACTGGTCACCCAAAAAACAGAAGCCGGGGTCCGGGTTTTTTTCAAAAGTCTTGGCGGTCTGGCAGGAGATTCATTGAAACCATTTCCGGCTGAACATGAAAAGGGCCTCTGCGACCTGCTGGGGGCCGAGCTGGAAGTCAGCACCGGCAACCAGGAAATTATTGTCAGAATTGTCGAAGACATTGACAGAAATTAATACCTGAATTTTGCATGAAAATAGATGGGGATCTTTTTCTTCTATGCAACTCAATAACCGATAAAATACGTTTCGCAAGGAAGACCAGACATGAATACACGAGTATTGTTAGTTGATGACGAGGAACAATTTGTTGACGCGCTATCTGAACGATTGACCATTCGTGATTATGAAATTACCACATCCTTAAATGGTAAAGATGCTCTCGAGAAGATCCGGCAATACAATTATGATGTGGTTATCCTTGATGTCGCCATGCCGGGTACTGACGGAATAGAAGTTCTCCGTGAAATCAAAAAATTAAAACCATTGACCGAGGTCATCATGTTAACCGGGCACGGAACGGTGGAGACTGCTATCGAAGG
>Ga0209456_10001798_pt1 | contig 10303 bp, 11 predicted proteins | sample COG_11_FD_184755 | JGI IMG/M metagenome (GOLD analysis project Ga0209456, IMG submission 184755) | Pelagic marine sediment microbial communities from the LTER site Helgoland, North Sea, for post-phytoplankton bloom and carbon turnover... | ecosystem: Environmental > Aquatic > Marine > Neritic...
ATCCTGCTGCGCCCTGGGATGCACCAGTAATATGCGGGACAAATCGATGCCGGCATTGACCAGGGCGGGGGCATAGGGGATATGCGGAGGCGCCACCCAGCATATCCAGCGATCGCCCTGACTGAGTCGCGCCAGCGCCGGCAACAGCAGACGCAGTGCACCAATCCCCTGACGGGACATCATGATTTCGGTTAAGGCGCCCTGTGGCCAGCCGCCGCCCGGCAACAGTTCGTCCAGCCCGGTGAACCCACTGGGCACGGCCTTAACGGCAGCACTGGGTTGGTCACCACGCCAGATATCCGCACCTTGTAACAAAGCGTCGAGATTCATAGCGACTGATTACGGAGAATGCCTACGCCCAAACCTTCGATAACCAGCGGTTGTTGACGCAAATCAACACGAATGGGTTCGAAGTCTTCGTTTTCGGGCAGCAAATAAACGATGGAACCTCGGCGGCGGAAACGTTTGACGGTGACTTCTTCGTCCAGACGCGCCACCACAATCTGGCCATTCTGCGCCTGCCGGGTACGGTGTACGGCCAGCAGATCGCCGTCCATAATGCCGATATCGCGCATACTCATGCCGCGCACCCGCAGCAGGTAATGCGCCCGCGGGTGAAACAGCGCCGGATCGACAGGGTAATGGTCTTCGACATGTTCTGCGGCCAGGATCGGTTCACCGGCCGCCACCCGACCCACCACCGGAATACCCTGTTCCTGCTCGCTGTCCAGCAGGCGGATACCGCGTGAAGAGCCCGGCAACAATTCAATAGCGCCCTTGCGTTCCAGCGCCCGCAGATGCTCCTCGGCCGCATTGGGTGAGCGAAAACCAAAGGCCTCGGCAATTTCCATACGGGTCGGCGGGTAGCCTTCGTCGTAGATATATTCCCGGATCAGGGCCAGGATTTCCGCCTGCCGTGGAGTCAGTTCTTCCATTGCACCACCTGCTGTAATTTTATCCAGTGTACTGGAAGTATATACAGGTACAGCCCGGATGCAAGTGCTTTTCCGGGCCGACAGCTAAGACTATCATTAGCCACTGACAGTCCACCGTTGCATACCCATGACCTCGAAAAGTTCTTCCATCGCCCGTCACCCCACCCATGCAGTCGCTGTAGGCCCGGTATTTGTAGGGGGCGATGCGCCCATCGTGGTGCAGTCAATGACCAATACCGATACCGTCAATGTCGATGCAACGACCCGCCAAGTGGCCCAACTGGCGCAAGCGGGTTCCGAACTGGTGCGCATCACCGTCAACAGCGAAGAGGCCGCCGGGGCCGTGCCGGTGATCCGTGAAAAGCTGGACGACATGGGGGTGGGTACGCCATTGATCGGCGACTTCCATTTCAACGGCCATAAACTGTTGAGTAACAACCCGGCCTGTGCACAGGCGCTGGCCAAGTACCGCATCAACCCGGGTAATGTCGGCCGCGGTAAAAAACGCGATGAACAGTTTGCGACCATGATCGAGATCGCCTGCCGTTATGACAAACCGGTACGTATCGGCGTTAACTGGGGCAGCCTGGACCAGGAACTGGTGGTGCGATTAATGGACGAAAATATCAAAAGCGCTGAGCCCAAAGACTCACAGGACGTTATTCACCAGGCGATGGTGATGTCGGCCCTGGACAGTGCGCAGCGTGCCGAATCACTGGGTCTGGCTGCCGACAGGATCATTCTGTCTGTCAAGATGAGCGGCGTGCAGGATTTGATTGCGGTATATCAGTCGCTGGCGGAACGTTGTCAGTACGCTCTGCACCTCGGTCTGACCGAGGCAGGCATGGGCGCCAAAGGTATTGTCGCCTCCACCGCCGCCCTGGCGGTGTTGTTGCAACAGGGTATCGGGGACACCATTCGCATCTCACTGACACCGGAACCCGGCGGCAGCCGTAGCCAGGAAGTACGGGTTGCCCAGGAGATCCTGCAATCGATGGGACTGCGCTCCTTTACACCCAGCGTGGTCGCCTGCCCGGGCTGCGGCCGTACCTCCAGCGATTATTTCCAGAAACTGGCCCAGGACATTCAAAGCTATCTGCGCGAACAGATGCCGGTCTGGCATAAGCAATACCCGGGCGTAGAAGAGATGACCGTTGCGGTTATGGGTTGCGTGGTCAACGGTCCGGGTGAGAGCAAACACGCCAACATCGGCATCAGTCTGCCGGGTACCGGTGAACGACCGGTAGCACCTGTGTATGTGGACGGTGAAAAAACGGTAACGTTGAAGGGCGATCACATCGCCGAACAATTCCAGCAACTGGTAGATGAGTATGTAGCCACAAGGTATGGACAAACTGGTGCAGGGTAAGCCCACTGAGGGCTCGAACATACGCTTCTAATTACAGTCGATATCGCATCCATCGAAGGGCAATTGCACGATAAGTCGCAAATTGAGTTAATTCTGCAGCGCGAACTCATTGAATAATGCAGTGCGATGCTGGAGCCGCCACCGTTATTTTATTGAATCTTCATGTTTTTCACAGTAGCGTCCTGTATTGAATTGGAAGCCATCAGAAATGGCTGGTGCGTAATAATTGGCGAATGCCCGTGTGATAACAGGGCGATTTCCCAGATACACACTGTTATGCTTCAGAGCCAATGAACAGAAGGACGTTTCTAAAATTTGCAGTAGTTGGCGGTGCTGTCGCTCTCGTAGGGAGTTACCCGGTACTAATCGAAAGAACTATTGTGCTCGTTAATCGATATAAGGTTCCCATCGCCAATTTGCCGCCTGCCTTCCACGGATTCACTCTTGCACAACTCACTGATCTGCACTTAGGGTTCCTTGTCTCGGAAACCTTTGTCGAAGGAATAGTTCATCGCACAAATGAATTACGAACCGACGTCATCGTCTGTACTGGCGACTATGTGCATGAGAGAAATACAATTGAGGAAATTGAAAATGTATGGCCAATTTTGTCAAAACTAGCGGCAAAGGACGGGGTGTATTCGGTTTTAGGCAATCATGATCATTGGGCGGACCCCGATCGATCTCTTTATTGGCTGGAAAGAACGGGGCAAAATATCAGGCACACGTGTAAGCCTATTTATAAGGGCAAAGACAGGATATTTATTGGTGGGGCTGGCGACTATTGGGAAGACGAATTAGAGATAGATAAGGCATTTTCTTGTTCGGATGAAAATGAATGTAGAGTACTTTTGGCACACAATCCGGATTCCGTAGATACGGAATTTAATACATCCCTGTCACTGGTGCTAAGTGGTCACACGCACGGCGGACAAGTAGTAGTTCCTTTTATCGGCGCCCCGGTGCTACCTGTTAAAAACAAGAATTACTCCAGTGGCCTTATAACCACACCTAGAACACAACTGTTTATCAGTCGCGGAATTGGTTGGACTATCTACCCAGTAAGATTTAATTGCTATCCAGAAATCGCTGTTTTGGAACTTGTAAATCCGAAGCTAATAGCATAACAAGACAAATGCAGCCGACGCCAAACACGCTGCGCGTGCATAGGTCTGCGGAGTTCCCGATTTGTCGGGTATGACCCCGGAATGGAGGTATCAATACCGTTTGCTAAGAACCGGGGGCTTCACACAATATGGGTAAAGCCATTCCTTCTAAAGAAACTAAACTGCGGTGGGTAAGCGTATAACAACTGCCACCACACAGATGTGACCTTCACCGGTCAGACAGCGATACACGCAATGGCCGTATTCAAAGTGTATATCCGGCTTTTCTCAGTGCAGCACCCAGCTGGCCTTCGCTGAAGCCGTTGAGCCGCTGTTCTCCAACCAGGATGATCGGCACCCCGCGACCGCCGAGTTTTTTATAATCCCGCCGTCCCTTATTTGAATTTTCGACATCGTATTCCTTATACGCAATGCCATTGCGACTGAACCAGGCTTTCGCCTTTTTGCAATACCCGCAACGGCTGGTCGTATAAATCACGACCTTTTTCCCCGCGCCATTAAGCGCATTTTCCCGCCCTTCCACCGCATTACTTTTATAGGTATTAACCCGCACAGAAATCTGTTGCGACCTGGACAGGTCAGGCGGCTGGTCGCCAATATGCACCCCGCCGTTGGCATCCTTCCACTTGTAGATCGCTCCGGCCATCGATACCGGCATACACACAAGCATCGCGAGCAATCCCAGGCAGATAATAGTGCTCTTCATGCGTTCCCCTCTTCGTAGAGTGTCGGCTACTACTGTTCCGTATTCGACACAAACGGGAACCGACTTGAGGGGGTATGGTGGAATCAGACCAATGACGAACTGGACCGGGACAGTTGCTCCCGCGCTCTATGGTCGAAAAGCCGGCACAATTCAGTGAGTTCGTGATAACCCTGCACCCGGATTCGAATGCTGTCAGCCTGCCATTCAAGCCAGTGTTTCCGCTCTAAATCACGCAGGCACTCAGTCTCATAGGCGAAAAATTTTTTAAATTGAATACCCCATTTTTCCTCAATAGCTGCGACGCGGATACAGGAAGCGGCCAGAATCATGCCCATGATTTCACGCCGCAGCACATCGTCCGCTTCGAGTTCTATACCACGCACCACGGGGATTTTCTGCTGATTCAATAGTGCCTGATAGGTTTCCCAGTGTGATGCATTCGCTGCGTAGAACTCCCCCACCGCCGATAAAGCTCCGGGTCCGATTCCAATGACATCGGGGTTAGGCATAATCGTAAAACCAAGCAACGACCAATGCAGCGTTCCGGCAGCTTTCGCCTGCAAGAAAAAATCATCCGCGCGTAAAAACCAGTCAAGGCCGATATTCTGATAACCGATTGAAGACAGGATACGGGTTAACGACTGGTAGCGGTTGTCGTGATCACATATCAACCGAACCCGCTCCGGAGACTGCTCGGCCAGAAAGCGTTCCATCGTCTGTATCGGTGTGAACACATTCTGATCGTGAAAACTCAAATCCACCATGATCTGCTGGATACCTAACTGACGTGCCTTTTTGATCGCCACACCCAGCTCATCCAGCGCATTCCCTGCATCCGCATGATCCGAATACGCAAAGCGCACGCGGCTGAATCCGAGGATACGTAACAGTCGCAACCGCGACTGGGAGGGAATCTCAAAACCCATACAGGCACACCAGTTGGCTATGCCACTTTGATTGACTGAAAAGGATTCCTGAACAACGGCGACCAGCCGGTAAAGCTGATCATCGGTCCAGTCAGTAGAAATCGAGCCGGAACAGATGAGTTGTTGTACGGGTCGGTCTGAATCGAACAACGCTCCCTGCAGGATCAGCTCACATTCGATGGCGTTTAATCTGCGCGAAGAGGATATGTTCGCACCTCGAACCGGCGGCGAATCGCCTGCAAAGGAATCCTGGATGTACAGCGCCAGTGGCGCCGGCAGCGGATCACCATTGCTTTGTTCTATCCAGTTGCAATAATCCTCAGCACTATAGTCAGCGCTGAACGACGCCAATCCCGGATACAAACCATAGGATTTCTCCACGACATCCGGAACGGCAAGCGCGGAACAGTTTGTATCGATGGAGGAGAACATAGCTCGTTTTCGTGATAAGCAACGATGAAATATATTAGACAGGAAACCCGACAGCTACTTTGACGCAGATCAACAGTCCGCAGAAATCGCTTACATCTTTTTTCTGCAGCGTGCGCCTGACGATACAACGATCCTGGCGAAGCACGGATGGAGTCATTCTGTCGGAACTCCTGATTATTTGTCGGGTAAACTTACAGAAAAGCCGAGGGGAAAACGGAGTATTGCGCCCTAACATCCTGTTTTGTGGCATCTTGAACACAGATTGCACGAACCTTGCATATCGTAAAACAGAGCAACTATTAAAAGTTGCCTCAATAACAATAAACCTGGAAGCTCCGTTCACAGGGGCAATAATTGGGCAGGGGAAAATCACTATGAAATACATTGCCATGGCGCTGGGCGCTACACTGTTGCTAATCAGCTTTGCACCGTTTGCCGCTGAAACCATCATCTTAATTGCGCTTAATTTCGGGGCACCGCCTCTATTGCACCCCTGAATCGTTCGTAATACAGGCAGGAACGCCGCGGTAGTCCACAAATGCAAAAACCGCTATTGGGGTACCTGCGGCTTGTGCTGGGTTTGATTTGCAGCTTCGTGCTGAACCTCGTGGCCGCAGCTGAACAGCACTCTAACGCACCGCGATCCTTTTCCGAGTTCAATCGGCTCGCTATGGCGGTCAGTGACGCTCCGACACCCGTGCGGGCGGATTTCGCCGTGGCTGCCGTCTCGGAGATGGTTATCGCCCATCGCAACGAAGCAGACCGTGCACGGCAGGATGCGCGCAACAACAGAGCAGGTCGAAGCCCGGCGCGCTGGGCGCTTGCCGTGGACGTCTACGCTGCCGACCTGACGGCTATAGTAAACAGCGTGACAACTGACACACCGGTCGAAATCGAAATCGACCCCCAAAACAGCGTCGCTTTGAACATCGACGGTAAACCCGTCATGGTGAACTTCCCGAAAACGCTGCAACAAGCTGTCTTCGAACAGCGGGTGATTGAACGTTTCTGCAATCTCTACCGGTGTGAGGACCTTATTGCGGAGTATCACCGCTCGGACCAGTCGCCGCGGTTTAAAAATTCAGCGCCGCTCTGGAGTTTCAGCGAACAGGCGGGGCCGGTCTGTGCCACCGATGACGGCCTCCAGTTCCAGTTCCAGGACATGGTGAATCTCAGTCGAAAAAAAAAGGCCTGCAGCCAGATTATCGCGGAACTGAATGCACTTACCGAGCTTATCGCCAAAAATCTGTCGAGCGGAGTCCGCATTGACTGGAACAGGCTTGCGATCCACCCCCCTGCGGGAGAGGATCAGCACCTGGTCGAACTGGACGGCAAAGGCGGCTTTATCCGCATGCCCCTACCCGCCCTTGCCGCAACACCGCAACTCTTCCTACTGGTACGCCCCTGGCTGGCGGCAAAGGTGAAAGGCAACGCCATCCGGCAGGTGGTGATAAACGCTGACCGCTTGATGGCTCCGCTGCTCCAATCTGCAGAAAATTTGTAAGCGCTTGATATAACTATGTTTAATAAAGAGTATCTGAAGGTAGCCGATAATAGGCAACGGGATAAAACGTTAGGACACGAGATAGAGTGTCACCTGTTTTGTTCCCTGCAACAGCTGCTCAACCCTTTTTCCATCGTGAATAAAACACAATGAAGGCGGCAGGTATGGGACTTGTTTCCAGCATCAGAAAACATGGGCCAGAATGCGCAAGATAATAATCCCAGTGGTTCAGCAAGTATAAATATGCGGCTTGACCTGCATTCATTTTTACCAGTACTCTGATCTCGGTTCTGTATCGCTTGTTCCTTCACAAAGGTATTCTGTCAGTGAAAACGAAATTCCTGCTGCTTTACTTTGGTGTTCTGCTCCTGACCGCCTGTTCTACAACCGAAGTGGTAAACACCTGGAAGGATGACTCCCAAAACCAGAAATTTTCCAATGTCCTTGTAGTCGCCGTGAGCAAGATACCGGCTTACCGGGCCCTGGTTGAACACGAACTCGTTAACATCATCGAAAAGGCTGGCGCTGATGCAAAGGCATCTGTCGATATTCTGCCGAATACTGATTTGATCGACGAAGCGGCGGCGTCTGCAGCAATCAAGGATAGCGGGGCTGATGCTGTCATGGTTCTACGCCTTGTTGATAAAAAGAATGAGGATCTGTACACGCCTGGAACAACATACGTACAGGGAGGCTATGGCGGTAGATACAACAGAGGCTGGCACGGGTATTACGGCAGCGGCTACCGTGTTATGAGCACACCTGGCTACTCCAGGAAATTCAGTGTATCTACGGTTGAGACCGCACTCTTCGATGCAACCGCTAACAAGCGCGTCTGGTCAACCCTCACCACAACAACGGAGACCACAGAGGGGGCTGCCATAAACTCCTACCTCCGGGCGATTAGCAAGCCAATTAAAGAAAGCGGCCTGTTCGAGTAGTACAACGCCAAACCACTTTTCTCCCCTTCCGCAAGGCTGCGGTTTTTGATCTGGATCAATCAGAAACGTTTTTTTCTTTGGCGTACCGTAATAGCTCACTAAACTTGAGGTATAGAAACCCGAATTATTGGTCACTTTGCGTAAGCAAAGTGCTAAATGGTGGTCCAATGTCTTGTATAAGAAAGGTTATTCTGTGGAGCACCATACTTCTGAGCCTCTTTGTCTTCACGGCGTGTGCCGTACGCGACCTTGAAGTCACATCCCTGGATACGGCATCTACGGAACCGATCACTGTGAGTTCACCGGTGAAGGCCCACCTGACCGACGGGTCGACCGTGGTCTTTGCAGAGGGTGTTACCGTTGCCGAGGGCAAGGTGACGGGTGACGGCCGGAAATACGACGTCACGCTCGACACCAGCGTGCGAGTTTCATCGATCGCGCTTGACGACGTGGCGGCCATGGAAAGTTATCAGACGCCGGTCAAGGCAGGTCAAACTGCGGCTATCAACGTGGCTGGGGCGCCGTTTGCAGTCTTAGGTATTGTCGGGCTCGCAAAGGCACTGTTCGGCTCGTGTCCCACGACTTACTCGCTGTCCGACGATGTCCCCGTTCTGGAAGCGGAATCGTTTTCATACAGCATCGCGCCGGCGTTTGAAGCCCGCGATGTCGATCGCCTCAATGTGCCGCTCGGAGACCAGGAAACCGTCGAGCTCATCGTCCGCAACGAGGCACTCGAGACGCACTACATCAACCATCTCGAGCTACTGGAAGTGGTTCACGACCCAGGTCTGACTATTGTCCCCGATCCCAAGGGTCGGCCGCTGGAAGTCGGTTCCCTGAGTGCACCGGTTATGGCGATGGATCGCAGTCATCGCTGCATTTCAGGGGTATTGGATTTACCCGACGGGGCATCCTGGAGTTCGGATGCAGCGCAACTTCGTCGTGCATCACTGGACGATTTCGAAGATTATATCGACCTCACCTTCGACGCACCCCGCAGTTCCGATCGGGTCGCTCTCGTCTTCCGTCTTCGCAACACATTACTCAATACGGTGCTGCTGTACGACGTGATGCTGAAGGACCAGGGATTCCGGGCGCTCGACTGGCTGGGACATGATCTGGACCGGTTCCTCGACAAGGCCAGGCTCGGTTTGTGGTATCGCGATCGCATGGGCATGCGGGTCTCTGTCTGGGAAAGCGGTCGGTACCGCGAGGTCGCACGCGTGGGCGACCAGGGACCCATCGCCTGGAAGGATGTTGCCGTGACGCTGCCCGTACCTGACACCGGCAAGATGCGCGTGCGCCTGTCGTTCGTGGTTGACAACTGGCATATTGATCAGGTGGCGATATCGCCCGAGGTGCGTCGTGCTGACGTACGGCCAGTGCCGCTCGCCCGCGTCGAGGCCTCGGAAACGGGCGCACTGGAAGAGGCACGGGAAAACCTGTCCATGCCGGATCAAAGCTATGTCGTAACGCGGCCGGGCGAGGCATTGCATGTCACTTTCGATGTGGGGGCCGTCCCGGAAGGCCGCATGCGAACGTTTCTCATGGCAGCGCAGGGCTACTACATTGAATGGATGCGCCATGACTGGCTCAGCGAGACTGCGGCCAAGCCGTTTGAACCCTCGGACGAGTCGCTGATGAGAGCCATCAGGCTATGGGAGGCCAAGCGTGACACGTTTCAGAAGCAGTTCGAGTCAACGCGGATCACAGGCCGATGAAGTTCCAACTTACATACCTGCTGCTGTATCTCGCGATCGCCGGCTGCCAGTTGGGTCCGCGAATCGATAAGTTTGAACAAGCGCGACGACCGGAAGGAATCGCTACCACCATTAAACTCTACAGTGGTCACCCAGCGGGTGGGCGCCTCGAAGGAGAGCTGCTCGAGGTCCGAGAACACGGGTTGCTTCTCAATGCCCGGGAGACCCGTGACGATAGCGTCGTGGAAAGGCGATTGATTTTTGTGCCTTACACAGCGATGCAAGACGTCGATTTCGATCAATTGAATCTGAGAGTGGTGGCCCAACACAATGCATGGACCGAAGATCAAGTACCACCCTCTGTACGGGACCGGGAAAAACTTCGACAACTGAGCCGGTTTCCACAGGGTTTGTCCGCGCCGTTACTCGAGCAACTGCTGGAGGCCGAGGGCCAAACCGCTGTTGAAGTCATCGGCAATAATTAAAACGCCAGCCTCACCCACGCCATCATCATTGTTTTCGTGGGATCGAACCAGTACCAGGTTTCCCCTCCCGGTCATCCACGATTTAATGGTGGGTCGTATAGGATTCGAACCTATGACCAATTGGTTAAAAGCCAACTGCTCTACCAGCTGAGCTAACGACCCGTATGAGAGGCGGGCA
>Ga0209456_10001799_pt1 | contig 10301 bp, 11 predicted proteins | sample COG_11_FD_184755 | JGI IMG/M metagenome (GOLD analysis project Ga0209456, IMG submission 184755) | Pelagic marine sediment microbial communities from the LTER site Helgoland, North Sea, for post-phytoplankton bloom and carbon turnover... | ecosystem: Environmental > Aquatic > Marine > Neritic...
TCCAGCAACCTGGATGAAAACCTCCGTATAAAGACTGAAACTGATTCAGGTTCCGTGTTTTCAAGTGTAGAAGCGGCGGTCGACATTCACACAGTCAAACCTGATTGCTCTACCGAGTATGCAGGTACTGTTCAGCTGGACGAAAGTTCTTCAGATGTTGGTATTCCTGCAGGCCGTTCAAGCTATCTCGTGTTTGTATTTGAACGTTCCGGTTTTTTCAGTGCTGACTCGACAATTACATATAATACCTTGATACGCCCACGCCCGGGTTATCAATATAATGCCACGGTAAGCTATAAGGAAAACATCTACAACGTGGTAATTAACGAGGTCAACCCTGGAAGCAAAAAGAACCTAGAGCTTGATCCCAGGGACATGTCCGCCTGCAGACCCGTGTGATTCGGTATTACTTGTTTTCCTTGTAGTACACCCCGGGAATCCAGCTTTTTGTGATCTTGTCGGTTCTTTCAAGGTCACGCGCGTCCTCATCGATGAAAACGAAATTATTCCAGCCGACACGGATAATATCCTTGTGGCGTAGCGGCTGGCGCTTAACCTTCTGCTCGTTTAGAAAGGTGCCGTTGGTGCTACCGACATCCTGGATAACATAACTCGCTTTACCTTCACCATTTTCCTCGATAACAATCTCGGCGTGGTTAGTGCTGACCGCACTATCATCAATCTGAACCTGGTTGCTGGCTGCACGGCCAAAGCTTAAACCCGCCTTGTCGATATCAAACCGGTTCACAATAACACCATCGACGGTTTGAATAATTAATGCCATGGGACCCCCTCATCTGTGTTTTCGTATATCTGGAGTATAGGAAATAACTGTGCTAAGGCCTCATTTATGGCAAAACCCTTTATTTTTTTCATCAAAAACAACAAAATACGCCCTCCAATTTTTACGCGCAGTGATGTATAGCCATCCTGTACAGATTTTTACTACTATTTTCCGAGGAAATTCCATGAAACTCATACTCTTAGGTGCACCTGGTGCCGGTAAAGGCACAGTCGCTAAACTTCTGACCAAGATGGACGGTTCCGTCCAGATCTCTACTGGCGACATCCTGCGTGGCGCGGTTGCCGCCGGCACCGAGCTGGGCAAACAAGCCGAAGCCGCGATGAAGGCCGGCGACCTGGTCTCTGACGACCTGATCATGGGCATCATGGAAGAGCGCCTGAAAGAAGATGATTGCCAGTCCGGCTACCTGCTTGACGGCTTCCCACGTACCATTCCACAGGCCGAAGCACTGAAAGTGCTGCTGGAGAAAATGGGCGAGAAACTGGATTTCGCTGTTGAGATCGACGTACCGCGCGAGGTGATCCTCGATCGCCTGACCACACGCCGCACCTGTGAAGACTGTGGTGAAATTTACAACGTCAAATCGAACCCGACCAAGGTGGAAGGTGTTTGCGACAAGTGTGGTGGTGCCGTTGTCCAGCGTGCCGACGAAACAGAAGAAGCCATCAGTAACCGCCTGAATGTTTACAACGATCAAACAGCTCCGTTGGTCGACTTCTACAGCAACGAAGGTATGCTGTTATCTGTTCAGGCTACCTCTTCAGATACTGTGATTGAAGCAATCAAGGCAAAACTCGGCTAGTAACCAGTTCTGCTCTAAACAGAGAAGCCGGCAGCCCTTTCGAGCTGCCGGCTTTTTATTGCATACAAATCAGGATTCGCAATCAAAAGAACCCTGACGACTTCAACCCCGGGCATAATCCTTTCGTGGGCAGCTGAACCAGGTCTTGCTACGCCAAAAGCAGAGTAAGTAAATATCTATTTACAGCTGTAGGCTATGCCATAACCAACGACTTCAGTACCTGAAAGCGTTGTATTTGACAACAACACGGCATCAGCGCCGTAATCAATATAAGCCCTCTCACGCAGGTCTTTCTTCATCACCTCGGCAGGACACGGCGTGGTGTTTGCGCACACACTGGCTGTAACTTCACCAAGCTGTTCACAGCCTACTGGTAGTGCATTTTCATCCTCATACAGTGTTACTTGCTCAGCCGTTGGTGATGTCACACCTGCACACCCAACCGCAAGAGTAACTGCACACATCAGCAATATTAAATATTTCATAGGCCTATTGTATTCGAAATATGCCGCAAATAAAGCGATCAATATTGTATAGCCACACAATGAGCCATCGCCTTACATAAAACAGGAATTCGAGCGTTAACGCCTGTTCAACAAGAGCGCTCAGGAAATAAAATCACTTATATTAAGATCAATTGAACCTGAATAAAAAACCTCGCTGGATGTTTATCAGGAAAGACTACAAACGTGTGGCCTCAAATTACATGCAGCGCTGACAGGTGATGGTTGAAAAAAAAGCCGGTAGCTATAGGTGACTACCGGCCTTATTATCGGGTACATCAAACCTTAAGGTTGAAGCGCTCTGATCTTGCTGATTAATGTTTTACAGGTAGCTTGCTTTTGACCCAGTCGGGGGCAAATATCAGCGACATCGCCCACAGAACGCTCAATATTGACAAAAATACGATAACCAGCAGATAAGCCAGTAAAAATATCTTAATAATTATGCTCATTTATGATACCTCCATTTACATACCGCTTAGTATCACCTAAATAGAGGCATAATCCGTGCCGTGAATGAACAGAACCTTTATTTATCAATAAGTTACGCCTTAACTGGATTAAAATGCGCTAATAAAAGTGTAAGGAAAACCTTACAAAATTCAGGATATTTTACAGATCATGGGACAATATGGTTGCCGTATCTACTCATAACGCGCTCTGGTCACTAGCGCAAGCTTACATAACTAGTCAACGACATACGCTACGCCGCCGCGCCGTTGATCACCGGCGCCATCGAAATTCCCTTTATACCCGGTCACCGTATGCACGCCTCCGAAAAAAAGGTTTTGCTGTTGCCACAACTTGTAATGATTAAACTCTTTGCACAGAGCACTTAATGCATCAGCGTCGAAGCCTGGCTCTATACTGAGCAACTCATTTTCAAAATGTATGCGCGGGTTATTGACTGCATCATGCAACGACTTGTCAAAATCAATGATATTAATCAGTACCTGTAATATTGCCGTGCGCAAGCGGTTAGAACCACCGGAACCGAGGCTGGTTTTCTTTCCTTGTGGAGAAACAACCAGTGTCGGCGCCATCATTGAAGTCATGCGTCTGTTTACAGGCCATTGATAAAACCCGTCAGGATTCAGATCCTCCTCACCCAGCATATTATTCAACATAACACCGCTATCAGGAATCATATGACCACAGCCTTCGCCGTTGCTCGCGGTCAGACCAGCAACATTACCCATGCTGTCCATCACGCTCATATGCGTGGTGCCGCGTACTGAGCGACTGTTACCAACGATTCTCTCACGGTATTCATTTAACAGGCTTGCATCAAGCAGCCGTTGCAATGCAGCCTCCTCAGACGAACTTGAGTGTGCTTCAAACCTCGCTTCATTGGTTATTTTCATCACTTCAGCAAGCAACTGCAGATGCTGGCTCGAACCATATTCATACTGGCCGATATTTGCGTGCTCCAGCATGCTTAATGCAAATGCGATTAATGTGCCGCCACAGGAAGGTACAGGATTGGTCAGCACCCGGTGCTGTTTATAGGTCATACTGACCGGTTTACGCAGTTCTACCTGGTAGGCTGATAAATCCTTTAGTGTTAGCTGGCCACCGCCCTTTGCACACAGGTTTGAAATAGACTGCGCAATTTCACCCTTGTAAAACAGATCACTCCCTTCGCTGGCCAACGCGTCGAGAAAATCGGCAACATATGACTGTTTGAAAAGTTCGCCTTTGGTGATCAAAGATCCTGGCTGCTTAATGCTCTGGTACTGCCGTCTTGATTCAGCAGTCGCAGTTAATATTGGAGCAATGATATTGAGTATATCAGCCTGAAACGGGCTCATTTTCACCCCATGCCTGGCAGCATCTATCGCTGGCTGAACCAGTACCGGCATGGGCATGGAGCCCAGGTCTTTATGTATCCTGAATACGCCTTTTATTGCACCGGGTGTGGCAATTGAAGCCAGGCCAATATGGAACTCCTGGGTTGTGGTGCCAAAATCGGCATGAATCGGATAAAAATCCAGTTCGTCTTTTGGCAGCCTGACGAGCGGTGTCTGTGCGAAGAAGTCATAAATGACATCATGGTGATCATCGGTGTGTGCCAATAAAAATCCGCCACCACCCAGAGACGCCAGCACCGGCTCCACTACACAGGAGGTGAGGAACGCTGCGATAATGGCATCGAATGCGTTGCCGCCTTCTCTTAATACTGATTCCGCAGCTTTGGCAGTTTCCGAGTGACCGCAAGCAACTGCACCAAGTGGTTTCATTATGATAATTTCTCGACCAGGAGGCCATGACCCGTTGTTTTCATTTGGGCCTGTCTATTTAACTGTTTCCGGTCTTATATTGTCTCTCTGCCTCATAGAATTCAAGGCATTCAGGCAAATCATTAATCATCCTTTGTCGATGTCCACCAGACTTGTACCTGGCACCAGTTGAAACGGGTGGCATATCAATAAACACAAGCAAACATATTGCTATGTACTTATGCATGGTATTGATGAGTAACTGCTAAAGATATTCAGACAACACACCCCGTCCCCGCTAATCATTCTGAATGAAACAGTCATTCAATTAGATAGGGACGGAGTTTTCCTGGTAATTACTTCGAATCTTATTGCTCTGTATCTGCAGCCTATTCTGTTTCTATTTCTACTTCTACGTCTACTTCAACTGCTTCTTTTTCTTCTACTACTACTTCTTCTACTACTACTTCTTCTACTTCTACTTCTACTTCTACCTCTACTTCTTCAACTTCAGAGCTCACGGTTTCCAGACATACCCAGCCCCACGATTCTAGACTGGCAACAAGTTCACGCGCCTTGTCCTCGCAATAACCTTCCTGGTTTTCAGCCGACCATAACACCTGGTCTTCTACGCCTTCTGTCTGTTTTTTATAAACCACATTGCACGGAACAGAACCTCCTTGCGGATATTCAATAACAACTTCTCGAACAAGGTCGCTATTGCTGCAGTTCCATGAATCTGCATAAGCATTAATAGAAGCACTGAGTGCTAATATGGCGATAATCTGCATACTGCGCAGTTTTAGTTGCATGACATATTCCTCCCGTGTGGGGTCGGTAATTAAAAGTCGATCGTCAGTTTATAATTCCGCATGACTGTTCTAGCCTGTTTCCAGCTAGCGGAATACTCTAATAATAGCCGCTCTCGAGGCTTTATCAGGAAAACGACCCCCATTATTCAGCTCAATTCAGTGAGGCCTTACCTTTAATATCCAGGGGCATTTTGTAGTTCTGAAGTAGATCAATACCTGTATCCAGGGTAATAGCGCCTTTCAACTGATATTCCAGCGGCTGCTTGCTCGATAGCATCTGGTAGGCTGTCTGCCCCATGCTCGTTATATTGAGCTTCACCGGAATATCAATAGTGCCTTTACCCTTTTTTGGAATACTATTGCTGGTATTGATACTGCCCTGCCCCCATTTCTGCTGATTAATATTCAACTGATAATTAAAGTCACTGAACCCAAGATCAAAAGCGTTGGGATTATCTATTTCCACCTGGGCAACGAGTTCAGCTGCCCTAAAACTGAGGTTTTTAATTTTTAGGCCTTTAACTTTTATATCGGGCAGCTTCGGCACGGGCAACTCGCCGGATTTGGAGACCGGTATCGCATAATTACCAATAATTGGAAGATCAACCACAATCTTCGTATCCAGCTGGTAGGCAAAGCTGTCCTTCTGCCAAAGCTCACCCGGTAGTTTTCTTAAATCATCGAATTTCAATGACACGGGTAATTGCACCGTACTGGTGGAAGCAGGCTTGATCTCCAGGCCCTGTGCAGTCACACCACTAATCAGCGACTGATTTTCGATCTTTAAATCATAATTCAATCCAGCAAGGTTTATTGCAACAGGGTTCTGGTTATCGACCGCCAGGTCAAAAACCAGGTCAGCCTGTTCAAAATTGATATTCGCCAGGCGTGCATCAGTCAGTTTGGCTGTCGGTTTTATCGTCTCTGTATATTTTGCCAGTTCGGCACAGCCGGCCAGGAAAAATATGAAAAACAATATAAATAATTGTTGAATTGGTAGTTTCATTTTATTAGCTTATTAGTATGTAAGTAACAAACGGATAGTAAACCTATCGCCACCTGAAAAGAGAGCACTAGTTAAAGAGCTCTAATCACCTGGCTGATAAATTTTTCTTGCTCGTCGTTAGAAAGGGGGCCAAAGCCCCCATTATTCAAGCAGTAGATAATTCTGTTACCAGCGCGGATAGTATCGCGGTGGTGGTTCAGGGTAGCGGCGTGAGCCATAATCACGTGGGCCAAAGTCATCGTCAAAGCCCATACGATCATAACCCTCGGGCATCGGCGGTCGTGGTGGAGGTTCAGGCATACTTCTCATACGGTATTCGCGCATGCTGATATCGCCATCATCGTTGCGATCAGCACGTTCGAATTCCCTGCTGGCGAATTCCTGCTCCCCACGTGAAACAAAACCATCGTCATCCTTGTCGACCCAGTTGAGCATTTTCTTCGCACGCTGCTTTTCTGCATCACTGATCTTGCCATCGCGGTTTAGGTCGGCTTCATCAAACACCCAGGTCGCAAACGTTTCTTCACGATAACTGACCCGGCCGTCGCCATCGATATCAATCTGTCTGTATACGCTAATGGCACGGTTCTTTTCGCGCTGGCTGATACGACCATCATCATTACTATCGACCCAGTTGATAATCTTCATCGCGCGTTGTTTTTCATCATCACTGACTTTGCCGTCCCAGTCCTGGTCAACGATTCGCTGTAACTGGCGGGCATTGCCCTGCTCTTCCCAGCTAAGTCGGCCATCCTTATCGCGGTCGATTGATTGTTTCACTTTCGACTCGATCACCTGTTCCGGCGAAGCTGCCTGCACTGATGCGGAAAACGCGAGTGCTGTCCCTACAGCAAGCAGGCTGAATGTTTGTAGGATCTTACTATGCATATTAAATCTCCTGAGTGTTTCTAAAATACAACTGGACTTCAGTCCAATATCAGCAAACAAGCGAATAATGATTACTACTCTATTCCGAGTACAGACTGAATGTCCAGTATTTATCAGGTTTATCCACATATTTCACGGCAATCTTAAGCTTCGTTTAATCTTTTCAGAAAACCTGAGCCAGTCAAGATAATAATATCAACTGAGTCTGGTTAACACTTGTTATCTCCAACTATTTGATCAACAATCATAAAAAATGATTGCATGAGTACAATATACCGGTGAATGGTATTGACTTCAATTCGCTAAAATCAATTGGGCCTGGCATTGTCATCGCCGCCACCGGCGTTGGTGCCGGTGATTTGATTGCAGCTTCTGTCTCCGGCGCGCGATTTGGCACGACAATTCTATGGGCTGCAGTTATTGGTGCCGTTATCAAGTACGTCATTACTGAGAACCTGGCGCGCTGGCAACTCGTAACAGGTACGACATTACTTGAGGGCTGGATCCAGAAGTTGCCTCGTTTTGTATCTGTCTATTTTCTGCTGTACCTGTTGTTATGGTCATTTATTGTTGCAGGCGCATTGATCTCAGCAACCGGGCTTGCCGCCCATGCAATATTTCCTGCTGTCTCTGTTGAAGTCTGGGGCATGGTGCATTCAATTATTGCGGTTGCTATCGTCTGGTTTGGCGCCTACCGGCAAATCGAACTCATTATGAAACTGCTAATAGCGATTATGTTTGCTGTCGTTATAATTTGTGCAGCCATGCTGTTACCCGGTGCCGGCGAGTTGCTGTCTGGTATATTCATACCATCATTGCCCGAGGGGTCTATCGTTTTCGTACTCGGTGTCATAGGCGGTGTTGGCGGCAGTGTAACCGTTATGAGTTACGGTTACTGGATACGAGAAAAGCAATGGCGCGGCACGGAATACATTCAACAATGCCGCACAGACCTGCTGGTGGCCTATATCCTGACAGGTCTGTTTGGACTCGCCGTGATGATTATCGCAGCAGGTGTGCAGCCGGAAGTGGTACAGGGCAGCAAGATGATTCTCGCCGTGGCCGATCACCTGGAATCAAGCGTCGGAGAATATGGCAGGTGGCTGTTCCTGGCAGGCTTCTGGGGCGCTGTGTTCAGTTCAATGATTGGTGTCTGGGATGGTGTGCCCTACCTGTTTACAGATTTCGTATATGCAAGCAGGAAACAGACTGTGAAAGTCAGTAGTGGTGGATATTCAAAAACACCTTACTATCGCGCCTACCTTCTGTATCTAGCACTGCCGCCAATGATATTGCTTACACTCGGCAAGCCGGTATGGATCGTGGTGATCTATTCAGTGGCCGGTGCATTTTTCATGCCCTTTCTGGCCGCACTCCTGATACACATGAATAACCATCGACAATGGCTGAAGACATTCAGCAACGGTTATCTAATGAACACAGTGCTGGTCGTATCCATCCTGTTATTCAGCTACCTGCTGCTGGAAAAAACGTTACGTTATTTCTAACCTGGCCAAATTCAATGCTGGCCCGCTGAAAAAGATCAAGCAACTAAAATTCAGCCGCTCCACACCCATACATTTACTGATTTATTTTCATATAATTACAAAGATACCCGCTGATTCAATTCAAAACCAGGTCTGGTATTCGACGGCCAAATCCTTATTATTAGCCTTCGGTTAAGTTGCTGGGGTTTGTTTCATTCAGGCGAAAAGTGAACAGGTAATCGCCTGCTAGCGGCTGTGTTATTCGGCTGTAAAACCGAATGCCTTGTCGTGCACATAAACCAGCTTACATTGTTCGATGTATTTAGCATCGTGGATTCGGCCAGCCTTGATATAGCCCGTATCGCCTTGGTTAAGAATAACTTGCTCCCCATCGGGCTCAAGACCATCGGCTGTTTTAGTATAAAACTGGACTGACATCCTGCCTTCGATAACCACGGTCATGTCGTCACCTGGATGTGAATGCGGCGGCTCTTCGGTGCCCGCCTCCCAACACTCCAGCATTACCTCAGCACCATCCGGGTTGGCTGGATAAGTAGTCCTTACGGTAAACCCTGCGGGTGTATCAGGAACAGAAACATGGTTTCCCCAGACTGCGCTGGTGTTACCGTTTACTTCTTTTGACGTATTGTCGCTCATTATTTATACCTCGGTTTTAAGGCCACAATCAATAAAGCCTGGCTTATCTTCCTGCACCCAGCAAAGCTCGCAACATGAAACACAGATTATTCGTCAACTGCACCATGCGGGCTGGTTAATCAAGAATTTCGTTCTGGACCGTCGCAAACAGGGCATGCATACCAGTTGCGCCGAAGATATCGTACCAGATAATTCCAGAATCTAAATCACATCAGGTTCAAATACTAGCAAACTGGAATAGAATAATAACCAGGTTTTGTAAACGGTCGGCAAGCATTCTTCCCGGTCTTATGTATTTCTCTAACGAGATTGGTGGTCGTATTTATGTTAAGGAAAATCGGCACATTTCTGGCACGGTATTTATCTGAACCGCGCGATGAACTTAGCCTGGGAACAACACAGCCCGGTGATCTTGCTGCCAGCTTACAAAAGGGTGATGTACTACTGGTTGAAGGCACCAGCAGAATCAGCAGTGCAATAAAGTATCTAACACAATCCAGCTGGTCACACGCAGCAATCTTCGTCGGCGATAAAATCAACCAGTCAAACGCGCATGGTGAAAAGCTTGTTCTGGTCGAAGCTGATCTTGTTGAAGGTGTACGCGTCATCCCGCTGAGTGATTACCATGCCATGCATACACGTATCTGTCGTCCGGTAGGACTTAGTAATGACGAATCAGATACCGTGCTGCAACATGTAATAGCAAGAATAGGACACACCTATGATTTAAAAAACATAACCGATCTCGCACGTTACTTTATAACGACGCCGCCTGTGCCCGGCAGCTGGAAAAGACGTATGATTGCATTTGGCAGCGGCGATCCCACACGCGCCATATGTTCCTCATTGATTGCCGAAGCATTTCAATCAATCAGGTATCCAATACTTCCAGAAATTGAATTACAGCAAAGCAAGACCAGGGAAGGCGAGCGCTATCAGCGCGAGATTATGCATATACGGCACCACAGTCTTTTTGCACCGCGTGATTTTGATGTGTCACCGTATTTCGAGATCATCAAACCCTCATTAAATAAAGATTTTGATTTTCATAAACTTAAACTACGCCATATTAGCGATGACTGAGAAGCATCTCCATGCTCATGGTTCCGGTAAAATACCATT
>Ga0209456_10001800_pt1 | contig 10296 bp, 5 predicted proteins | sample COG_11_FD_184755 | JGI IMG/M metagenome (GOLD analysis project Ga0209456, IMG submission 184755) | Pelagic marine sediment microbial communities from the LTER site Helgoland, North Sea, for post-phytoplankton bloom and carbon turnover... | ecosystem: Environmental > Aquatic > Marine > Neritic...
GGCGGCGAGTGTACCGCTGACATGACCCCGGCCGGCGAGGCGTCCGGAAGCGGCGGGTAGCAGGGTATTGAGATTCGGGCTGTCCACGTTCCAGTCAAGTTCCAGGCTCGTGCCGACCGAGCCGTTCAGCTGCAATGAACTCGGCCCAGACCTGAGAGCGAGTTTTTGGATCGACAGAGTATCTGTTTGGTAGGCGCCCTGTGTCTCCAGCCGGACTGGGAGGTCACGCAGTTGGCCGTTGACCCGAAGCCGGGGAACTTCTGCAACGAGTCCCGCTTGAGAGTATTCTGCGCGGCCCGCCAGCTGCACATCGAGTTTCCCGGGCCACTCTGAAAAAATAACACCCGGGTCCAGTGAATTTCCGTTAAGCTCGAAGCTGGCCTCGAGCCGGGGTTGCCAGGCTGTTTTGGCCGTAGCCTGCAGATGACCGCGCAGGGTATCGATGGCCAGCCCGGAAACCTGCAAGGCAGCCTGATTTCCTTTGCCCTGCAAAGACAGGTCCGCCTCGGTATAGCCGGCAGCGGCTAGTGTCATCCGGCTATCGATGAGGTAGTCGTCCAGCGATCCCCTGAGATGCAACTGGCCCGACGGGCTCTCCACTTGTGTCGCGCCGGCCAATGGCCAGCGTGCCCGGCTCCAGTCGGCGTGAAGGTCGAATCCTATGGTGTCGGTTTCGAAATAGACAGGCCCCGAGATGTGCACCTCCATCTCGTTGGCATGACTGCTCAGTCGCAACGACTCGAGCTCGACGCTGGTGGTAGATAATGCCGCCGAGAGGTCTACGCGCACCTGCGGCAAGTCTTCGCTGTCGATATCCAGTGAGCCGCTAAGGGCAAGGGCATCCAGCGGACCGTCAGCCTGGAACTCCGCCATCAGACTCATGGCTGGCAGATCGTTGTTGATCGCCTTGAGTGCCAGGCCGTCGATCCCGACTCTCGCTTCAAGGGAAGGTTTGTCCAGCAAGCCGGTGAGTATGAATTCGCCGCTGACGGGATAGGTTTCATTGAACGTCTGGGCAATCAGCAGGCGTTTGAGGGTGCCGGAGAGTCTCGTCCGCGCCTGTATTTCCGCATAGTCCGGTGGGCTGAGGCGCCAGTCGAGTACAGCCTCCAGCGGGTAATCACCAGCCGTTTCGAGCCTGCTGCTAGCCTGTATCTGAAAGCCTTCGGACTGAACGGATACACGGCCAATCTCCAGCGCCATATCGCGGTACGACAGGCTGGTCTCGCCCTGCTCGATGATGAATGCTTCGCTGCCGCTTGCTGTATAAACTGTGACGTTGCGTACCCTGAGCTGCTCAAGGATTACCGCGATTGGCAGTGCGATACGTTCCGGCATGGCCATCGGCTCAGCTGCCACCGGCGCTGCTTGTTCGCTGGGGCTGTAGCGGATGTCGTCCAGTATCAGGCGATCCACCTGAAGCTCGCCGGACAAAAGTCGTGACGGTGTCCATTCCAGCTCGGCATAATCCAGGGCCAGCTTGAAATCATCGTTGTGAAACTTCAGGCCTGTCACTGCCAGTGGTCCGCTCAGGCGGCCTCCCACGTTCTCGATTGTGAGACCCGCAGGGAGCAGGGGTTGCAGACTCTGCCATAGCAGTTTCAGTCCGCGCTGGGTCGTCGACACATAAACCAGCGTCATGGCCAGGCAGAAAACCGCAATGATCAGAATGCGGAATAGAATCCTCATTACAAGTCCGGTCCGATGCTGACGTGGATGCGCAGGTTGTCATCGCTGTTGCTGAACGGATGCGCAAAATCGAGGCGCAGCATGCCCACCGGCGTCCGCCAGCGCAGGCCGGCACCGGCAGCGAGTTCCAGGTTCGGGGGGAAATCGTCATCCGCATTTCCCGCGTCGATGAAAAGCGCAGCCCCCCACTTTTTCCAGATCAGGTAGTCCGCCTCGACGCTGCCGGTCAACAGGTATCTGCCGCCCGTGTTTTCACCGCTTTCGTCGGTCGGACCCAGGGTCTGATACTTGTAGCCGCGCACACTTCGGTCGCCACCGGCATAAAAGCGTTCGGTTGTCGGTAGTTCGGCGAAATCCTCGACGGCCATGCCACCGGCTTGCAGCCGGAACAGGGCACGGGCCCGTTCGGCGAGTGGATAGACCGCGCGGCCGGTAGTTTCAGCACGGATAAAGGTGGTGTCCGAGACCAGCAGGGCAGCAGCACCGCGCATATCCGCAGACCAGCTGTAGCCGCGGCGTGGAAACAGGACGTTGTCGGCCTTGAGGCGGGACAGGGTCACGCCCGGAATGAAGTAGTTGACGATTTGATCATCTTCACCGAGCGTGAAATCCTCGCGCTCGAACCTGATATACAGCTGGCGCTGGAATTTCCGCCATTTTTCGTTTCGGTTGATGCCCAGCGTCAGGCGTCGCGAATCGCCGTCATCGGCGACCTCTTCCCAGGTTGCGGTACTGCTGAATATCAGCCGGTCGGAGACCAGGTTGCCGATGGGTATCTTGTACTGGGCGCCAACGCTCTGTTTCACGCTGGACAGCAGTGAATCCGCCACGATACTGTGCCCGCGGCGGTTGATGCGGCGCCGCTCGGCCGCCAGCGTCAGGCGTGGCCCGGTATCCGTGCCGAAGCCAAGACCCGTACCGAAGCGCCACTTTTTCCCGGGTTCTGTTTTGATCAGGATCGGGATATGGAAATTTTCAGCATCCTTACGCTGGATATCGACTTCCACGCGCCTAAACATACCACTATCGTCGAGTGCCAGCTGGAGCTCCAGTAATTTGTCCGTATTGAACGGCATACCGCGCTCGATTTTTACTAACCTGTCGATGAACGACGGATCCAGAATCTGCTGGTCAACGCGAATGTCACCGAAATAATAACGGTGGCCGGTATCGAGAATCAGTTTTATTTCGGCCTTATGTTGACGGGGATTAACGCGAATTTCACTGTGTGTAAAACTGGCGTCCAGGTAGCCGGCCGCGAGCGCAGCCTTGATCAGTGCCGCCTTGGTTTCCTCGTAGTGACCATGCTGCAATCGCTGGCCGGTAGCAAGCTGTGTCGATTCAAGTACCTTGCGCAGATCGGCATTATCCTGTCCGTCACCCTGGATACCCAGTTCAACATCTTCAACAAGTGTCGGCTCGTCCGGATCGATCTGGTAGCTGGCAAGCCAGCGATTGTCTGCTCTTTCGAGGCTTGACTTTATGATGGGTGAGTAATAGCCAAAAGGCTGCAGGGCCTTACGAATCTCAGCTGGTGCTGCACGGTGCAGGCTGCGTACCGACGCCTCTGTTACCTCTGTCTCCGGTTCGCCAACTGAAGGCAGGGGAATCAGTGTGGTTTGCGTGACAAGTTGCGCAATGCCCAGCTGAGCGGTGACGTTGTCAAGCAGTTCGTCCTCGATGCCGGTAATCTTGACATCAATGCTTTCCGCCGCCTGAGCAAGCGCCGCGCAGGCGAAGCAGGCGATTACAAAAAGCGGCTTTACGAGGCGCATACTAGTGTGGCAGTTCGCTTCATCCGACCCGCAAGCCATGGTGTAGAGCAATGCTCCAGGCTCGTGTGCCCACGTGAAGTTGTCGAGTGCAATATCAGGAGATCTCCGAATAAGCGCTACATTCTGTCACAATCGTTCGCATCGACCAATGCAGTGTAAATAAGCTGTATGGCACAAGCAGAAATCTTACCGCCTGGAAAGAGCGTTTTTCAGGTGAAATGGATTAAATTATCGTGTGGAAGACGTCAAGGAAGTTGGTTTAAATCGTGGCAATAGAGTAAATCAGGGGGCGACGGTTTGCGCAGAACCAGTGATGGTGAACCAGCTATGGAAATAATATGATGGGAAAACCGTAGCAGATTTTTGTTACTTGTTTTTAGTGAGAGTCCAGTATGTCGAAACAGATGAGACTGATTAGATTTAGTGAAGATGTATTTACTCATACACCATTTCTGAAGATGGTTCTGCTCTTGATTGTTCTCTGGCTGCTTTTTGCTTCAGGCTTGTATTTGGGGGAGCGCGAAGCGGAGGGTACGACGATAACATCATACGGCAGGGCGCTGTATTGGGGGGTCGCCGCGTTTTCTACAGCGGGCATCGCTGATACTCCACTGTCCGGGTTTTCGCAGGTGGTTGGAGGCATCTGGATCGTTGTCGGTTCGGCGCTTTTCTTCGGTACGATCGTGGCTACCATAACGACTTATTTCTTTCGTCCTCTGAAGCGACCCGCCAGGCAGATTATCGATACCATCGAATACAATCTCGAGCAACTGGATGAGCTTTCAATCGCCGAACTGGATCTGCTGAAGGAAACAACCGATACACTCATTGAACACATGGAACAGCTCAAGGAGGCTCAGCTGACGGTGGGAGACTAGCAGGCATAGCGCCCGTGCTCGCTGCCATTTCCTAAGCTATAAGTGTTAAGCTCATCTGATGAAATATTTTTGGAATAGCCTCCAGTTCAGGGTTCCCGCGCTCTTTATCGTCTTTTTCCTGCTTATTCTCAGCGCCATTTTCGGCGTCCTCTCGACCGTTGGAAAACCCCTGCTGGAAAAGCAGGCGCACGAACAGGTTATCCTGGCGGGGCGAAACATTGTTTCAGAACTGGGTCGTCGTATCGCGCTGGCTGAGTCGCTGGCGACAACGCTGGCCAATCTGGGAGAACAACTTCTACCCGATGATGCGCTCAACAAAAAACTGACCGAGCATGTTTTGAACTATGAAGGGACGGAGAGCTTTATCGCCGGGGGCGGGCTGTGGCCGGCGCCCTACCAGTATGATCCGAAGATCGAACGCCGCAGTTTTTTCTGGGGGCGGAACAGCCAGGGGGTGCTGCAATATTATGACGATTACAATGACCCCAAAGGCCCCGGCTATCACCATGAGGAGTGGTATGTTCCGGTCAGGCACCTGGAGGAGGGTGAGGCGTTCTGGTCCAAGTCGTACATGGATCCCTATTCTTATCAACCGATGGTGACTGTCGCGGTGCCAATGTACCGGGGCGAGCGGTTTTATGGCGTATCAACCGTCGATTTGAAGCTCGAGGGCCTGCAAGCTTTTCTCGAAGAGGTTTCCCGCTCTTTTGGTGGCTATGCTTTTGCGGTGGACCGCAACGGCAAATTCCTCTCCTTCCCCGACGAGAGTCTGACCAAATTATACGCTACCGACGATCAAGGCGGGCGCACCGAGGAGTTTATCGGTATTGGAGAACTGGCTTCGAAACAGCCAACGTTTGAGCCGCTTGCGGCGGCGGTACAAAACGTCATTGATCAGCTTTTTTTCACTGCTACAGAAGCCGGAATATACCGCGAAGACCTCGCCGAGACTATAGCAGACGATAGCTACCAGATTGGACAACAGGAAGCACAACTGATAACGGCTGTGCTTGCAGATATGCAGCAAGCAGCCGGACCGGCTGAACATGAAATTCAGCAACTGCATCTCGATGACGACTTGCTGCTCGGCGAACCGGCTTTTGCAGCTGTGTTTGAGATGCCGCAGACCTACTGGAAGATTGTGACTGTAATGCCCTACAGCAGGGCGACAGATGCAGCGGATGTCATCTACAGGAATCTGGCTTCCTATACGGTGTTCGCCGTGCTGGGGTCCCTGGCCGCCGTTCTTTTTCTGGTCAGACGCATACTCATCAGACCTGTTGCCGAGATGTCGGGACAACTCAAGCTGCTATCAGCAGCGACAGATTCGGAACATAAGCTGCTGGCGATATCGGACCAAAGTGAACTCGGTGAACTGGCGTACTGGTTTAACCAGCGCAGCCGGAAACTGTATGAGGTACAGAACAAACTCCGCGATGCCCATGAAAGACTGGAGAATCGCGTGATTGAACGTACCGAGGAACTGCGTCAGGAAATAGAGAAGCGCAAGGCGGATCAGGCTGTTAAAGATTTGCAGGTGGCGCGGGTCAACCAGCAGCATGCCGCTATTGTCAGGCTTTCCTTGCATGACTCATTGTTCCAGGGGGACATTGGCCGGGCGGCAAAAATGATAAACAAGACCGCCGCGGAGGTCATCAATGTAGCGCGGGCAAGCATCTGGCTGATCGATGATGAACAGAATCACTTTGCGGCGGTGGATCTTTACGAGAGGGATGCCGATCGGCATGTGGCGGTGGAGCCGCTGAGAATTCAGGAACTCCCTGTCTATTATGAAGTCTTGCAGAGAGACCGTTCGATTGCCGTCTCTGACATATTAGCGGACCACAGGACAAGCGAACTGAAAGACTATGCACAGGCGCATGGAGTGACATCCTTGCTGGACAGCCCGATACGTGTAGGAGGAAAGCTCAGAGGTATCGTTTGTTTTGAGCATACTGGCGACAAGCGTGAGTGGCAGGACGATGAGATTCGATTCTCGGGGGAAATCGCCGACCGCTTTCTGCAAGTGCTCACCAATGCGGAGCGTATAAAATCCAATGAACAGATTCGTCGCCTTGCGTTTTATGACCCTTTGACCGGACTGCCGAATCGCCGCCTGTTGCTGGAAGGTATCCAGCATGAGCTGGAAGTGGTCAGGCGTCAGCAGCTGTATGGAAGCCTGCTCTTCCTCGACCTGGATCATTTCAAGACCCTCAATGACTCACTCGGGCACCATATCGGAGATGAGTTGCTCGTCCAGTTGTCAGGGCGGCTGCGCTCCGGGCTCAGAAAAGAAGACACAGCAGCGAGACTGGGTGGAGACGAATTCGTTGTGCTGATAACGGGTGAATATTCCAGCAGGGATCGAGCCATACGACAGGCCTTGAATGTGGCGCAGAAGGTTCAGTTTGCAATCAGTGGCAGCTACCACCTGCACGGCCATGAACACACCATTACCTCCAGTATCGGCATAACCCTGTTTCCGGAAAAAGATGAGACGGCGGCGGATGTATTGAAACAGGCGGATACCGCGATGTATCGCGCCAAGGAAGAGGGCAGAAATACTATCGCGTTTTACCATCCGGTCATGCAGGAGGCGGCGGATAAAAGACTGTTGCTGGAAAAAGAACTCAGGGCCTCGATCGCGGAGAAAAAATTTGAAATCTATTTTCAGCCACAGCTTGACTCTCATGGGCATTTAACGGGAGCTGAAGCGCTGGTGCGCTGGCTTCACCCGGGCAAGGGGGTGGTCCTCCCGGCGGACTTTATACCGATCGCCGAGGAAACCGGTCTGATTCTTGAGCTCGGGGAATGGATACTGAAAGAGACCTGCGAGTGCATCAAGGGCTGTCCGATAAGTCACATTGCGGTCAACATCAGTCCCCGGCAGTTCCGTCAGGCGGATTTTGTTGAGGATGTTATACGGATACTGGAGGAGACGGGGACTGATCCCAAAGACCTGATGATCGAACTGACAGAGGGCATTGTTATCGAGAATATCGATGACACGATTGACAAGATGAACGCTCTCAAACGGCTGGGTATACGCATTGCCATTGATGATTTCGGCACCGGCTATTCATCGCTGGCTTACCTGAAACAATTGCCCCTGGATCAGTTAAAGATCAACGACAAATTTGTGCGGGATATCGAGACAGAACCCAGCGATGCTGTCATTGTTGAAACGATCATTTCCATGGCCAGACACCTGGGTTTGAGTGTGGTCGCGGAAGGTGTGGAAACAGCCAATCAGTTCGCTTTCCTCGAAGACAAGGGATGTCACCTGTTCCAGGGGTTCTATTTCAGCCGCCCCTTAAGCCGCAAAGAGTTCAAAAACTATACCATGGTGGCGCTGACAACATAAAAAGGCAGCACAGAAACCTGCCGGCAGGGTATATCAAACGCTGGAGACGACCCGTGATATCCGGTTGAATTTTCCTTGATGTTCTTAACTGGTTGATTGAATTAGGCTTTCTTTATTTCCCCCGGTTTCACCTTGTCGCACACGCTGAACTTAACACGTATTATTGAGCATATATCCGCCATTTCGGTTTCCGGGGCGGAATGTGGAACTTTTTCAATGTACATTGCCAAATTAATTGTGACTCTGTTGACTCTGTTTTCAGCCTTCGCGGCCGGTGCCGGACAGGACGCCTTGCTGAACCGCTTGCAGGCGGATCATGAAGTGCTGATCGCTGCGCAACGCGACTACCAGCGGCAGCGAGAGCGGGGCGCGCTGGGGGCTATCGAGGCGGCCGATTACGCCGACTACCTGACCAGGTTGCGTGAGCGCGTCAGCCAGGATTGCCTGATGCTGGCCCGGGCAGACGTACGGCTGCTGGATGAGTCGCCGTGCCTGGCCAGCCTGTCGGGCGTTGCCAGACCGGCGCCCATCGATCAGCGCAGCGAGCGGACCAGTACCGAGCGAACGGCGACGATGGACGCCGAACTCAACGCGGGCCTGGGTGAGTTCGACGAAATGTTGCTGCGTGAACAGGAGCGGGTGAAGGCGGCTGCAGCGAAGTCAGGCGCTGCTGGTAGCAGCGCTGCCGGCAGTGGCCAGGGCGACGGGCAGGGTGAGGGTGATAAGGGTGATAGCGGCGCTGAAGGCGGCCAGACGGGTGAAGGCGGCGAAAGTGGCGACGTGGCGGATAGCGGTGGCCAGCCGGTGAGCAGCGGTGCGGGTGAGCAGCCGCCGAGCGGTGCGGCAGGTGGCGGCCGGACTCAAAGCGGAGCCAGGGGGCAACCGGCGGATATACCCGATGGCAGCGACGACGATCTGGTTGCGCGCCAGATGCGTGAGGCGGCGGAGAAGGAGACAAATCCCGAGTTGAAGAAAAAGCTTTGGGAAGAGTATCGAAAATACAAGCAGGGGACCCGGTAAAGCGGGGTGATCTGTCATGGCGTTGCGGAATCTGCTGTCCTTTCCCCTGATGCTGACCCTGCTGGCAGGATGCAGTGGCATCGCTACTCACCAGAACGTCAACAACGACGAGCAGGTGCAGAAGTCCGAGACCGAGATTTCTGAAGACCAGTTACTCGATGTATGGATCGAGCTGTTTGACTCCGGCGCCCTGCCTGATGATAAAGAAGAGGCCAGCGGTCTGTCGAAGGAAATCCGCGAGGCCGAAGCCCGCTATATGCCGCTGCAGTTGCGCGACACCATGGAAAAAACCGGTTACTGGGGCGCGGTCCGGGTGGTGCCGCAGGGTACCGAGGGTGGCGAGGTGCTGGTGCGGGGTAGCATCGTGGTTTCGGATGGAGAAAACCTCGAACTTGCAATTACTGCACAGGATGCCTCGGGCCGTGAGTGGTTCAGCTCGACCTACGAGGCCGAGGTCAGCGTGGAGGCCTACCGGAGCGCCGGGCAACCCGGTCAGGAGGTGTTCCAGGCGCTCTACAATGTGATTGCCAACGACCTGGCTGCGCACCGGGGCACGCTGGCAGCCGAAGATATCGTTACCGTGCGCCGGGTCGCGGCACTGCGTTTCGCGGCTGATCTGGCGCCCGATGCCTTTGCGGGCTATATCCAGCGCAGTGATGGCGATCGGTTTACGGTGACGCGTCTGCCGGCGCTGGATGATCCCATGTACCGGCGTGTGAACGCCATACGCGACAGGGATTTTCTGCTCATCGATACGCTGAACGGCCACTTCGACAATTTCTACCACGAGATGCAAGACCCCTATGAGCAGTGGCGCGAGACACGTGTCGAGGAGTTGGTGGCGATGCGCGAAATCCAGCGCCAGGCGAGAAACCGCAAATTGATGGGTGCGGCTGCGATTCTCGGCGCCATCGCCATCGAAGCGCTCGGTAGCAGCAGTACCCGCGCCTCAACCGGTGGCCTGCGTAATGTCATGATCGTGGGTGGTGCTTATGCAATAAAGACAGGTTTTGACAAGGACTCGGAAACCACCATCCATCGCGAAGCCATCGCAGAGCTGGGTGAATCATTTTCTGCAGAGACACGGCCACTGGTGGTCGAAGTCGAGGGTGAAACCCACGAGCTGACCGGTTCCGCCGAGGTACAATACAGCAAATGGCGCGCCCTGCTGAAAAGCATCTATGCATCAGAAACCGGTTTGACTGGGGCCGACAACTGAGAAGCAAGCATGGGATCTGGTGAGCAAGCTGGAACAGCTTCGGACACGTCCCGAGTGCAGCCACCATTGCGTCCGCCGGGAGCCGCGTTGGCTAGTGATGCATCCAGCGCTGCCGGTTACCGGTGGCTGTGGATCGCACTGGCCACTGTGATATTACTGGGTCTGGTGGTTATTTTCGTGCTCCCGCAACTGGTATCCAGATACGCGACGCCCACACTGCAGGAGCGCCCGCTCGCACAAGGTCAGATCCCGGCACGGCCGGTTGTTGTTGAGGATGCTGGCAGCGCACGGGCACAAGCCGAGCAAACCCTGCAACAGTTCCTGCAGCTGCAGGCAAAACTTGAGCTGGAG
>Ga0209456_10001801_pt1 | contig 10296 bp, 11 predicted proteins | sample COG_11_FD_184755 | JGI IMG/M metagenome (GOLD analysis project Ga0209456, IMG submission 184755) | Pelagic marine sediment microbial communities from the LTER site Helgoland, North Sea, for post-phytoplankton bloom and carbon turnover... | ecosystem: Environmental > Aquatic > Marine > Neritic...
TACATCCTCGGAGCGGTCAACTGCGGAATCTAGGTTTAAGCTCAGACTCTTTCAAACAACGCCATCGACTCCACATGCGTTGTGTGGGGAAACATATCCATGACGCCAGCGGCAACCAGGCGATAGCCCAACTCATTGACCAGCATGCCGGCATCCCGTGCCAGTGATGCCGGATGACAGGAGACATATACAATACGATCAGCAGCGAGTTCAGCAAGATTCGGCACCAGTTCCTGTGCGCCGCTTCTGGGGGGGTCGATGAGTATTTTGTCGTAGCTCTCTTGCATCCAGGGCTGGTCACCGGGTTCCTGGCTCAAATCAACAACATGATACTCAACATTGTCAATGCCATTACGCTGTGAGTTTTCACGGGCCCTTCGTACCAGACCTGCCTCGCCCTCTATACCAACAACGGCAGCCACCTTCCGCGCAATCGGCATGGTAAAATTACCCAGTCCGCAAAAAAGGTCCAGCACCGTATCGCTTGCCTGTAGATCCAGCAGTTCCAATGCCTGCTGGATCATGATTCTGTTGATGACGGGATTCACCTGGGTAAAGTCGGTCGGCAGAAACTGTACTTCGATATTCTGATCGGGTAACCAGTAACAGAGCGTAGACGCCTCCGGCCAGAGCAATTCCAGACTGTCCGGCCCTTTGGGCTGCAGATAAATATGCAGGCCGGTATGTTCGGCGTATTCGGTGAGTTTCTGCCTGTCGCCCTGTGACAGAGGATCAAGATTACGAAATACCAGCACCGTTGTATCATCACCGACCGCCACCTCAATCTGGGCGATTCGCGCGCGTGCCTGCATGCCGGAAATCAAGTCTGCCAGTTCATGGAGACGCTCACCAACCGACGGATGCAGCACTTCACAACGCTGAATATCCGCGATGTAAGGTTTGCGTTTTTCCCGGAATCCCACCAGCACACGGCCTTTCTTCGTCACATCTTTCACACCCAGACGGGCTTTGTTCCGATAACTCCATGCGGGTCCTGTCAATGGATCCAGCAGGGTTTCAGGTTCGACCTTGCCGATGCGACGCAAATTGTCGAGCAACGTCTGCTGCTTGGCCAGGATTTGCTTCCCGGGTTTCTGATGTTGAAGACTGCAACCGCCACAGATATCGAAATGCGTACATTTCGGCTCTACACGGTCCGGCGAAGCCTTGAACAGCTCACACAATCTGCCTTCATCGTGCTTACGCGCACGCCCGGTGTATAAAAAACTGATATCTTCGCCCGCTAATGCACCGTCGACAAACACGGCTTTACCGTCAACATGAGTAACGCCCCTGCCATCGTGGGACAGGCTTTCGATACATACTCTGACCGGGTAATTGGGGAGCTTGGGTTTTCTGCGCCGTCTGTTCATGGCATAACTGTAATCGCTAACCGTGCAGAACGCCAAACGAGCGTGGCTATCATTCAACTGGTGACAAATACCGTTTGCAGGATAACCAAGCTACGACTTGATAAAACCGGTAACGTTTTGGCGTCTTTAGCGAGCTACCCAGTTTTCCAGGAACTCCCGGAAATGGGGCTTGTCTTCCTGCTCAAGTGTACCCTTGAGCAGTTCAAGTTCCTGCTGATAAGCGGCCTCGGTCTGGTGCCCGCGTATCAGCTGGAAACGCAGATAGACCAGGAAGGTATTCAGCACATCGCTCTCGCAGTAGTTACGGATAGCCTCGATCTCACCGGCCAGAAATGCGTCCCAGACATGTGCGCCACTCATACCCATTTTGCCGGGAAAGCCGAGCATGGTAGCCACTTCATCCAGCTTCGCGCTGGCGCGCATCTGATATCCGGCCAGCACATCCATCAAATCGGTATGCCGTTCGTGGTATCGGCTCAGGTAATTATTCCACTTGAAATCCCGGTCGTCGCCACCGTTATCCCAGTAGCGCGGCGCCTGCACGCCATGCAGCAAAGCGCGGTAATGCAAAACCGGCAGGTCGAAACCGCCACCGTTCCACGACACCAGGGTTGGCGTGAACTTGTCGATGCCATCAAAAAAACGCTGCACCAGTTCCGCTTCATCAGAATCCACTTCGCCCAGGGACCAGACTTTCACCCGATCGGCATGGCGCAAGACAACGGAAATCGCGCAGATACGATGCAGATGCAGTGGCAGAAATTCACTTCCCGTCTTCTGTTGCCGCGTGTGCAGCATGGCCTTACCGGCATCCTCATCACTCAAGCCGTCCAGGTTATATAAACGCCGGCCACTCTCCACGTCGGGTATGGTTTCAATATCAAAAACAAAAACATTCATGTGTCAGTAACGATTATTTCCGCTTCCAGTTCCCGGCATCGTTCTGATACCACCAGCCTGCCGGCGCATTATCGATCCAGCGCCTGGCGAAAGTCTTGCGGATATCCGCCTCCCACTCGGGCTGCCCGTTGGCACGGGCAATTTCCTTGTACAGGGCTAGTCGGTCACGGTTTTCATCGGCGACCAGCGTCTTGGCAGTCTTCCGGTCACGCAGGGCAACGGCATTGAGATCGCGCACCTCGATCAATCCACCGTTTGTCATACCAACACCACCATTGCCATAAAAAGGTTTCAACTGTGGGAAACGCGCTTCCATCGATGCACGGATAGTGCGGATAGCGGGTGACTGGATATTGATATCGGCCGCCGCCTGTGCCGGTGGCGCCAGCCATTCAAGCAGGCTGACGAATACCGGCGTATCACCGGCGGGCGGCTGCAGCGATGTATCCGGCTGCGGCTTTATCTCCGGTTGCGACTCAGGTTCCTGGCCTTCACCATAGACACCCCGGATGATCTGGTCTGCTGCTTCCACCGCCTCTGCGCTGGGAAAATAAACATTGATGGTGACACAGGCCGCCAGGAACAACAGCGTTCCCAGCAGTGAACTCAAACGAATCGTCTTCATCACTTTCGGTTTCCTCTCTTACGGTCGGCCTATTATAGACCTTAACGCCATTACCCGGAAAAAGTTATCGCACAACAGGGCCATTGCCGGCGGTAATCGATTTCAACCGCCCGAGCAGTGACAGCCAATCGACTTCGCTGGCATAACCGATGACATCGAGTCGAGGCGGCAACAGGCGACCCTGGACCAGATAATATCCATTCTCAGCCCGTGCAACACCATCCATATGGCAGATACCGCCTTCCAGGTGGCAACGAATGCCCAGCCGTCGATACGGAAAATCCTCAAGGAAACGCAGAAAACTGCGTGACACTGCACCACCTATACCTGCACCACCAAGGTTGGAAATATTGTCCACGGCCTTCTGACTGATGCGGCGGCGACTGCGATCATCCGGCGGGGTCTCAAAAGCCGCGTCAAAAGCCACCAGCTGCCAGGCTTCCATATACAGATCATTCACCCGGCCCTGCAACTGCCCTTCAATTCGGCCGAATGAGAAGGTCCTGGTCAGTGTTTCCAGATCGATGTGTTCGAGCCGGGCATCAGCCCACAGCCGTGGCACCAGCCCAAGCGGCTGCTGGATGCGCAGGTTACGCAGCGTAATATCGCCATCGAATGCCTGCACCAGCAAGACGCCCCCCAGTGTGAGTTCACCCTTTTCATAACGGACTTTGGGCACCATTCCCGACAACTTTCCCGACAGTGGGGGCCAGCCCAGTGCAGTACTGAATGCCTGCATGGAAACCGGCGTCAGCATACCATCCAGCAGCCAGTGCAATTCTCCATGGTCTATGCCGAGTTCAAACTCGTCCACATGCAGCTCTCCGTCGAGCAGGGATACCACCAGCGGCTGCTGAATCTTCACACTACTTTCATCTGACTCTACGCCAAGCTCTGCGGCGCCGAGTTGCAGCTGGTAAAAATTGGCACCCCGCCATGCCAGCCTTGACTGACGAACGACACCACTGTTGTCCCAACCCAGATCTCCGTTCAGTGCCCGAACCCCGAACTGGCCATTAGGCTCGCTGAAGGATACCTGTTCCAGTTTCATCTGCATGGATTGTGGCCGACCGTCACGCAATTTCAGGCGCCCTTGCAATCGGCCGGCAGTCTCCAGTTTTTCGAGCACGCTGCCGGCCAGCCAGGGTTGTAACCAGGTCTCGAACAGACCCGGCAACCAGGCCTGGTCGATCTCCAAACCCAGCTGTCGCAAAGGGGTTTCAGCGCCCGGCGCCCACACCGCATCCAGACTGCCCATTACCACATCGGGCTGCCTGAAAGCCATCGAGCGCAATAGCAGCTCTCCATTGCCTGCGTCCCAGCGCAAATCGGCCGCTAACTCCAGCGGACGTGCCTGTGAAAACTCAAGGTAGACAGGCTCCGCATAGAGCATGCCTTGTCTTGCATCAAGTGTAACCTGTACCCGCCAGTCGCTGCCCTGCGGACTGGCGGAACCGGTGCTGACCAGTACCAGTGCCTCCGCTGCCTGGGTGCCCTCGGCGTTACTGTATCCGGACTCCTGCGTCTGCGTATTCCAGGCAACATTTTGTAGCCCCCGACTATCGCCACGCGTACTCAGCTTCCCGCTGACACTGCCCTGGTAATCCAATTTCGGAATTTGCAGCCCGGCCATGGCAAGCAGATCAGCAATACCGGCTAACCTGGTATCGGCCAGGCCGGCGTTCAGCTCCCATTTACCGCCCTGCCGATGAAATGCCGAATGCACCTGACCACCAGCCAGCGGAAGGGCTGAAACAGATACCGTTAAATCCCGGGAGTTAAAATGGTAGTTGAGTGCCGCCGGTACGGCCTCAGCATCAAACCAGTCGCTGGTTAAGCTCAACTGTCCCTGCGGGCACTTTAATTCAGCGGGCAACAACTCAAATATGCTGCAGGAAAATCGCAACTTTTCGAGTTGGTAATCGCCCATCTGGAGTGACGCAACCTCTAGGGTCAATTCTGATGGACCGGAATCCATCCAGTCGATCACCAGATTGACGTCACTCAGCTGCCAGCCGGCAGACTCGATCGTACGCCAATGGAATTGCATCTGATCGATGGCTGCCGCCGTACAGGACAGCAGGACAAGTATAAGTGTGCCCGATATTCGAACCCACATTATATTCCAGAGCCCGTTAACACGAGCCCAGGGATGGGCGAAGGTAGAGCAATGCAGGAGCAATTGCCGACGAGCCCAGGGATGGGCGAAGGTAGAGCAGTGCAGGAGCAATTGCCGACGAGCCCAGGGATGGGCGAAGGTAGAGCACCAAAAGTAGGCCCCCGGGAGGGGATGCAGGAGCAATTGCCGACAACCGACAAATCAATCCGGGAATACACCGGTAGACAAATAACGGTCGCCGCGATCACAAATGATGGCAACAATGACGGCATGCTCCAGCTGTTCACTCAAGCTGAGTGCAGCGGCTACCGCCCCCCCCGAGGAAATACCGCAAAAGATGCCTTCTTTGGCAGCTAGTGCCGAGGTGGTGTCTTCAGCTTCATCCTGTGTAATATCGATCGTCCGGTCAACCCGGCTGGCGTCAAAGATCGAGGGCAGGTATTCCTCGGGCCAGCGACGAATGCCCGGAATGGAGGCGCCTTCGGTGGGTTGCACACCAACAATTTCTATGGCGGAATTTTTCTCTTTAAGGTAACGCGAGGTGCCCATTATGGTTCCCGTGGTCCCCATAGCGCTGACAAAATGGGTAATGGTGCCGTTACTATCTCTCCAGATCTCCGGTCCTGTCCCTTCATAATGGGCGCGCGGATTATCAGGGTTGGAAAACTGATCCAGTACTTTTCCCTTGCCATCGGCTTCCATTTGTTTAGCCAGATCGCGTGCACCTTCCATGCCCTGTTCCCGACTCACAAGAATAATATCCGCCCCAAAAACCTTCATCACCTGGCGGCGTTCCACGCTCATATTGTCGGGCATAATCAATACCATGCGGTAACCTTTAATGGCCGCCGCCATGGCAAGCGCGATGCCGGTATTGCCACTGGTGGCCTCGATCAAGGTATCACCAGGTGCGATCTCTCCGCGTTGTTCGGCATAGCCAATCATGCTCAGTGCCGGCCGATCCTTGACAGAGCCCGCCGGATTGTTGCCTTCCAACTTGACCAGAATAACGTTACTGCTCTCTCCGGGCAGACGTTTCAGCTGCACCAGCGGCGTATTCCCGACAAACTGCTCGATACTTGAGAAACTCATGAGATCAGTGTACTCCCTTGAAAACCAGGTTCTTCCACAATTCAAGCAGGTCATTTGGGCCTTGTATAGCCTAACCGTGCTCCCCAGCCCTCCTTTTATCGAAAGTTGGAGTTCAGAATAAGCCGCGCCTCAAGCATTAAGCGTTTCATTTCCCGCACCGCTCCACCCAGTCCGGAAAAAACGGCCCGCGCGACGATAGCATGACCGATATTGAGTTCGCGCACCTGTGGAAGTGCAGCAATTGCCTGTACATTGTGATAGTGCAGGCCGTGTCCGGCGTTTACCTGCAATCCAATATCGTCGCCGAGACAGATGGCCTGATGAATTTTCCTGAATTCAGCATCCTGATCGAACGGATTACCCGCATCGGCAAAATGTCCGGTATGGATTTCAATACAAGGCGCACCCACTTCTTTAGAAGCTTCGACCTGCCGCCTATCGGCATCGATAAACAGCGATACCCGCACACCAGCTTCCGATAAACGTTGACAGGCATCACGCATGCGTTCCATCTGCCCTGCCACATCCAGCCCGCCCTCAGTTGTAAGTTCTTCGCGCCTTTCGGGCACCAGACAACAGTCCACAGGCCGGACCCGACAAGCAATATCGAGCATTTCTTCGGTAACGGCCATTTCCAGGTTCATGCGCGTTTGTAGAATATCCTTCAACATGACAACATCGCGATCCTGGATATGACGGCGGTCTTCGCGAAGATGCAGGGTAATACTGTCCGCCCCTGCCTGTTCCGCTTCAATGGCCGCCTGAACCGGGTCAGGATAATGGGTGCCACGTGCCTGACGCAGCGTGGCAACGTGATCGATATTGACACCAAGCAGAATTGGATTCATACATCTATTTCCCTACTTTCTTTTCATTGATCTGAACAGTTCACGTGATTTAAGTGGTTTGTCGCCGAGATAAAGGTTCAAGGCTGCACGCGTCAAACGCTTGGCATCGCGAAGCACCTCAGCCGTGATCATTCTTTCCTGCGACAGAGCCAGCAGGCTTGATCCTTTGAAGACAAAACCCTGTGCTGCTTCGCCGCTGCTAATAACAGGCCCGGACTCTAATAGATATTCGTAGTAAAGTTCCGGCTGTACCGGTTCACCCATTTCAATTTCACAGTCCAGCAACAACCCATAACCCAGTTCCTGCAACAGTCTCTTTTCGAATAGTCGTAATACCGGCTCAACCTCAAAACCATGGGCAAAATTCTGCAAACTGGCCTGATAGGCCATATAGAGTCCGGGGTGCGGATCATGGCGCGCCAGCAAACGAAGCAACAATTCATTCAGATAAAACACACTATATAGCGCCGTGCCCTTAAAACTGTGGAGAGGGCCATCCGCCTCCACGGCGGTCAGCGTGCCCAACTCACCACGGGCGTTCCAGGACAGGCGCAAAGACCGGAACGGCTGCAACTCACCGCGCAACCTGGATTTTGGCGAACGAACACCGCGTGCCACCAGACCCACCCGGCCATGCGATTCAGTAAACATCTCCAGCAAGGCGCTGCTTTCTCGGTAAGGCCGCTGGTGCAACAGGTAGGCGGGAGCCAGTTCAATACGCACTAGTGTACCCGAGACTGCGCAATGCCCGCTCATCATCTGCCCAGCCCTCCTTTACCTTCACCCACAGCTGAAGAAATACTTTCTGACCAAAAACTCTCTGCATATCTTCCCGCGCCTCACTCCCTACCTCTTTCAGCCGCTCCCCCTTGTTACCAATCACTATCGCTTTGTGACTCTCTTTCTCCACCCAGATGAGCGCGTAAACATGCAGGGTTTTCTTTTCTTTCCTGAAGCGCTCGATTTCCACCGTCAGCCCGTAGGGGATTTCCTCTCCCAGCTTGCGAAACAGTTTTTCCCGCACCAGCTCGGCTGCCAGAAATCGTTCGCTGCGATCGGTAACCTGGTCTTCGGAATAATAAGGCGGCGACTCCGGCAGTCGCTTGCGAACCGCCGCTTCCAGTTGTTGCAGATGATCACCTTTTTTTGCACATATCGGAATGAGCTCTGCAAACTCTCTTTTTCCGGACAGTACTTCGAGCTGCGGCAACAAGTCGGTCTTGTCTGCCACACGGTCGATCTTGTTGATGGCAAGAATGACCGGGCAGGACAGCTGTTCCAGCTTTTCAAGAACCCAGTCATCGTCTTCGTGCCAGCGGGTACCTTCGACAACAAAGACAACGACATCAACATCGCGCAAACTGTCAAGCGCCGCGCGGTTCAGGTAACGATTCATGGCACGCGGTTGCCTGGCATGCAGGCCAGGCGTATCGACAAAAACGATCTGCGCCTGCCCGTCTGTCTTTATACCCAGGATACGGTGTCGGGTTGTTTGCGGCCGCTGCGAGGTAATACTGACCTTCTGACCAACCAGACGGTTCAGAATCGTGGATTTGCCCACGTTGGGACGACCTACCAGGGCCACAAAGCCACAACGATAGCTAGCCATTGCCGGGATTGCCCCCTAAACGATCCAACATACCCGCAGCAGCAGCCTGTTCCGCGCGGCGTCGGCTACTGCCTTTTCCCTGACTGGATTGCTGCGCACCGGTCACCCTGCATTCAACGTGAAATTGCTGATTGTGTGATTTGCCGGTGACCTTCGTCACTTCGTAAACCGGCAGATCCAGCTTGCGTGACTGCAGGTATTCCTGCAAACGCGTTTTCGGATCTTTGAGTTCATCGAGCACGGATATTTGATGGATCTTGCTGGAGAACAGCCGTTGCACACAGGCACGGCAGGCCTCAAACCCGCTATCCAGAACTATCCCGCCCAGAATGGCCTCCAGCGCGTCCGCCAGAATGGAATCGCGGCGGAATCCCCCGCTCTTCAACTCCCCCGAACCCAGAAAAAGGTAATCGCCGACAGTCACGCTACGGGCAATATCAGCGAGCGTCTCCTTTTTTACCAGACTGGCGCGCAGTCGGCTCAACTGACCTTCATTGGCATCTGGAAACAGCGTGTATAGCCAATCAGCAACGATATATCCCAGCACGGCATCGCCCAGAAATTCCAGACGCTCGTTATTCTGCCCGCCCGCACTGCGATGAGTCACCGCTGCCTGCAGCAGTTGCGGATCCTTGAAATTATACCCTAAAGCCCGACTCAGACCGTCCAGCGAACGGCTCAATGGGCAACAATCTCTATTTGCTTATCAAAGATGGCGATAACGTCGACGTTACCAACCAGGTGCTCACGCCGCTCATAGTGAATACCTATTTTCTGCACGCCCTTGTCCTTGCTGATCTTGATGAGTTTGGGATCAACATTGTTGACATCATTGACATCAAAGCGCTTGCGGACAATCTTGATTATCTCGCTCTTGGTCTGCCGAGTAATATTCGGTTGATCTTTAAGTGACTCCAGCGTTGATGCCACTTTGCCAAATTCAAGATAGAGCGGCAGCAAACGAAGTGTAATGAGGGTGAAAAATGCTATGAGACCCAATACCAGCATCCAGCCGATTGCAGTCATCCCTTTTTGGTGATGCCATTTTTTCATCGCCGTTCTCCGCAGACTAGTTGATGGAATCCCCGATACGATCCCAGCCCACGCCACCGGCCGCTGAATCCCAGTTCATCCAGACCATAAAAGCTTTTCCAACCAGATTCCCATCAGGTACAAATCCCCAGTAGCGACTGTCATTGCTGTTGTCGCGGTTGTCACCCATAACGAAATAGTGCCCTTCCGGTACGACAACATCAGTCGACACACCACCAACTCCATTCACAACGAGAATATCGTGATTGACATCACCCAGCACTTCGCTGCGGACGTCGGCACCCGACATAGACAGGCCTGACCCTGTTCCTATATAGCTACCTTCCGGTATTTGCGCAACTTTCTCATTATTGATATACAGAGTTTTGTCCTGATAAACCACATGGTCACCGGGTACACCTACCACCCGCTTGATGTAATCGATGCTGGGATCCTTGGGAAAACGGAAAACCACCACATCACCGCGTTCCGGCTCACCCAGATCCATAGCCTTCATATTGACCACTGGCAGACGAATACCGTAAGCGTATTTATTGACCAGAATGAAATCACCGACCAGCAGGGTTGGCATCATCGATCCAGACGGTATACGGAAGGGCTCCGCCAGGAAGGAACGCAATAACAGCACAGCCAGAATAACCGGAAAAAAGGATTTGGCATACTCAACAAACGTCGGT
>Ga0209456_10001802_pt1 | contig 10292 bp, 8 predicted proteins | sample COG_11_FD_184755 | JGI IMG/M metagenome (GOLD analysis project Ga0209456, IMG submission 184755) | Pelagic marine sediment microbial communities from the LTER site Helgoland, North Sea, for post-phytoplankton bloom and carbon turnover... | ecosystem: Environmental > Aquatic > Marine > Neritic...
GAGGTGGACGGCTTCGTCGGCCGGCAAACGGTCGCGCAGTGCATGCAGTACGACGCGTAGTACGGAATAGGCCTCGGCCTCATTATCCAATGAGGCAGCCAGCTCGAGTTCCTGAAGCCAGCGGTGCGTGGTCTGGAGTGTTGAATCAAATACCCGGATATGAGTTTCCGCCGTCGTCATTGTGTACCTCCTCAGAGAGGCTTGAGCCTGGAAAAAAGGTATTCTGAATAATTATGTCAGAATAATGGCACATTCTTGTGTTCTCTGCCTTGAGTATCATCAATACTAAGTGGAACTTTATAGAAATTGGATCTTCACTGGTCGGCAGATATGAAGGACGATGATTGTACTCCTTTTTTGCAGGAGGTCTTACCCTGCCTACAACTGCGATGGCACGGATTTCGCAACGTTCGCCGCCAGGTGTGTAAACGCGTTCAGCGGCGTATCGCGCTTCTGGGTCTGGGTGATGTGCAGGCCTATCGCGCCTGGCTGGATACACATCCGGACGAATGGCGGGTGCTCGACGCCTGTTGCCAGATTACCATCTCACGGTTCTACCGCGACAGGCGCGTATTCCAGTGTCTGGAAACAGACGTGATACGTCATATCGTTCAGCGCATACAGCGCGACGGGGAACAGACGCTGACGGTGTGGAGCGCCGGCTGCGGGGCCGGGGAAGAGCCCTACACCCTGGCGCTGCTGTGGGCGTTTTCCCTCGCGCCGATGTTTCCGGGTATCAAGTTCAACATTCTGGCCAGCGATGCAAACGCTGACGTGATTCATCGAATGCGTGAAGCCTGCTACTCTGGAACCAGTCTCAAAGATTTGCCAGACCGGTGGCGGGAGGCGGCGTTTTCAAGAAACGAAAACAGGTTTTGTCTTCGGGAACCCTACCGCAAGAACATCGAGATTCGGCATCAGGATATTCGCAGGGGGGTGCCCAACGGGCCGTTTTATTTGCTGCTATGCCGAAATCTGGTCTTTACTTACTTCGACGAAAAACTACAGTGTGAAACAGGGCGGCATCTTTCCAACAGAGTCAGGGAAGGTGGCTCGCTGGTCATCGGTGGGCATGAGCAGCTTCCAGACTGTATAGCGGGTTTTGAACCGTGGGACGGCTGCCGGAGCATTTACCGCAAGACTGGCTGATCAATACAAGGTGAGTTGAGATGGTAAGAGGAGACTGACCATGGAAAGCCAAAGGGGAGTACGCGTACAGGGTACGCCCTATGTTCCCGGCCTTGTAAGCGGTGTCTTGCGGCGGGGCACGGATGACTTGGGAGCAGGCAAGCTGTGTGTGCTGTCGCACAAGGACATTGGTTCGATTGTCCAGGGTCCGCAAGCGGACGAGCAGGCACTGGCCCGGAAGTTTCACGGTGCAGGTATTATAGCCGTTGATGGTGCACCCTTATCCCATGGCATGATTCGCCTGTTCAGTCTGGGCGTGCCGACTGTCATTGTATCGAGTGAGCAACTTATGGGCTTGAGCGATGGGACGCCACTGACACTGGATGGTGCGACGGGCTTGATCAGCGACCCGTCGCAGGCAACGTCGGCTGTAACACGGATCGAGCCGGTGATACCGCAGCCAGGCGCCAGTGTGATGACAGCGGATAGTGCGCCGGTTAGGCTCAGCGCCAGCATATCCGGCACGTCCGGCGCTGCTAACGCTGTTGCGTGCGGGGCCGCGTCAATCGGTCTGGTTCGATCGGAATACTTGCTGCCACCGGACGATCGTTCACCGGATGCGGATTACTTCGAGTCTGCATTCGAGGGCCTCTGTGACGCTGCTCGTCCCTTGCCGCTTACTGTGCGATTAGTGGATATTGCCGCCGGGAAATCATTCCACAGTCAGACGGGGATGTCAGGTGCTGAATGGACGCTCGGCGCCCGCGGCACGCAACTTTATTCAATCGAGTCGGTGCACCGTATTTTTCAGGCTCAAGTCGAAGCGATCGGCCGGCTCGCCGGGCAATTCGATCTATCGCTTATGCTGCCGAATGTATGGGGCCTGGAGACATACCTACACTGGCGATCCGAGATTGAGCGGCTTCTGAAAGGGGCTGTTCGCATCGGCGCTATGGCGGAGACACCGGCGGCTGCGCTCGCGATAGCGGATCTCGCAAAGCGCGTCGATTTCGTGGCGATCGGTTGCAATGATCTCATGCAGTGCTTTTTCGGTATTGACCGCAACATCGCTGAACTCAGCCGGTTTCTGAACCCCTGTGCGCCCGCCTTGTTACGTTTCCTGCGTGAGGTAGCCGCAGCGGCCGGTGAAAGGCTTGCGGAGGTGCAGCTATGCGGTCTTCTGCCCCAGTCCCCGGGTGTGCTCCCCGTACTGGTGGGGATCGGTTTTCGGTCTTTCTCTGTTGAGCCGCGCATGATCCCCTACCTTGCCGAAACGGTTCGTGGAATAGATACAGTGTCGGCCTCAGCGTTGGCGACGTCTGTGTGCAGCGCACCGGATTCAGAAACAGTTCGGGGCTTGCTTGGATTGCCACAGGGATCGGCCTGGGCAATGGGTATTAATTTATAGGGTCGCGGCCAAGCGTTTGCATAACGCTGCAAGCTGTGGGTCTCGAATTCGTAATCAGGTTATAAAATAAAGATTCTAACGGTGATTGCAAATCCGTGGGCCTCGGTTCGACTCCGGGCGTCGCCTCCAAGTAATATCAAACACTTAGATTTCCTCGCTGCCCATTATTTCACCAGACTCGGAAAATCACTCCGAAAATAATTCACTTCGCCTCAGTTAGCGTAGGACCGGCAGGCGGCATACAATGACTCCACCGCTGCGGGATCTCTGCCAAAAGGACAGCTCACCTGGCGCTGATGTTCGAAGTACTTGCCGGTGTGTTTGCCTCCGGCGTCACTGGTTGCCAGCCACACCGGGGTTCTTGCCCCCGCGTCGGGCGACTCGTGTCCGCCGAAGCCCAGATTTTTGCTCAGGGTGGAGTTGACATCGCCCGGATGACAGGCGTTCACCTTAATGCCGAACGCTTGCAGTCGCCGGGCGAAGGCCACGGTCAGCATTCTGTCGGCCTGTTTGGATTGTCGGTAGGCGGCACCATTGTTGTAGGGCCGTTTTACGAACTCGAGATCTCCGAGATCAAGACCACCTGCCCAGTAGCTGGCCACGTTGATGATACGTGCGGCGGACCCTTGTTTGAGATGTTCGGTGAACACCTCAATCATCCAGAAGTACCCCAGAACATTGGTTGCGAACTGCATCTCGATGCCTTCGGGCGTATGCGTAAGACGGCGTGGGGTGATGGCAGCGTTATTGACCAGGACATCAAGCGGCCCTTCCCAGCGTTGCGCCAACGCCTCAATGGAAGCGCGTCGGGAGAGATCAGCAAGTTCATAGCGAACCCGGGGATTGCCGGTTGTGCGTGAAATGTTCTTTACGCAGCGGACAGCCTTGTCCTCGTTTCGGCACACAAGTACGACATCATGACCAGGAACCGCAGCCAGTTGGCGGGCAATAGCCATGCCGATGGCCCCGCTGGCGCCGGTCACCGCGGCAATACGTTCACGCTTGCCTTCTTGTTCGAACATTCCTGCAATAGTAGCGGAACTTATACCCGGAGCGGAAGATCGGCAGAGTGGATTAGGACAGACCTGTTTTCTGGTTGTAGCTACCAGTGAGTGGCGGAATACTGGTACTCGTCGGGTTACCAGCTCGTATGACGCCTAAATAGGGGCTGTAATACGAAGTTCACGAACTGGCTTGGGATTCAGGTCTTAGTTTCGCTCTTCACGTGCATGCCAAATACGCAGTACACGTATCTGCTTCTGGAGTCTTATGCCCATAAAACTTGGCTTTCGGGTTTCTTGATATTTGTTTGGCATTGATCAGCAGGTCAAGTGCAACGCCGCTACAATGCGGGCGTACTTCTGCTGGAGCTTGTTGAACACCTCCACAGCCTCTGACGTTTGCACCACTTCAACCCTGATTCCCCTGCCGGTCAGGAAGGACCTGGTGATACCGGGGACCTGCATACGCCCGTGGTAACCGGAACCGATGATCAGCGTGTCAGGTTTGGCAGCGATGATCCTACCCAGGTCTTCAATAGCCAGGTTATGCCCTTCTTTTCTCCACCAGCCGTCCTGTACACCCTCGGGCGTAATGATGACATCGGAGCTATAACCCAGGCCGTCGACTTCGATATGACCAAAGCTGTAGTTGCTAATCTTCATGATCGTTTCATTAAAACGCCGTTGAACGCGCGCAAATAGAGTATCCCCAATTTTAGCCCATAAATGCATCTCAGGGTTCGTCTAAGCGTTTTTGGACTATTTGCGCTATTATTTGGATTGGCGCCCCGACCTGTGTTGGCTGTTGAGGCTCGCGGCATGACCATAGTCACTATGCATATTACACGCTGTCTGCATTACGAGTTTTCCAGACAGGCAGCTCTGCTGCGCACGGCTCGCGCCACCTTGCCGAAGAGCTTGTTGGCGACACTCTGCACCGTCGAAGGCCGGTGGTGAGTTTTTCACACCGTTTTCTCGTATACCTTGCGTTATTTGCGCTGGGTCTTTACGCGCAGATCGCCCAGGCCCTGCTGATTCGCGAGAGCCTGGTGGTCTTCTATGGCAACGATATCAGCCTGGGGGTCTTTTTTGGCAGCTGGTTGCTGTGGGTCGCAGTCGGGTCTGTGAGCGTTATCTGGCTGCAGCAACACCGCTGGATTGTGCACCCTTTGACACTGCTGAGGCGGCTTTTTTCAGCTCTTCCAGTGGCGCTGGTGTTGCAGGTGCTGACCACCCGCACCATACGCCTGTTCCTCGATGTACCCGCCAGCGAGTTGATTCCGCTCGGTGAACTTTTTGCTTCCTTGTTGCTGATCACCCTGCCGACCAGCCTCGGCGTAGGCCTCGCGTTCCCTTTGGCCTGCAAGGCCCTGCTTGACGGGGGCGGGCAGCGGTCTGGTGAAAATGTGACATCAGACGCCAGGGTCGGCGGCGTGTCGCGACTGTACATCGTCGATGCCCTCGGAGCCCTGTTGGGTGCTGTGCTGTTTACCTTTGTCTTGATTGAGTGGGCGGGGGTCTGGCGCAGCCTGGGCATTGTTGCAGCGCTGATGGGCGTGATCGCAGTCATGTTACGCGGCGCTGCGAGCGGTTTTCGCCTGAGCGCGTGGAGCTTGGTGCTCGCTGGACTGGTGTTGGCCGTTACGCCGCTGGGCGGTACTGTGGATCGGGCCATGGAGCGGCTGCGTTTCTCAATACTACAGCCGGGCCTGGAGCTACTGGACACCGTCGAGACACACTACGGCCATATCAACATTGCCCGTCTGGGGTCACAGATTTCGGTTATCGAAGATGGCCGTATTATCACGAGTTTTCCAGACCGCGAAGCCGTGCAGCAGGAAGCCGCTTACTACACCGCCCAGGCCCCCAATGCCGAGCGTGCGTTGGTCTTCGGGGGACTCGCCAGTGGGCTGGTGACCGAGTTGCTGCGTTATCCGCTGAAGCAGGTGGACGTTGTGGTTGAGGATCGCTACGCCTTTGCGCGTTTACGCTCCTACCTGCCGGCAGATACCCGGGAAGCACTGCAGGACTCGCGGCTGACGGTTCATTTTAGCGATGGACGCGGTTTTGTTAACCAGTTGCAGCGCCGTGAAGCCTTTGATCTGGTGCTGGTGGTGTCGGCGGACCCGTCCAGCGCTCACAGCAATCGCTACTTCACCCGGGACTTTTACCAGGCCGTCAGCAAAAGGATGGCCGGCAACGGGGTTTTGTGTACGACGGTGAGCGGTGCCGCCAACTACCTGGGACGCGAGGTTCGCAGTTACAGCGGTTCTGTCTACCATACATTGTCCAGCGTGTTTCCTGAACTGGCCGTTGCACCGGGTGATCGGCACGTCTACTGCGCTGCGGCCATGGCCGGGCGGGTCACAGAAGATCCCTCGATCCTCGAGAAACGTTATCTGGCCATCCCGCTTGACGAGCATCTTTTCCCCTCGGTTTCATTCTTCACCTTGTTACCGCCCGCGCGTATTGCCTTCGTCCGGCAGCAGCTCGCCGCCGAGGTTTTGGAAATAAACACCGACAGCCGGCCGGTCAGCTACTACCTGAATATGGTGTTATGGGGCAAGTTCAGCGATTCGCTGGTGGTTGAATGGCTGCAGACACTGCATCAGCTGGGCAGCCTTCCTTACCTGGTGCCGCTGGCGGTGTTTGTCGTACTGCTGCTGCTCAAGTCGGCACTGGAAAAGACGGCGCCGGCGAGGCTGCGCCGTCAGGTCGCGACACTGTCGTTGGTGGTGCTCGGTATGATCGCTATGGCGATGCAGCTCGCGCTGCTGCTCAGTTACCAGGCTCAGGTAGGCTTTGTATTCAGTCGCATTGCGCTGCTCAACGGCTTGTTTATGACCGGCCTGGCGCTGGGCGCCGGTTTGCTGGGACAGCGTCTGGCCGGCAGCCGACGGCCAGGCCTCGCGCTTGCTCTGTTGCTGCCGCTGGTCGCCGTCATCCTGCTCGCTGTCCCAGCAGTGCTCGAGTGGCTGGGACAGCTGCAGCAGGTTCCGCGCGAGGCCTGGTACCTGGCGCTGTGCCTGCTGGCCGGCCTGCTCACCGGTACCGGCTTCCCGCTCGGCTTCCGTCAGGCATCGACCGATACCGGCGAGGTCCTGCACAGCAGCGCTGTGATCGCCGCCGCCGATGACCTGGGCGGCGCACTCGGTGGGCTGGTCACCGGTGCCTTGCTGGTGCCACTGCTTGGGATACAGGGTACCTTCTACCTGCTTGCCTTGTCAGCCGGTCTTGTCCTGGTGCCTGTTCTGTATGCCGAATATGCGCCTGAACGTATTGCGGCCCTGCAGCTGCGCGGACACCGCACCTTCCCCTGGGGTGGGCTGTCCTGGGCGCTGCTGTTTGTCGTCTGCAGTAGTCTTATGCTGTTGATCCTTGTGCAGGGTGCGCAACCCGAGCCCCGTACCCGTTTCAGCGATTCGACCCTGGCGCAGCTGAGTGGCTCACAGCAATTCGAGCCGTGCGAAAAGCCCGTGCCCTGTTACCTCGGGCGTGCCGCTGACAGCAGCGCCGCCGACACCGTGTCCCTGGCCACCATTACGGTTGCCCGGGATATCCGGGGCTATGCGGGACCGCTCAACTTGCTGGTAGCCGTGGACAGCGGCGGCATCCTGCGCGGGGCACGCTACCTCGAATCGGATGAAACGCCGTCTTATATCGCCGGCATCGATACCTGGCTAGCCGGCCTGAGCGGCCACGATTTTAATCACTCGCCCCTGGCGCTCGACGGGGTTGATGCACTGTCCGGTGCCACGCTCAGCAGCCGTGCCGCTCTCGCCTCGATCAACCGCGCTGTCGAGGTCGGTAGCAGGGCCGGTTTTGGCGACAGCCCGATTGGCGCTCGCGAGGCAGCTGAACAAAGGTCAGCCTGGATGGCGCCACAGTTCGTCATCACCCTGGTGTTGCTGTTGATCTTCTTTCCGGTCTACCGTGACGGTCGTGACGGGCCGAGACTGCTGTACCAAGCGGCTGTCCTGGGGATTCTGGGTTTTGGCTTCAACACACTGGTGACCGAGATGGATCTGATTAACCTGAGTCTGGGCCATTTTGCTTCGGTTGTCGGCAATCCGCAGCGCTGGCTGTTGCTGGTCTTTGTCCTGCTCACGGGCCTGTTCTTCGGTCAGGCCTACTGCGGCTATGTCTGTCCCTTCGGGGCGCTGCAGGAATTCATATCCAGGCTTGGCCGCTATCTGTACCTGAGGTCCTACCCGCAACATCAGCTCGAGCTGCGCCTGCGTTACATCAAGTTCGTCCTGCTGGCCCTGTTGCTGGTGGCGGTGTGGATCAGCGGCGATAAGACTTGGCTGGCCTTCAACCCCATGCAGCATCTGTTCGCAGGGCACGTTGGCGGCTGGCTGGGCGGTATCACCGCCGTCAGCCTGGTCGGCGCGCTGTTTTATTATCGATTCTGGTGCCGCTATTTCTGTCCCTTCGGGGCCTTTCTTGCGCTGAGCAACAAGCTGGCGCTGTGGAAATCCTTTGGCCCGGCGCGGCGCTACGAACACTGTGATATCGGGGTGCACGACGACTATGACGTGGATTGCATTCATTGCCATCGCTGCGTCACCGCCGCTGACTTCGGTGTGCGTCATCGACAGGAGCGCAAACTGGACTAAACTTGGAATGATAGTCGTGTGAAGCTTATTGCTTAAGTGCAGCAATGCACGGGCGGGTTGCAAGGTCATGGAGAAACTGCTGAATCACAGTCGGTTACGTGATCTGCATTTTGTTGTCCTGGTGCTGCTCAACCTGTTCCTGATCAGCGGCTTTCTGATCAGCGGTGCCGGTGGCGAGAGCGGTCCACCGGGTGGCTGGCGGCGCATTGACCTGCAGGCGCTGCAGACCCGCATCGAAGCGGGGGAGCTGGTTGACACCGAAGCTAGCTGGTACCACCGCGAAAAGGCGAAGAAAGCGGGGCAGGGTGGTGAATGAGGTTCGTTGTGAACTCTGTCCACGCGAGTGCCGGATTCCGCAAGGTGGCGCCGGTGACTGCCGCATACGGGTGAATCTCGGCGGGAAACTACGCGCGACGACCTATGGGCGTCCGTCTGCCGTGCATATCGATCCGATGGAGAAGAAGCCCCTCTATCACTTCTATCCCGCGAGCCGGGTATTCTCCATTGCCACGGCCGGCTGTAACCTGCATTGCCGCAATTGCCAGAACTGGCAACTTTCCCAGCGCGGTGGCGAGGAAATGGAACAGCTCTACCAACTGATGCCGGATCAGGTGGTTGCAGCTGCAAAGGCACGCGACTGTCAGTCGGTCGCCTACACCTATTCGGATCCGATCGTTTTTTATGAATACGTCTATGACACGGCGGTGCTGGCCCATGAACAGGGCTTGAAGAATGTATTCGTGACGGCGGGTTACATCAACGCAGCACCGCTGCGGAAACTGTGCAAGCTACTGGATGCAACCAACACTGATCTGAAAGCATTTAACGACGAATTCTATCGCCGCAATTGTGGCGCCAGCCTGAAACCGGTGCTAGACGCACTGGTGATTTTCAGCGAGGAGGGCGTCTGGCAGGAGGTTACCTACCTGGTTATTCCCACCTTGAATGATGACATGGGCGGCATACACAGGATGGCAAAGTGGATTCGTTCCGAGCTGGGCGAGGAGACCCCGTTACACTTCAGCCGCTTCCAGCCTATGTATAAGCTTCGCAATCTGCCGCCGACCACGACAGCGACGCTCGAACACGCGCGCGCCGAGGCCATGGACGTGGGACTGCAGTATGTCTATATTGGGAACGTGTTCGGCAACGAGGCCACATCTACCTACTGCCCACGTGATGATAGCCTGTTGATCGAGCGTATCGGTAATAGGATTATCGAGAATCGATTGACCGAAGACGGGCGTTGTCCGGTGTGCAAGGTTCCTATTCCGGGGGTGTGGTGATGAAGGCGCGACTGCAAGGCCCGGTCAGCTTGTACAAAGGCATGGTGCCGGAGCGACGTCGTTTTATCGCTCTGCTTGCCGCCCTGACAGCTGTTGTACCGTTGCTGCCCAGGTTGCTGTCAAAGCTGCCGGGACGTGAATTATCGCTATACGAAGCCGATTTTTACCGCCGCCATGAGTCAAACGATTGAATCGGCTGTCCCTGCCAATAAGCTAATACGATGCAGTGTTTAGAAGCTGACCCGCCGCAATGCCGAGGCTAGCAAAAAAGATAAGTCGGTGAGTAGGGCATGACACTGATCGAAAGAGGCGAATAAATGGCCTTGTGTGCTGCATGTGAGGCCTTGGTAACAAGCGGAGGCAGGCCACTAGCCTGCATTTCTCACAGCCTCAACCACATGCCCCAGGGCACCCTCTCTTGCTACGCAATTCACCTCGAAGGGCACGAAGGTCACAAAGGAACAACATGTTAACTTGTGTCCGTGAAAGATTTTTCAGGAACACGTTGTTACCTGAGAACACGTCGGATAGACACGGAAATTCTTTATCTTTGAAATCCTTTGTGATCTTTGTGTCCTTTGTGGTGAGAAATCCGGTGTGCTCCGCAAATAATTCCAAACCGCACAGTTGCGCTGCTTTCAGGAAGTAGAAGGTTACCCAAACACTGAGGGATGTGCGTTTAGCAGTCTGAGCTGACCCCACCATCGCGGGACTCCGCGAAACGCGCGAGCAAATCAAATGGGTTCGGCAAGATGACGCATTCACACGCGGACGGGCCGCGTTCTTTACCAGACCTAAGGGTCGTCCCAGCCATAACTCCAGCTGCGCGGACAGCGCTTGCGCAAGGCTT
>Ga0209456_10001803_pt1 | contig 10285 bp, 8 predicted proteins | sample COG_11_FD_184755 | JGI IMG/M metagenome (GOLD analysis project Ga0209456, IMG submission 184755) | Pelagic marine sediment microbial communities from the LTER site Helgoland, North Sea, for post-phytoplankton bloom and carbon turnover... | ecosystem: Environmental > Aquatic > Marine > Neritic...
TGCCATCCCAGGACAGCCTGATTATTTTCGAAATCGTTTAATTATGAGACATATAATTCGGCATTTTCCATTGACTTAAATCAAACAGAATTGAATATCAAGCTTCTCCTTCATTTTATAGAATCAGGAAATCTTAATTAGGACCGGGAATTGACGTCCGGATTCTAGCCCGGGAATGGCAACTTTCAGTACTTTCCTGACCTTTAAGCAAAATTTCTCTACGTCTGGGTTGGGTCGTTAGTTGCCATTAAGCGATTGTTTATATTAGCGGTTGGTGTAGGACCGGAATGGGTCGGAAGTCGCCGTTAAGTGATTGTTTATTTAAGCTACGACTGAACGACCGGGTTGAGGTAATCCAGACATCCATCTGACACTGTCTGTCAGATCTTGTCTGAACTACTTAAATTAGTAGTTGAGCATTTATCCGGGCTGGATTCCCGCCTGCGCGGGAATGACAATAATATTTCTCTGTGTTCTCTGTGTTCTCTGTGTTCTCTGTGTTCTCTGTGTTCTCTGTGTTCTCTGTGTTCTCTGTGTTCTCTGTGTTCTCTGTGTTCTCTGTGGCATATGTTTTTATTTCTGCTTTGCGCCTAGGCGGCTTTTGGCAACTGCTCTATGCGTCGCCTGAAGGCGCCTACTTTTGGTGCTCTACCTCCTCCATCCCTAAGCTCGTGCGCGAGACAAGAATTCGCGAACGCGGTTCGCTCCTATAGCTCAGGCTGTTTTACCCACACCAGCAAGCGGTTATTCACCGGCATTGCGTGGTCGGCCTGCAGTGTCATGCCACAGGCATTGGCCAGCGTGTCGAGATCCTCGAAGTTGCGTATGCCGCTGACTGGATCGCGCTCTTTCAGCCAGGCATCGAACTGTGCATTGCTCGCGCTGGTGTAGGTGTTGTCGTAATTGAACGGCCCATACAGGCACAGGCTGGCACCGTCCTGCAGTACCCGGCCGATGCCCGCAAACATCGATTCGACCATCGGCCAGCTCATGATGTGGGTGGTGTTGGCGCTGAAAACGCCGGCGAATAACCGGTCTGCCGGCCAGCCGCTGGCTGCTACATCGAGTGTCAGTGGCGGCAGGACGTTGTCCAGGCCGGCCTCGTCGATCCATGCCCGGATACTGGCGTGGCTCGATGGCAGGTCGCTGGACTGCCATTGCAGGTGCGGCAGATGCCGTGCGAAGTAGATGGCGTGCTGGCCGGTACCACTGCCGATCTCCAGCACATGGCCGGCAGTACGGAATACGTCGCCGATAATCGCCAGGATGGGATCGCGGTTCTGGTCGCAGGCATCGGAATACTGTTTCATGGCGACCGTTCTACCGCTTGCAGCAGAAAAGCACAACGGGACCGGTCCCTTGCGGGCCGGTCCCGTGTTCATGTCAGGCTAGTTGACCGAGATCTTCCTGGGTTCCGGCTTTGCCTGTTTCGGGATGCCGATTTCCAGTACACCGTCAGTGAATGTCGCTCTGATGCTGTCGGGGTTGACCGTGTCCGGCAGCGTGAACTGGCGCAGGAAGGTGCCATGCACGCGTTCCTTGCGGTGGAAGCCCTCGCGGGTTTCCTCGGTCCCGGTATGGCGCTCACCCTTGACGGTCAGCACACCGTCTTCCAGCGTGATTTCGACCTCGTCGCGCTTGACGCCCGGAATGTCGGCAATCAGCAGGAAGCGGTCATCTTCCTCGCGGATGTCGACGGCCGGCGCCCAGTCACGTGCCTCGTTACCGGTGGATACCGGCCGTGAGTTGGTAAAGAAGCGGTTCAGCTCGTGATTGAACTGGTCAAACAGACTGACCGGTTCGTAGCGAATTAAAGACATTGTCTGCCTCCTTGAATCTGTTGTGTCAAAATGACTTATCTCCCAGATAGGGGCGGCCGAGCCGATTTCAAGATGTGCCAAGAGAAAAATCAAGCTTACATATCACGGGGTAGGAGCGCACCGCGTGCGCGATTCATTCGCGGACAACGTCCGCTCCTACAGGTGCTTCTATTGGGTGTAGGAGCGCACCGCGTGCGCGATTCATTCGCGGACAACGTCCGCTCCTGCAGGTGCTTCTATTGGGTGTAGGAGCGCACCGCGTGTGCGATTCATTCGCGGACAACGTCCGCTCCTGCAGGTGCTTCTATTGGGTGTAGGAGCGCGGGAACGCGCGAATAGATGAGCTAATCGCGGGGCCTCCAGGCGAACCTCGGCTGGAAATACAAGGCCGCTACGTAACCTTGTCCCTGTACATCGTTCGATCCGCTCCTGCAGGTGCCAGATGCGGGCTGGAGAGGCAATATCAGTAACCCAGCAGGCGGGCAGACTGGTAGAAGGTAAAACTGACCAGCCAGGCCAGTCCCAGCGACCAGGCCAGGCTGATGCCGGCGAATTTCCAGCTGCGCGATTCGCTCAGCTGGGTGGCGATAGTCGACAGGCAGGGCGTGTACAACAGCACGAACAGCATGAAGCTGATGGCCTGCACCAGGTCCATCTGGGTGGCCAGGTAGCCGTTGAGGGCGTCGCCTTCCAGGCCGGTCATCGCCACCATGGCACCGATCACGATCTCCTTGGCAACGAAGCCGAATACCAGCACCACCGACATGGCCGCACTGATACCGATCGGGTCGAGGGCCGGTTTCAGCCACTCGCCCAGCAGGCCGGCCCAGGTGTCGGCGCCCCCGGGGGTGCTGCCTTCCGGGTAGTGCGTCAGTATCCAGACCAGCACCACACCGGTAATGATGAAGGTGCTGGCGCGGCGCAGAAAATGTGCAATTTCGTGCCAGCCACGCAACAGGACCTGGCGCAGAATCGGGGCACGGTAGGGTGGCATTTCCAGTACGAACGGTTCGTCGCTCTTCAGTCTGCGACCGAACACCAGGGCCGTCAGGAAGGCCGCACTGAAACTCGCAAGATACATGAAAAACAACACAAACGGTGCCTGGCTGGCGGTAAACAGTGCGGTTGTGATGAAGATGAAGACCTGCAGGCGTGCCGAGCACAGCGAAAACGGTATCACCAGCATACTCAGCCAGCGCAGGGCGCGACTGCGCATCACGCGGGTACCCATCAGGGCCGGCACATTGCAGCCGAAGCCCATCAGGATCATGACAAAGCCGCGCCCATCCAGACCCATGCGGGCCATCAGTGCGTCGGTGAGGTAGGCGGCGCGTGCCAGATAGCCACTGTCCTCGACGATCGCCATGAAAAAGAAGAACAGGATAATGACCGGCACAAACGACGCCACCGTGCCGATACCGTCATACAGGCCGTCCACGAGGAAGCCGTACAGGGCCGGAGACATACTGCCCGCCAGCGGTTCAAGGGCCTGTGCCTTCAACAGGTCCAGCAGCCAGGCAACCGCATCCTGCAGGGGCGCGCCCAGTGTATACACCGCCTGAAAGACGAGAAACATGGCAAGGAAGAACAGCGGCAGACCCAGCACCGGATGCAACAGGACATGGTCGATGCGCTCGGTCATCTTGCGCACCAGTTTGCTGGGCGAGGTGATGTAACGGCCGACCAGCGCATCGGCACGCTCGACGATTTCATCGTCCGCGTGCAGGTTTTCGCGCAGGGTGTCCAGCGGGGGTGGTTGCGTGCGATAGAGTGTGGCGGAGATGACGTCGCGTGTCTCGTTGAATCCGGTGCCGTGGCGGGCACTCAACAACTGTACCGGGCAGTTCAGGTCCCGTTCCAGGCCATCGGCATCGATGCGAATGCCGAGCTTTTCGGCCTCATCGATCATGTTGACCAGTATGACCGGTTGCAGTCCGAGCTTGATGATTTGCAGGGCAAGCGGCAGCTGGTGATCGAGTTGCGTGGCATTCAGCACCAGGGTGATCAGGTCAACCCGGTTGTTCTCCAGGAAATCGCGGACGATCTGCTCGTCCTCGGCAAAGCCGTGCAGGTCGTAGATACCGGGCAAGTCGATGACATCGACCGCATCGTTACCCAGCACGATGCGGGCACTGAGGAGTTCAACGGTGACGCCGGGCCAGTTGCCAACGCGGGACGAGGAGCCGGTGAGGCGATTGAAAAATGTCGATTTGCCCGTATTGGGCATGCCGACAATGGCAAGGCGTTTCACTTGCCCGTGGTGATGGAGACGCGCGCTGCGTCGCTGCGACGCATAATCAGGTTGAGGCTGCCCACGCGGATCTGCATGGGGCCCTGGCGAGAGCAGCGGATCACCTCCGCTTCACGGCCGGTTCGTAGCCCCATGGATTGCAGGCGCTGGCGGATGTCGTCAGGGGCGTGAATGCCGGTGATGCAGGCGCATTCACCTTGCCTGAGACATGAAAGATTTGTCATTTTTTTCAATTTGATACCTGCAGATGATTCGATCATGACAAATAAATATAATTGAGAATGGTTCTCATTATTACTCGCATTACTTCTCACGTCAAGCTCATATTACAGGGTCGCTGTCAGGAAGTAATTGACAGAGATCAGTTGCCGCTGTGGTGGTTGCCCCGCGACGTCCAGAGGCCGGCCCGGTCGAGGAAGGCTTGACCATACAGCAGTCCGGGTGCCTCCAGGGGCTGATAAAACTTGCACCAATAGTGTACAATTATTATACATCGACTGAGAATCAGGTCCATGCCGCATACACAGTCCGCAGATAAAACCATTGTACCGGGAAGCCTGTTGCCCATACGCACCATCGCCGAACTGACCGGCGTCAACCCGGTGACCCTGCGCGCCTGGGAGCGGCGCTACCAGCTGATCACGCCGCAGCGCACGCCCAAGGGACACCGGCTGTATAGCGAGAACGATGTCGAACTGATCCGGCATGTACTCGAACTGCTCGAGCAGGGCATCTCGATCAGCCAGGTAAAACCCCTGCTGGAGCAGGCCGGCGGCCAGGAGCCGACGGTCACTGCCGCAGATGCCGGAGAGGTCTGGCGTGATTACCAACACAAAATGCTTGAGGCAGTCGAACATTTCGACGAGCAGGCGCTGGATGGCATCTATAACGATGCCCTGTCGCTGTATCCGGTCGATGTCGTTATCCAGCGTCTGATCTCACCCCTGTTGCGCATCTTCGGCGAACGCTGGAAGGAGCGCGCAGCCGGCATTGCCGAGGAACATTTCTTTACTGTTTACCTGCGCAACAAGCTGGGTACCCGCATTCATCATATGAACCAGCGCAGTAACGGCCCGTTGCTGCTGCTTGCCTGCCTGCCGGGTGAATTCCATGAAATCGGCCTGCTGCTGTTTGCCCTGGCAACCGTGAATTTCGGTTACCGGGTACTGGTCCTGGGATCGAATATGCCGCTTGAGCAGCTGCCCGCCGTTATGCAGCAGAAGGAGTGTGCCGGCGTCGTCCTGTCCGGCTCGTCCCGGCCCGCCCGGGGCATCTTTGACGGTGACCTGTCCGCACTGGTGAGCAACACCCCGGTCCCGGTCTTCGTCGGCGGCAAACCCGCCGCCAGGCATCAGGAGAAAATCGAGGCGGCTGGCGCGATTTGCCTCGGCGAATCAATCAGTGCAGGTCTCAGGCAGATCAGCGAGCGGCTCAGGACAGACAGGCTGCGCTGACGGCCAATGACGGCGGCGATACTGTGGCTGCGCAGGGACCTGCGCCTGGAGGATAATCCTGCCCTGCAGGCCCTGCTGGATGACGGGCACACACCGGTACCGGTCTACATTCACGATGAGCCCGATCCGGACTGGCCACTCGGTGCCGCCAGTGCCTGGTGGCTGCACTACAGCCTGGTTGCTCTGGGCAAATCGCTCAAACAGGCCGGCAGCGGGCTGGCCATACGGGCCGGTGACACCCAACAGCAGCTGACGCGGCTGATCGAGGCCACCGGCGCCGGGGCGGTCTACTGGAATCGCTGTTACGAGCCGGCCTTTGTCAAGCGTGATGAGTCCGTCAAGCGGGCACTCAAGCAGGCAGGTATCGGCGCCTGCAGTTACAGCGGCCTGCTGTTGCGCGAGCCCTGGCAGAACCTGAAGAAAGACGACACCCCGTACCGTGTCTTTACACCCTTCTGGAAGGCCCTGCAAAAAACCGGTCCGTCACGCGACACGACCGACCGGCCGGCAAAACTGCCGGCCTTACCGGACGACACGGTGTTTAGCGAGGCAACGGTCGAGTCCCTGGCGTTATTGCCGGACATACCCTGGGACAAGGCATTCCACGCGCACTGGCAACCCGGCGAAGACGGTGCCTGGGATACCTTGCAGGCGTTCTGCGAGCAACGACTGCTCGACTATCCCTCCGCGCGCGACCGGCCCGCCATGCCGGGTACCTCGCACCTGTCTGCGCACCTGCACTTTGGCGAAATCAGCCCGGTCAGGGTCTGGCATTACCTGATGCAGTGGGCGTCCACTCAGACCGATGCCGGTACGGTTGCCGCCACCGAGGCATGGCTGAGGGAGCTGGGCTGGCGGGAGTTCAGTTATCACCTGCTTTACCACTTCCCGGATACCACGCTGCACCCCCTTGATAAACGCTTTGAGAACTTCCCCTGGCAGTCTGACTATGCGGAAGCGCTTGCCCGCTGGCAGCGGGGCACAACCGGCATACCGATCGTGGATGCCGGCATGCGCGAGTTATGGACGACCGGGTACATGCACAACCGCGTGCGCATGATCGTCGCATCGCTGCTGACCAAAAACCTGCGCATACCGTGGCAGGAGGGCGCGCGCTGGTTCTGGGACACCCTGGTCGACGCCGACCTGGCCAACAACACCATGGGATGGCAGTGGACGGCCGGCAGCGGGGCGGATGCCGCACCTTACTTCCGCATATTCAACCCGGTCCTGCAGGGCGAAAAATTCGACAGGGCCGGGGTCTATGTCCGCCACTGGGTGCCCGAGCTGGAACGGCTCGATAACAGGTATCTACACCGGCCGTGGTCAGCCGACCCGGCAGTCCTGGCCGATGCCGGCATCAGGCTCGGCAGCGACTATCCCGAGCCGCTGGTCGATCTGCAGGCGAGCCGCAGGGATGCGCTGGCGGCATGGGATCACATCAAGCGGGCGCCGGCCTGATCGTCCCGGATTGCTTCCGACTGCCCTGAATTTCATAACACAGGGCGCGATATTGAACACCTTGCCGTCACAGGTCAGGCGCCGGTGCATCCGCCGGTGTCACGCGCAGTTTTCCGGGTAAAATCCCTGTCAGATGGACTGATGAAGCGGTCGGCAATTGCTACAATAACAGCCGTGATTCGTACGATGCAGGACGGGGCGCGAAGGCCGGTGCTGTATTATCGATCCGAAGTGAACGAAATCCTGCTGTTACACGTGGAAGCAGCCGACAGGGCAGGCGGGTGGTTTGAGCCGGCTGTATGTCCATACTCATATCCGGAGGAAGCTATGCGAAGTTTTTTCATCTTGCTGGTTGGGTTGTCATTCCTGCCCGGTATTGTACTTGCCCATGACCTGAACATTCCTGCGGACAAGGAGACCATCCAGTTCGAGACCAAGCTGGGCACGGTGACCTTCCTGCACAAGATGCATGCCGACCTCAGTACGACCGAGTGCACGACCTGCCACCATAAACTGCAGCCCACCGACGAGACCGTCAAGGGGTGTCATGAGTGTCATGGCAGCAAGGATGGCGAGGCGCCCAAGGTCAAGACGGCCTTCCATACGACCTGTATCGGTTGTCATGAATACACGGTGGCGCATGGCGATGAAGCCGGGCCGCAGAAGAAAAAGTGCAAGCTGTGTCACATCAAGTGACAGCGCGCACCAGCGGGCATGCGCATTCAGAAATGCAGGATAACAGAGGCCGCGATGATGTGTGCCTCGTATTCGGGTGTATCCTCGCCCAGTAACAGTGCATTGGCGACGCTGTCGGCCTGCAGGTTGTCCAGCGCCCAGTTGTCCGCACGGTAGCGTTCATAGCGGTAACCCAGCTTCCAGGACAGGTCCTTGCGGTAGTGGTACAGTGTCCACAGTTTCACGCCGGTCAGTGAGGTCTTCAGCTCCGGGTAGGGCATGACACCGCCTGCCAGGTTGTCCAGGTCGACCTTGCCGCTGGAGCGGGTATAGGTGAGGTCCGCACCGACGTCCCACTTGTCGCGAATACCGGTAATCCGCGTGCCGATACCCGCACTGTCCACCGTGTCCTCGAAATCCGCCGTCCAGTCGGGGACGGTAACACCGGCCTCGCTGCCGGCCTGGCAGGAGTCGATGTCCTCTCGGGTATACCAGGCGTTGGCGGACACATCGTCGCGCGGCTGCCAGGCGACATCCAGCGTCCAGGTCGGCCGGGTTGACTTTGTCAGGCCGATGACCGAGTTGTCGTAATCGTCGCGGATGTAGTCGGCGCTGGCCGTGATATCCAGCCGTTCAGCCGGCATGACATTAATCGAGGCGCCCACCCGGGTGCGGTCCCGGTCGGCAAGGTAGTACTTGCGCAAGGCCGGATTCTCCCCGACGGGTGGCTGGTAGTTGTTGCCGTCCCGGGTGCCTGCCTCGGCATACAGGGACAAGTCCACGCTTGCGTGCGGTTTCATCTTCCATTTGCCGAACAGGGTGTGCTCCTCGGTATTCTCGCGTTCCGCACTGTCGTAATCACGGGACATGTCATCGTAACGGTAGCCGCCGCGCAGGCTCATGCCGCTGCTAATGCGGTAATTGGCCGTCAGGTCAAGCCGGTTGCGCCGGTAACCGAGCGGGCGGTTGGCTACCGGCGTGCCGGCATGCGAATCGGCCACGATGTAGTCATAGGTATTGACCGGGGTATCGTTGTCCCGGTCATCGAAGCGATAACGGGCATTGAGGCGCAGGCGGCTTGCGGGACGACTGTTCAGGGCCAGCTGCGCCGTTGTCAGCCACACCTTGCCATCGAGTGAATTGCGTGGCAACGGGGCGGTAACGATGGCGGGATTGACCGTATAGGGCAGGAATGCCTGGTCCTGGGTCATGCGCCCCGCGGACAGGAATGCCGTGACCTGGCTGCGCCAGGGCAGGGTATAACTGCCGGTAAAGGACAGCTGGTGGAACTCGTTGTCCGGCGCCAGCGACTGGCTGGCGAAGGCGCCGGGTGCAAACGGGTCTTCCCAGCCAAGGGCGCGTACATCGTTCTCAAAATGTGACAGCTGGTAGGCGAGCTCGAACCGGCCCTTGTCCCTGGCATAGTGCAAGGTCACGTCCACCAGGTTGGTGGTGTAGTCGACCGGCTCCGGCAACAGGGCCGCGGTGGCATTACCGATCAGGCCGCCACCGCCGCCGCCACCACCACCGCCGCCGCCACCACCACCGCCGCCGCCACCACCACCGGCGCCATTGGCGATGACGCTACCGATCCGGTCCGTGCCGTCTTTGGTTTCGCGCCGGAAGGCGATATCCAGTTTCCAGCGCTGCCGGGGAATGAAGCGTGCGCCCAGGCCGATGCGTTTCCGCGTGGTCTCGATATCGAAGGGCAGCAGGAAACTGTTCAGGTTGGTGTTGATGTCAAAGCCGGCCGGCAGGGTCAGCGAGCCCGTGCCGACGCCCAGAAACGGGGTCTTGGCAGTGTCGGATTCGTAATTCGGTATGCGGTCGTATTCGATGAAGTACTGCTGCTGTCCCTGACGGCCGGCCTCCAGTCGCAGGTAACGCGAGTCCAGGCCCAGGCGAGTCCCGCGCGCACGCCAGAAACGACCGTCTTCCGTATAGCCGTAGGCATCCACGTCACCGAGCAGGTACGGTCCCTTTTCTTCCACGCCGTTGTATCGGCCAAAACGATAGGCATCGTCGCTGCTGTAACCGATACCCAGTTCCACTGTGCCGGCAAGGTCCGACGCCTGTGTGTCTGCCGGCGTGGTCTTGTCCTCTGCAAGGCCTGTCGCCGGGTTGAGCGTCAACACCAGCAGGCTGATTGTCGTAATGGTGGTTTTGAGTTGCATAGCCGGCTTCCCCTAACGTAACAGGTTCACCCCGGACGGGTGGTTGGAACCATGCACCTTTGCATGACAGTTCGTGCAACTCTCGCCCACGACAAAACGGCCGCGCGCCGGGTCCGTGTCGTCGAAATCGAGGAAACGGCGGATATGCCGCCGGCCCTGGGCGCGAATGTCCTGGTGGCATTGCTGGCAGAGTTGCGGGCGCTGGCGGGTGAGCAGGTTTTCGTGGCTGGAGCCATGTGCCCGGTGACACAGGCTGCAGTCTTCGGTGACCGGGAAATGCTCCCACAGGAAGGGGCCGCGCTTCTCGGCGTGGCAGCGATAACAGGTTTCGTTGATGCCGATTTCCTGCAGGGCGGCCGGTGCCACCGAGCCATGCGGATTGTGGCAGTCACTGCAGACCACCTTGCCGTCACGTATCGGATGGGCGGAGGAACGCAGGGTTTGCGAGCG
>Ga0209456_10001804_pt1 | contig 10283 bp, 9 predicted proteins | sample COG_11_FD_184755 | JGI IMG/M metagenome (GOLD analysis project Ga0209456, IMG submission 184755) | Pelagic marine sediment microbial communities from the LTER site Helgoland, North Sea, for post-phytoplankton bloom and carbon turnover... | ecosystem: Environmental > Aquatic > Marine > Neritic...
CTGAGGGTCGTCGATCAAAACATCGAGCTCGATCAAGACGGCAAGGTCCTTTTGATTCCACACGCGGAAATCGCTCAGGCGAACCTCGTGTACAGATTCTCGAACTAGGTGGGTAGATGGCTATGCAGCAAAGCGCGCTCTCGCTTCAGCATGTGATTGAACAGGTCAGCCAAGAGAAGGGTATCGACGCCAAAATTCTGGTGGAGGCGACCGAGCAGGCGATCTTGACGGCGGCAAAGAAAACTTTCGGCCCCGATCGCGAGCTCGAAGCGAGGTTCAATTCAGAGTCCGGCGCGGTCGATCTCTTTCAGTATATGACCGTCGTGGAAGCGGTGGAGAACAGCGAGCAGGAGATCACGGTCGAGGAAGCGGAGACCCACGGGCTCGAGGCGGAAATCGGCGAAGAGCTCGGCTTTCAAATCTTCTACCTTCCCGAGGATCGCGACAAGGCGCGCGAACAGGACAAGCAGTTTGGGGAGCTGCTGGGCCTCGAGCAGAGTCGGAGCCGCTTCGGACGCATCGCCGCGCAGACCGCGAAGCAGGTGATCATCCAGCGCGTTCGCGACGCCGAGCGCGAGCGGGTGTTCCTGGAGTACAAGGGTCGCCAGGGCGAGATCATCACCGGAGTGGTGCGCCGCTTCGAGCGTGGCTCGAACATCATCGTCGACCTCGGCCGTGGCGTCGAAGCCGTGCTGCCACCCCGCGAGCAAACGCCGCGCGAGAGCTACCGGCCTGGGGATCGCATCGTGGCCCTCCTCAAGGACATCGACCGCGAGGCACGGGGTCCTCAAATCATTCTCTCCCGGACCGACGTTGGGATTCTCGTGAAGCTCTTCGAAATGGAGGTTCCCGAGATTTACGAAGGCATCGTGCGCATCGTGGCGGCGGCCAGAGAGCCGGGCGCTCGCTCGAAGATCGCAGTGAGCAGCCGTGACTCCGACGTCGACCCCGTTGGTGCTTGCGTGGGCATGAAGGGCTCACGCGTCCAGGCCGTGGTTCAGGAGCTTCGCGGCGAAAAGATCGACATCGTGCCGTGGGACCGTGACCCGGCGCGCTTCGTTTGTAATGCGATCGCTCCGGCAGAGGTCGTCCGCGTCGTCATCGACGAGGGCAACTCGAACATGGAGCTCGTCGTGCCAGACGCGAAGCTGTCCTTGGCCATCGGCCGACGTGGACAGAACGTGCGTCTCGCCTCGCAGCTCAGCGGCTGGCGGCTCGACATCGTGAGCGAGTCCCGCTTCCAGCAGATCGAGGAAGAAGCGATGGCTGCGCTGTCGCGGCTCAGCACCAACGAAGAGCTCTCTCGGTCTCTCTACCGCATGGGCTTCCGGAGCCTCGACGAAGTCGTCGAAGCCAGCGAAGGAGAGCTTGCGTCCGTGCCCGGAATTTCGGCGGACGATGTGGCGAAGCTACGCGAGGACGCCGCGAGCGCGATGGAGGAGCTCCGCAAGGAGCGTTTGGCTACGATGGCGGAAGCGACGGAGGCGCCGAGCGAGCGCGACAAGCTGCTCCTGGTCCGCGGGGTCAACGGCCGGGTTGCCGACAAGCTCGAGCAGAACAGCTACTCCTCGGTGGACGCCATCGCGGCCGAAGAGGATACCGATCGCCTCGCGATCAAGTCCGGGCTCGGAGCGGCCAGGGCGCAGGCGCTCAAAGCGGCGGTTGCGGTGTTCGTCGATACGGAGTGGCCACCAATCGAGGTGAAGATGCTTGAGAGCGTCGCGGCCTCCCAGGCGGAAGCCGCACGTTTGGAAGCGGAAGCAGCCGTCGTCGCCGAGGCAGAAGCAGCGGCCGCCGCGTTGGCCGCAGCGGAGGCGGAGGCAGCAGCCGAGGCGGAGGCAGCAGCCGAGGCGGAGGCAGCAGCCGAGGCGGAGACGGGTTCCGAGGCGGAGACGGGTTCCGAGTCCGGGACCGAGACTGGCGCCGAGACCGAGACGGCGGGCGAGACGGGGAACGACCCCGAGACCAGCCAGGAGACCCGGTAGAGGTAAGCGTCAATGCTGGGTGTCATGGGCAGGAGCGAACGAGACAGGTCTTCGAGGCGGATGTGCGCCGGCTGCGGTAGCCGCACCGAGCGAGACGATCTCGTTCGCTTGGTGGTCGGGCCGAGCGCACCCTTCGTAGCTGTGGACCTCGGACGGCGCCTTGGCGGCCGGGGGGTGTCGGTTCATCCCAAAAAGGCCTGCATTCGTTCGGCTGCGCTGCGCGGCGGCCTGGCCCGGGCACTTCGCGGCGTGGCTCAGGTCGAGCCGGAGAGCATCGAGCGGATGGTTGTGCAGCAGTTCGAGCGGCGTGCCCTCGGCCTGTTGAGCTCGGCCCAGCGCGCGCGCAGTCTGGCGGTCGGCGCGGACGCGGTTCGTTCTGCATTGAAGGCAAACAAAGGGGATCTGTTGATCCGCGCAAAGGATTCGCGTGGCAGAGGCGACGAGCTCGCACGCGCTGCAACCGCGCTTGGTTGCGCGACGGCCACTTGGGGGACAAAGGCGAGCCTAGGGGATGCGTTTGGGCGATCGGAGCTCGGCGTCATCCTGGTGACGGATCGGGGTATCGCTCGCGCGGTTCTCGATTGCCTGTCGCATGTCGAGGCCCTATCGGAGGATGGATGAGTAAGGTTCGAGTCTACGAGGTCGCCCGGGAGTTGGGGGTCGAAAATCGCGACCTGATCCAGCGGATTGCGACCCTGGGGATTCAGGTGCGCAATCACATGAGCGTTCTGGATCCGGTCGAAGTGGACCGCATCAAGCGATCGCTTGGCAAGGACCGCAGCGAGGCGATGGTCGAAGAGCGAATTCGGCCAACGGTCGTGCGCCGAAAGCGCCGCAAGAAGGCCGAGGAAGCAGAGCCAGCGGCTGCGGAAGCGCCTCCGGCCGCGCCGGCCGAGGAACCCTCGTCAGAGCCGGCTGCGCCAAGCGCTGCGCCACCGAGCACACAGGAGCTCGTCGCCGAGCCCGAGCCTCCGAGAGACGAAATGCCCGTGGCGGCCGAGCCGACTCCGGCTCCCCCGGCGGCGCCAGCCATGCCGGCGCAGCCGCTCCCGGAGCAAGCGCTTTCCGAAGAGTCCGGCGAGCAGAGTCGATTCTCTCATGACCCACTGCCGCCCGGCGTCATGCGCCGCGGCAAGGCGAAGGCCCCAAGCGCGACACCACTCTCGGAAGGCGCCCGCCGGCGCATCGTCGCCGAGCACGCCGCGCAGCGGGAGCAGCATGCGCCGAGGCGCCGCGAGATTCGCGGGCGCTCGTCGATCGGTCCTACTGGCCGACCGCAGGGGCGACCCGGCAAGAAGCGTCTACAGCCTGGCAAGAAGCCCAAGCAAACCGAAATTACGGTGCCAGGCGCGCAGAAGCGTGTCATTCGGATCGAAGACAACGTCCAACTTCAGACGCTTGCGCAGCGCATGAGCCTCAAGGCAACCGATGTGCTGATGAAGTTGATGGAGCTCGGAGTGTCGGGTGTGCACATCAACAGCACGCTCGATGCAGACACCGCCGCGGTGTTGGCCGGCGAGTTCAACTACGAAGTCGAAAACGTCGCGATGAGCGAGGACGAAATCGTCGGCGATGCACGCGGTGAGTTCGAGGACAAAGCCGGTGACCGAGCGCATCGACCTCCCGTCGTGACGGTCATGGGTCACGTCGACCATGGCAAGACCTCGCTACTCGACAAGATTCGCGAAGCCGACGTCGTTGCGGGCGAAGCAGGTGGCATCACCCAGCACATCGGCGCATATCGCGTCGACACCAGTCGGGGCACGGTTGTCTTCCTCGATACACCGGGTCACGAAGCGTTTACTGCGATGCGTGCCCGCGGCGCCCAGGCAACCGACATCGTCGTCCTCGTGGTGGCAGCCGACGATGGCGTCATGCCGCAAACCAGAGAGGCCGTCGCCCATGCGCAGGCGGCCAAGGTTCCCATCGTCGTGGCGGTCAACAAGATCGACAAGCCGGAAGCGAATCCGGACACGGTCAAGAACGAGCTCGCTGCCCTGGGACTGCAGCCGGAGGACTGGGGCGGAGACACCGTTTTCGTTCCGTGCTCGGCCATCACGGGCGAAGGCATCGATGGCCTCCTCGAGAATGTTGTGCTGCAGGCCGAGGTTCTCGAGCTCACCGCGAACCCGGGCATCCCTGCCGAGGGCGTCGTCCTCGAGGCATATCTCGACCGTGGGCGAGGTCCGGTGGCTAACGTCTTGATTCGAGACGGTTCTTTGGATGCGGGCGACTACGTCGTTGCCGGTGGTTCCTGGGGTCGTGTTCGCGCCATGACCGATGACCGCGGCAACCAAATTCCAAGCGCGGGCCCGGCCACGCCGGTCGAGGTTCTTGGTTTGGCTGAGCTTCCAGCGGCCGGCGACCTCTTCTATGAGGTGACCGACCAGCGCAAGGCGCAACAGGTAGCAGGGGCGCGCAAGAAGCCCGGAGCTGCGAGCGCGTCGCCGAGTGGCGGGCTTCGCGGCCTCGATCAGTTCCAGGCCTTGATGCAGAGCGGGGATGTCCAGGAGCTCCGGCTCGTGGTCAAGGCCGACGTACAGGGTTCGGTGGAGGCGCTCCAGGGCGCGCTCACCGACCTGGCGACCGAGAAGGTCAAGGTCAACGTCATTCATACCGGCGTAGGCGGCATCACCGAGAACGACGTGATGCTCGCGAGCGCATCGCAGGCCATCGTCCTCGGCTTCAACGTGAGGCCCCAGGGGAAGGCGTCGTCGACCGCCAAGAAAGAAGCGGTCGAGATTCGAACGTACAGCGTCATCTATGAGGCCATCGACGAAGTGAAGGCGGCCATGAAGGGTCTCCTGGCGCCGAAAATCGTCCAGGAGGATCTCGGCAAAGCCGAAGTTCGCCAAACGTTTGGTATCCCGAAGATCGGCACCATCGCCGGTTGCATGGTTCTCGAAGGTAAGATCAATCGCGGAGGCAAGGCGCGTCTCGTGCGCGACGGCGTGGTCGTCTGGGAGGGGCCGATGGGCTCGCTTCGACGGTTCAAAGAAGACACCAAGGAAGTCCAGGCCGGGATGGAATGCGGCATTGGCCTTCAGGGCTTCAACGACATCAAAGAGCAAGACATCATCGAGTGCTACGAAGAAAAGCAGGTCGAGGCGACCCTCGAGTGAGCTGAGCACCGAAAGGTCTGATGATGGTCGTCGGCGTTTGCCAGATTTCGCTTTCCTTGCCGGGAGTGACCTCGCTCAAAGCCAAGCGCTCGATCGTGCGCAAGGTGCTCGACCGAACGGCGAATCGCTTCAATGTCGCGGTGGCCGAGGTCGGGCAGCAGGATGCACATCGGCAATCCACGCTCGGCTTCGCCGTGGTTTCAGGTGACCGGCGTCACGCGAATTCGATGCTCGATGCGATTGCGGAGTTCGTGGAAGGGTCGGCGGACACCGTGGTCTTGAATCGCTCGATGGAGCTGGTGTCTTTGGGTGAGGTCGGGGACTGGACGGGCTGAACGATGGCGCAAAAAGGTTTTCGTAGGGCAGACCGGGTTTCGGAGCGCATTCGGAGCGAGCTGATGGAGCTCATGATTCGCGGAAGCGTGCGCGACCCGGCCGCCAAGGACGTCGTCGTGTCCGCCGTGCGCATGACCGACGACTTGAGCATCGCTAGAGTCTACGTGCGGGTGCTCGAAGAGATCGACTCCGATCGCCAAGACCTCGTGGTCGAGGCGCTTCAGCGAGCGAGCGGTTTTCTTCGCCACGAGATCGGGCAGCGACTCCAGCTGCGACACGTTCCTTCGCTCGAGTTCTACTGGGACGAGGTGGTCGACTCGGCGCTTCGTATCGAATCCATTCTAGAAGAGATCCGCGAAGATTCGGACGCGGGGTCGGAGGGTTCCAAGTGATCGAAAAGGTGCTCGAAGTTGCCCGTAACGGAGAGCGTTTCTTGGTGGCCTGCCATCGCCGCCCGGATGCCGACTCGTTAGGCTCGGCCCTCGGGCTGATCAAGACCCTTCGCGCAATCGGCAAAGAAGCGACGCTCTTTATGCCGGAAGCGATTCCCGACTCGCTGCTCTTCTTGCTGGACGGCGAGCAGGGCCTTGCAGAGGTCCCGCCGGGCATGCGCTTCGACGCGACCTGGGTGATGGACATTGCTGCCAAAGCCCTCCTGCCGCCCGGATTCCCGAGCGCCGAGGTCACCGGTCCAGTCATCATCATCGACCACCACCATGCCCACGACGACGTTGGCGACATCATCTATCGGGATACGAGTGCCGCCGCCACGGGCGAAGTCGTCGTTCAGTTGATCGAGCGACTCGGGCTCGAGTCGATCCCGGAAGGGTCCGCGACACCGATCTACGCCGCCATCGTGTCCGACACCGGTGGGTTTCGATACGCAACCACGAAGCCCGCGACCTTGCGCCTCGGTGCCCGGCTGATCGAAGCAGGGGCAGATCCCTGGCAGGTTGCCTATCAGTTGTTCGAGCGCTGGGCGCCTGCCCGGCTTCGACTGCTTTCAGCGATCATTGCGACGCTCGAATTCGCGTTTGACGGACGGGTCGCAATCATGCGCGTAACCCGCGAGATGCTCCAAATCTGCGGCGCTGACGACGACATGGTGGAAGGCATGGTGAACTACGCCCGCCGCGTCGAAGGCGCCGAGATTGGGGCGTTGCTCTGGGAGTGGCAGGTTCACGATGCAAGGGGCGATCGGCTGGAGACCAAGATCAGCCTTCGCTCCAGCGGCGATACCGATGTTTCGGTGATCGCGGCTGCCCTCAACGGAGGGGGGCATCGTGCCGCTGCGGCCACCCAGCTCGACATTTCGATCGGCGAGGCCGAAAAGCGGTTGCGAGCCGAGCTCGCCAAGCACTTCGGATGAACGGTGTCTTGATCGTCGACAAGCCGGCGGGATGCACTTCCCATGACGTCGTGCAGCGGGTTCGGAAGGCGATCAGGCAGCGCTCCGTGGGTCACGCTGGCACGCTCGACCCGCTTGCGACCGGCGTCTTGGTCGTTGCGATCGGGGAGGGCACCAAGCTCGTTTCGCATCTGCAATCCGATGACAAGCGATACGAGGTGAGCATCGCCCTCGGAGCGGCGACCGATTCGCTCGACGCGGACGGCGAGGTCATCGACACGGCCGACGTGCCGGAGCTCGATCGCGCGGCGGTGGAGCGGGCGCTGCAGCCGTTCATCGGACGCCAGCCTCAAAGGGCGCCCAAGTTGAGCGCAATCAAAATTGGAGGCACGCCGCTTCACCGTCGGATGCGCCGTGGCGAGGAGGTCGAGGCCCCCGTGCGCGAGGTCGAGCTCTACGAGGCAACCGTCGTCGAGGTCGGTGAGGAGACAATTGGCCTGAGGCTTCATTGCGGCAAGGGCTTCTACGTGCGCTCTCTAGCGCGCGATCTTGCCGGGGCCCTCGGGACGCTCGGATACGTGAAGGAGCTCCGCAGAACTGCGAGCGGCCCGTTTTCAATCGACTCCGCTCTATACGGCGACCAGATGACCGCCGAGGAGATCGAAGGACGATTGATTCCGTTGAGGGAGGCTTGCAATACCTTGCGGCGCGTCGAGCTCAGCGACGACGGTGTCGCCCATGCCCGTCACGGCCGGCCGATCGGTCCGGAGGTCATCGTCAATGAGGGCTGGCAGGAGGCTTTGCCCGAGGAGTCGCTCGCACTCTTCGCGCCGGACGGCGAGCCCGTCGCCCTCGGCCGTCGCGTCGATCAGGGCGTTCGTGTCGTCCGAGGGTTCGCCGCCAATTCCCCTGATGTGGTAAGTCGCTAGCGTGGAGCGCACGCGCTACCTCATCATCGGAGCGGGCGTCACGGGCCTGGCGTTTGCCGATTGGCTACGAGACGATGACTACTGGGTCGTCGAAGCCGAGGATGAGATGGGGGGCTACTGCCGGACCGTCGAGCGCGACGGCTTCATCTGGGACTACTCCGGACACTTCTTCCATTTCCGCCACCCGGAGATCGAGGCGTACCTCGTCGATCGGATGGGCGCGCAGGAGATTCTACGCGTGACGCGTGACAGCCGGATTTGGTACGCCGACCGCTACATCGATTTCCCGTTCCAGAAGAACATCCATCAGCTTCCCGAGGCGGAGTACACGCAGTGCCTAAAGGACCTGCACGACAGGCCCAAAGAGAAGGGCGGCAACTTCAAGGACATGCTGTATGCCCGCTACGGTCGCGGCATCGCCGAGAAATTCCTGATCCCGTACAACGAAAAGCTTTACGCCATGAATCTGGCAGCGCTCGATCCCGACGCGATGGGCCGTTTCTTTCCGCATGCCAGCTTGGAAGAAATTCTTCGGAACGCCGACGCCCCGAGCGTTGATGGCTACAACGCGACCTTCACCTACCCAAAGGGAGGCGCGGTCCAATACGTCGAGGCGATCGCTCAGGGGGTACGGAGCGACCGGATCGCCCTGGGCGAAAGGGTCCTGAGCATCGACCTCAACGCCAAAATCGCAACGACGAGCAAACGGCAAATCAGCTACGACGTTCTCGTCAATAGCGCTCCGTTGATATCGCTGCTCGACATGTGTGGGATTCAGTACGACTCGGCCGTCTTCAGCCACAACAGGGTTCAGGTCTTCAACCTGGGGTTCGATAGCAAAGGGCCGCACGACGTCCACTGGATTTACTATCCTCAGCGAGACATTTCATTTTATCGCGTCGGCTTCTATGACAACATTTTCGATTCCGACCGCATGAGCTTGTATGTCGAGGTTGGGGTGCCCTGGGACGTCGAGCTCTCACCGGACGAGCGCGGCGCCTTGAAAGCGAGGGTGATCACCGACCTCCAAACTTGCGGGGTTCTCGAGAATCAGACCCTCCTCGCCTCCCACGACGTCCTGCTCGACCCGGCATACGTCCACATCACGACCAGCTCGATTGCGACCGCGGCGAACAAGCGAGAGCTGCTTGCCGCGCAGGATGTTCATTCGATTGGCCGTTACGGTGGATGGACCTATTGCTCGATCGAAGACAACATCGTGGAGGCGCGGGCGCTCGCCGAGCGCATCGGGCCAGCGAAAACCTGAGTTCCACGGTGTCGACGATCTCGGCTTGCCAGCACCGGTGGCTGTCCCGATAATCGCCGCATGCCGAGCATATGCAACACCGCGCGCGCGCTTGCCGCCAGCCTTTTCATCGTTTTCGCCTTCGCGGCCTGCAAGGGCAAGCCCGCCGAGGAGAAGGCCGCGCCGCCGGCGGAGGCGCCCGCCGAAAAGGTGGAGATGCCACCGGCGCCCGCTGCGTTTCCTGAGCTCAAAATCCCGGAGGACAATCCTCAATCTCCCGAAAAGGTTGCACTGGGTCACCAGCTTTTTTTTGATGCGCGTTTGAGCGTCGATGGGACGCGTTCCTGCTACTCCTGCCACCAGAACGAACACGGCAATGGCGGGGAGACACCGCTTGCCGTTGGCGCAAACGAGAAGCAGCTCACGCGGCATAGCCCCGTGATCTGGAACACGGCGTACTTCGAAGCTTTCTACTGGGACGGCCGATCCGGGAGCCTCGAAGCACAAGCCAAGGGTGCCTGGGGCGGGGGCAACATGGGCGTTGGTGCGGACAAGCTCGCCGCCAAGGCAGTCAAGCTGGCAAAGATCCAAGGCTATAAGGAGCAGTTCAAGAAGGTTTTCCCCGCTGATGGAATGACACCGGACACAATCGCGAAGGCGATTTCGGCATACGAGCGCACCCTCATCTGCAACGACACCGCGTACGACCGATACGCCAAGGGCGAGGGGAACGCGCTCACGGCCGAACAGAAGCAAGGCTGGGCGCTGTTCATGGGCAAGGGACAGTGCGCGGTCTGTCACGCGCCGCCACTTTTCTCGAGCGCGATGGGGGTTCCCGGCGGCCTCTACTACAACGTGGGGATCGGCACTGCCGGGAAAGCCGAGGAACAAATCGACGTAGGCCGGTACGCGGTCAGCCAACAAGATGCCGATTGGGCAGCGTTCAAGGTGCCGTCGCTTCGCAACGTCTCCAAGAGCGCGCCGTACTTCCACGATGGCTCGGTGGCGACCTTGTCCGAGGCGGTGAAGGTCATGGCGACGGGCGGTGTCGCCAACAAGAACAAGACGCCATTGCTAGCCGGCCGCGGACTGAGCGCCGAGGAGCTCGGCTCGCTGGTTGCGTTCCTTGGTGCGCTCGACTGCGGCGGGACCCTCGAACAGCCGGATTTACCGAAGTAGGCGAGGCAAGCTGGGCTGCGCCCATGCATCTCGCGCTTTGGGTCGAAACTGGAGGCGCCGGTCAGGATCGAACTGACGAATGGAGATTTTGCAAACCTCTGCCTTACCACTTGGCTACGGCGCCGCGGCTGCACTGTC
>Ga0209456_10001805_pt1 | contig 10280 bp, 9 predicted proteins | sample COG_11_FD_184755 | JGI IMG/M metagenome (GOLD analysis project Ga0209456, IMG submission 184755) | Pelagic marine sediment microbial communities from the LTER site Helgoland, North Sea, for post-phytoplankton bloom and carbon turnover... | ecosystem: Environmental > Aquatic > Marine > Neritic...
GCATCGGCGGTCACTGGAACGATGGACGCAACCTCGATCGCTACGTTGCGCACCGCGAGGGCGTCAACGACGTCGGGTTCCTCACGACACTGATCGACGATCTCGTCGAGAAGCGCAACGTCGACCCCGAGGCTGTCTTCTTCGTCGGAGTGTCGGACGGCGCAATGATGACGCATCGCTTCGCCTGTGAGCGGACCAAGAAGCTCCGGGGGTTTGCGGCGATCATCGGCGCGATGCCCTACGAAGTCGCGCGCTGGCGCTGCGGTAAAGAGCCCTTGTCAGCCCTGATGATCAACGGGACGGAGGACCCGATCGTGCCCTGGGACGGAGGGATGGTGCAGTTTGATGGTCAGAAGCTCGGTCGGGTGGTTTCGGTCGAGCGGACGTTCTCGTTCTGGAGTAGCCACGCCGGCTGCACGAACGTCGCCGTGTCGAAGCTCCCCGATTTCGTTCCCACCGACGGAACCCGAATCAAGCGGCACAAGGCTACGGGCTGTGCGGAGGACACAAAAGTCGAGCTCTTCGCGGTAGAGGGCGCGGGTCACACCTGGCCGTCCGGCTGGCAATACCTACCCGAACACATGATTGGACCGACCAGCCGAGACATCGACGCCGCCGTGACGGCCTGGCGGTTCTTTCAAAGCACGCTCTAGCCGCGATCGCGGCCACGCCGTGGAGCGGGGACGCGAAGCGCGTACCTGCAACATTTTCGAAACGATCTGGCCAAGCGCCATCGCCCGCCTTCGGTCTTCGGGCTACCGTCTGGCCTCATGTCGACGCGTATCCTCGTCTACCTCGGTCTGCTGGCCCTCGCCGCGGGCCTCATCGTCTTCCTGCTGCAGGGTTGTGGAGACGCAGGCCGCATCGATACGGCTTGCGGGTCCAACGACGATTGTGCCGCCACAGAGCTCTGCGCAACAGGGTTGTGCGAAGGCGGGCTCGGCGTATGCACCGAGCGGCCAACCACGTGCCCCGACACCGATAGCCCGGTATGTGGTTGTGACGACCAGACCTATCAGAACGTTTGCTTTGCCGACATGGCAGGCGTTCGCCTCGCCCACACCGGTCCTTGCATCCCAGCAACGAGCTGAGGGGAGCGAAACGAAACCGCCGCTCCCAAGGAAGCGGCGGTTTCTAGGCTGTCGTAAGCGCTCTCGGCGCCGACGCTATGCTTAGTTGCTGCTGGCTGCGCCCGTGGGGAATCCGGTCCAGCCCGCGGTCCAGTCCATCCCGGACGGGCCGCCGAATGCGCCGAGGCAACCGTCGTTCGTCAGGCCGTAGTTCGGAGCCGGGTCCCCGCCGGTTGCGGCGGTGCTGTAGTCACCGAGGCCTGGGTCCCCTTCAAGATTGCCCCGCATGGCATCCGCAAGAAGCGTTGGCTCGTCGAAGAAGTTAGCGGTCATCGCAGGCGCGCTATCGTCCTTCGCGTCGTTCTCGTCGACCGGGTAGTTTACGCCGTTGTCGTTGAAGCAGCTGTTCTCGACGACGATGCCCGTGGGCCAGCCTCCGTCGACGCTCCAGGCACCATTCCGCATGTCGTAGCCTGCTGCGCCGAAGCCGACCACGACGAGACCGTCGAGAACGCCCCAGGTGCCGACGCGCGTCACGACGCCGCTGCCTTCGGTGCGACCGTCACCGATCACGGTGCCGTTGGTGATGTCGGGGTCTGAACGCGGCTCTACGTTGTTGTCGCCGTCGCCGAAGTTGTCCGCCTCGATGCCGTTCGGGCTCGAGCTGGTCGAGGTGAAGTGATGCACGATGAAGTTGTCGACCGTGCCTCGGTAACCCTGGTCCCAGTCGAGACCGTCATCGCCAGGGCCGCTGATGAGAACGTGGTCGATCGGAGCGGTTCCGCCAAAGAACTCGACGCCATCGTCGAGGCCGCGGTGGACCTGGATGTACTCGAGAGTCGTGTCGCTCCCGCAGCCGCCTACGGTGAGGCCATTGAGCTCATTGTCGTCTCCGAACACCGCGCCGGCATATTCGATTCGAACGTAGCTGAGCGTTCCGCAATCGTGGCTATCGTCGTCGCCGCCAAATTTGCCGCGCGCCTCGCCGACCGCGATGCCCTCGATGCTGCCTACGCACTCACCGAGCTCGCCGTCGCAGCCGGTGTCACCCCAGCTCAGGCGCGCAAGACCGAGAAGAACGACGCCGCCCCAGTCGCCGGGCCTCGCCTCTGCCGGAAGAGCCGAGGAGGTGAAGACGATGGGGTTTGCTGACGTGCCCTGGGCGTCGATCGTGCCGGTGGTGGTAATGATGAGGGCGGACTGCTTATCACCGTAGAGTGCCGTGCCCGCCTCGATGCGGAGCGCCGCTCCGACGACGTAAGTCTCCCTCGTGAAAAAGTACCTGCAGCCGGCTTCGAAAACCGTGTCCTCGGTAATCTCGTCGACCGTGATCTCCACGTCGCCGGTGCCACCAAGTGCTTGGCAGGGATTTGGGGCGAGGCCGGTGCCACCAGTGCCGCCCTCTCCCCCGCCGCCACCGTCGCTGCCACTGCAGCCTGAGCCAATCGCGAGCGTGACCCCCACAAAAATGATTCCCAAATATTTCTTCATTTCCATATCCCTTTGTGCTGCGACGTCTCTACAGCCGCGTAGTTGTCTCTCTGATTTTTCAAGCGCGCTCAGTAGATGTACTCAGCGCTGATGCTGATGCTCGTGCCCCGATGTTCAATGAGCGTGATCTCGTCACCCTGCTTGTACTGACGCTTCGCGAAGGCGATGTTCTTCCACTTGAACCCGAGCTTTGCGTGCTCCGAAACGCGCCATGTCGCGATGAGGTCCAAGAGATGTTGGGTCTGATCGAAGACATCGGGTGCGATGACGTTGCCGCCCTGGACGCTGCCCGCTTCCACGATGCGCGGCCCAAACGTGTTGTAGACCAGTCCGACCATCACGCCCGAGTCAGGATCGTCAAAACGTAGTGACAGATTGGTGACGAACGGAGACTGATTGAACAGGCGGCGCTCCAGACGGCCTGCGATTCCTTGATCCGCAGGTAGCTTCGACTGCGATCCCATGAGCGCGACGTTCCCGAGGAAGAAGAACTTCTCCAGCTTTTCGTGAAACCGACCAAAGCCGAGGCGAAGCTCGACCTCGCCTCCAACGAGCCAGGCCGTGTCCGCGTTTCGGTAGCTCGCGCTGCCGTTGACCTGGCTGAGGATCACGAACTCGATCGGATTGACGAAGTACTTGCCGAACACGGTTGCAGCGATCAGGTCGGTGCCTCCGAAGTAGTACTCATATCGCGCCTCGGCGTTCTGAACCCGGGTTCGTTGAAGATCTGGATTGCCTGCAACCAGCCAGCCGCGAAGAAAGTCGAGGTAAGCGAACGGCGCGAGCTCGCGAATGGCAGGTCGGATGACGGTCATCCCGTAGCCCAGCTTGACGAACATTTCCTCATTGATCTGAAACGAGAAAGTCGCCGAGGGCATGGGATCCAAGTCTGTGCGATTGGTCGCCTCGGATGCTGCCGGATCATTGCTGAATGGGCTCTTGGACTCGACCTGCTGCCGAAACGCCTCGAACCGGAGTAAGCCGAGAAACTTCAGCCAAGGCGCGATTGGCGTCTCGAGCTGCGCGTACCCGCCGACAAGGAGATTGTTTGCGGTGTAGCTGTCGTCTGAGAACGTGACCTCGGCGATCGTGCTGATGGGTCCGAGGCCGTCGGGACCGAACACGACTTCGGGGTCGCCCACGAGAGTCGCGCCCCCCCGACCCTGCTGGGTGAATCGGCGGGCGTTGAAGTCCCGATTGGTGTAGCCCGCGTCCATTCCGATGCTGGCGTACGCAGTGGAGTCGAACGCTTGGTAGAGGGGGAAGCGCACGCTCGTCTTCCCTCCGACGGAGATCTGCTTGAGATCGGAAAAGAAGCGGGTGGCCGACGCGATGTTCTGGGATTCGACCTGCTGCTGAACCTGACGGCGGTCGGGTTCGTCGCGCCGACCTGTGCTGACCACGGCGTTCCAGCGAAGCCTCGCCTTGCTGTCCTTGAGGTTTCGATGATCACCGGTGAGCTGGTTGAAGAAGATCGATCGCCCGATGAAGTTGTAGCTGTTCTTCGAGAGCGGAACGAAGTCGTCGTTCTGCTGACCGCCTAGCTGGAGGATGGTTTCGTCGCCGCTCGTGCGGCTGTACATCGTCGTTAGGTTGAGGAAGTTGTCCGGGTTGAGCTCGAGGAAACCGCTCCCGAACGTCCCCCAGAGGACCTCTTGGTCACCCTTCTTGTAGTCGAAATCCTCGAGGAGCGTGTCCGCGCTTCCGTCCGCTTGGTAGGTGTAGCGTTTGTTGAAACCGGTCTTGACCAGCTCTTCGTATTCATAGAGGAAGCTCACCAGGTACCCGCCGCGCAGGTCCTTCTTCTTCCCGAGCTCTCCGGAGTTGCCCGCGCTCACCTTGATGCCGAGCTTCGGAATCGCGAGCTTGGAGCTAGGGTTCCATACACTGGAGAAGCCCCGCCCCACCTGCGAAACCTGGTCGTTCGTGGTGTATCGGGTTCCCGGGCGTCCGGTGTCGAGTCGCTGCGATCCAAGCGACGGAGCAGCCGCGCGAGATCCATCGTCGAAGCCGAGCCAGTCGCGCTTGCCTCCCGAGTAGGTCGGCATCTGCTGGAAGGTGCTCATCGAGTTCCCACCGGCCGACACACCTACCTTGAGCATTTGCTCACGCGGGTAGCTCGAGGTCTCAATCATGAGGAGCCCACCTGCGAAGTTCCCTGGAAGGTCGGGCCGGGGGGTCTTGACCACAGCCAGGTTGCTGACGATGTCAGCCGGGAAGATGTCCAGCTTCACGCTGGGAATGTCCGGATCGACCCCTGGCACCGGGACGCCGTTCAACAGGATCTGGTTGTAGCGGTCGGCCAGGCCGCGAATGATCACGCGGCCGCCGTCGTCGATCGTGACGCCGACCACGCGCGACACGGCGCCTTTGGCCGTGCTGTCACCCGCCCGCTTGATCTCCTCCGAGCTGATCGCGTCCTGAACGCCGATCGCTTCCTTGCGGATGTTGAGCTGAGCGGCCTCGCTGGATGTGTCAGCCAGATAGACGACCTCTTGCTCTTCGACGCCTGCATCCCTTTCGCTGATCGGATCGAGAATGAAGTTGACCCGTTTGAACTTGCCGCGGCGGACTTGAACGTCGTCCCAACGCGCACCGTGGTAGAGGTCGTAATAACTGCGAAGCGTGTACTTGCCGGGTGGCAGGTAGAGCCGGTATCGCCCGCGCTCGTCGGTGATGGTGCTTCGAAGCTTGCCGTCGTCCTTGCCCTTGGCGAGCACCGGTGCATCGGGCAAGACCTTCTTTGGTTTCCCCGACACGACCTGACCTTGGACACCGGTTTCCTTGTCGGCGCCTTGCTCGAGCTTGCTGGGGTCTTGCACCTCCACGGTCTTCGAGACGACGGGCCCCGCGGACTCTTCGATTTCCTTGCCCTCGGCGTCCTTGACGCTGTCTTCTTTCATGTCGGGGCTCGCCCCGTATTCGATGACCACTTCATCGACGTCGCCGATCGCGTCTTCCTCCGCTTCTTCTTCGGCCGCGCCGACGTCAGGCGTGATCCAATCCTCGCCGTCGACGCCCTCGGTGACGATCTCGTCCTTCTTCTCCTCGGGCGGCGCTTCCTCTGCGGGTGGCTCCTCCTTCTTCTCCTCGGACGGAGGCGCTTCGCGCTCCTGTGCACCCAATTCCCCCGGAATCGACGCACAAATCCCCACGAGAAGGGCCATGAGAAGCCCTCCTTTAGTCAGCCTGGACATTTCTCTCCTTCGACGATCCGAGCTGAGGCAACGGACCGTCAGCTCGACATGCTCCTAGTCGTGCACGCCCTCCGTGAGGACTGCGATGTGTGCGGCCCCACCGATGCGCGCCAAGTCGAGCGCACGCACCGCGCGTGAGTACGGCGCTTTGTCCGCCGCGTCGAAAAACACCTTGCGCTCGCCGCGCGCGATCAACACGCGCCTGAGCTTCTCCGAGAACTCGGCGTCCGGGACCACTTCCTTATTGATCTGAAAGTGCCCCTCGGGATTCACGCTGATCACCAGCGGCTGCTTCTCGTTCGGGTCGGGAGGCGAACTATCTTCCGAATCCGCTTTGTCCGGCACGTGAACCCAGAAGTGCGCCGGCATGAGCGGCATGATCACCATGAAGATGATGAGCAAGACCAGAACCACGTCCACCAACGGTGTGACGTTCATCTCCGGTTTTACTTGGCCCTTCTTGCCTCCGTGGGCGCCGACGTTCATTCCCATGAGATTCGCCTCCTAATTCGTAACCCGTTGGGTTTTTCGGACGCTCTCGGCAAACGCTGCGGCATCGTCCAGAGCCGATTTCGTCGCCCGCAACGCGACCCCGGGGAAACCTACGTCCTGCACGATGGCCATGACATCGCGCACCTTGTCGTAGGTCAGTCGGTGGTCGCCGCGGAGCACGAGTTTCTTTTCCGGATCATTCGCGTTCGCTGCTCTGAGGTGATCGACGAGCTGTTCCCTGGCCACTCCGTAGTCGTCTAGATAGAGCCGTCCATCGACGTCTATCGAAAGGACATAGGGTTCGGGCTCGCCTTTGCGCTCCTCGTCCGGATTCTCCATCTTCGCAAGCTCGAGGTTCTGGTCACTCACGGCTGCCGGCAGGATCACCATGAAGATGATCAGAAGCACGAGCACGACGTCCACCAACGGTGTGACGTTCATCTCCGGCTTTACTTTTTCGCGCTTCTTTCGTGAGAGACTGCTCATCGGCCTGTCCGGTTAGATGGTTTCACTCACTCGGCTGGAACGGGCGCCGCGTGCTCGCCGTTCATCTCGGTCTGCGCGCGTGCCAAGATCGCATGGGGGTCACCGCCGAGGGCCCCCGCCTCGAGCTGATCGACGAGTTCACTGCCTGCGTTGGCAAGGCCTGCTTCGTACTTCGAGATGAGGCCGCTCAACCAGTTGAAGAGCATCACGGACGGAATCGCAACCATGAGGCCGTATCCGGTCACGTAGAGTGCTTCACCGATCAGCGGACCGATGGTGCTCAAACCACCTCCGCCGTCCTGGCCGATGACCTTGAAGGCACCGAGGATGCCGAACACCGTTCCAAGCAGCCCTACGAAGGGCGCGGTCGAGCCGGTCGTGGCGAGCACGCTCATCCCTTTGTTGAGACTGGTGCTGAGGTTCTCGCCAGTTCGGGCGAGACTGCGCTGCATAAACTCTGCAGCGCGGCTCTGGCTGTTTCCGAGGGCCAAGTTATCCTGAAAGACCTTGATCCCCTCGAAGATGAAGCGCGCCAGGTGACTTCGCTTCTTCGCGTCGTCGGCGATCCGCATCACCGCGTTCGCATCGCCTCGTTCCATCGGGTCGGAGACGTCGGCGGCGAAGGTCCGCGACCTGCGCTTTGACACGAAGAGCATCAACAGCCTGTCGACCGTGACGGTGATACCCCAGATGCCCTGAATCGTGAGCACGACCACCGCGCTCTTCACGATCGGGTTCATCGTGTGCCACATCTCTAGTATGTTAATTTCCATGGCTTGTACCTTTCGCTCTCAGATATTGGACGGCTTGAATGTGAATTGTCGGCGGTACGGATACGGAACCGCCGTTCCGTCGGGCAAGCGCGCCGGTTCAAAACGCTGAGCCAGCGCGCAGTTAATGATCGAGTCGTCCGGGATGAGCTCGTGTGACTCTTCCATCTCGGCTTTCACCGGAACTCCATCGGGCATCACCAAGAGCCGAACGCGCACCCGAATGGTTTCGGCGCTCGTGCGAACCGCGAGTGGAATCTCTGGCGCACGGCATCCGCTCAGGAACTTCGGGCGACTGACCTTCTCACGTTTCTGACGAGGGCCGGTCTTCTTCTTCCCTTTGCTCCCGCCGCCTCCGATCATGTCGTCGATGTTGATCTCTTCGACCTCGGCGAGCCGACCGTCGGCCGCCTCTTGAAGCTCCTCGTCCGGGATTTCCTGCGGCGCGCTCAGGCCTCGCTTCTGGCCGGGCTCGGCTTTGACTTCCTTGGGCGCTTCCTTCTTCTTGATTACTTTGGGTTTAGGCTTCGGCTGCTCCTGCTTCGGTGCGGTTGGAGCAGCGGCAAACTGGATCTCGACATCTCGTTCCTGCCGGTCCACCACGACCTTTGCCGTGGCGACCGCTGCGGCGACTCCCACTGCAGCAACGACGTAGACCACCGACGACACGGCCAATGAAAGGCCCATTCGTCCTCTTTCTTCGGTGGACTCCTTCTTCTTCTTGTCGAAATCACTAAACATCAGTCGGTCACCTCAAGCGGTATCCAACCCCGCGCACCGTTTCGATCAGGCGTCCCACGTCCCCGAGCTTCTCCCGAAGCCGTTTGACGTGCGTGTCGACCGTTCGCGTCTCGAGCGTGCCCGGGTGGTGCCAGACGGCCTCCAGCAGGTTCTCGCGGCTGCGCACCAATCCCCGGTGACGCGCGAGGTCTACGAGAAGCTTGAACTCCAAGGCCGTGAGCGCGACGACCTCACCGTCCGCTGTCACCTCGTGCCCCGGCACGTCGATGCCGAGTCGATCAAGCTGGAACCGGTTGACGGGTTGCTCCGCCTGGGCATGAGCGCGCCGAAGGACGGCTCGTAAGCGAAGCGCGAGCTCCCGCGGGCTGTAGGGCTTCGCCACGAAATCATCCGCGCCGAGCTCGAACGCGAGGACGCGATCGATTTCGCTATCCTGACCGGAAACCAAGATGACGGGCTTGCTCCGCGTCTCGGGTCGCTGCCGGACCCGTTTGAGGACATCGGTCGCGCGCATGTCGGCTAGCTGGTCCTCGACGACAAGGATGGCGACACCCTGCTTGGACAGAAGACGAATCGCGCTTTCGCCATCCGGCGCGGACTCGAGATCGGGACCGCTGGGGCCCAGAGACTGACTGAGCGCCGCGAACAAGGAGTTGTCACCAGCAACGACGCAACGATCTACTGCCATCATCGCTCGGAGCTTGCGGAGCAAGCGTGACAGCTTTGCGGCGCCCCTGTGTCGAGATCGTGATTCGTACGTGGCAGTCGTGTGTCGACACGCGGTCCCCAGATCAAACTAGAGGTGACGCGGGGTCGTCGCCGGTCTGTCACACGGCTGTCACATGCGGGTCTCAGAGTCTGGGCGATCGGAGTGAGTACATTGACAAAAGCAATACAAAATCATTGGGTTTTTCTGATCTTTGCGGCTGCGCTTGCCGCCTCCTCGTGCACCTCGGGCAAGAGCCGGGAGGGCGCTGAAGGCTCGGAGGCCACACGTCAGACGCGGGCCAGCTCGACGCTGACGATCAAGGGCTCCGATACCATGGTGATTCTCGCCCAGAACTGGGCGCAGGCCTTCATGGACGCCAACCCAGGCAAAGTGCTCCAGGTTTCCGGCGGCGGTTCGGGAACAGGGCTCGCCGCATTGATCAATGGCACGGCAGACCTCGCGAACGCGAGCCGCCCCATCAAGGACAAGGAACGCAAGCAGCTCATGAAACACCGTGGCGCCGAGGCACAAGAGTTTCGCGTCGCGCTGGACTCCCTTGCCGTCTATGTCCCCGCCGCAAACAAGATCGAAGCGCTCACGATTCCGCAGCTCAAGAAGATCTTCCGGGGCCAGACCACGAACTGGAAGGACGTCGGTGGCGAAGACCTGCCCATCGTCCTCTACAGCCGGGAAAATAACTCGGGCACCTACGCCTACTTCAAGGAGCACGTGCTCGACAACGAAGACTTCGCTGCGGCGGCGCAAACCCTGCCTGGCACCGCGGCAGTCATCAACGCGGTGAGCAAGGACGTGGGCGGAATTGGCTACGGCGGAATCGCGTATTCCGAAGGCGTTCGCACGGTCAAGGTGGCCCCGGCCGAGGGTGACCCCATCGAGCCGACCATGGAGAACGCCACGAGTGGCAAGTACCCGCTGTCGCGCTTTCTCAACATCTACAGCGCTGGCGAACCTTCCGGAATCGCAAAGGAATATCTAGAATTCGTGCTCTCGCCGAAGGGCCAGGCAGTCGTCGAGGGAGTCGGCTACTACCCGCTTCCCAAGGAAGCCACCGCGGCCGCCGAGTGACCGAGCAGGCGCTCGACGCAGGTGATCCCCGTGCCCCCGCCGCGAACAACGGGCGGCGGATCACCCTTCGTCCGCGCCGAGCCAGATCGAAGCTGGCGAGCTCATTCAAGACACCGCTTTGGCACCGCGTCGCCGAACGCACGATCGCGGTGATGGCGCTTGCAGCCATCGCGGCGATCGCGCTGATCTTCATCTTCATCGCGCGCGAGGCCGTGCCGATGTTCTGGGAGGTGGAGTT
>Ga0209456_10001806_pt1 | contig 10279 bp, 5 predicted proteins | sample COG_11_FD_184755 | JGI IMG/M metagenome (GOLD analysis project Ga0209456, IMG submission 184755) | Pelagic marine sediment microbial communities from the LTER site Helgoland, North Sea, for post-phytoplankton bloom and carbon turnover... | ecosystem: Environmental > Aquatic > Marine > Neritic...
TGTCTACGATCCCGTCTGAAGCGAAGCGTAAGCGGGGAAACCAGATTATCGGAACAAAAATGGTGTAAAAAGTTAAGTCTATAAGCATCAAGTTACAGGTGAATTTCATCACCCCAGTTCCCATCACAAAAGGACTCTCTTTCCTCAATATGCGTGTGGCGGTGTTGCCCGTGCCCGCGGTGGTGCCCAGAACGGCTTTTTCTGGATGGTGCATCTGGCAACCTTGCTGTTCTGGCGCAGTTCCCTCTCAAAATAGATTTCAGCCCAGATGTCACCTTCCAGATGCGCTGTCTTTATCATGGCGAGCGCGATATTGGCCTTGACTACCGGTGACCACATGGCGGAAGTAACGTAGCCGATTTGCCGGCGGCACCGCTTGCTACTATACAAATAGGATCCCTCGGCTGGCTTGTTGCCCTCAATATCCAGTTTGCACAGGGTATTCTTTGGACCATAATCGCGTTCAACCAAGAGCGCACTCCGACCGTTGAAACGCGATTTTTTAAAGTCGACCAGCCAGCCAAGGACCAGTTCAAAAGGCGTCTGATCATGCTGGAAATGAACTGTCTTGAGGGCTTCGTTAAACTCCATGCCCGGCATGATAAAACCAGCCTCTAAGCGTGTCATATTTGTGGCTGCTTCCCCGTAGGGCTGGATGCCGTAATCTTCACCGGCAGCATACAGCGTATCCCAAAGGTCCAGTGCTAAATCCGGTGCGACCCAAAGCTCGTATCCTAGATCGCCGGTATAACCGGTTCGCGACACCATCAGGGTGTCCTCGTCACCACCACCAAACGGAAAGTGCATGATGCCAAAGGGCTTCAACGTATCGATACCGTTGAGGCCCATCTTTTTCAAAACCTCGCATGTGGTTGGGCCCTGAAAAGAGAGCGCGGCGATATCATCAGACATATCTACAATTCTAACATCACGGTACCCGAAGGCACTCTTTTTGAGCCAGGCAAGGTTGGGGCTGCCACTTGCCAGCATGAACATAGAAGGCCCTAATTTGAAGATTGTACCGTCATCGACGATCCGGCCTTCGTCTGTGCACCAACAGACATAGGTGACGCGGTTTTCCTTTAATTTTGTGACGTCCCGGGTGACCATACGGTCGAGCATGGTCTCGGCGTCAGTCCCGCTTATAAAATATTTCTGCATCGGGCAGATATCATAAGTGCCGCAGGTATTACGGACGCAGAAATACTCAAATTCCGTGTCATAGTAATATTCCGCGAACTGATAGCCATTCCAGCTTGTCCAGGCATTGCGAAGGTTGAGCGCCGCCTGGCGTGGATGGAAGTGTGATAGTTTAAGCCGTTCACCAGCGAAGGGGTCCTCAATATTCATCATACAACCTAAACTGATCGGTTCCAGGTTCAGGGTTCACGGTTCAAAGGTTACAATTATTTGAAATTATATACTTTATTAATAGAGTTTAGTAATATCCAACATCATCCATTGGGTGAAAAGGTATTACAAAAACGATGAAGAAAGAACCCCTTTGATAAGAGTTGGTTGGGGGCTTTTTAACCCAGAACGTTGAACCCAGAACCGCTTAACCTAGGTACAACCAAATAGGCCTCATTCATCGTAAAAATCGTCTTCCGGCACCGTATTGGGCCGCTTGAGGTCTCTTAATATTTCGCGCGCAGCATTGGCACCACAGGCGGACGAGACGCCCCCACCCGGATGGGTCGATGACCCGCACATATACAGGTTTTTGACCGGCATCCGGTACTGGGCGTAACCCGGGAACGGACGGTTAAACAGCAATTGGTCAATCGTTAGCTCTCCCTGGAAAATATTACCCTCTGTTAGTCCAATCTCGGCCTCAATTTCGTGGGGTGTGCGCACCTCCATATGCACGATCAGGTCTTTAAAGCCCGGACTGTAGCGTTCGATCTTGTCTATGACGGTCCGGCCGAACTGGTCGCGCTTTTCCGGCGTCCATGGACCGTCAGCCAGCTTAGGGGGACAATACTGAATAAAGTTTGACATCCAGTGCTGCCCGGGTGGTGCCACGATCGGATCCCAGGCCGACGGTATCACCGACTCGACAAAGGGGTCGTCAGACCATCGTCCGCGTTTCCAACAGTCATAGGCGCGCTCCATCGTCTCAAGCGAGCCGACAAAACCCTGACCGCCCCGGTTGACATAGCGGTTATCCGGGACGCCGGTGAATTTGGGCAAACCTGAAAGCGCAATATTGACTTTGCCAGATGAGCCGCGAATTTTGAAATTACTGGCTTTTTTAAATATGCCGGGCGGTAGGTCACTCCTGTCCATGACCTTTGTAAAGGTCCGTTTGGCATCAAGGTTGGAAACAACGATCCGCGCATAGATCTCGTCACCATTTTTAAGCGCAACGCCGACGGCTTTACCATTTTTGACCAGAATTTGATGAACGCCTGCATTGGTGCGGATTTCACCACCATGTTCGTGCACGGCACCCGCAATGGCATTGGAAATGGCGCCCATGCCGCCCCGTGCGAGGCCCCAGGCACCAATATTGCCGTCTACGTCGCCCATCACGTGGTGCAAAAGGATATAAGCAGACCCCGGTGAATAAACGCCCAAAGCGGTGCCAATAATACCCGGGCTCGCCATTGCCGCTTTAATAAGGTCATCCTCGAAATAATCCTCAAGGAAATCTGCTGCGCTCATGGTGAAGAAACGGACATATTCATAAATCTCTTTCTCTCCCAGCGCCCAAAATGCTTTTGCGAGAAACAAGAGTTCCTGAATATCACGTGGCTTAAACGAAGTCGGGTCGGGCGGTGTCCGCAGCAACGTTTTGCGGATCAACTGAGCGTATCGGGTAAGGTCCGCCTGAAAGCGGAACATCGCATCCGCATCATGCGGGCAATGTTTCCTGAGCTGATTATAATCTGCTTCCTCAGAGGGGTAGCTGACTAGTGTACGGCCATCGTCGCCAAAATTGACCGTGCCGAGATAGGGCACCAGCACGAGCCCGTGACGGGTCAGGTTGAGATCGCGGTGGATGGCCTGCCGCATCATCGAGCAGACATACGAACAGTTTGAATAGGTAAAGCCCTTGTGCAGTTCCCGTGATACGGCAGCGCCGCCGATATAGTCGTTCTTTTCAACGACCACGACCTCCAGTCCAGCCTTGGCAAGATAGGCGGCATTTGTCAGGCCGTTATGGCCGGCGCCGATGATGATTGCGTCATACTGTTTCATTTGAGAATCTCGTGTGCGGCGTTATGTCCGGGCCCGCCCATTAAGCCGCCCCCGGGGTGGCAGCCGGCACTTGCAAGATAAAGTCCCGGTATTGGCGTCGCATATTGTGCGGCTTCATAGGTCGGGCGCATCATCATTATTTGATCAAGGGCAAATTCAGTGTGATGCCAATGCCCGCCGGTGACGTTATTTGTCTCTGCAATGTCTGCGGGTGTCAGCAGTTCCTGATGAATGATCTGTTTTTTTATTCCGGGTGCGTAGCGAGAGATCGTATCGACCACACGCTCGCACAATCGGTCGCGGGCTTCATCCGTCCAGCCACCCTTGCGGTCATGGGGAACATACATGACATGGGCGGACAATACGTGCTGTCTTTCCGGGGCCAGCGACGGGTCGTGCAGGCTTGGAATGATAATCTCCAAGACAGGATGCTCAGAGGCTTCACCGTATTTAGCGTCATCGAAGGCAAATTCGATTGCATCCATATCCGGCGCGATAATCATTCGTCCGTCGGGGCGCGCGAGCCCGGTAAATTCCGGCAAGCCGGAAAGTGCCAAATGCAGTTTTGCCACATATCCTTCACAACGCAGCCGCCTAATTCTGTTGGTGAACTGGATTTCAAGATTATCGACGCCCACCAGATCTAAAAAGGTGCGCTTCGGGTCAGCAGCCGAGACAATGCGGTTGGCCTTTATTTGTTCGCCGCCTTCGAATTCGACCCCGGTTACAGTCAACCCATCCTCGCTCCCACCGATCAGGATGCGGCCGACCCGGGCGCCGGTTCGGATCGTGGCACCTGCGGTTGTCGCGGCACCGGAAAGTGCCGATATCAGGCCGCCAACACCACCGGCAGGGATCATATGATCGCCCCCAAGCTCACCTGTCAGGCGGTATAGCATCGCCAAAACCGCATGGTTGGGTGAACGCGGTGCCATTTTAGAACCGATCAGCCCGCCCCAGCTCAGCATCGCCTTCAATATGTCGCTATCGAAATATTCGTTTAGCAGGTCACGCGCTGGTAGCGAGATAATACGCAAAAACTCGCGCATGTCCTCCTTGCCCAAGAGGCGCAACCTAAGGCCCATTTTGGCGAAAGTCATGATTTCTTTGAAGCTGTTATTGCCAATGCGCGGAATGGTCTTCAGGCTGAAGGGTTTCAGGACATCAGCGTAGCGCAGCATCATCTTGCGGTATACGGCATAGGCAGTGGCGTCGTCCTCTTTGACCCCTAGGACCTTGTCACCCTTTATGGTTACGTGCTCACCGACCTCGCTTAGACCAGTTGTTGCTATTGCATTACCGGGTTTGTAGCCGTGGGCCGTGAGATCAAGGTCACGGACGATCTTCCCAGGGAATTGGCTGACCGAATGCGCGACCGACGCCACGAAGCCTGGATGAAACGTGCGGGTAGCTGCCAGTCCTCCTACGGTGTCACTTGCTTCCAGCACCAACACGCGTTGGCCGCTTCGTGCCAGATAAGCGGCACAAATAAGCCCATTGTGGCCTGCGCCGATGATAATCGTGTCGTAGTGTTGCACCTAAAATTCACCCTTATTAAACTTGATTTACTTTGCCAGATTGAAATAATTGATGGCGTTATTCGGGTTGACACTGTCTTTATTCGAAGAATTGTCCGGGAACGCTTTGACTTTGGTACACCCAAGTATCTGGCGGAATCGGACAATGAAGCCGATACAATCAAACATGTAGGTAGCAAATACACACACTCAGGGCTTGCTTGTCTGGATTTGAATGATATTGATAATTTTCTGCTAATTCTTTTGTAATCATAATATTTATGATCAAAATTCGCTGGATATTTCATTTTTTATCGCGATGCCAATATGTTCCAGTGTGTATGGCTTTTTAATATATTGTCCCGCTCCTAGTTCTTGAGCCTCTTTGACCCGATCCGTTTCGGCATAGCCGCTCGCGATAATTGCTTTTTGGTTGGAATTTATCTGTAAAATTTGTTTATACGTTTCGCAGCCATCAATGCCGGGATCCATAATCATATCCAGAATCAGCAAGTCAGCAGACTTTTTTTTGATGTATTCTATTGCCTCCTCGCCGCTTGAAACGGATTCAACTTCATAATTTAATTTGCTCAACATTCGACAGGCGATTTCACGCTGTTCTTTCACATCGTCTACCACTAAGATTTTTTCGCCATTACCCATTAGATTTTCTATCGGTACCTCCAATTGTTCTCTCAATTCTTTGCGAGTTACGGGAAAGTATAGGTCAATTGTTGTTCCCCGGTCTTCAGAACTTTTAATGTGAATATATCCGTTGTGGTCCCTGACTGTCCCCCAAACAACCGCCATGCCGAGTCCTGAGCCACTTCTTCCCATCACCTTTTTGGTGAAATACGGCTCAAATATTCTCTTTTGGTCCTCTGGAGAGATTCCGACGCCCGTATCCGATATGCTCAAAGCAACATAATCTCCTTCCTTCACATCATCAAAACCCTTTAGAGCCCTATCAACATATTGATTCCGCGTTTCAATGCTAATATTTCCACCATCAGGCATAGCCTCGGCAGAATTGGAGACAAGATTCATGATTGTTTTAGATAAATGAACAGGAGACCCTATGATATTTAACAAATTTAATTCGAGATTCGTTTCTATCTTCACTTGGTGATGGTATTTTTGTAATTGAGCAAACTCATTACTGACCAAATAATCGGTAATGAGTAGGTTCAAATTGACTACATCGGAGGTTGCCACACCTCTTCTGGCCAGGGTTAACAAGTCCTGTACAACTGTTGTCGCTTTCTCACCGGATCTTTTTATCGTTATAAGCGGTTCCTTTAAGGGGCTATTGGGTGGAAGATCCATTAGAAGGAGATCAGGGTAACTGACTATTCCGGATAAAATGTTATTAAGATCATGGGCCACACCCCCTGCCAGTGATCCCAGGGCATCCATTTTCTCAAATCGCTGAAGTTTTGATTCCAGCAGTTCTTTTTCCTTTTCTGCTCGTTTCCGTTCACTGATATCTCTGAAGATCCCCCTGGTAAGCACAGGTTTGCCATTTTCAAATCGACAGCTGGTATTGCCCTCAACCGCAATGGATTCCCCGTTTTTTGAGACGAATAATGTTTCAATATCGTTTACTTTTTCGCCGGTACAAATTTTTTTAAATATTTCCTTGCAATGAGGTATTGCATCAGGGTGTATGATATCCCAGATCGTAAGTTTTGGGATTTCCTCATCCTTATATCCTAAGGTTTTCATCCATTTTTGGTTTACTTGCAAAATTCTTCCATCCGGATCAACGCTCTGGACCAATTCATCGGCGCTCTCGATTAGATCACGATATTTTTCCTCGCTATCTCTTAATGATTGCTCCATTTGCTTTCGATCTGCAATTTCTTTTTTTAACTCTTCATTGGCTCCTGAGAGAGCCATTGTTCGCTCTTCGACTTGTTTTTCTAACCCATCATAAGAGCCTCTTAATCGATCAACCATGTGTCCGAATTCTTCCGATAATCTGCCAATTTCATCTGAGCGTTTTGTCACTAAGCTCTTTTGCAGGTCACCGGATCTTCGAATACCCTCTGCATAGTTCGTCAGCTCTTTTATCGGTATAATTACGTGCTTCTGCAGATACAGGATCAATACGAAGGTTATGAATAAACCTGATACAATGATTGATATTACCGCACTGTTTATTGCCTCGATCCCTTTATTACGAATATCTTTAGGAATTATTGCCTCAATCCTAATGGCGGGAGACTTTTGGATGTCCATTAGCACAGTGGAAATTTTTAATGTATCGTTACTGTCTTTTATGGTGTAACCTGGCTGCTTTAAATGAATGTTTTTCAGGGAACCGGTACTGTCGGCAGAAACGGGATTTTTGGTTATTGGATAAATCTGAAAGTCAACGCGGGTCTGCTCTCTGAGCTTTTTGATTAGCTTTTCATTGAGAAATCTGCCCAAAATGAAGGCCCCCCTGATTGGACCATTGTACTCAGAGGTCACTATGGGACGGGAGGCTAAAAGCATTGGCCCATTTGCTGTCATCAGCAGCCCGGAAATAGAATTTTGAACATTTTTATGTGAAAGCAGGATATGTGATTCAGTTAAAGCAGTTTTCGGAAATTCCTCCAGCGATACGATTTGCCCTGTTTCTAAATCCCGAATCTCTCCCCAAACAACCTTACCATCCAGTTTGCATATATAAATCAAATTGAGTCTATTGCCGGTGAAGGATTCAACAACCAGGTTTGACTCGATGTATTCTCTATTGCGATCCTGAATGAATCTGTAGGTGTCGTTCCAGGCCCCCCAATCATCTGTCAAAAGTTCGAGATGATGCACTTCCCGGTTGATTGCTTCAAGGCAGCGTTCAACATCATTTTTTGCCTGGTGCTGTTCAAGTTCAATGTAGCTTGGCAATAAAATGAAACGCTGCAGCAAATATCCGATACCGACTAAAAAAATGAATGAAACTAAAATTAGAGTGACGATTCGAAATCTTAGTGACATAGCTATGCCCCGATTTTTATAAGTTCAAAAGATGACTTCAAAATTATTGCCATAAATGTAAAAAAACAAGTATCGCAAATAAATAATTCAGTTAACCCGAAATAGTGAGATAAGCAAATTAAACTTACAGTTCAGCGGCATTAACAGCCGGTTCAATGGGCCTACTTATTGTGAACTTCATCAGGAACATGAATGTAGCCATTGCCCGGCTGTGCTTCACAGATGAAAAAGAGGTCATTTCGGCATTTTTGGAAAAGCGCAAATCGGATTGCAAAGAAAAGTTACCCTGATTGTGGTCATTGTTTTCATGCCACGCTTGTAAAAAGATGACTTATAGTCGTCATTTTCGAACAGTGCTGTGTACGAGGGTATATTGGCATGAACGATGAACTTATTGTCCACTGTAATGTCATAGCGTTTTAGTATTTTTGAACTCATGGTATGCCAGGAAAATTTGTCGTTAGAGCGTTTGTCATAAAGGTCTTTTGTTTATTTAGGATCCCATGCCGTGCCATGGTCCCAGGTATCTTTAACAATTTCTACAATCAGTGAGGTCTCGGCCGAATTCACCCCGTCAATTTGGCAGATCTTCTCAAAAATCAATGTTTTGAATTCAACCAGAGATCTTGCAACAAACTCGACATCGATGTCTGTCCCGCCGGTGGTCAGGGCAATATAATTAAGCGCGTCTATCTTTTTGAGTCCCTCCATGATTTGATCTTTCTTTTTCAAATCTATGGATAGTTTCAGACTGCCGATGATTTCAAATCCCAGTTCTATCGGATTGCTGACCGCAACTATATTTATTACCTTGCTATCAATAAGGCGTTTCAATCGGCTGCGTGCGGTGGTTTCAGATATATTTAGTTTTTTTGCCAGGTTGACGATGGGCATCCTGCCGTCTTTTTGCAACAAGTTGATCATGCCACAATCTGTTTTATCAAGTACGGTGGAACCGTTCTGAATTTTAGTATTCATTTAGAAACTTCCCCAGTGCTATAGCCGCCATTAAAAAGCTGAAATTAACTGATTACGCTAAATTTAAGCTTAGATTTAATTGAAAACGTAGTTAATGTCAATAAAAATATTGACAAAAGTTTTTTGTTAAATTAACGTCCAGAAATATGAAGCCATCTTCACCGCTTACTTCACCTGTTATTTAAACCATAGACTTTAAAGCGATGGATGCCAGACATAACGGTATTAGAGCTGCCAGGAAAATCTAACGGCGAACCCCTGGCCCAGACCTGTTTTCAAGAAGTTGCATCCACGGCATAGGTTTTTAACAACAGAGGATTGACCTCCTATATAACGGCCGTCGCACCAGGGCGGGCGTGAACGCTGAACCTCTTAACCTAAATTATGAAAGGAATAAAAGTGAAAAAAATAGCGATTTTCGGGGTCGGGGCCCAGGGCAGTACGATTGCCAGGCGAATGGATGAACATCCGAATGTATCCGAAATTATTTGTGCGGATTACGATAGAAGAGCCGCCGAGGAGCTGAGCAAATCCCTGAGCAAAGCAAAGCCTCTTCAGCTTGACGCCAGTGACGTAAAAAATGTCATCAAGACTGCTGAAGGGTGCGACATGGTAGTCAATGGTTTGCCTTTGGAGTATGACCTTATTGTAATGGAAGCTGCCCTGGCGGTGAATGCTTCGTACATGGATATGGCCGGCCCCATGGAAGACATCGGGTTTGTAGAAAGCTATCAACTAATATTTTCCGAGTGGCATGAAAAATTTGAAGAAAAGGGTCTGACGGCAATTGTCGGCTGCGGATCCTCCCCCGGTCTGGCCAACATTATGGTCCGAGAATCGGTGGATAAACTGGATGCCTGTGACACCATCGGCATTTATGTGTTTGAGGGTGTCTGGACCGAAAAGTTTACGCCGTTCTGGTGGTCTCCTGAGGTGGCGCTAAGTGATATGGGCTTTAGGACATTCAGATATGAAAATGGAAAACACGTAACAGACGAACCGTTCAGCCGGCCTGTGATGATGAAGCTCAGGGGAATCGATAGAGAGGTTCGGATGGTCGATCATGAGCATGATGAACCCGTAACGATGGGGTTGCTGGCTAATAAAGTGCTGAAAGGTGTCAAAAATGTCGATTTTAAATACGGCGGCTGCGGCGTTGAATTATCGGAGCTGTTGTACAACATGGGGCTTTTGTCAAAAGAGTCCGTGACGGTTAAAGGCACCAGCATCGTACCCATGGACCTGGTTCTTAAACTGTGTCCGCCGGCACCGAAATATCCCGAAGAGATCAAAGCAATCATTGATGAAGGCGTAGTTGTGGAGGAGGGGGCATTTCTGGTGAGGGTTGAAGGCACCAAAGATAATAAGCCCGTAAGCATTGACTGCTATGCCAATGCACCAGGTCTGGTGGAATCCTTTGAAAAGTCAGGCTTGAGCCATGAGACCTATCTGACCGGACAGTGCGGGGCGGTTTTCGTAAAAATGCTGGTGGATGACGCTTTTACGGAAAAAGGACTGTTTGCTCCGGAACAGTTCGATGCCGATACCCGCCGCTATTGTTTTGATGAGTTGGCGAAGCTGGATATCACAATAGACGA
>Ga0209456_10001808_pt1 | contig 10275 bp, 6 predicted proteins | sample COG_11_FD_184755 | JGI IMG/M metagenome (GOLD analysis project Ga0209456, IMG submission 184755) | Pelagic marine sediment microbial communities from the LTER site Helgoland, North Sea, for post-phytoplankton bloom and carbon turnover... | ecosystem: Environmental > Aquatic > Marine > Neritic...
GATGTCGAGCTTCTCTCGCTCGATCGCACCCGGACATCGAACCGCAAGCCCGGGACCCGGAAATGGATGCCGCCAGAGCAAGTCGTGCGGCATGCCCATGGCCTCGCCGACCTCGCGAACCTCGTCTTTGAACAGGAGGCGAAGCGGCTCGATGAGCTCCAGGTGCAGGGTATCGGGCAAGCCTCCGACATTGTGGTGGCTCTTGATCACTGCACTCGGCCCCTTGAAGGAGAGGCTCTCGATCACGTCGGGGTAAAGCGTTCCCTGCACCAGGTAGCCCACGTCGTCGAGCTTCTCTGCTTCTCGCTGGAACACGTCGATGAAGACGCGGCCGATGATCTTCCGCTTTTGCTCTGGGTCGCTCACCCCATGAAGCTGATCGAGGAACTCGTCGGCAGCGTCGACGTGTATCAGCTTGAGCCCAAAGTGATCGCGATAGGTGTGCACCACGCTCTCGGCCTCGTCTTTTCGGAGCAGGCCGTTGTCGACGAAGATGCAGGTGAGGCGGTCGCCGATCGCCTTCGACACGAGCATCGCGGCGACCGATGAATCCACACCACCGGACAAGCCACAGACCGCAGCACGCCCACCAACCTGACGACGAATCGACTCGATGCTCTGCTCGACGAACGAACCGGGGGTCCAGTTGGGCTTGCAACCTGCCACCTCGAACAAGAAAGCCCGAAGCATCTCGACGCCGCGTGGCGTGTGCGCCACCTCCGGATGAAACTGCACACCAAAGATGTTCCGCTCGAGGTTCGCCACAGCGGCGAACGGGCTATGGGACGTTCGCGCGATGGTCTCGAAGCCCTCGGGCAAGCTCTCGACGCGGTCACCGTGGCTCATCCATACATCGACGTGGGAACCGACCTTGAAGCCGTGGAGAAGACCCTCAGGCTTGAGCACCTCGAGGCGCGCCGGCCCGTACTCACGCTCATCGGCGCGCTCGACCTGGCCGCCGAGCAAATGGCTGGTGAGCTGCATGCCGTAGCAAATCCCCAGAACGGGAACCCCGAGGTCGAACACCCCGGGATCGACGGTCGGGGAACCCTCAGCGAACACGCTCGCCGGCCCGCCGCTCAAAATGATCGCTCGAGGCCCAATCTCCCGAATCTCGGTAAGCGAATACGTGCACGGCTGAATCTCGCAGTAGACGTGCTGCTCCCGAATCCGCCGAGCGATCAGCTGGGTGTACTGCGACCCGAAATCGAGAATCAAAACCCCATCAACGATCATGCGGGCGGGTCTATCATGGGGGGTCGGAACGGTCGAGGGAGGGTCGCCGGAGCTCAGTGACCGGGGCCGGGTGACCGGGACCGGGACCGGGACCGAGACCGGGTGACTGGGGCCGGGGCCGGGTGACCGAGACCGGGGCCGGGTGACCGAGACCGGGGCCGAGGGACCGGGGTCGGGACTTGGCCGAGGAACATGATGGGGGCTGCGACCGATAACCGGTGCGGAAGGTGCGTCAGGTATGGGTCAGTTCATTGCTCACGAAATCGCGCTCGAGCTCGTTCGGGCGTTGGGCCCGGTGCTTCCGAAGATCGCACGCCGTGACAAGGACCTCGCTCGACAGCTGCGGCGGTCCGCCGCGAGCGTGGTTCTCAACTTGGCCGAAGGCACACACAGCGATCCGGGAAATCGCCAAGCCCGCTACTTCACCGCGGCCGGCTCAGCAAAGGAAACCCAATCAGCGTTGGTGATCGCCGACGCGTGGGGATACATCGCTGAACCCGAGCTAATGGCGAGGGCGGACCGACTAGTAGCAATAACATACCGACTAAGCCGACCTCGGTAGCGTCCCCGACGACTCGGTCTCGCTCCCCCGGCCCCGGCCTCCGTCACCCGGCCCCGGTCACCCGGCCTCGGCCTCGGCCCCGGTTCCGGTCACCCGGTCTCGGTCCCGGTCACCCGGTCTCGGTCCCGGAACCCGCCCCGGTCAACTGACCCGATAATTCGGCGCTTCCTTCGTCACCATCACGTCATGCACATGGCTCTCGTGCAGCCCCGCCGGACTGATCCGAACGAACTTTGCATTCTTCTGAAGCTCCGAAATCGACGGATTGCCCGTGTACCCCATGCCCGCGCGCAAGCCGCCGACGAGCTGGTACAGCACCGTCGACAACGGCCCGCGATAAGGCACCCGGCCCTCGATACCCTCGGGCACCAGCTTCCCGACGTCCGATACGTCTGCCTGCGCATAGCGATCCGAGGAGCCTTCTCGCATCGCGCCGAGGGAACCCATGCCGCGATACGACTTGTAGGTTCGCCCTTGGTAGAGGACGAGCTCGCCGGGCGCTTCGTCGGTGCCCGCGAAGAGCGAACCGATCATCACGCTCTCGGCGCCTGCGGCGATCGCCTTCACCGCATCACCCGAGTACTTCACGCCGCCGTCGGCAATGATGGGCACACCGTGTGCGCGCCCGACCCGGGCACAGTCCATGACGGCGGTCACCTGGGGAACGCCAATGCCGGCCACCACGCGGGTGGTGCAAATCGAGCCGGGGCCCATGCCCACCTTGACCGCGTCGGCGCCCGCATCGATGAGCGCCTTCGTCGCGTCGGCGGTCGCCACGTTCCCGGCAACGACTTGCACATCGGTGTATTGCGACTTCGTATCCCGGACCGCATCGATCACACCCTTGGTATGGCCATGGGCGGTGTCGATGATGAGCACGTCGACGCCTGCTCGTGCCAACGCTTCGGTACGCTTATCTCGATCGGGCCCTACGCCAAGCGCCGCGCCAACACAGAGACGGCCGAGCGAATCCTTGATCGAATCCGGGTACCGATCGGCTTGCAGCAAGTCCTTAATCGTGATCAGGCCAACGAGATCGCCCTCGTCTCCGACCACCAAGAGCTTCTCGATTCGGTGCTTGTGAAGCAGCTCGCGTGCCTTGTCCTGCTCGACGCCCGGAGGCACCGTGACGAGCTCCTTCGTCATCAGCTGCGCAACCTTCTGATTGAGGTTCTGCTCGAATCGAATGTCGCGGCTGGTGAGAATGCCGACCGGCTTGGTGCCCTCGACGACGGGCAGCCCCGAAATCTCGTGGCGCCGCATCAACTCGAGCGCGTCATGAAGCGACTCGCCGGGACCCACGGTCACCGGGTCGACGATCATGCCCGTCTCGGCGCGCTTCACCTTCGTGACCTCGAGCGCTTGCAGCTCTGGGCTCATGTTCTTGTGCAGAATTCCGATGCCGCCTTCACGCGCCATGGTGATCGCGGTGCGCCATTCGGTCACCGTGTCCATCGCACTCGACGCGAACGGAATGCGCAGCTCGAGCCCGCGCGTGAAACGCGTCGAAACGTCAGCGTTCGCGGGGAGAAAATCCGCGTAAGCCGGAAGGAGCAACACGTCATCAAAGGTGAGTGCTTCCTGCAGGATGCTGTCAGTCACCGGAACCTCCCAAGGACCCTAAAAATTGGCGCCGAGTATAGCGCCCCGGTGACGGCACGCTAGTAGGCCCGCGGGAAGTCCTGAATCTCCACCTGGTCGAGGGCGAACCGGATGAGCGCGCTTCGGCTGATCCGGCGATGGCCCTGCTTTTTGAGCTTCGCGACCATCTTGTCGAGCTGGGCCAGATCTTCTTTGTAGAGGGAAATGCAAATCACGTCGTAGTGGTCCGGCTTCTTTTCCTTCTTGGCCTTCTTGGGTTTCGCCCGGCTCCGCTTCCCGGCCTTGTCCCCATAGAAGCTGTCACGCAAGACCGCGCTCACTTCATCTTCTTCGAGAACCCCTCGTACCCCTGCTGCTTCACGTCGCTTCATGTGCCCCCCTAAGATGCGACCGAGAGTGAAGCCCGCATCTTCGCTCTCTGGCCGGTCGCGGCAACGGCGGTCACCCGTTGCACCAAACGCCTGTAGTCCTCCGCACCATGGCTCTTCGGCGCGTACTCGAAGATCGTCTGCTTCGCGCTCGGGGCCTCACGGAGTTTCGTATTGATTCGAATCGGATCGTAGCAGCGGCTTTCGAAGTGATCGCGAAGCGTCAAAATCGCCTCTCGTGAAATCCGATTTCGCACGTCGAAGAAGGTCGGCAACACACCCAAGAGCTCGACATCGTGTTGGAGCAGCTCGCGGACATTGCGAATCGTCCGCAGGACCTGCTTCACGCCGATCAAGGAAAGGTAGTCACAGGCCACTGGCACAACGACGCTGTCTGCGTAAACCATGGCATTCTGATTCATCAATGAAAGCGCCGGCGCGCAGTCGACGACGACGGTGTCATAGTCCCGACATGCCTCCCCCAGCCGCTCGCGCATGATGCGGTCGCGATTCGGGCGCTCGGCGAGATAAAGCTCGGCCGCGGCAAGCGACTCGTTCGACGTCAGTACATCGAGCCCCTCTCGAACGGGCACCGCGATTTCGGTCGCCTTCGCGCCATTGACGAGCACGTGGTAGAGCGAGCGCTGTCCGGCGATCCCGAGCGAAGCGCCGACGTTGCCCTGCCCGTCTGCGTCGATGAGCAAGACGCGGCGTCCGGACTCGGCCAAGCCCGCCGCCAAATTGATCGAGGTCGTCGTCTTCCCAGTACCGCCTTTGTGGTTGAACACTGCAATTCGCTTCGGCGTTCTGCGCGCGAGCCCCACCTCGCTGTGGCGTTGCTCCCCGCTTTCCCGGCATCCAGTCGAGCAGAAATATTGGCGACGCCCATCGCTCACGCTCATTTGGTAGGGATATTCGATCTCGAAGGTGGCTCCGCAGGTGTCGCATGCGTGCACCCCATCGGCCCCCAACAGCAACTTCTGCTGACAAGCCGTCGAGCAAATGTAGAGGTACTGCCCGTTCTCCTCGCGAACCTGGTAGCGAAATCGCGCCTCGAAGCTCTTTTCGCAAACATGACAAGTCGATTGCATCACCACTCCCCGAAGTTATCGAAGTACTTCTTGAAGTGGTTCAACCAGAACCCACCGCACCGGTCAAAAAAACCGGAGGCGATTTTCCGGCCTAGACGTCGAGCTCGACAGCGTCTGCGGCCGGGGCCTTCTCCATGATGAACTGGTAGCGAGCCGCCGGGTCTTTGCCCATGAGCTCGCTGAAGACCCGATCGGCCTCCAGCTCACCGTCGATCATGACCCGCAGAGCCCTCCGGCGAGTCTTGTCGAGCGTGGTCTCCCGAAGCTCGTCGGCCGTCATTTCACCGAGGCCCTTGAAACGGCTGATCTCGACCTTCGCATTCCCCGGCGCGTCGGCGATGATGCGGTCGCGCTCTTCATCGTCGAGCGCCCAGTGCACCTGCTTGCCGATGTCGAGCCGATAGAGCGGAGGCTGCGCCAAGAACACATGCCCCGCCTTCACGAGCCCGGGCAGCATCCGAAAGAAGAACGTCAGCAAGAGCGTGGCGATGTGATGCCCATCGCTGTCCGCGTCCATCAATAGGAAAACCCGGCCGTAGCGCAGCTTCGAGATGTCGAAGTCTTTGCCGATCCCGCAGCCGAGCGCGCTCACGATGTCCTGAAGCTCACGATTCCCGAGAATCTGCGCCTGCGACGCGCGCTCCGCGTTCAAGACCTTTCCACGCAACGGCAGGATCGCCTGGGTCTTTCGATCCCGTCCCTGCTTGGCATTGCCACCGGCACTGTCCCCCTCGACCAGGAACAACTCGCTGTCCTGCGGATTGGTGCTCGAACAGTCGGCGAGCTTGCCGGGCAAGTTCAATCGATGGCTCACCGCGGTCTTGCGGGAAACCTGCTGGCTTGCTGCGCGGCTCGCAGCACGCGCGCGCGAGGAAATGATGACGCGGGCGATGATCGATTCGGCCGCGGTTTTGTTGTTGAGCAGCCACTGCTCGAAGGCGGTTCGAACCGAGGACTCGATTTGCGCCGTGACCTCGGGGTTGTTGAGCCGATCCTTGGTCTGACCCTGGAACTGCGGTTCCTCCACGTACACGCTCAACAGCGCGACGAGCCCCTCTCGGATGTCGTCGGCCGTGATCTTCACGCCCTTCGGCGTGAGCTTGTGCGTTTCCATGTGATTCCGAATGGCCTTCGAGAGCCCCTGCTTGAACCCATTCTCATGCGTGCCGCCTGAACCGGTTGGGATGCCATTCGCGTACGAACGAACTAGCTCGTCGGTGTCCTCCGTCCATCGCAGCGCCACTTCGAGCCGCGGCTCGCCCTCGCTCTCGGAGGTGAACGCCTCGGCATGCACCGAAGGCTGCCCACGCTCGGCGACCAGCTTGTCGAGGAAGTCGACGATCCCTCCCGGATGCTCGAACTCCTGGCGCTCGCCCGTCTTCCCGTCGACGAAGATGATCTTGAGGCCCCGATGAAGATAAGTCTTCGCCTCGAGACGATCCGCCACGCGCTTGGGATCGAAGGCCGTCCGCTTGCCGAAAACTTCGGTATCGGGTCGGAAATGAATCGAGGTGCCGCGCTTGCTGGTCTTCGCTCCTCGTTTGAGCTTCGCGGTCGCCTTGCCCCGCACGTAAGGCTGCGAGTAGGTCTTGCCCCCGCGCCAAACGGTCGCAGTCAGCTCCGAAGAGAGCGCATTGACGACCGACGAGCCCACGCCGTGCAGGCCGCCGGCGACCTGGTAGCTCTTCCCTTCGAACTTTCCGCCCGCATGAAGGGTGGTGAGGATGAGCTCCAGCGCCGACTTCTTGAACTTCGGATGGGTGTCGACGGGAATGCCCCGTCCGTTGTCGGTGATCGTCGCACCGTGGTGATCCTTGTCGAGCACCACTTCGATGCGAGAGGCATGCCCGTTGATCGCTTCGTCGACCGAGTTGTCGAGGATCTCCCAGAGCAAGTGATGGTAGCCGTTGCCGTCGGTCCCCCCAATATACATCGCAGGCCGCTTGCGAACGGGCTCCAGGCCTTCGAGAACATCGATGTCTTTGGCGGTGTACGCCACTACTCCTCCGGGAACATGGGAATCTCGGGTTCTTGATAGACTTCGCCTTCGACGGCGCCGCGGGTGAAGAGCTGAAAGCCCTTCCCGCCGCGCGACACGATTTCGTACTTTCGAAGCGTGATTCGGTACTCGCTGCCCCCGTCGCGCTGGGCGATCAAAACATCGTCTTCGTAGGACAGTACCCTGGCCCCCAAAACTTCGTCGTCCTTGGCCAACTTGATGAGCATCACGCCGCGGCCTGCACCGGCCAACAGCGAAACATCATCGGCTTCACAAATCAGGGCGCGACGCTGCTTCGTCACGCAGGCCACGCAATCCTCCGCGAAGACCGGCGCGACGTAGATCACTTCGTCCCCCTGCTTCGGTCGCGTGAACTTGCGGCCCGAACGCGTAGACGGCTCTCGATGGGCACGAAGCGAGAATCGTAGGGCGAGCCCGCCACGCGTGACGGCGATGGCATACGGCTCCTCGGGCTCCTCGGACCCCTCATCGACCGGCGGCACGTCCAGGAAACGAGGGTCGAACCCCATCGCACCGACGATGCGCTCCCCGTCGGCCATCTTGAACATGGTTTGCAACGGCGTGCCGTGGCCGGTCGTGGCCGCAATGTCGACGATGCGGCTCACGTAGCAGACGCCATGACTGCTGAAGAACGCCACCGTGCTCTTGGTGGACCCGGCCAGCACCGCCAGCACGCGGTCGCCCTTTCGCACCCGAGTCGAAGCCACGTCCTTGACGCGCTGCTGACGCTTGACCCAGCCCTGCTCGGTCACAACGACCATCGCGTCCTCGTCGACGATGAACGCCTCGGCGTCGAACTCGGGCTCGTCGAGCTTGGCGCTGATGCGAGTGCGGCGAGGGTCTGCATAGCTCGAGGCCAGCTCCCGAAGCTCGGCGCGCACCAGCTTCCAGCGCGCGGTCGGGCTCTTGAGCAACTTCTGCACCCGGCGAGCTTCCTTTTGTTTCTGCTCGAGCTCCGAGCGAATCTCGAGAATCTGTAGCTTTGCGAGGCGGTAGAGCTTGAGCTCGAGGATCGCGTCGACTTGGAGCTCGTCGAGTTTGAACCGCTTCATCAGCTTCTGGGCAGCGTCCTGCTTGCCCTCTGATTTCCGGATGATCCGGATCGCCTCGTCGAGCGCGTCGAAGACGATGACGAAACCTTGAAGAATGTGAATGCGCTTGAGGAGCTGGTCGAGCTCGAACTCGAGCCGCTTGGTGACCACCTCCATTCTGAAATCGAGGAAGTGCCGGAGGATCGCCTTGAGGCCGATGCGCTGCGGCGCGGCCACCTCGGGGTTCGAGGTCGGAACGAGGCAGGTGAGGTTTACCTGTACGTTGGTCTGCAGCGGCGTGTTCTTATAGAGATACGCCATGATGAGCTGCGGGTCGGCGTCCTTTTTCATCTCGCAGACGATGCGGCAGTCATCGGTGCTCTCGTCACGCACGTCGAGAAGCAGCGGCAGCTTCTTCGCAATGATCACCTCGGCGATCTTCTCGACGACGGTGCTCCGCTCGACCGAGTAAGGGATCGAGCGAATCACGATCGTGGGGCTGCCACTCCGGGGCTTTTCGGTTTTCCATTCGCCGCGGAGCTTGAGCGAGCCCTGTCCGTTCTCGTACGCGCTGGTCAGCTCGGCCTTGCTGCTGATCAGCTCGCCACCCGTCGGGAAGTCGGGCCCCTGCACGAACTTCATCAACTGCTTGGTCGTGAGGTCCCCGTCGATGAGGGCCACGCAGGCTTGGATCACCTCGGACAAATTGTGAGGTGGAATCGAGGTTGCCATTCCAACTGCAATGCCTTGCGAGCCATTCACCAGAAGGTTCGGAAACCGCGCAGGCAGGACGACCGGTTCGAAGAGCCGGCCATCGTAGTTCGGCCGAAACGCCACCGTCTTTTTGGCAAGCTCGGTCAGGAGCTCGTCGGCGAGCTTCTGCAGGCGGGCCTCGGTGTAACGCATGGCCGCGGCCGAATCGCCATCTGGCGAACCGAAGTTGCCGCGTCCGTCTACCAGCGGTGCGCGCATCGCGAACGGCTGCGCCATGCGAACCAGGGCGTCGTAAATGGCGGTATCCCCATGCGGGTGAAATTTGCCCATCACATCGCCGACGATGGCCGCAGACTTGCGATGCTTGACGTCACTCCGCAGGCGAAGCTCGTTGTACATCGTGTAGAGAATTCGCCGCTGCACCGGCTTCAGCCCATCGCGCACATCGGGCAGGGCACGCGAGGTGATGACGCTCAGCGCATAGTTGAGGTATCGGCGCTGCGCTTCGACGACGAGCGATGCGTCCTCGATACTATCCATGGGCAGCTCAATCTGCGGAGCCCCCTTTTTCTTGCGACGCCGCGCCATCCGAAAACCTGCTCGCATGTAGCAGCCTGGCAAAAGGCGGGGCAACTATTGCGTTTGCAAAACTTCGAAAGAAGCTAAGGTTTTTCGTTCAGAGGCCAGAGATGATTCACGGGCTTGGCTCCCTTCCCCACTGTGAAAGCATGCGCGAGGGCCCCTGCAAGCCAACTCTTGGCCCCGTCGACTGCAGCCGGAAGGTCCGCCCCAAAAGCCAGTCGCGACGCGATCGCTGCAGAGAGCGCGCAACCCGTGCCATGAAAACGGCCAGGGACGATCGCGGCGGCCCTCAGCACGCTGAGCTCCCCGTCACGTAAGAACAGATCGGTGCCTCGGTCCGCTCCTTCGAGGTGACCGCCCTTGATCAAAACCGCGGCAGCGCCAAGCCCAGCGATCCGCTCGGCGGCTTTGCGGGCATCGTCGAGGGTGCGCACGGGCATCTCGGCCAGCAAGGCCGCCTCGTTCGCGTTTGGGGTGACCAGCTCGGCGTACGGAATGATGGCGTCTTTGTAGGCGGCAACCATGTCCCCCTTCGACAACGGCGCACCCCGGCTCGGAAGCCAGACTGGGTCGACCACCCAGCTAAACCGTGTCTCCTCCATGATGGACCCCAAGACCCGAGCCACCTCTGGAGAGCCGAGCGCACCGGCCTTGGCCGCGGCGGGCTCTAGATCCGAAAGCACGGCTGAAAGCTGCGCACGAACGAGGTCCGCCGGGAGCAGCTCGACCTGCCCGACCTCGACGCTGTCCTGCACGGTGATCAGGGTCGGCACCGCAGCGCCGTATGCGCCGTGCTGCTGGATGACCTTGAGGTCTGCCTGTAGTCCGGCGCCGCCGGAAGGATCGGAACCGGCCACCGTCAGTACAATCGGAGGCGCCTCCGTCATGAGCGTTCGAGCGATTCACGGCACTCGATCAGAGCGAGCCGTGCGGCCTCGTCGATTTTGGGAAAGTCGACGCCCAGGTTCTGAAGCGTCTCCCGGACGATGCGGGCGACTTGGAGCCGCATGTAGGGTTTGTTGTCGGCGGGGATCGCGTACCAGGGCGCCCAGGGGCGCGAGGTTTCGTT
>Ga0209456_10001809_pt1 | contig 10274 bp, 6 predicted proteins | sample COG_11_FD_184755 | JGI IMG/M metagenome (GOLD analysis project Ga0209456, IMG submission 184755) | Pelagic marine sediment microbial communities from the LTER site Helgoland, North Sea, for post-phytoplankton bloom and carbon turnover... | ecosystem: Environmental > Aquatic > Marine > Neritic...
GCATGGTATCGCAGAATCTGCTCAATATTGTCGATACGGCGATGGTGGGCTTTCTCGGCGATGCCGCGCTGGCTGCCGTCGGCCTCGGCGGCTTCATCGTATTCATGTGCCAGGCACTGATTCTTGGCATATCGACCGGCGTACAAACCAGCGCCGCGCGCAGGAAAGGTGAAGGCAAGCCTGAGCGCGCCGCGGCGATTCTGAACGCAGCACTCATCATCGTCGTGGTTGTCGCACCTGTCTTTTCACTCGTGTTGATACAGCTCGCAGAGCCCGTCTACCCTTACCTGAATGCGGATCCGGAGGTGATTTCACTCGGCATTCCGTACATCGAGTGGCGTCTGGGCGCCATCGTTTTTGTTGGCATGAACTTCGCGTTCCGCGGCTACTGGAATGCGCTCGACCTGTCACGCCTGTACATGAAGACCCTGATCATGATGCACGCGACCAACATCATCCTCAATTACGTTCTCATATTCGGCAACTTCGGCGCGCCGGCGCTCGGTGTCACCGGCGCCGGCATGGCCAGTGCGATCTCGATGGCTGTTGGCGCACTCGTGTACTTCTACCTCGGCTTTAGGCACGTGCACAAAGGCTGCTTCCTGCGCTGCATGGCTACGCGCGCGGAAACCCTGTCGCTAATTCGAATCTCCATACCATCCGGGCTGCAGCAATTATTCTTTGCAGCGGGTCTTGTCGCCATGTTCTGGATCATCGGTCGTATCGGCACGCCTGAACTCGCGGCCGCCAACGTGCTCGTTACCGTGCTGCTGTTCGCCATCCTGCCCGGCCTGGGCCTGGGACTCGCTTGTGCAACACTGGTCGGGCAAGCGCTCGGCAAGCGCGATCCTGACGACGCCTACCAATGGACGTTTGATGTCGCAAAGGTAACCGTCATCCTGCTGACTGTACTGGGGTTGCCGATGTGGCTGGTTCCTGATCTTGTATCGTCGATTTTCATTCACGAGGCTTCGACGCGCGAGCTCGCCCGCTGGCCCATGCGCATCATGGGCCTGACCATGCCGATTGAGGCGATCGGTTTCGCGTTCATGCATGGCATGCTCGGCGCCGGCGACGCGAAACGCGTGATGTTCGTCAGCATCGGCATACAGTGGCTGTTATTCCTGCCACTCGCCTTCATCATAGGCCCAATTATGGGCTATGGCCTTCTCGGCGTGTGGTTATGGCAGGGCATCAGCCGCACCATACAGTCCGCGCTGTTTCTATCCATGTGGCGCGGACGCAAGTGGCAGCAGATAGAGGTCTAGTTAAAAACCTCTTCTGCCGGTATGACCTCAACTGCATCGAAGCTCAGTGGAATGCTGTCGATCATTTTGTCTTCGTCGAGAACGTCCTGCGGCAATTCCGCATCGTATGTCATCGGCGAAGCCTGATCGGACATCAGCCGGTCACGTAAATCCGCTCCGTCACGCGTGATGAACACGTACTGCATGTTGTCCAAGTTCAGATTCTCGCGAATCACGCGATTGACATCATCGAGCGTCAAATTGTCGAGCTCGTCACGGACGTAGCTGGCGAAGTCATCGATCTGGTAGTACTGACTGTCCATGGCATATCCGAGCTGCCGCGACTGGCCATCGGTCAGCAGGCTGACGAACTTGGACAGGAACGAACGAGTCGCCTCGAAATCCGATTCGCTCATGCCTGTGTTGATCAGGTTCTCAAGCTCATACATGGCGACCCGGGTCGCGAAGTGAGCGTCATTGTTGCTGCGCACCGGGCGAATCCAGACCTGGAAGATCTGCTGCTGCCTGCCGAGGTTGGTGTCCGGATGGAACTGGAACATGCCATTCGGGAAATACTCGATGTAGGCATAGTCGCCATAGTTCATGCCGCGCGTCTCGCGGATGCGCTGGAACAGGTAGCTATTGGTGCTGCGGTGCTCACCCAGGTAGGAGCGCGCCAGCCACAAAGCAACCCAGTCCGGATCACCGCGTTTGAGATCCAGCGGGAAACCGAACGATACGGCCACACCTGGTGTTTCTTTCTCGATGACGACCGCCTGGCGGCCTTCAATGAGCGGTGCAGCACGAGCATCGAGCAGTGCTTTGACGCCCTCATCGAGCTTTTGCATGTCATTGCTTATCCGCGTGGGGAAAGAGTCCGGATAACCGCCCGACAGGCCTACCGTGATGTTCGAGATCGTGTAGTACTCACGGTAGAACATCTTCACGTCATCCAACGTAATCGACTCGATGTCGCCGGTTGCGCCCAGGGTCAATGAACCGTAGGGATGGTCCTCGCCGTAGATCGACGTGTACAGGTATTCCTTGCCCAGCTCTTCATCGTTGTTGCCGATGAGATCGGTGCGGATCGCGTTCGTGATTTGTGTCTTGATGCGCTCGAAGTCCTGCTCCGACCATGCCGGATACAGCAATTGCCCACGTACCAGCTCATACCACGCATCAAGATTATCCTTGTGCACCTGTCCGGACAGCCGCGTCATTTCCTTGTCAACTTGCGCATTGAATCCTGCTGCCATCGGGAACATGGCCTCGTTGATCTCATTGATCGACTTGGCCTCTGAACCGCCATCGGTCAGCATTGCTGCCACCAACGTAGCCAGGCCTTTCTTGCCACCCGGGTCGAATCCGGCGCCTGCATGCACGATAAACGACACATCGATCAGCGGTGACGAAGCGGATGGCTTGGCAACGAATGAAACCGGCGTCGCATCTTCGGGCGCGACATCCGGTCCCGGAAGCTCGACTTCGTCGGTGGCCGCAACTGTCGCCTCACTCGCTTCAGCCATACCGGCAGCAGCGACCAGTTCATCGAGCGAGGTCATGCCGTCGATTGCCGCCATGGCTTCGTCACTCGACAGCGTAAAGGTAACGCGGGAATCGTCAACAAAGTATTTGTTTGATATCTGGCGAACGTCGTCAGACGTAACAGCATCGTAGCTGGTGTAAACATCATTGATGATTTCAGGTGTGCGGCCGTAGTGCACGAAACCAGCCATCATCTCGCCGATGTTGCCCGAACTATCGAGATCGGACGTGAAATCGTAACGCAGGCGCGATTTCGTCTCTTCAATTTTGGCGCTGTCGACGAGCTGCGTGCGAGCCGTCAGTAGCGTCTGGTTAATCGCGTCCCGGACATCCGCAGCATGAGCCACATCAGTTAGCCGAGCGGCGATCACCAACATGCCCGGATCTTTGGAATTCGGAAAATACCCGAACAACTGATCAACGGACTGATCCGCTATGACCAACTGGCGGTACAGCTCGGATGATTCCGAGAAGTAGATAGCCTGGATCAGGTCCAGCGCAGGCATGTCTTTCTCGGTGGCAATAAACGCGGGCCCGCGGAATGCCATAACCAGCCAGGGCTGGGTCGGGCCATCCCATTGAAGATGCTCGTACTTTGCTCCACCTAGAGGCGGCTCAACGGGCACGTCGATGTCGTAGTCGCCGCGTTCCCAGTCGCTCCAGTATTTCTTCACGAGCTCAAGGGTGGCTTCGGGGTCAACGTCGCCGACCAGAATGACGGTGGATTTCTCAGGGCGATACCAGCGATCGAAAAACGTGTGCGAGTACTCCATCTGATCGGGCATGGCCTCGATGTCTTCGATGAAGCCCATCGTCGTGTGCTTATAGGTGTGCTCGGAATACATCAGGTCGCTGATGCGCTCAAACATCTTCGAGATGGGATTTGCAAAGTTTTTGAGGTACTCGCCCTTGACCGCGAGCGCCTCAGTTTGAAACGCCTCTTCGCTGTAGCTCAGGTTCTGGAAGCGGTCCGCCTCAATCTCGATGACTTTTTCGAGGTCTTCCTTCGTGAAGGTGATGTGATAATTCGTGTAATCGTCGGTCGTGTAGGCGTTCTGGTCCGCACCCGCCTTTTTCAGGATATCGGCGTAGATGTCAGCCGGATACTTTTCGGTGCCGCGGAACATCATGTGCTCAAAGAAATGCGCGAAGCCCGTCTTGCCAGGTTCTACCTCGTTACGTGACCCGGTCTGCACCGGTATCTGGATCGTCACGATATCCGGGTAGTCAGTTGGCACGACGATGACACGCAGACCATTGTCGAGGTCTCGCATCAGGTATGGCATGTCGAAGATCTTCGACGCCTCAGCGGCCGCGTCTGGCTCCGGTGTATCGCTGCTCTGGCCGCACGCACTCAAAACGAGGGCGAGCGAAAGTGTGGTGATTAGTCTTTTCATCCTGTGCTCCGATCCGATTACAATACGGATATGCAAATTCTTATTTCAGTGGTTTTGATGCTCTTGGCTGGCTCGGCGTTTGCAGCCGAGACCGCGATTCATAATGTTTCTGGTTATACATCGACCAACTCAGGTATCCAGGAGTTCAGTGTTCTGATCTTCTCGGACAAGGGCAGAGTCGTTGCAACCGGTGGCGAATCATTACTCAATGAGCGCCCGGATGCCATACGTATTGATGGAAACGGCCGCACCCTGCTTCCGGGGCTCGTAGACGGCCACGCACACCTCAGCGGCTACGGGTTTTTGACCAAGAGTCTGAATCTTGCTGGATTGACTTCACTACGTGCGGCTATTGGACAGATTGCCGAGTATGCCGAAACCGTGCCACCTTCTGGTTGGATCCAGGGCCGCGGGTGGAACCAGGTATTGTGGACACCTCAGAATTTTCCGTCCGCGTCAGATATTGATGCTGTAGTCCCACATCGGCCTGTCTGGCTGCGGCGCGTCGACGGCCACGCCGGCTGGGCCAACAGCCGCGCGATGGAGATTACGGGCATCGACGACGATACACCGGATCCCATTGGTGGCAAGATCATCCGCGACGACAATGGCAAGGCGACCGGCGTCTTCATCGACAAGGCAATGGGGCTGATCACGGCGCACATCGCGCCGCCCGACAAGGACGATATCAGGGATCTTTACCAAGCCGCGGTTGCAGGCCTGCTGCCTTACGGCATGACCGGTGTACACGACGCGGGCATCAGCATCAAGGAAGCCGAAGTCCTGATCTCTATGGCCGATGACGGCGATCTCGGCATGCGCGTCTACGCCATGCTGGCCGGTGCCGGCAAAAACCTCGATGCTATGGCAAATCCGCTTCGAGGCTATGCGAAAGACAGGCTCGATATCTCGTCGGTCAAGCTTTACTCGGATGGCGCACTTGGTAGTCGCGGCGCGGCGATGATCGAGCCTTATTCGGATGACCCGGAGAATCGCGGGCTACCCTTTCATACTCAGGACGAGCTGACCGGATTTGCTCACAAGGCCAACGACATGGGTTTCCAGGTCGGTATTCACGCCATTGGTGACCGTGGCAATCGCATGGCGCTCGACGCATTTGAAGCTGTCCAGGGCAAGCAGCCATCATCGCTGCGCAATCGCATCGAGCATTCGCAAATCATCGCACTCGAGGACATCCCGCGATTCGCCGAACTCGGCGTCATTGCCGCGATTCAAGCGACACACGCCACGAGCGACATGAACATGGCCGAGGATCGTATTGGCCCTGACCGCATCAAGGGTGGCTATGCCTGGCGACGCCTGCTCGAATCGGGTGCCGTACTTGCCAATGGTTCCGACTTCCCGGTCGAGCTCGCGAATCCATGGCACGGACTTTACGCGTCAGTAACCCGGCAGAACCGTGACGGCGAACCCGATGGCGGCTGGTACGCCGACCAGGCGCTGACGCGCGAAGAAGCCCTGCATTCATTCACACTTGCCAATGCGTACGCAGCCCGCCAGGAAGATGTGCTCGGCAGTCTCGAGACCGGCAAGTGGGCCGATTTCATTGTTATTGACCGGGATTATTTCGAGGTCCCGGCCTCTGAAATTGATGACATCCAGGTGCTCGAGACCTGGGTTGCCGGCAAAAAAGTGTACGCGGCTGAGGAATCCCAATGATCGTTGAACAAGTCTGGACCGGCAACGCATACCGCAACTTCAACTACCTGGTGGCCTGCCCCGAAACCGGGGATGCGCTTGCAATTGATCCACTCGATTTTGAGAAATGTCTCGCGGCAGCCGATAGACACGGTTGGACCATCAGGCAGATTCTCAATACCCACGAACACGGCGACCACACGGGCGGCAACAAAGGCATGGTCAAGGCGACCGGCGCCTCGATCATTGCGCATGCAAATGCGAAGGACCGCATTCCGAACATGGACCGCGGTGTCGGCGCGGGCGATGTCATCAAGGTTGGCGAGTCTGTTGATCTCGAATGTCTCGACACGCCGGGGCACACGATGAGCCACATCTGCTTGTTATCGAAAACAGATCAGCCCGCCTTGTTTAGCGGAGACACTATGTTCAACGCAGGGGCCGGCAACTGCCACAATGGCGGCCATCCGAGTGAGCTGTACGAGACATTCGAGAATCAACTCGAGAGACTTTCCGACAGTACGCTGATCTACCCCGGCCACGATTACCTGATCAATAACCTGCAATTTACGTTAGACCGCGAACCGGACAATGAGGCGGCTCGACAGATGCTTGCAGACTATGGAAGTCAGGACCCCGCCGACGCACTAGTTACGACATTGGCGCAGGAACGGGAGGTCAATACATTCTTTCGCCTGGATAATCCTTCGGTGATCGCGCGGCTTCAGGAGCAGTTTCCGGAAATTGGTGACAACCCCGATGCCCGCTCCGTTTTCCTGAAGCTCAGGGAATTACGAAACAGCTGGTAGGCGCGCAGCACCCCACAGCCAGAGTAGAGCCTCGTAAACGTCTGTCTGGCGCGCGAGCTGATCGCGCCAGCGCTCACCATCACCGTCGAAGTAAGAATCGAGCAGGTAGTTTGATTGTTCGGTCGTTAGCCCGTGGTGCGCGACGATCGTAGCGAGATCAAAAAAAGGGTCGTTATCGCAAGCGTACTCCCAGTCCAGGAACCGCACATCGGGAACGTTAAGAATATTGGCCACAACCAGGTCATTGTGACAGCAACACAGGTTTGGTGGCCGTGGCCCGACTTCAACTTTTTGCAGACACTCACTCACCTTGACTGCCTCTGCAGGATCGATGAGCCGTGCGTACTCGCGCGCGGCACCGAGCGGATCAAATGTGCGCCCGGTCAATGGCAGCGAGTGCAGCTTTTTCAGCCCTGCCGCGAGATTTTCGAGATTTTCGTTGTCTTCAAGGCAGTTCTGCGACCAGACAGCACCATCCACATACTCGGTCATGTAAACCGTGTCGGTAGCCAGTAAAACAGGATTGGCGAGACCCTGCCCCGCTGCGGCCGCCTGAATCCGTGCTTCGGCGTGGCGACTGTTGAATGGCGCTTCGCGCGGTTTGTCATCTATCTTGAGGACAGCGCGACGCTCGCCGGCTTCGACCAACCAGGTACGATTGGTTAAACCGCCCGCCAATTTCTTGATGGTCGCCCCTGCCCATTCAGGCAATTCAGCCAGAACGGTTTCTGGTGTTGTTGTCATGGTCGTGCTTCGCGCCAGGAACGCGTCCAGCTAATGAGCCCGAACGGAATCATGATCACATAAACAACAAATAGCAAAGACGTTAGCTGCAGATCTCTTGACCAGTAGATAAATATTGACGCGATGTCGATGACGAGCCAGTACCACCAGTTCTCGAGTACCTTGCGTGCAACCAGAAACGTCGCCCAGATCGCAGCCCAGGTCGTCAGTGAATCGATGTACGGAAACGCGGCATCGGTGTACGTGCTGAGCAGATAGCCACTGATTGCACTTGCGACGACGATCGCCGATATTGCGTAGACGTGTACGGGCAATAACCACACCGACACTGGCAACTCGTGACCATCGGATCGACCGCGATACCAGACGCTGAACCCATAGATTGCCATCGCGAAATAGAAGACATTCAGCGCTGACTCCATGTACAGCTGAGCAGTCAGGAACAGGTAGACATAGATAGCTGTGCTAATTCCCGCACAGGCCCAACACCAAATGTTTTCCCTTATCGCCAGTAGCAGGTACAGGACGGCCATTACGACCGCGACAATTTCGAGCGGCGTCATCTAATCCGCTATTGGATTGTTCAGGATCTTCATGACGAAGACGGCTTTCGGGAGTTTCTCGAACGTCGTTTTGATCTCACCGTTCAGCACCGCCATGACGTCGTCATATTCCCCTCGGATCTGCGTGCTCATCGCGTTTGTATCGACGTACAGGCTATCGTGTGACTTGAGCCTCTCGATGACATCCTGGATGGGTGGAATCAGATCTTCCTGCAACGGGTACAGGCTGATATCGACAGCGATTTTCATTATCAGAATCCTTTTTGGAAAATGACCCCGATTTGGCGCGGATCACCGAATCGAGTGTAAAGCGTGTCAGGGAAATCGGGTGGCTCGTTACCGAAATAGAATCCACGCACGGCATACTCTTCATCAAACAGGTTGCGTGCCCACAACGTTGCTGACCAGGCATCCGACCGGTACCCGATTCGGGCATTGATGAGTTCAAACGGTCGCGACTGCTCGTCATGACTCACGTCAAAATAGAAGTCATCACGTACAGACGTATCGACGCGAACAAAAATGCCACTTGGATGATCATAGCTACCGCCAAATGCCAGCGTGTAGTCTGGCGCGTGAGCTTGCGAACGACCGATTAGATTGGCGAGTGATGGTGCAGAGACGTTTCCAAACTCCGTATCGAGCAAACCGACCGTGGCGTACAGCATCCACTCATCGTTCGGCAGCCAGCGCAGATCGGCCTCGGCGCCAAGGGTCTCGCCCTGTTCTATGTTTATTGTCACGAATCCAAACGACGTGGGATCGCCGGGGTTGAGCTGGAACGAGGTGCGGACCTGCTGGTCGTCACGACGATTTGCGAATATTGATGCGTTGACCTGCAGTGTTCTATCGAGGAGTGATGCTTTGATCCCGGCCTCGAGATTCCAGAGGTCCTCGCCCGCGTATTCGCGGTATTCGTCAGGCACGGCGGGACCGAGATTAAAGCCGCCCGCCTTGTAACCCTTTGACAACGTTACGAAGCTCGTGACATTGTCAGAATGATTGTGACTGAGCCCTATTTCTCCACCCCACATCGGTTCGGACGGGCCCGTCCGTAAATCCGACGAATCCCTGTAGTCGGTTGAGCGCCGCTCGAGACGCAGTCCGAAGGTCAGGCGCGTCGACTCACCAATGTCCTGGTCGAATTGTCCGAACGCGGCAAGGTTGGTTGCTTCGTAGTCGCTGATGAACAGGTCGTTTAGGCTGTCGGCAAAATCGTAGCCCGGGTCGTAGTATTCACCCCGGTTAAACGTGGCAATTTCATCCTCAAGCTTGAGTGCGTATAGGCCGACAAGCCACTTATCGGCAACAAAGCGAAACTCCTGGCTCAATGTCTTGCGTTTGCGGTCACTGACTGAAATGTAGTCGTACAGCACCGGCGCCCAGCTGTCGTCGTTGCCCCAGTCGGCGTCGTAGCTGAATTCAATGTCCGAGTCTGCGAAGCTCGTAATCGAAGTCATCGTCGAGTTTGTGAATCCGGAATACTCTGCGCGTAGCGATGCTCCGACGCTCTCCTGCGCATCCTTACCCGGTTTGTCAGACAGCACCGCCAGACTATTGTCGATCGCGAATCCGTCATAGCCATCGTTAACATCGGCATAGACAGCCGCGAAATTGAAATCCCAGGTCTCACCCGCCGACCACTTAAGTCGACCGCGTATCGTGGTCTCTTCACGACCATTCGTATCGTCACGATTAAGAAACGCGTTGTCACGAAAGCCGTTGCTCTCGTGATAGTGAACACTCAGCCGGCCCATAACGCTGTCGTCAGCATTGAGCCCGCCACCAACGGCGAATCCACCAGCCAGCATGCCATCGTCACCAGCCGCCAGTTCTGCCCTGCCATCGAACTCGGCCGTCGGTTCCGCGCTACGCATATAGATGAGTCCCGCTAACGCGTTCGCGCCGTAACGCGTGCCCTGTGGTCCACGCAGGACTTCAACATGCTGCATGTCGAACAATGTCGCGACAGTGCCAATGCCACTGAAGTCGATGTCGTCGATCAGAAAGCCCACGGAGGGATTCGGTGCACCCTGGTACTGCTCGAGTTCCCCAACACCGCGCATTTGGAAATATCGGGCCCGGTGACCATCTCCTGACCAATTCAGGTTCGGCACCGAGTTGATCAGCTCTTCGAAATGTTGCACTGCCATGCTCTCGATGTCTTCGCTATCGAAAACTGTGATGCTAGCCGGTGCGTCAGACGCCGCACGCTCACGAAAGTCGGCGAAGACGACGATCTCGTCGATCGTGTCGGCCGGCCAACTCGCGATTGGCAATAGACAAGAGAATGCGGCGAGTAACCGCAAT
>Ga0209456_10001811_pt1 | contig 10266 bp, 10 predicted proteins | sample COG_11_FD_184755 | JGI IMG/M metagenome (GOLD analysis project Ga0209456, IMG submission 184755) | Pelagic marine sediment microbial communities from the LTER site Helgoland, North Sea, for post-phytoplankton bloom and carbon turnover... | ecosystem: Environmental > Aquatic > Marine > Neritic...
TCCTCGACGAACACGATATCCGTTTCTATACCGAGCACCTCAGTTACTGCAGCGATGATGGCCATCTGTACGACCTGATGCCCATCCCGTTCACTGAAGAAGCCGTGCAGCATGTTGCTGCCCGCATCCGTCGCGTCCAGGACATCCTGGAGCGACGTATTGGCATGGAGAACGTCTCCTATTACGCGGCACCCGGCCAGCAAATGCCGGAAATCGATTTTATCAATGCCGTCCTGTCCGAGGCCGATTGCGACCTGCTGCTGGACGTCAACAATATTTATGTCAACAGCATCAATCACCGTTATGACGCGGAGGCCTTCCTCAAGGCATTACCAGCGGAACGGGTCGCATACTTTCATATCGCCGGCCATTACGACGAGGCCGACGACCTGAAGGTCGACACGCACGGCGCCGCCGTCATCGATCCGGTGTGGTCACTGCTCGAGACGGCCTACGAGCACTTCGGCGTCGTGCCGACACTGCTCGAACGCGATTTCAATATCCCGCCCCTGCCCGAATTGCTCGCCGAGGCGGGACAAATAGCCGACCGGCAGGCGCAACATGCGGGCACGGCAGCTACGGAAACGGTCAGTGGCCACTCGACCTGACTTCATCGACACGCAGTATGCGTTCGCCGCACATATCCGTGACCCGGACCATGCCCCCGCTCCGGCCGGGATCGAAGACCGGCGCATGGGTATCTACCGCGAGCTGTTCTACAACAATGTTGAGAGCTTCCTGTCAAGCTCGTTTCCGGTCCTGCGCGAACTCCACGATGACGAGCACTGGCATGCCATGGTGCGCGACTACTTCCATCATCACCAGGCACGGACGCCACTGTTCCTGGAAATCCCGCGCGAATTCCTGGCCTGGCTGCACGACGAGCGCGAACCGCGGCCGGGTGACCTGCCGTTCCTGTACGAGCTAGCGCATTACGAATGGGCCGAACTCGCCCTGACCATTGCCGAAGGCTCGGCAGACCGGGCCGCGATCGACCCGCAAGGTGAGCTGCTGAACGGCATACCGGTGCTGTCACCACTGGTCTGGCACATGACCTACGCCTACCCGGTACACCGGATCGGACCTGACTTTATGCCGGACGAATCCGGCCAGGCCACGACCAGCCTGGTTGTCTACCGTGATCACAACGATGACGTGGGTTTCATGGAAATCAACCCGGTCACCAAGCGACTGCTGGAGCTGCTTGAAACCAACGCAACAGCCAGCGGACGGGAGTTGCTCGCGCAAATCGCCGCCGAGATGGCGCACCCCGATCCGGAGGTGGTGATCAACGGCGGTCTGGAGATCATGAAAAATCTGCGCGAAAAAGGCATCATCACCGGAACAAACAAGACGCCAGTTCCGTCTTAAGGGACATACGCAAAACAACCAGCCACCAGGGGAGGTGGAACATGATCGGATTCCTGAACTGCCTGCAGAACCTGCTTGACCGTTTTCGCGCCCTCGATTTTCTCGGACCACTGGCACTGAGACTTTACCTCGTCCCGATCTTCTGGATGGCCGGCAGCAAGAAATGGGGCAGCATGGAAAGCACCATCGAATGGTTCGGCAACCCGGACTGGGGGCTTGGCATGCCGCTCCCTGCATTGATGGCCTACCTCGCAACATTCACCGAGATTTTCGGTGCCCTGTTCCTCCTGATCGGCTTCGCGGTGCGCTGGATCGCCATTCCGTTAATGGTAACGATGGTGGTCGCAGCGGTCAGCGTACACTGGCAAAACGGCTGGCTTGCCATCGCGGAAGGCACCGGTTTTTTTGCCACCGAGCGCACGCAGGGTGCAATCGAGCGTCTTGACCGTGCCAAGTCAATCCTCGAGGAGCAGGCCAATTATTCCTGGATAACAGAAAACGGTAGTCTGGTCATCCTGAACAACGGCATTGAATTCGCAGCCACCTACTTCGTCATGCTGCTGGTGCTGTTTTTCATCGGCGCCGGGAAATACTTCAGCCTCGACTACTGGATTGCGCGCCGATGGAGAAACACCGGCAACACGTAAATTGACAGCTATATCGGTGGTGCATTGACCGGGGACTTGCCATGAACATGATGACGGACGAAACATTTTCCATTGTCGCCACCGTCATGAACGTCATGGCGACCCTGTTCGTCATCGCCATTGGCATCGGGGTACTGGTTGTCATCGTACTGTTCATTATCGATATCACCCAGACGAAAAGTGCCATCCGCCGCAATTACCCGGTGGTCGGCCGCTTTCGCTATTTCTTCGAACACCTCGGTGAGTTCTTCCGCCAGTATTTTTTTTCCATGGACCGCGAGGAAATGCCCTTCAACCGCGCCCAGCGCAGCTGGGTCTACCGCGCCGCGAAGAACATCGACAATACCGTCGGCTTCGGCTCCACCCGCGACCTGCGTCCGCCCGGCACCGTCATGTTTGTCAACTGTCCCTTCCCCACTCTGGGGCAGGATGCGGTACCCACGCGCAACATCACGATCGGCCCCTACAGCCGGACCCCCTACACCACCAATGCATTGTTCAACATCTCCGGCATGAGCTATGGCGCCATCTCCAGGCCTGCCGTGCGTGCACTGTCGTTCGGGGCAAAGGCGGCCGGCATCTGGATGAATACCGGTGAAGGCGGACTGTCGCCCTACCACCTGGAGGGTGGTGCCGACATCGTGTTCCAGATCGGCACCGCCAAGAACGGTGTGCGTGACCTGGAAGGCAATCTCAGCGACGACAAACTGCGCGAGGTGGCCGCCCACGAGGCCGTGCGTATGTTCGAAATCAAGATGAGCCAGGGCGCAAAACCCGGCAAGGGCGGCATCCTGCCCGGCGGCAAGGTGACCGGGGAAATCGCAGGGATCCGCGGCATCGAGGTCGGCGCCGATGCCATCAGTCCGAACCGCCATCTCGATATCAACTCGAACAGCGAGCTGCTCGACATGCTGCAGCGGGTGCGCGAGGTAAGCGGCAAGCCGGTGGGCTTCAAGTGCGTGATCGGGGCCTATGGCTGGCTGGACAACCTGTTTGCCGGGATCAGGGAGCGCGGCATCGAGAGCGCGCCTGATTTCATTACCGTGGACGGTGCGGACGGTGGTACCGGCGCCGCGCCGATGCCGCTGATCGATGATGTGGGGCTGCCGCTCAGGGAAAGCCTGCCGCTGCTGGTCGACAAGCTGAATGAATACGGCCTGCACGAGCGAACCTGCGTGATCGCATCAGGCAAGCTGGTGACACCCACAGACGTTGCCTGGGCGCTGTGTGTGGGCGCCGATTTCGTCGTATCAGCGCGCGGCTTCATGTTTGCCCTGGGCTGCATCCAGGCACTGCAATGCAACAGGAACACCTGCCCGACCGGTATTACAACGCACAACAAACGGCTGCAGCGCGGACTCAACCCCCGGAACAAGGCCGTGCGGGTCGCGAGCTATGCGAAAAATGTTGTCTATGAAGTGGGCATCATCGCCCATTCCTGCGGTGTTCGCGAACCGCGCGAACTAAAGCGCTTCCACGCGCGCATCGTGGGCAACAACGGCCTGTCGGTGCCGCTGGATAAATTGCATCCCGATGTGACCGGCCCGGGCGAGACTATCCACGCAGCCTGAAATCCCGGGTCCGGAAAAGTGTGACCGCCGTCTCAGTTTGGCCAGACCGGCAGGGGGATACTGAGGATGTCGTGAGTGGTCGGGTCCGGACTGTCACTTACATTGCACGCATCCCCTGACAACGTGACACAACGACCCGGCCGCTCCCGCAAACCACACTGGCTGCAATATACAAGTTGTTGATTTACATCTCTCATTGCGCACGCAGGTCGCGTATCTTACGAATAAATTCAGGATCATCCCATTCGCGTCCACCGATCGCACGGTAGGCAATGCGACCATCGGGCGCCACCACGTAGGTGGTCGGCAAACCCTTGACCGGCCAGCTTGCAATCACCTCCCCCTCACGGTCGAGCAGTAGCGGAAAATCAGCCGGGTAATCGGCGGTAAATATGAAGATGGTGTCTTCGTCCTCGCCCATGTTGATGGCGAGAATGACGACATCCTCCTGCTGCAGGGTGTTCCACGCCCGGTTCATCGACGGAATTTCCTCGCGACATGGCGGGCACCACGTCGTCCAGAAATTGATGATGACCGTCTTGCCCCGGTAATCGGACAGGCGGTGCATCCTGCCCTCGGTATCCGGCAACTCGAAATCGGGCGCCATCACCTGCTGCCCGACCGGAGACAACACCTGTGCCGCGAACACCGATCCGGCGAACAACAGTGCACAGGTAAATACGGTGAATCTCATTTCAGCTTGTCCACGTCCGGCGCACAGACAATTCCCGGAATGCGGCCCGTGCGCTGTCTGCCGCCCTCCTGCCAGGTGACGTCGAGATCGAATATTGCGCCAGGTGGAATTCCATAGGCCGTCAGGCCCCAGTTGTAATCACTCGGCAGGTACTCCTGCCGGGTCGGAAACATGCCCCATTGCACCACCAGTTTCGCGGCCTTGTCGGCATCCGCATCGGACCAGGATTCGAGCAGCGGCTCTTTGAGCAGAATACCTTGCGCCCGGCCATCATGTCGCATGCGCCAGCTGGTCAGATCGATGGCAACGATCTGCTCCGTGCCGGACACACCGGTGTTGCGGATAATCGTCTGGAACATGCAGCTGAGCGCGAGCTGTTCGATGACCTCCCGCGAGAAGCCGTGATTCATGAACAATGCACGGGTCTGGTCGGGCAGTCGCTGGATCAATTCGATCTCGATGTCACCCTCGAGCAAGCGCCAGCCACGCAGGCCATTGTCCTCGTTCACGCTGTGCGTCACCGCCGCCGGCAAGACCGGCGCAAGCAGGTACGACGACAGCAGCACAGCCAGTCGGGCCGTTATCGGCATGGACGCCTCCAGACTACCCGGGATCCTGTTGCATAAAATCGAGTATACAACTTCATGAGCGCGCGGGTTCAAAGTACAATGACACCTGTTTTTCCAACCAGACCGGCAACCTGCAGGGATATTTATGACCCCTATCGGGACCCCGTTGTCCCCCACCGCCACCCGTGTCCTGTTGTGCGGCGGCGGTGAACTCGGCAAGGAAGTGGCAATCGAACTGCAACGCCTCGGCGTGGAGGTCATCGTGGTCGACCGCTATGCCGATGCACCGGCCATGCAGGTCGCCCATCGCAGCCATGTGCTGTCCATGCTCGACGGCAACGCCCTGCGCGCCGTCATCGAGCAGGAACGACCGCACTACATCGTTCCCGAAATCGAGGCCATCGCAACGGATACACTGGTCGAACTGGAGTCGCAGGGATTTACCGTCATCCCCACGGCACGGGCCGCCCACCTGACCATGAATCGGGAAGGTATCCGCCGGCTTGCGGCTGAAGAACTGGGCATCAGGACATCACCCTACCGGTTCGCCGCTGACCGTGACGCATTCGAGCAGGCCGTCGGCGACATCGGCCTGCCGTGCGTGGTAAAACCGATCATGAGTTCTTCCGGCAAGGGCCAGAGCACTGTCAGGGAAGCAGCCGATATCGAGCGTGCGTGGCAGTATGCGCAGGGCGGCGGGCGCAGCGGTGCCGGCAAGGTCATCGTCGAGGGTTTCGTGACGTTCGCCTACGAAATCACGCAACTGACGGTACGCCATGCGGGTGGCACCAGCTTCTGCGAACCGATCGGCCACCGCCAGGTCGACGGGGACTACCGCCAGTCCTGGCAACCGCAGGCCATGCGTCCGCAGGCGCTGAAACAGGCACGCGACATTGCGGGACGCGTCACTGCCGCACTGGGCGGTCGCGGTATTTTCGGTGTGGAACTGTTTATCCGCGGTGAGGAGGTGATCTTCAGCGAGGTATCGCCCCGCCCGCATGATACCGGCATGGTCACCATGATCTCACAGGACCTGTCCCAGTTTGCACTGCACGCGCGCGCCATCCTGGGACTGCCGATTCCGGGGATCACCCGGCATGGTCCGGCCGCATCCAGCGTAATACTGGCAAACGGTGAATCCCGCCAGGTCGTCTTCGGCGGGTTGGACAGGGCACTGCGCGAACCCGACACACAGCTGCGGCTGTTCGGCAAACCCGGCGTCAGCGGCCAGCGACGCATGGGCGTGGCGCTTGCCCGCGGTGCCAGCATCGAGGACGCCGTCGACAAGGCGGACCGCTGCGCAGCGGCGGTGACCGTCGAGCTGTAGCGGCCCTCCCGCGCGACCGACTCAGGATAAACAATATTATTTATGGTAAACAATGACTTGAATGATCGCATCGATGCGCTGGAAGTCCGCCTGATGCATCTGGATGCCGCCCTGGACGAGATGACACGTACCCTGCTCAGCCAGGAGACACAGCTCAGGCAGCAGGCAGACACGATCCGGCAACTTGAGACACTGGTCAAGGGCCTCGCAGAGGCCGGCACAAGCGACCCGGGCAAGGAACCCCCGCCACCGCACTACTGAGCCCCCCGCTGCCACGGCAGACAGAGAAAGCCCTAAAGACCGGCGCCAGCCGGGCCGATGTTCCTGTGTACTGATTGAAATGGAGCCCTCTGCAGGATCTTATCGTGCCCTTCGAAGCACTCATCTTTCTCACCCAGATCATGTCATGCGTTAGCGTGCTTGCCCTGCTTTGGCTGGCGGCACGCGCTTTCAGGAAAAACCTGGCATGGGGTTTCGGCGTCCTGCTGCTGTCGCCGATTGGTGCTGCCGCCTTTGGCATCCGCCACTGGCACCGCGAAAAACTGCCCTTTCTCGGCTATATCACGACATTCGCCGTCACGGCCGGCCTGCTGCTGTCCCTGTTCAGTACCTGGGGTGGCTGGGAACTGATCGATGCCACCCGCAATGCAAAGCTGGCCCTGCAAAACCAGACACTGACCCGCACCGATGCCGACGCATTCAGGAAAGCGAGCCTGTCCTTCGCGAAAAAGTCCGGTATTCCGTACCAGGACGAGAGCCTGTTGAAACGCATGCAACGTGAATTTGACCGCAAGGCTGAACATGCGCAGATCGATGCACATGTGCGGGCCATGGAAGAACAGGAAGCACTGGATGCACTGGTAGAAGAGAAGGTATATACGCTTGAGGACCTCTACCGGAGGACGCCGAAAAAGAAAGAGCGTTACCGCCTCAACTATAAAAATATCAGGGTTGCCGATGCACATAAATATATTGGTGCAACGGTCAAGGTGACACGCAGGAATGTCCTGGAGAAAGAGTACCGCCTTACCGGTATCACGGGCGACTCGCTGAAGTTTGCGCAGAAAAACCGCAGCGGCTCATTCTCCTTCGCCTTCCACAAGCGGGACATCGAGAAAATACGCGTGCTAACCAAGGAACCCTACTGACACGTCGTACCACCCTGCCTGACACCCTGCGGGCCTTCCGCAGCGCCCGATTACACAATCAAACCTTTTTTTCACACACCTCGCTCACCGGCTGCCCGCTGTTCATGCAGGCACTGAACACACTGATTATCCCCGTCATTACGCTGCCGCCTGTCCGCTAGCTGCCAGGAACCGGGGCCACTACGGTCACCATCCTGTCCGGGCTGTGGCTGTCCCCGGGCAGGCTGCTCCCGCACTCCGGCACAGGAAACAATCGTTAACCATGCTTCCTCAGTAACATATGCGCATGGATGCCCAAGCTCTGCCGCAGACAGGATGAATTGATTATAATAAGCAGACCTTGATGACAGGAGCATGACATGATGCTACGACTCACAGCCCTGCTGGCAGTCTTCGTAATGCTGGCTGGCTGCTCGACCTCGCCCACGGGACGCTCGCAACTGGTGCTGATGCCGGACAGCCAGATGAACCAGATGGGACTGCAGGCGTTCACCACCATCAAGAAGGAGACGCCGGTCGACACGAGCCGCGAGTCCAACGCCTATGTTCAATGTGTTGCAAACGCCATCACGCGCGAAGTCGGCGGCAACTGGGAGGTCGCAGTCTTCAAGGACGACTCGGCCAACGCATTCGCACTGCCGGGCAACAAGATCGGCGTGCACACCGGAATGCTGCAGGTCGCGAAAAACCAGCATCAGCTTGCGGCCGTTATCGGGCATGAAGTTGCGCACGTACTCTCCCATCACTCGAATGAACGCGTTTCGCAGAAATTCGCCGTCGAGCAGGGCCTGGGTCTTGTCAATGCCCTGGCAAGCCCGCAATCCGGTACCGGTCAGGCTGTGATGGGCATGCTGGGCGTGGGAGCACAGTTCGGTATTCTCATGCCGTTTTCCCGCGTGCAGGAGAGCGAGGCCGACACGTATGGCCTGAAACTGATGGCACGCGCCGGATTCGATCCACGCGAGAGCGTCAATCTCTGGATCAATATGGGCAAGACCAACAAGGGACAACCGCCGGAATTCCTGTCCACGCACCCGTCACACAGCACGCGCATCAGTGACCTCAGGCGAAACATGGGTGCAAACATGCGCATCTATCAACAGGCACAGAACGCAGGCAAGCGCCCCGCCTGCAGGTAAATTCAAGCTGGTCCATTCCTGTCCGATAAATCGGGGACGGTACGAACGTACTGATCCGTCCACAGCCACAGGCTCATATGCCGCCTGTTCAGCAGAATCACGGCGCCGAAATATCACCAGCGCAGGGAATTCACCATGTCATCGAACAATCCAGTCGGTCACACTGAAAAACTCACCTTCAGCGGCAAGGGGGGCGAATATTTCCGTATATGGATCGTCAACCTCGCGCTGAGCATCCTGACACTCGGTATCTATTCTGCCTGGGCCAAGGTCAGACGGCTCAAGTATTTCTATCAGAACACACGGCTTGCCGACAGCAGCTTTGATTTCCATGGCGACCCCATCGCTATTCTGAAAGGCCGGGTCATCGCAGTCATCCTGCTACTGGCCTACAATTTCTCCGGGATGATTTCACCCCAGGCTGCACTGGTGACCTTTGCGCTGCTGGTGCTCGTATTCCCCTGGCTAATCGTGCGCTCGCTGCGCTTCAAGCTGCATAACAGCAGTTATCGAGGCCTGCGTTTTTCATTCCGCGGCACCAACCGTAATGGTTATATGACTTTTCTTCTGTTTCCGTTATTGGCCCTGGTTACCCTCTATCTGCTGACCCCCCTGGCCCACCAGCGCATCAAGCGGTTCCAGCACACTAACAGCTGGTACGGAAGCAGTCAGTTTGCCTTTAATGCAGGCAGTGGTGCATTCTTCGCTATCTATGGAAAAATGCTGCTGATGGCAATAGTCCTTATCGCACTCGCAGCAGGAGGCGCCGTCCTGATGCAACCGGCCGCCTTTACAGCAATAGGTGCCGGGCAGAGCGAGGAAGCCATGGCACAGCTGGTGTCGTCCATACTCGGCTTCATGCTCGTCGTTTACCTGCTGCTGTTCGTGCTGCTGGGCCCGTGGTTTGCTGCTCGCATGCAGAATCTCGTATGGAACAACACCACGCTAGAGCGGCACTCCTTCGCCAGTAATGTACACGCGCGCGGTCTGCTGTGGATCTACCTTTCCAATTTCATCGGCATCCTGCTGACTCTGGGGCTGTACAAACCGTTTGCGGATATCCGGGTAGCGCGCTACCGACTGGAGCACATGGCATTTGCGCCGGTTGGCGACATGGACGCATTCATGGCCGACCAGCAACAGTCACCCACTGCCACCGGCGAGGAAGCGGCCGACCTTTTCGATTTCGACATCTCTTTCTAGGTGGACGAGGTCCAGGCCAGTTATTACGACGGACTGACTGCGCGCTCACAGCCTGTCAGGCTGTCGTTAAACGGCAAGCTGCTGACTGTCAGCGGTGATTTCCTGACCCGCCATGAACCACTTTCTTCCCTGGAGATTTCCGAACCCATGGGAGATGCACCGCGCATCGTCCGGTTTACCGACGGCGCCCATTGCGAGGTAATTGATCACACTGCATTTACCCGGCTCCTGCGCGATGCCGGTATCAGCGACGGCCTGGTGGTGCGCATGCAGGCGCGCTGGCAGTGGGCAGTGATCGCTGTCTTGCTGACCGTCATCACCGCAGCCGCGGGTTACCGCTGGGGCCTGCCGGCCGCAGCCGACTGGATTGCCGGACGCTTGCCGGACAGCCTGCTGGCGGGCATGGGCGAGACAACACTGGAGATACTCGACGAACACGTGTTCGGGCCCAGCCAGCTCTCCTCGAAACGGCAGGAAGGAATCGTACATTCATTCGCCCGACTTCGGGTGCCGACGGGCAGCCTGCCTGCCTACAGTATCGAATTCCGCGACGGCGGCCGGATCGGCGCCAATGCATTTGCCCTGCCCGGCTATGTT
>Ga0209456_10001813_pt1 | contig 10262 bp, 7 predicted proteins | sample COG_11_FD_184755 | JGI IMG/M metagenome (GOLD analysis project Ga0209456, IMG submission 184755) | Pelagic marine sediment microbial communities from the LTER site Helgoland, North Sea, for post-phytoplankton bloom and carbon turnover... | ecosystem: Environmental > Aquatic > Marine > Neritic...
CGCGGAGCAAACCGTCCGGATCCGCAGCACGCGCGTAAAAAACCAGATTGCCGTCCGCGGTGCTGCGAAAGCGGCCGGGCTCCACTGGCGCCACCTGCATCTGGCGTTGCGCCTCCAGCTTGAGCAGATGGATGCGGTAGTTGACCCATGGACCGATCTGGAAAGCCAGCCACGCGGCGAGCGCCGCAACGATCAACCCCACCCATCCCAGCGGCCGGTACAGGCGCAGCGGACCGATGCCACAGGCGCCGAGGGCGTCCATCTCGCTGTGCTGATACATGCGGCCAAGGGCGAGGATGACCGAAAAGAACAGTGCCAGCGGCAGCAGCACCGTGAGATAGTTCAGCGAGGTCAGACCCAATAGCTGGAACACATGCTCCTTGGGCAGGCGGTCGGCCGCGGCGCGCGCGAGCACCCGCGTAAACTGGTTGCCGACCAGGATCAGCAGCAACACCAAAGTGACCCCGCCGGCCGTGCGCAGGACCTCTCGGATGACATAACGGTCGATGATGCCGGCCACTGTTCCCCGCTGACTGGCCTTCGCCATATATGGGATTTTCGGATAGACTAGCGCCTTTTATGGCGCACGATTGGACGGTAAATGCCCGGACGTTCCGGTCCCGGTGCCGGTCTCTTTGGCGCTAAGTTAATCCAGATTCGGCACGGCCTCAAACCGCGGCCATATCGTCCGCACAGGGATGCGGGACTCAAGGAGCAATAGATGGATTTTTTTGTGCGCAGTGGCCGACCGGGGAGTTTCAAGACGGGCTGCCTGATCCTCGGCGTCTTCGAGGACGGCAAACTCGATGAGCGCGGCCAACAGATCGACAAGGCCAGCAAGGGCTTGCTGCGCGAACTCGGACGCCGGGGCGACCTGCCCAAAGAGCCGGGACGCACCTTGATGGTCACCGATCCCCGGGGTCTTGCCGCCCATCGCCTGCTCCTCGTCGGCTGCGGTAAACCGGCTGGTTTCTCGATCAAGAGTCTGCGGCGCGCGACCACAGCCGCGGCTGCGGAACTCGCCGCGGTCGGCGCCGCCGACGCGATATCCCTGCTGAGTTGCAAGGACGTTGACGCCTATACCATCGCCCGCCATGGAGGCGAGGCGGTGGCCGGTGCATTGTACCGCTTTGATCTCCTGAAGACAGGCACCAAGCGGCCTGTGCCGAAGTTAAAGCGTTTCGGCATGATGGTGGATAGCACCGCCGACAGACGGCATGCCAAACGCGGCTTCGAACACGCCAGCGCCATCGCGGCAGGCAGCGCTGCGGCGCGCGAACTGGCGAACCTGCCGGCGAATCACTGCACTCCGACCCACCTGGCGAACTTCGCCCGCAAGCTTGCTGCCGGCGACAAGGCGATGAAGGTAAAGATCCTCAGCGAAGCAGAAATGCGCAAGCTGAAAATGGGATCCCTGCTGTCGGTTACCGCCGGCGCCGTCGAACCGGCCAAGCTGATCGTGCTGGAGTACAAGGGTGCCAAATCCGGCGCGCCCGTGGCGCTGGTCGGCAAGGGCGTGACCTTTGACACCGGTGGCATCTGCCTCAAACCACCGCCCGGGATGGACGAGATGAAGTTCGATATGGGCGGGGCGGCCGGTGTGCTTGGCACGATGACCGCGATTGCTCAATTGCGCCCGCCGATCAATGTGGTTGCGGTTATTCCAGCCTGCGAAAACATGCCCTCCGGCACCGCGACCCGTCCCGGCGACGTGGTGCGCAGCATGTCCGGCAAGACCATCGAGATCCTCAACACGGACGCCGAGGGCCGGCTGATCCTGTGCGACGCGCTCACCTACGCGCGTCGCTACAAGCCGGCGGCCGTGGTCGATGTGGCCACGCTGACCGGCGCCTGCGTGATCGCGCTGGGTCACCATCTCACCGGTCTGATGTCGAAAGACGACAAGCTCGCGGCGGAGCTGCTGGCAGCGGGTGAACAAGCGCAGGACCGCGCCTGGCGGATGCCGGTCGAAGAGGACTACAACAAGGAACTGCAAAGTAACTTCGCCGATTTTGCCAATGTGGCCGGTCGCGAGGGCGGCGCCGTGACGGCCGCCTGCTTCCTGTCGCGCTTTACCGAAGGTCTGCGCTGGGCCCATCTCGATATCGCCGGAACCGCTTGGCGTTCCGGCCGCGCCAAAGGCGCCACCGGCCGGCCGGTGGCGCTGCTGGTACAGTTCCTGCTCAGCCGCGCCGGGACCGGATGACCCGGGTCGATTTCTACGTACTGAGTCAGGGTTCCGACCAGCAGCGCTCGGTCTTTGCCTGCCGGCTGGCAGAAAAGGCGCTGCGCCTCGGCCACGCGATCTACGTCCATACCCGGTCTGCAGCGGCGACGGCCCGGCTCGACGGACTGATGTGGACCTACCGGGACGGCAGCTTCCTGCCACACATGCCGAACGCGGACGCTGCCAGCACCGATCCCGCTGGCCGCACCCCGGTGCTGCTGGGCCACGATGAGGCGCCGGCGGACCATACGGATCTGCTGATCAACCTCGGTGCGGAGGTGCCACTGTTCTTCAGCCGTTTCGAACGGGTGGCGGAGATCGTTTCGGGAGAAAATGCGGGCCGTGCCCTGGCCCGGGACCGCTTCCGGTTCTATCGTGATCGCGGCTACAGCCTCAATACGCATCGGCTTTGAGCAACGCACATGAGCGATAAAGACAATCAGGACCCAGCCCCCGTCCCGGTGCTGACCGCGGCGGCTGACGTCAGCGGCGTGGTGCCGGTACTCACCAGCGCCGTGGCTGTCGGACCGGGCGAGGCCGAGACGCCAACGCTGACTGAGGCTCACGCTCCGCAAATGGCCGCGCCGACGGGCCTCAGCGACGAGGCGCTTCTGGTTCTGCGCTCCCGGCTGGCGGTGATGACGCGCGATCTGACCGAGCGCCTGCTCGAAGAATCTCTCAGCGAACTGGAAACTGCCCTGTTCGAAAAGGTGTCCTCACGGCTGCGCGAGCAGCTGCCCGATATGCTCGAGCAGGCACTGCGTGATCATTTCGATCCTCAGGATTGATCCCGCCAGCGGCACTCCCGCTCCGTTATAATCCCCGCCGGCGCCACGTTGGCGGAAGGATCCCGATGGACAAGACCTACAGCCCGGAAAAAATAGAGGAACGGCTCTACGCATTCTGGGAACAACACGGTTGTTTTGCCGCCGGCGGCGATGGGCCGGCCTATTGCATCATGATCCCACCCCCCAACGTGACCGGCACCCTGCATATGGGTCACGCGTTCCAGGACACGATCATGGACGCCCTCACCCGTCTCCACCGGATGCGGGGCTTCAACACGCTCTGGCAACCCGGCACTGACCATGCCGGCATTGCCACCCAGATGGTGGTGGAGCGGCGACTCGAAGCCGCCGACAAGACCCGCACCGGGATCGGCCGCGAGGCCTTTGTCGAGGAGGTCTGGCGCTGGAAGGAACAATCCGGCGGACAGATCCAGCAGCAGTTGCGGCGCCTGGGCGCGTCGCTGGACTGGTCACGCGAGCGCTTCACCATGGACGAGGGCCTGTCGCAGGCCGTGACCGAAGTGTTTGTGCGGTTGTTCGACGAAGGCCTGATCTACCGCGGCAAGCGCCTGGTCAACTGGGATCCGGTGTTGCACACCGCGGTCTCCGACCTTGAGGTGCTGTCGGCGGAAGAGAATGGCCATCTGTGGCATTTCCGCTATCCGCTGGCCGACGGCGAGGGATCCCTGGTGGTCGCCACCACCCGCCCGGAGACCATGCTCGGCGATACCGCCGTGGCGGTGCATCCCGAGGACCAGCGTTATCGCCATCTGATCGGCAAGCAGCTTCGATTGCCGCTGGCCGAGCGTCTGATCCCGGTGATCGCCGACGATTATGTGGATCCGGAGTTCGGCAGCGGCTGCGTCAAGATCACGCCGGCCCATGATTTCAACGACTACGAGATCGGCCAACGCCATGGTCTCGACAAGATCAACATCCTCGATATCGATGCGCGGCTGAACGACGCGGTGCCGGACGCCTACCGCGGGCTGGACCGCTTCGTCGCGCGCGAACGGGTCGTGGCCGATCTGCAGGCTCTGGGTCTGGTAGAGAAGATCGAAGACCACAAGCTGATGGTGCCGCGCGGCGATCGCAGCGGCGCGGTCGTGGAGCCCTACCTGACCGACCAGTGGTATGTGAACATCAAACCGCTGGCCGAACCCGCCATCGCAGCGGTCAATGACGGCCGCGTGCGCTTTGTGCCGGAGAACTGGTCCAAGACCTATTTCGAGTGGATGAACAATATCCAGGACTGGTGTATCAGCCGGCAGCTCTGGTGGGGCCACCGTATACCGGCATGGTACGACGAGGACGGCGAGATCTACGTCGCCCGGGACGAGCAGACCGCGGCCGAGCTGGCTCAGGCGCGCCATGGCCACGCGGTGACATTGCGCCGGGATGAGGACGTGCTCGATACCTGGTTCTCGTCGGCGCTATGGCCGTTCTCGACGCTGGGCTGGCCGGAGCAGACCGGAGAACTGGAGCGCTACTACCCGACCAGCGTGCTGGTGACCGGCTTCGACATCATCTTCTTCTGGGTCGCCCGGATGATCATGTTGGGACAAAAATTCATGGGTGACGTGCCGTTCCGGGAGGTCTATATCCATGGCCTCATCCGCGATCAGGACGGACAGAAGATGTCCAAGTCCAAGGGCAACGTCCTCGATCCGCTCGATCTGATCGATGGCATCGAGCTCGAGCCGTTGGTAGCCAAACGCACCAGCGGCCTGATGCAGCCGCATCTGCGCCAGCGGATCGAGAAGTCAACGCGGCGGCATTTCCCCGACGGCATCCCGGCTTTCGGCACCGACGCCCTGCGCTTTACCTTCGCCGCCCTCGCGACCACCGGGCGGGATATCCGCTTCGACCTCGGTCGGGTCGAGGGGTATCGTAATTTCTGCAACAAGATCTGGAACGCGGCTCGCTACGTCCTGATGAATACCGAAGGCGAGGATTGTGGGCCCGGTGGTGAAATGGAGTTCAGTCTGGCCGATCGATGGATCCGCTCGAGACTCGGCCTCACCGCCCGCGAAGTCGATCAGTCCTTTGCCGACTACCGTCTGGATCTGGCCGCCCGCGCTCTCTATGACTTCACCTGGAACGAGTTCTGTGACTGGTATCTGGAGCTGTCCAAGCCGATCCTGCAATCCGAGGACAGCAGCGCAGCCGAACGCCGGGCGACCCGGCGCACGCTGGTCGAGGTGCTGGAAGCCCTGTTGCGTCTGATGCACCCAATCATGCCGTTTATCACTGAGGAGATCTGGCAACGGGTGGCCCCGCTGGCCGGCGTCTCCGGCGCGAGCATCATGCGCCAGGCTTATCCGGAAGCCGGCATCTGGCCGGAGGATGCAGAGGCCGAGCGGGAACTGGACTGGATCAAGGGCTTTGTGCTCGGTATCCGTCAGGTGCGCGGCGAGATGAACATCTCTCCGGGGCGGGCGCTGCCGGTGATGCTACAAGAGGCCAGTGAGAGCGACCGCCGGTATGCCGAGCTGCATGGCCGCTTCCTGACCCGCATGGTGCGACTACAGGACATCCGACTGCTCGGCGACGACGAGACACCACCCCCTGCGGCGGCCGTGCTGCTGGGCGGGATGCGCATCCTGGTCCCGATGGAGGGTCTGATCGACGTGTCCGCCGAGCTGGATCGACTGGACCGGCAGCGGGAGAAGCTGCTGGCAGACCTCGGCAAGGCCGAGAAAAAACTGGCCAATCAGAATTTTGTCAGCAATGCGCCCGCAGAAGTGGTCGCCAAGGAACGGCAGCGGGTGCTGGACTTTGCTGACGCCATAGGCAAGATCGATCAACAACTCGAGGTGATGCGCGCCCTGGCCTGAGCGCAAAGAGGAAACGGATGCAGAGCACCGACGTCAAGACCCTACGCAGCGCCGAGCTGCACGATGACCTGCAGCTGGTCGACCGGGCGCTGCAGGATCTCAATCAGATCATCCTCGGCAAGGCGATCCAGGTGAGGTTGAGCATGGCCTGTCTGCTGGCTGGTGGCCATCTGCTGATCGAGGACATCCCCGGCGTCGGCAAGACCACGCTGGCTCACGCGCTGGCGCGGATCCTCGGCTTGTCCTACCAACGCATACAATTCACCAGCGACCTGTTGCCCGCCGATATCACCGGTGTCTCGGTCTACGATCGCGAACGTAGCACCTTCCGCTTCCATCCCGGGCCGGTGTTCTCGCAGCTGGTGCTGGCTGACGAGGTCAACCGCGCCACGCCAAAGACACAGAGTGCCCTGCTCGAAGCGATGGAAGAAGGCCAGGTGTCGGCGGACGGTGAGACCCTGCCGCTGCCGCGTCCGTTTTTTGTCGTCGCCACACAAAACCCGACCTATCAGATCGGCACGTTCCCGCTGCCGGAGTCCCAGCTCGACCGTTTCCTGATGCGCATCCGCATCGGCTATCCAGGTCCGGCGCTGGAGCGGGAGCTGCTCAAGGGTCAGGACCGCCGCAGCCTGCTGCTGGCTACGGAACCGGTCACCAACGTCGATACACTGCTGCGTCTGCAGGAACACGTCACCGACGTGTTCACCTCCGAAGCGCTGCTCGACTATGTGCAGGCACTGGTGCGTCACACGCGCGAGGATGCGGATTACGAAGTCGGATTGTCGCCGCGGGCGGCGCTGTCGCTGGTGCATGCTGCCCAGGCCTGGGCAATGTTGCATCGACGCAAAGCGGTCCTGCCCGAGGATATCCAGGCCGTACTGCCGGCAGTCGTCGGACATCGACTGAAACCGCGCCAGGAGCTCGCGCTCCAGGATGCTGAAGCGCTCGGTGAACGGCTGTTGGAGGCTGTTCCGGTCCCCTGATGGCGAAGCTGCCGGCGCTGCTGCGATCACCAACGCGCCTTGCCCGGCAAGCGGTACGCGAATGGGCCTTGCGCCGCCAGGGCAAGGACCCGGACCCGGTCACTCTGCACCGGCGACGCATCTACATCATCCCCTCCGGACTCGGCATCGGCTTCGGCCTGGTCCTGTTTGCGATGCTGCTGGCGTCGATGAACTACAACAGCAGCATGGGATTCGCCCTCACCTTTCTGCTCGCCGGACTCGGGATGGTCGCCATGCACTGGTGTCATCAAAATCTCGCCGGGCTGATAGTCCGCAGCATCCGTCTGCGCCCTGCTTTTGCCGGGGAGGATGCCCGGCTGGAGCTGTGTCTGGAGAATCTGTCCAGGAGCCCACGCTATGAGCTGTTGATCACCAGCCACGGTCATCCGGCGCCGCCGGTGGATCTGGAGCCTGGTGAGTCGAGCACGATCAGTGTGCCGGTCGAGACCCGCAAGCGGGGCGTCCTGCGCCTCAGCCGAATCAACCTGGCGACCGGATTCCCGTTCGGGCTGTTCCGCTGCTGGACCTGGCTGCATCCGGACACCTTCGGCGTCGTCTATCCCCATCCCGGTGGCCCGGCCGATCCGCCACCGCCGCACCACACGGACACCGGCGGCGCCCAGGATCAGCAGCGGGGCGAAGAGGATTTTGCCGGACTGCGCAATTTCCGGCCCGGTGACTCACCGAGGCACGTGGCGTGGAAGGCCGCGGCCAAGGGCGGGGATCTGCTGGTCAAGCAATTCGCCGGTACCGACGTGAGCACCCACTGGCTGGATTGGGCGATGCTGGACGGTCTGGATGTGGAACAGCGGCTGTCACGGCTGACCCGCTGGATCGTCGATGCACATGGGCACGGCCAGGCTTATGGTCTGCGGGTGCCTGGGACAGAGATCCCGCCGGCCATCAGCGCCAGTCATCGGCATCACTGTCTGAGCACCCTCGCCTTCTATGAATCGAATGTGGACCAGGTCGAGCCGGCCAGTGATTAACCCCGGCGAGCATCTGCGGCGCCTGGGCTGGACTGCCGCCGCACTCAGCGTCAGCGTGGCGCCGCATCTGCCGCGCATGCCGGCCTGGGTCAGCCTGCTCACGCTGGCCTGCATCGGCTGGCGCATGCTCGCGGCGGTGCGCGGATGGAAAGCCCCGTGGCAACTGCTGCGCCTGCTTATGGCCGTCGGCGGATTTATCGCGGTGGTGGCCACCTACGGCACCGTCAACGGGATCGAAGCCGGTAGCGCATTGCTCGTGGTCATGATGGACATGAAGCTGCTGGAAACCTGGCGCAGACGCGACTATCAGGTGCTGATGTTCATCAGTTATTTCCTGATCATGGCGCAGCTGCTCTACGAGCCGAGCATGTGGACGCTGCCCTTTATGATCGTGGCGGTGTGGCTTAGCACTACCACGCTGATGCAGACGGTGCGGCAGGGACCGTCGATCCCGGCGCCGAGAGCTGCGCGCATGGTGGCGACGATGCTGCTGCTGTCGCTGCCGCTGATGCTCATCCTGTTCCTGTTGTTCCCACGGGTGCCAGGGCCATTTTGGGCGATGCCGACGCGCGGTGGCGGCATCAGCGGGCTGGATGACGTGATGACGCCCGGCAGCGTCAATGCGCTGAGCCTCTCCGATGCGGTCGCTTTCCGCGCCTCTTTCGACGGCCCCGCACCGCCAGCTATCGAGCGCTACTGGCGGGGCCCGGTGCTGCATGTGTTCGACGGCGCCAGCTGGCGCGAGCCCGGCAGCCGGCCCTGGCGGCCCCTTGAGGTACCGCGATCCGGTCCGGAGCTGAGTTACCAGGTCACGCTGGAGCCGAGCAGCCGGCCCTGGTTGCTGGCGCTCGACTATCCGGGTGAATGGTCGATATCCGGCGCCTATCTGTCGTCGGATTATCAGCTGCTGGCACGGCGGCCGATAGAACAGCTGACCGGGTACTCGGTGGTGTCGTATCCGGACGCCTTGGCCGGCGCCGCGATCAGCGAGCGCGAGAAGACGCTGAACCTTTCTCTGCCGGCCGAACGCAACCCGCGCGCGCTGGCGCTGGCGGCGACGCTGCGGGGCCAGCATAGCGGCGATGGCGACTACGTCCAGGCGGTGCTGGATCGTTTCACGCTGGAGCCGTATGTCTACACCCTACGGCCGCCGGCGCTGCGCGGCAGTGACCCGGTGGACGCGTTCCTGTTCGATACCCGGCGCGGTTTTTGCGAGCACTTTGCTTCGGCGTTCGCCGTGTTGATGCGAGCCGGCGGCATACCCGCGCGGGTGGTGACCGGTTACCAGGGCGGTGAGCTGAATCCGCTGAATAACCGGATGACGGTGCGCCAGTCGGACGCCCACGCCTGGACCGAAGTGTGGCTGGCCGGGGCAGGATGGGTCCGCGTCGACCCGACCGCTGCGGTGGCGCCGTATCGGATCGAGCGCAGCCTGGCCGATGCGCTGCCGGACAGTGATCTGGTGCCCGGCCGATTTATGCGCTCATTGCCGCTGCTGGTGATGCTGCAGCAGCGCTGGGACGCGCTGGACAGTGCCTGGAACGAGTGGGTGCTGGCTTACGGGCCCGATCGTCAGATCGCCTTATTGCGATCCCTCGGGTTCGGCAACCCGGACTGGCGCTCGCTGACGGCGGTCCTCGGCGTGAGCGTTATCGTACTGCTGGCCGGGGTCGCAGCCTGGACGGCCTGGCGTTACCGCCCGCCGGCCCGGGACCAGGTGCAACGTTTGTATCGCCGCTATCTGGAACGGCTCGCCCGGCGCGGCATCCGGCGGGCGCCATGGGAAGGCCCGCTGGTGCTGGCTGATCGGGCCGAGCGCGCGCTGCCGGCCTACGCCGGTGCCATTCGCTCGATCACCCGCAGCTATGTCCGTCTGCGTTATGAAGCAGGCGCCAGCGAAACGGAATTATTAAAGATGCAGCGTCTGTTGCGGGGCTTCCGGCCCTAGGCGCGGTCCATCTCGGCCGCCGCGCGGCTGCCTGCCGCCACATCGACCCGCCACAACAACAGCCCACCCACCACGAATAGCAGGGTCAGCGCGAGGATGCTGTCCCTCTCATCGGCGCCGAGGACCACGACCAGCGCCATCAGCAGCGGGCCGAGTATCGCGGCAAACTTGCCGACCATATTGAAAAAGCCGAAGAATTCCGCGGTCTTTGACTTGGGAATCAGCCGCGCATATAGCGATCGGCTGAGGCTCTGCACGCCGCCCTGTACCAGCCCGATCGCGATAGCAAGATTGTAGAAATCTCCGCTGTCCTTCAGCCAGTGCCAGGCATAGAACAGGGCGGCGATATAGACCGCCAGCCCGATCAGGATCGCCGGTCTTGGTCCGATGCGCTTGCCCAGCCAGCCGAATCCGAGCGCGGCCGGAAAGGCGACAAATTGTGTCAGCAACAGCGCCAATACAAGACTGC
>Ga0209456_10001814_pt1 | contig 10260 bp, 6 predicted proteins | sample COG_11_FD_184755 | JGI IMG/M metagenome (GOLD analysis project Ga0209456, IMG submission 184755) | Pelagic marine sediment microbial communities from the LTER site Helgoland, North Sea, for post-phytoplankton bloom and carbon turnover... | ecosystem: Environmental > Aquatic > Marine > Neritic...
TGTCCTCACCCAGTTCGAGGCGGCCGGTCTGGTCACCCGCCATCATTTCGAAGGCGGTCACTCGGTGTTTGAAATGAACGAGGGCCACCATCATGATCATATTGTCTGCAATCAGTGCGGCAAAGTCGTTGAGTTTGTCGAAGAGACCATAGAACGCTGTCAGGAGAAAGTCGCCAAAAAGGCCGGATTTTCCATTTGCGATCACTCGCTTATCATTTACGGCGACTGTACCAGGAAGAACTGCCCGAACCTGAAGGTCTGAACAGCTGCGCATGGATCCACCCCCCGTAGGAGCGGTCAGGAGACCGCTCCTACGGTTTGGCGGTTTTTTTGTCCACTCCCATCCCGCCCAGTTGCAGCATTTCCCGCGCGTGCTGACGCGTTGAGCCGGTGATTTTTTGCCCGCCGAGCATGCGGGCGATCTCCTCGACACGTTCATCGTCGGCCAGCGGGCGTACGCGCGTGCGCGTGGTTTTGTCACCGGTCAGCTTGCTGACTTGCAGGTGGTGATGCGCCTGTGCAGCGACCTGCGGCAGGTGCGTCACGCACATCACCTGATGGTGTTTACCGAGCAGTTGCATCTGCTGGCCGACAGTTTCCGCCACCGCGCCACCCACACCGCTGTCCACTTCATCGAATATCAGGGTGGGGATGTGCGTATCGGTGGCGGCGACGACCTGAATGGCCAGACTGATGCGCGACAGTTCGCCGCCGGACGCGACCCTGGTCAGTGCCTGGGGCGGGTGTCCCGGGTTGGCGCTGACCAGAAACTCAACCTGGTCACGGCCGTGTGCAGACAGGGTGTCAGTCGCGCTATCAGTTATCGCGATTTCGAACCGGCCGCCGTGCATGCCCAGCGTTTGCATCACATCGCTTACCTGAGCGGATAACTGTGCCGCTGTTTTCACGCGTTTGCGATGCAGCTGTTTTGCGCATTTGTCGAACTGCGCCAGCAGTTGTTGGCGCCTTTGTTCCAGCGTCTGCAGTTGCTGGTCGGCCTGTTCCAGGGTGTCCAGCTCCTGACCCAGGCGGCTCTGGAAATCGGTCAGGGTTTCCGCCTCGATGCGATGCTTGCCGGCGATTTTGTGTAAGGCGTCCAGCCTTTGTTCCACCCACTGCAGACGTTGCGGGTCCAGTTCCAGGCCTTCCTGGTAGGACCTGAGCTGATCGACGCCTTCCTCGAGTTGAATCAGCGCAGTGTTGATCAGTTCGCGGGCCTCTTCGAGCGTTGTATCAATCTGCGTCAGGGGTTCCAGGTCGCTCAGGGCGTGACTGATGGCCGATTGTGCCGAGTGTTCGTCATCGTATAAGCGGGCGACGTGGCTGCCGCAGGTTTCCAGCAGCTGGCCGGCGTTGGCAAGTCGCGTGTGTTCTTCGTGAAGCCGTACAACTTCACCGGCTTCGGGGGCCAGTTCATCGAGCTCCTGCAACTGGAATTTCAGGAACTCAAGACGCGAATCACGGTCCTGACCGCTACCGATAATGGTTTCAATCCGGAATTGGGTGGTTTTCCAGTCATCATGGATGCCGGCCAGCTCGGCCAGCAGCTTGTCATGGCCACCGTGGCTGTCCAGTAACTGCCGCTGCAGCTCGCGCTTCATCAGGGACTGGTGTTGGTGCTGACCGTGTATATCGACCAGGCGTTCGCCAAATTCGCGCAACGACTGAATGGGGACCGCTGAGCCGTTGATATAGCCGCGCGAGCGGCCCTCGCTGAGAACGACGCGGCGTATCTGGCATTCGCCGTCCAGCTCCAGTTCCTGTTCCGCCAGCCAGCTGCGCGCGGTCTCGATAGCGGAGACATCGAAGCTGGCGCTGATATCAGCACGCCCGGCACCGTAACGAACGGCACCGGCGTCAGCACGGTCCCCCAGCAGCAGACCCAGGGCGTCGAGCAGAATCGATTTGCCGGCGCCGGTTTCACCGGTCAGCGCGGTCATGCCGGGGCGTAATTCGACCTCCAGTTCATCAATAATGGCGAAATCGCGTATATGCAGGGATAACAGCATTACGGCTGTTCCGCCCAACGCAGTTTTTTACGCATGATGTCGAAGTGATCGTGGTTGCGGGGGTGGATCAGTCGCAGGTCGTGATCCTTGCGTTTAATGCGCACCTGATCACCGCTCGCCAGTTCAAAGTTCATCTGTCCATCACAGGTGATCTGCGCTTCGGTGGAATTGTCGCCGTGTAAAACGATTTCAATTTCCACCTGGTCACTGACCACGATAGGGCGGTTACTCAAGGTGTGCGGGCAGATCGGAACCAGGACAAGGGCTTGCAGTGCCGGGTCGAGAATGGGGCCGCCACCGGACAGGGCATAGGCGGTCGAACCCGTCGGTGTAGAGACAATCAGTCCATCCGCGCGCAGCGAGTTGAGGAAGCGGCCGTCTATCGTCGTGTCGACCTCGATCATGCGGGCAATGTCCCACTTGTGTATGACCACGTCGTTCAGCGCATCGCTTTCACTGACCGTGCGGCCGTCGCGGAGCACGCTGGCGTGAAGCAGGGAACGGTGTTCTTCTTCGTACTGTCCGGCCAGGATTTCATCCAGCCGTTCGTGCATTTCGTCGGGCGAGACATCGGCCAGAAAGCCGAGGCGCCCCAGATTGACACCGAGCACCGCCACGTCCGCTTCAGCCAGGCTGCGCGCGGCATTCAGCAAGGTCCCGTCACCGCCCACCACAATCGCCAGATCGCAGCCTTTGGCGAGTTCCCAGCGGTTTAAAACCGCTTCGTCAGGCCGCTGGAAGTAAACCGCCGCACTCTCGTCCAGGACCACACGGAGTTCCCGCTGCCTGAGGTCGCTGATCAGTTTCGTCAGCGTATGGGCGACAGCAGGGGCGCCGGACTTGGCGATCAGGCCGATTGTCTGGAACGGGCTGCTCATAAGTAGGCAATGCTATCGGTTCCGGGCCGCGCCGCCAACTCTATTTTTTGCGCTGCGCAACCCCCGCTGCGTGTCTGCTAACCGCCAATGTGGATGCTATGCCGTCATTAATATGGGCTTGGCCAGCAATTGTGTCATCTCTTCTGCCGGCAGCGGCCGGCTGAAGAGGTAACCCTGAATAACGTCACAGTCTTTGTCGATGAGCAGGCGCAGTTGTTCTTCTGTCTCGATACCTTCAGCGATCACGCGCAGCTTCAGTATGTGTGACATGGCAATGATTGCTGCGACGATTTCAGCATGCTCGGTTTCTTTGCAGATGTCGCTGATGAAACTGCGGTCGATTTTGAGCGTGTCGATCGGAAAGCGGTGCAGGTAGCTGAACGAGGAATAACCGGTACCGAAATCATCCAGTGCGATACCGATGCCCAGCTCCTTTATGGTGGAAAGCTGTTCTATAGCACGCTCGGGTTGGTCCATGATGACGCTTTCCGTTATCTCGGTTTCGAGATAAGCGGCGGCCAGACGGCTCTCTTTCAGCGCCGCCTCGATCACATCGGGGACGTTCTGCCGGGCGAACTGGATGCCTGATATATTGACGGATACCACGATTTTTTCCAGACCGGCTTTCTGCCAGGCCTTGTTCTGTCTGCAGGCTTCCTTGATGACCCATTCGCCGATGGGGAGAATCAGACCCGAGTTCTCTGCAACCGGAATAAAGAAGTCTGGCGGTATCAGACCCTGCTCCGGGTCGAACCAGCGTAGCAGCGCTTCCACGCCGGCGATCCGGCCGCTCGCGGCGTCGACCTGGGGCTGGTAATGCAGGCACAGCTCGTCGTTTTCCAGTGCCTTTCGCAGCTTGTTTTCGAGTGCCAGCCTCTCATGGGCCATTGTGTTCATGGTTTCGCGATAGTATTGATAGTTGTTTTTACCCAGTTCTTTCGCATGGTACATGGCAATGTCTGCGTTTTTGACGAGTTCATTAGCCTGCTCACCATCGGTCGGGTAGAGGGTGATACCTATACTGGCACCGACATAGAATTCGTGGTTAGTTATGAGGAATGGCTGTGACAGGGCTTCAATCAGGCGGTAGGCCAAAGCACCGGGTGCATGCTGGTCGCTGATATCGGGTAACAGCATGATAAACTCGTCGCCGCCCAGCCGGGCGAGGAACTCGTCGGGCGCGTCGAATCCACCCATCCGTGCCACATAGTCGGTGTCGCGCAGGCAGTTTGCCAGTCGTTCCGTGACTTCCTGCAATAAGCAGTCGCCGGTTTCGTGACCGAGAGTGTCGTTAATGCGTTTGAAGTCATCGACATCCAGAAACAGCAGGGCAAACTGTTTGCGGTTGCGGCGGGCGTGTGCGATGACATGGTTGAGGTACTCCTGAAACATGGCGCGATTGGGCAGGCCGGTGAGCGTATCGTGGTAGGCGACATAGCGGATCTGTTCGTCGGACTTGCGAAGGCTTCCGGCCATGGCCTCGAAAGCCGTCGCCAGGGTGCCGATCTCGTCGTTTGAGTTCAAGCCGCTTTGAATAGCCAGGTTTCCCCGGCCGATTTCCCTGGAAAGAACGCCGAGCCGTTGAATTGGGCCGATGACAAGGCGTTGCAGTACCAGGTACAGGGCGCTCGCTGTGATGAGGATTGAAACCAGCATGATGATTATTACAGCGAGAGCAAGCCTGTTGCGGATCTCTGTGATTTCCTGTTTCGGCAGTATGGCAAGCAGGTGCAGGCCATCAAGCAGCGGAATTCCCGTTATGTAGGCGGATTGCTCGTTGAAAACGGTTACCACCGGCTTGTCCCCGACAGGGCGCCTGGCGATGGCGTCCAGGGTGTCGCGCAGCACGATTTTTTCGACCACGACGCTCTCGGGTCGGATCAGTGCGTTACCTTGTCGGTCGGTGACAAGCATGTAACCAGCCTTGCCGATCACGCCGCTGCTGACGTGCGACACCAGTTCCTGCAGGCCGATGGTCAGTGCCAGGTAACCGCGAAGTTTCGGTGGCGCTCCGGTCGCGTCTACCGCCGGGTCACGAAGTACCAGAGGCTTGCCAACAAACAGTGCCAGTTCGCCGTTATCAGGATTATGAGTTATCAGGCTGGACACCGAGTCACCGGTTTGCTGCATCGCCAGAAATAGTGGGTTTTCTTCTTCCTCCTCGGTCAGGTTGTCCAGTGCGGGAAGCGAAGTCCGGCGTATGTCCTCATAGCCATCGGGCAGCAGTATGCGAATTTCATAGTAGTTCGGGAAGGCGTCCTGGAAACTGCGGAGCACACGCAGTACCGGCCCCTGTATCAGGGTATAACGCTCCTCCTCGTCGTTGGTCAGGATGTATTTTTTGATCAGGGTGTGATTGGCGAACAGTTCGATATTGGCAACGGCTGTCTCTATCTCGAGCCCGAGGTGTCCGGCGAGATGGTCGATAGAGGCCTGCATTTCCGCAAAGGCCTTTTGCTTCGATTTTTCATTCAGTTCGCTGTAGGCAATCCAGCCCATGGCGAGCATCGGCACCACGATCAGTGGGATCAGCAACAGCAGGATTTTCGTGCGGAGCTTCATTCATCCACTTACTGCAGAGCCCTGGAAAATGCAATGTTACGTTTTTTCATGGCGCGCGGTGGCAGCGGTTTGTAGAATTCCGACTTGCTCAGCACCGCCTCGCTCGGATAGATGACCGGATCCTCCAGAAACTCGGCGGGCAGGAGCTTTTCGGCGCCTTTGTTGGGTGTTGCGTAATAGACAAATTCCGCCAGCTGGGCGGCGTTCTCAGGTTCATTGAGGAAATTGAGGAATGCCCGGGCGAGCTCCTTGTTTTTCGAGGTTTCCAGGACAACCAGGTAGTCAACCCAGATATTGCCGCCCTCGGTCGGCACCACATAGTCAATCTCTTCGTGATGTTCCTGCACCATCAGTGCGTCGCCGCTGTATATCATGGTCGCGATGATGTCACCGGTGACCAGTGCGGATTTTTCATTCAGGGCGATGTAGGTGTAGGTTTTTACGTGCGGTTTCTGTGCCACCAGCAACTGCTCGGCGGCTTTGATTTGCCTGCTGTCGGTACTGTTGGCCGAGTAACCGAGCGCTTTCAGCGCCATGCCCAGTGCGTCGCGGGAGTTTTCCACCATGCCGATCCTGCCGCGCAGAGACTCGGCCGGCTGCAGGATATCCATCCAGCTGGTCAGGGGGGCCGGCACCAGATCCTTGCGGTAGGCGATACCCATGGTGCCCCAGAAGTAGGGTACTGAGTATCCCTCGAGGCCGGAGAAGGACTCCAGCCAGCGGCTGTCGATATGCTTGAGGTTGGGGATTTGAGTCTCACTGACGGGTGAAAGCCAGCCACGTTTGCGGTACAGGTCAACCGAAATACCATTGACGAGGGCCAGGTCGTAACCCTTGCCGTCGGTCTCGAGCATCATATCGTCGCGCAGGTCATCGCTTTCGAAATAGACTTCCCTGAGCTTGGCGTTGAATTGCGCCTCAAATTTTTCAACCAGATCGGGATCGATGTACTCGGACCAGTTGAGGAGCACCAGTTCGCGAGGTTCCGGGTGCAGGGATGAATCAGCGGCGAACGCCACCGAGGACACAAAAACAAAAAGTCCCGCCATGCTTTTACAGAGCGTACCTAGGGTTGTGGAACGAATCATATTGGCTCTCTCTTTATCGAACTCGCCCGGGCGAGAAAATATTGATGATATCCAAATCATTATCGGTCAAAAATACAGTGACTTAAGGGGCGTAAACAGACATTGAATTTGTGGATACCCGTGGTTTAACTTATCACATTTCAGGGCAGGCCCATGAGCTGTTAGCAGTCCAACTCAATGAGTGCTAAAGTAAACCGCTTAACTGTTATCGGAAAGAGTTAGCCCGCCTGTGCCGGAACTTTCGGAACGAGCCCAGTATCTCCTGAAAGCGCTCACGGAACGTTATATCCGTGAGGGGCAGCCCGTGGGTTCGCGGACACTGGCGCGCGATGCCGGATTGAAACTGAGCCCGGCGACCATTCGTAATGTCATCGCCGATCTGGAGGATATGGGGCTGGTCAGTTCACCCCATACCTCTGCCGGGCGGGTTCCCACAGTGCTCGGCTACCGCCTGTTCGTGGATACGCTGTTGTCTGTTCAGCCCCTGGAGCATTCGCTGATCGACGAATTCAAGCTCAGCCTGGGCACCGATACCGACGCCAAGGACCTGGCCGAGATCGCCTCCAACCTGCTTTCCGATGTGACCAGGCTGGCGGGTGTGGTCACGCTGCCACGGCGCGAGCACGCTTCCCTGCAGCGGGTTGAATTTCTGCCCTTGTCGGAACAGAAGGTGTTGGCCGTGCTGGTGATCAATGACCAGGAGGTACAGAACTGTATCCTGCAGACGGAACGGAATTATTCGGCCTCGGAACTGCACCAGTATTCCAATTTTCTCAACGAACAGTTTGCCGGCAGGGAGCTCAATGAAGTGCGCAGGCGGCTGGTGTCGGAGTTGCGCGAAACGCGTGAGAATCTCAACCGGATGATGGCCACGGCGCTTGATATGGCCGATCAGGTGCTGGGTGAAGCCGAGCAGGGCAGTGACTATGTGCTGGCTGGGCAGACCAATTTGATGGACTTTGAAGAGCTTTGTAAAGTCAATACGTTACGTCACCTATTTGAAGCCTTTAATGAAAAGCGTCATATCCTGCATCTGCTCGATCAGTGCGTCGAGAACGAGGGTGTGCAGATCTTCATCGGTGAGGAGTCGGGTTACCAGATGCTCGATGAGTGCAGCCTGGTGACAGCGCCTTACTCTGTCGACGGTCAGGTGCTGGGTGTGCTGGGTGTCATCGGGCCCACGCGCATGGCCTACGAGCGTGTCATACCGATTGTCGATGCGACGGCACGGATTCTCAGTGCGGCCTTGAATCCCAAGGATTAGCCCCTATGTTATAGGTCACGTAAGACGCGGAGCTGAAAATTCAACCTCCCCGGTCGGCGCGTTTACGGGACTGAATTGAGAAATCAGGCGGCAGAAAAGTTTCTTAAAATGCATTAGATAAGTTATGCAATATATTGTTTTGTAGAGGTATTAAATGACTGATCAAGAAAAGGTAGTGGCCGAGGAAGAGCTGGATTCGGTGCAGGAGGCGCAGCCGGATCAAGCAGACGAAGCGGCGGGTGAATCAGCGACGGACGCGGATGCATTGCAGGCGCTGCTGGAGGATGCCCGCAGCAAAGCGGATTCACACTGGGACCAGTGCCTGCGTCTGCAGGCTGATATTGACAACCTGCGCAAACGCAATGAGCGCGACCTGGTCAATGCGCACAAATTTGCCCTGGAAAAGTTCGCTGTGGACTTGTTGCCGGTTAAGGACAGCCTGGAGATGGGTCTGGCAGCCGCCGCGGAGAATGCCGATGTGGCCGGACTCAAAGAGGGCAGTGAGTTGACACTGAAAATGCTGACCTCAGCGTTGGGCAAGTATAATATAAAAGAAATCAGTGCATTAAATGAACAATTTAATCCAGAGTATCACGAGGCCATGTCGGTGCAGGAGCGTGCCGATGTCAAACCGAACACGGTGGTAACCGTGGTCCAGAAAGGTTATCTGCTCAACGACCGGCTGATTCGTCCTACCATGGTGATCGTATCCAGAGCCACCCAGGAATCCAGTGGCGGACAGTTCAACGAACAGGCTTGAAAAACAAATGAATGCCCCCATCTAGGGAGGCAACTGACACCTTAACGCGGAATCGAAAGACTAGAAATCTGGGAGACCAACGAACATGGGCAAGATTATTGGAATCGACCTTGGGACCACCAACTCCTGCGTCGCAGTGATGGAGGGCGGTGAGCCACGGGTTATTGAAAACAGCGAGGGCGATCGCACCACCCCGTCCATCGTGGCGTTTACCGAAGGCGATGAAGTCTTGGTGGGACAGGCAGCGAAACGCCAGGCCGTCACCAATCCGGCCAATACCCTGTACGCGGTCAAGCGTCTGATCGGCCGCCGCTTTGGCGATGCCGAAGTGCAAAAGGACATGGAGCTGGTGCCCTACAAGATCGTCAAGGCGGACAACGGTGATGCCTGGGTTGAAGCCCATGGCAAGAAGATGGCCGCGCCGGAAGTCTCCGCCCGTGTGCTGCAGAAAATGAAGAAAACCGCGGAAGATTATCTCGGTGAAACGGTCACAGAAGCGGTGATCACCGTGCCGGCCTATTTTAACGACTCGCAGCGCCAGGCGACCAAGGATGCCGGCAAAATTGCCGGTCTGGATGTCAAACGTATCATCAACGAGCCGACCGCGGCAGCGTTGGCCTATGGCATGGATAAGAAACGCGGCGACGTCAAGATTGCCGTCTACGACCTGGGTGGTGGCACCTTCGATATCTCGATTATCGAAATCGCTGACGTCGATGGTGAGCATCAGTTCGAGGTGCTGTCCACCAACGGTGACACCTTCCTCGGTGGCGAAGATTTTGACAAACGCCTGATTGACTATCTGGCCGATGAATTCAAAAAGGATCAGGGTATCGACCTGCGCGGTGATCCGCTGGCCATGCAGCGTCTGAAGGAAGCTGCCGAAAAGGCCAAGATCGAGTTGTCCTCAAGCCAGCAAACCGATGTCAATCTGCCCTATATCACGGCCGATGCCAGCGGTCCGAAACATCTGAATCTGAAGATTACGCGTGCCAAACTGGAATCGCTGGTCGAGGATCTGGTTACCCGTACTATCGAGCCCTGCAAGCTGGCGCTCAAGGATGCCGGTGTATCGGTTGGTGAGATCGACGACGTGATTCTGGTCGGTGGTCAGACGCGCATGCCGAAAGTGGGCGAAGTCGTGCAGAATTTCTTCGGCAAGGAACCACGCCGCGACGTCAACCCGGACGAGGCCGTGGCCATCGGTGCTGCTATCCAGGGTGGCGTGCTGGGTGGTGAAGTCAAAGATGTGTTGCTGCTGGATGTGACACCGCTGTCTCTGGGTATCGAAACCCTGGGCGGTGTGATGACCAAGCTCATCGAAAAGAACACCACCATACCGACCAAGGCGAACCAGGTGTTCTCCACGGCCGATGATAATCAGGGCGCGGTTACCGTGCACGTTCTGCAGGGTGAACGTGAAATCGCCGGTGGCAACAAATCGCTGGGCCGCTTTGACCTGACCGATATTCCACCGGCTCCGCGTGGTGTGCCGCAGATCGAAGTGATTTTTGATATTGATGCCAACGGTATTCTGAATGTTTCCGCCAGGGACAAGGGTACCGGCAAGGAACAGAATATTATCATCAAGGCGTCCAGCGGGCTGTCGGATGATGAAGTCGATCGCATGGTCAAGGACGCCGAGGCACACGCCGACGAAGACCGCAAGTTCCATGAACTGGCGGATGCCCGTAACCAG